>Ga0160452_100224_pt1 | contig 58463 bp, 42 predicted proteins | sample HID1971I_E6MG_FD_108230 | JGI IMG/M metagenome (GOLD analysis project Ga0160452, IMG submission 108230) | Enriched millipede-associated microbial communities from UW Madison campus, WI, USA - HID1971I_E6 MG | ecosystem: Host-associated > Arthropoda: Insects > Digestive system > Unclassified ...
CCGCCTTTCCGCCCCCTGCGGCGTCACTTTTGCTTGCCGTACCCCCGGTACGCCTTCACAAAAGTTCCTTGCATGGAACGAAAATTCAACCCAATCTGCTACCCTCCGAGTATGCAAACACACCCTAGCTTTGTCTCGGGAAGTTACGCTTGGTTGTTGCTGCCGAACAAACGGATCTTCTCACGGACGACAGCGACCATAGCGTCGCGGGCAGGCGTCAGATATTTGCGCGGATCGTATACGGTGTCGTTGGACGACAGCACTTTGCGGATCGCGTTTGTGCATGCCACCTGGTTTTCGGTATTGACGTTGATCTTGCCTACGCCGGCAGCGATCGACTTGCGGATCGCTTCGTCCGGTACGCCGGAGCCGCCGTGCAGCACGACAGGGACAGGAATTTTGGAGGTGACTTCCTCGATGATGTCATAGCGGATCTTGACTTCGCCTTTGTACATGCCGTGAGCCGTACCTACTGCGATTGCCAGGCAGTCTACGCCTGTCTCTTCGTAGAAACGGATCGCCTCTTCCGGCTTGGCCAGCGAAGCATGCTCTTCGTCCACGCTGATGTCGTCCTCGACGCCGCCGATGGTGCCGAGCTCGCCTTCAACCGATACGCCCATTTCGCGTGCAGCGCGTACGACTTCCTTGGTCAGACGGATGTTCTCTTCGAGCGTGTAGTGCGAGCCGTCGAACATAACCGACGAGAAGCCGGCGCGGATACATTTCATCGCCACTTCAAAGCTGGAGCCGTGGTCCAGGTGCAGCGCGATTGGCAGGCCGGATTTTTTGGCAGCTGCTTCAGCCAGCGCTACCGTGAACTCGATGCCCATGTATTTCAGCGCGCCTTCGCTGACGCCGTAGATAAATGGGGACTGCTCTTCGATCGCCGCATCCACGATCGCTTGCGCGAACTCCAGGTTGTTCATGTTGAATTGACCGACCGCAAACTTGTTCGCTTTTGCCTTAGGCAAAAATTCATTCATCGATACCAATGGCATGGTTTCTTACTCCTCCTAAATAACTGTTTGGTCTCAAGCCCGTTCGAACTTGTCATACGGTGTTATTATATCACATGAAGACAAGCTTTGGTAACGGGAAGAATAATCAAGCAAAAAGGGGTCCCTCAGGACCCCACTGCGTAAAAACTATTGGACTCGCCGCCGCGCAGCTGCATGTTGACCGCCATCCGCATCTCGTCGATATCGAAGGGCTTGGTGAAGTGCATCAGCGCGCCCAGATCGGTCGCTTCCTTGATCATGTCCAGCTCGCCGTAAGCGGTCATCATGATGACCTTGATGTCGCGGTTGATGGCTTTGATATGCTTGAGAATTTCCAGCCCGTCCATTCCAGGAATCTTCATGTCCAGCAGCACGAGATGAGGCGCCTCTTCCTTGACGATCTCTAGCGCCAGCTTGCCATTGGAGGCCTGATAGGTCAGATAACCTTCACTGCTGAAAACTTCTACCAGAAGCACGCGGATTCCGTTCTGATCATCGACAATCAACACTTTTTTCTTATCCAACTGTAACCCTCCTAGGGACGTATACTTAACGAGAAATGGTCGACTCTTCCATAATCGTTAATATATTCGCCCTGCGACGCCCAATATCCTCCTATCAGCTGGAAAAAACCTCGCGCGTCGATTATCTGTTCTCGGAATAGGTCAGCGATGCCCGCACAAAGTCGCGGAACAACGGCTGCGGCCGATTCGGACGCGACGTAAACTCCGGATGGAACTGCACCGCCAGGAACCAGGGATGATCCTCGATCTCGATCATTTCGACGAGCCGTCCGTCCGGCGAGGAGCCGGAAATGATTAGTCCAGAGGCTTCGATCCGCTCGCGGTACTCGGTATTGAACTCATACCGGTGACGATGGCGCTCGTAGACGAGCTCGTCCTGATAGGCTTTCCAGGCGAGTGAGCCTTCGGCGACCTTGCACGGATACAGGCCCAGACGCATTGTGCCGCCCAGATCCTCGATGTCCTTTTGCTCCGGTAGCAGATCGATGACCGGATAGAGCGTCGACGGATCGATCTCCGAGCTGTTGGCGCCCGTCAGATGGGTGACGTTGCGCGCGTATTCCACGACAGCGACCTGCATGCCCAGACAGATGCCGAAGAATGGCACCTTCTGCTCGCGCGCATGACGGATCGCGATGATCTTGCCCTCGATGCCGCGATCGCCAAAGCCGCCTGGTACGAGGATGCCGTGGACGCCGCTCAACTGCTCTGCCACATTCTCCTCGGTCAGCTCCTCCGCATTAACCCAGCGAATCTTGATCTCCGAATCGGCATCGATGCCGGCGTGACCAAGCGACTCGACGATACTGAGATACGCATCGTGCAGCGCCACGTACTTGCCGACGATGGCGATCTCGGTCGTCTTGCTCAGCGATTGGACGCGCTTGACCAGCTGCACCCACTCCGTCATGTCCGGCTTGCCGACGTCGAGCTTCAGATGGTTGACGACGATCTCGTCGAGCCCTTCCTCAAGCAGGTTGAGCGGCACTTCATACAGATTGGACGCGTCGCGGCACTCGACCACCGCATTGGCGTCGATATCGCAGAACAGCGCGATTTTGCGCTTCATATCTTCATGCAGCGGGTACTCGGTGCGGCAGACGATGATATTCGGCTGGATGCCGATGCTGCGCAGCTCCTTGACGCTATGCTGGGTCGGCTTGGTCTTCACTTCGCCCGCTGCCTTGATGTAAGGAATCAGCGTCACATGGATGTACATGACGTTGTCGCGACCGATGTCGCTCTTGATCTGACGGATTGCTTCGAGGAACGGCAAGCTCTCGATATCGCCTACTGTGCCGCCGATCTCGGTGATGACGACGTCCGAGCCCGCCTCCTTGCCGGCGCGGAACACCCGCTCCTTGATCTCGTTGGTGATGTGCGGGATGACTTGTACTGTGCCGCCGAGGTACTCGCCGCGACGCTCCTTGCTGATGACGGAGGAGTAGACTTTGCCCGTCGTCACGTTGCTGTTCTTGGAGAGATTGATATCAATGAACCGCTCATAATGCCCAAGGTCAAGGTCCGTCTCCGCGCCATCATCGGTGACGAACACCTCGCCGTGCTGATAAGGGCTCATCGTGCCGGGGTCCACGTTGAGATACGGATCGAACTTTTGAATGGTGACCTTAAGTCCTCTGTTCTTCAACAGTCTGCCGAGCGAAGCGGCGGTAATGCCCTTGCCGAGTGAAGACACGACGCCGCCGGTTACAAAAATGTATTTTGTCACAGTACTATTACCCTCCAAGCTGATAGTGGTTAATGCCATTAAAAACAAAAAAAGTGACACCCGTATTGCTACGGGGCACTTTTATCATATCAAATCACTATAAAAGGTTAATCATTTGTGAAGCCCATGCAATAGTTTACTCTGTAGCAACTGCGCTGTCAAGGCTTGACTTAACCCTTCTTTACTTGTCTTCCTCGTCGTCCGCTTCGCCCTCATCCTCGTACTCGTCGGACTCCTCTTCTTCCTCTTCGGCTTCCTCGCCTTCGAGCTCTTCTTCCTCGTCTACGCCGCTGTCGTCTTCGCCGTCGGGGAAGATTTCTTCGCTGTCTTCGTCGTAGACATCGTAGTCCTCTTCGTCGGCCACGAACACTTCTTCCTCTTCCTCGGCGAAGACATCCTCTTCCTCGTCGTCGTCATCGTTGATGATCCGCGGACGTTTCGCGTTGCCGATTGGATCCTCGGATTTCTCCACCGGATACCAGCGCTTCAGTCCCCACATGTTGCTGCCTACGCAGGCGAACCGACCGTCGATATTGATCTCGGTGTATACTTGCGCGATGACCTCATTGATCTCGTCCTGACTCAGACCGCGGACCTTGGCGATCTCCATCATCAGATCCCGGTAATAGTACGGGGTGTTCGCGGTTTTGAGCACCTCGAAGGCCAGATCCACCATCGGCATCTCCTTCAGCCGTTCAGGGTCGATCTTCAGCGTTACCTCGCCACTCATCTATACACATCCTCTCAAGCCAGATATATGCGCTTCTTGCGTCCATTCTATCCGATATCAGATTATAGTAAAACCTATTTCTTGTGAAATTGCAAGCAAGGAACACACAAAAAAAAAGACGAAGGCATGCCCTTCGTCTGACTGTATCCGCCCGAACGCGTTATCCCATCGTACGGTCCGGCATTGCAAGAGCCGGTATAGACTCTCGGTATATAGTATGATCGGGCCCTTTGATTGACACGGCTGGCCGCCTAATTCTGCGAAAAAAGGCCAGTGGCTCATTCAGCCGGAGACGCTCGTTCATACAATACTGCAGTATGGTCGTCGGGAGGGAAGCCAACTTTGGACACCACTGCATTATTCCGCTGGCTACATAGCCTGGCGGCCGGCTCGGCAAGCGCCGAAGATCGCCGGATCCTTCGCTTCCCCAATAGCCACAGCTATCGCGCTTTCGCAGCCGCTTGGTCGAAGCTGGCCCAGCCGCAGTCTTACTTTCCGCATGTCACACCGCTGCCGCTGATCGGCGCCGTCGCCGCTCCCGCCCCTCTGAGCCTCCCACCCTCACTCGGGCTGCCGCTCGAGCTGGAGATGGATGAGATCGTCACTCTCCAAGGCACGCTGCAAAAAAACGTATCCGTCGACAAAAGCATTCCCTGGGGCGTCCAGCATATCCGGGCTCCCTATGCCTGGAGCCGAACGACCGGGCATCGCATCAAGATTGGCGTCATCGACACCGGCGTCGACTTTGGCCATCCCGACCTCGCCGGCTCGCTCAGCCGCGGCATCAATCTGCTCAGCCGCGGACATGCGCCGCATGATGACAACGGACACGGCACCCACATCGCCGGCACGATCGCCGCCAGAGGCCAGCTTAAGGGAATGACCGGGGTCGCGCCCCGCTCGCTTATCCATCCGGTCAAAGCATTCGACCATAATGGCAGCGCCTACGTCTCCGACATCATCCTCGGCATCGAATGGTGTGTGCGCAATCGTCTGCACATCATCAATATGAGCTTCGGCATGAAAAACCGCAGCAAAGCGCTGCTCGGCGCTGTCAATCTCGCTTATCATGCCGGCACCGTCATCGTCGCCTCGTCAGGCAATGACGGCAAACGCAAATCGATCGATTACCCCGCCCGCTATGCGCAGACGATCTCCGTCGGCGCCACCAACAAGCTGCGGCGGGTCGCGCAATTCAGCAACCGAGGCGCTTATATCGACATCTACGCCCCGGGCGACAAGATCCACTCCGCCTGGCTGAGCGGCAAGTACCATGAGATGAGCGGCACCTCGATGGCCACATCGCATGTCAGCGGCGCGATCGCGCTGCTGCTCGCCGAGCGGCCCGGCCTCTCTCCCGCCGAGATCAAAGCGATCCTCAAGCGGGCGATGCATCCGATCCGCGGACAAAAGTCCAGCCGCATGGCCGGCGAACTCGATATCGTCAAAATGCTGCAGGCCGCTGATCGCTAGCGGCCTGCTCTCTATCCTATGATGCCCGGCTAATAGCTGCGGGCTACATCCGCTCCGGCGCATGGACGCCAATCAGCCGCAGCACGTTAAATATCGTCGTCCGCACCGCTGCCAGCAGCGCCAGCCGCGCGGTCGTCTGCTGCTCGTCCTCGGTGATGAAGCGCTCCGCTCTGTAGTAGCTGTGGAAGAGCGAAGCCAGCTCGTACACGTAGCGGACGAGTCGATGCGGCGCAAAGTTGTCCGCGCTCTCCGCCACCTCTTGCGGCAGCTCGCCCAGCTTGCGCAGCAGATCGTACTCCGCTTCGCTCGTCAGCTGGCTCAGGTCGGCCTGTGCCAGCGCATCGGTGGCGATGCCTTGCTCCTCCGCCTGACGGAATACGCTGCAGACGCGCGCGTGCGCGTACTGGACGTAGAAGACCGGATTTTCGTTGGAGGTCGAGACCGCCAGATCCATGTCGAAGTCCAGATGCGAGTCCATGCTGCGCATCGTGAAGAAGTAGCGAACGGCGTCGACGCCGACCTCCTCGATCAGGTCCTCCATCGTCACGGCCTTGCCGGTCCGCTTGGACATCTTCACCTTCTCGCCGTCCTGGAACAGGCTTACCATCTGGGCGATCAAGACGATCAGCTTGTCCGGATCGTAGCCGAGCGCCGCCATCGCCGCCTTGACGCGCGGGATGTAGCCGTGGTGGTCGGCGCCCCAGATGTTGATAATTTTATCGAACCCGCGCTCGTACTTGTCGCGATGGTAGGCGATATCCGGCGTCAGGTAGGTGTACGAGCCATCGTTTTTGACGAGGACGCGGTTTTTGTCGTCGCCGAGCGATACCGTCTCGAGCCAGGTCGCCCCTTCCTCCTCGTACACATGGCCGCTCGCGCGCAGCTTCGCCAACACCTCGTCGATCTGACCGTTCTGATAGAGCGACGTCTCATGGAACCAGACGTCGAACGGCACCCGGAAGCGGCCGAGATCGCGACGGATCTTGTCCAGCTCGCGCGCCAGGCCAAAGCTGCGCAGCAGCGCGAAGCGCTCCTCCTGCGGCAGCGCCATCAGCTCGTCGCCCTGCTCCTCGCGCAGCTGGCGAGCAAAGCCGATGATGTCCTCGCCGTGATAGCCGTCCTCCGGCAGCTCGGCCGCCTCGCCGAGCTCCTGACGGTAGCGGGCTTCGATGGAGTAGGCGAGATTCTCGATCTGCTTGCCCGCATCGTTGATATAATACTCCCGCGTCACCTCATAGCCTGCATAGTCCAGGAGGTTGCAGAGCGCATCGCCGACGGCTGCGCCGCGAGCATGGCCCAGATGCAGACTGCCTGTCGGGTTGGCGCTGACGAACTCGACCTGCACGCGCTGGCCGTTGCCGACGCTGGCCCGTCCATAGTCGCTGCCTGCCGCCAGCACCGCCGGGACGATCTCATGCAGGAACCGCTTGTCCAGACGGAAGTTGATGAAGCCGGGGCCCGCGATGTCCGCCGACTCGATCGACGCCGACTCCTTATCCAGATGAGTGAGGATCGCTTCGGCGATCTGACGCGGGTTCTTCTTCGCCAGCTTGGTCAGCTGCATCGCCGCGTTGGTCGCCAGGTCGCCGTGCGACTTGTCTCTGGGCACCTCCAGCGCGAACACCGGCAGCTCCTCGCGGCCGACCAGCCCCGCTGCCACGACGGCGTCCGCGATCGCCTCCCGAATCTTCGCATTCATCTTATCCAATACATTAAGCTGACTCATCTCGTTATGACCTCCTGTATATGCAGTCGCAGCTGAAAATACCCGACTGACTCCTCGCTCATCCACAACCTGTACTTCCACTCCATCGTCACCGGCAGCTCAAGCGATGCCTTGGCGTCCGCTCCGCCTGTCACCTGCAGCTCGTCCGTCTCGGTCTCCATCAGCAGCCTCGCCCCGGATACCCGATACTCGCCGCGTCGGCGCGCGCCGCAGACGAAGTGATGCTCCGTCTCGACATCGCCGCGCCGCGTAATCTTCAGCTCCTGCAGCGCCGGGTCCCAGCGCACGGTCGTCCGCAGCCGCCGGTCCTCATCCACTTCCTCATAGACCAAGAAGGCCGAGCGATTCCGCACTGCCCAATCGCCCTCGTACGTATGGATCGACAGCTCGTCGTCCTGGCGGCTCTGAAGCGTAATTTGTACTTTTGTCTTCGCTGCTCGCACCGTTTGCCCCGCTTTCCTTGCATTTGCTTCTCGTGACCTTACTATAATACAGCTCTCCCCGCTAAGCAATCCCGGGCGTGCGCCTGTGCGGGCGGGATGTTGGATTTTTGGGCGATTCCCCGTTATGATGAGGACAGGCGGACAGCTCCATACGGAGACAAGTCCCTGTTGAACATCGATTGCGAGGGAGGCACCCAGGTGGATCTCAACTTGTTCGCGGTAGTGACCGATCTGGAGCGGCGCCTGCCGATCTATATCACAAGCGCCGGCGGCTGGATGCACCAGGAGGGCATCGAGCGGCCGAACGGCCATCCCAGCTACCAGTGGCTGCAGGTGCTCGGCGGCAGCGGCGTCTTCATCCATGGCGGCCGCGAGGTGACCGTGCAGCCGGGTCAAGGCATCCTGACGATGGCCCATGAGCCGCACGAATATCGTCCGACCGAAGCGCCCTGGACGGTGCGCTGGATATCCTTTGAGGGCAACCGCGCCCGCGCGATGCTGGAGGATCTCGGCCTGCATCAGACCGGCGTATTCTATATGGGCAATCCCGACGTATTGCTCAAGCATCAGCACGAGGCCGTCTCGCTGCTGCAATCCCAGCATCCCGCGACCGCCCTGGAATCGTCCTCGACGATGTACCGGCTGCTGCTCGACCTGTACCGCTACATCTCCCGCACCGAGCTGCGCTCGCGCAAGCATCAGATGGACGCGCTGACGCCGGTGCTCGCTCATATGGAGCAGCATTACAACCGATCGATTACGCTGGCCGAGCTCGCCGAGCTGCAAGGAGTGACGCCGCAGCACATCTGCGTGCTCTTCCAGCAGGCGCTTGGCGCCCGGCCGATCGAGTACTTGACCCGCATCCGCATGCGCAAGGCCAAGGAGCTGCTGCTCCAGCAGCCGCGCACCGAGGTCAAGGCGATCGCCGCACAGGTCGGCTACGAGCACCCGAGTTATTTTATCAAGCTGTTCAAGCAACAGGAGGGGCTGACGCCCGTCATGTTCCGCAGCGCTTACCTGAGCCGCTAGGCGCTCGCAACAGCACCGCACCATCCCGTAACGAAGAGACCACCGCCCGGCCCATGGCCTGACGGTGGTCTCTTCGTGTGCGCTGCGTTCGCTTTAGTCGATGAAGCCGAGCAGCATCTCGCGGATCACCTTGGCCGCGACGATCTGCGTCTGTTCTGTCGGATCGTAAGCCGGCGCGACCTCGACGAGATCGCAGCCGACGACGCGGACATCAGAGGCCGCGATCGCATGCACCGCCGCCAGCAGCTCCTTGGAGGTGATGCCACCTGCCTCTGCCGTACCTGTGCCCGGGGCGCATGACGGGTCGAGCACGTCGATGTCGATCGTCAGGTAGACCGGACGGCCCGCCAGCGACGGCAGCACCTGCTTCAGCGGCTCCAGCACCTCGAACGGGTGGAAGTTGATGTTCTCGCGCGCATACGCCCACTCCTCGCGGGAGCCGGAGCGGATGCCGAACTGATAGATGTTCTGGCCGCCCATCAGGCCGGCCGCCTTGCGCAGCGGCGTCGAGTGCGAGAGCGGCTCGCCCTCGTATTGCTCGCGCAGATCGGCATGCGCGTCGAAGTGGATGATCGCCAGGTCCGGGTACTTGGCGTACACCTCCTGGAAGATCGGCCACGAGACGAGATGCTCGCCGCCGAGCCCTACCGGCATCTTGCCGTCGGCCAGCACGCCGCGCACATACTCGCCGATGATCTCCAGGCTGCGCCCCGCATTGCCGAACGGCAGCAGCAGGTCGCCCGCATCGAAGTACGTGATGTCCTCGAGGCTGCGGTCGAGATACGGGCTATACTCCTCCAGGCCGATCGACACCTCGCGGATGCGCGGCGGGCCGAAGCGCGAGCCCGGGCGGAAAGAGACGGTAAAGTCCATCGGCATGCCGTAGATGACCGCCTTGGACGCTTCGTAATCCTCGGAGCTGAGGATGAATACATTGCCGGAATATTGTTGATCCAGTTTCATGAGGGCTTGTCCTCGCTTTATAGGCTAGTTTATTTGAGCAGGTTTTCCACGAGCTTCGGCAACGCGAAGGCGCCCTTGTGCAGACGCGGCGAGTAGTACTTGGTATCGATATCCGGGATCGTGGACTCGTCCACTTCCAGCGGGTCATGCTTTTTGCTGCCCATCGTGAATGTCCACAGACCGCTCGGATACGTCGGCACGTTGGCGCAGTAGACACGGACGATCGGGAATACTTCCTTCACGTCGCGGTAGACGCTCTCGATCAGATCGGCCTTGAACCACGGGTTGTCGGTCTGGGCGACGAAGATGCCGTCTTCCTTGAGCGACTCGTAGATGCCTTGGTAGAAGCCCTTGGTGAACAGGTTCACGGCAGGACCAACCGGCTCGGTGGAGTCGACCATGATGACGTCGTACGTATTTTTGTGATCATGGATATGCATGAAGCCGTCGTTGACGATCACTTCGACGCGCGGGTCGTCGAGGCCGCCTGCGATGTTCGGGAGATATTTTTTGGAATACTCGATGACCTTGCCGTCGATCTCGACGAGCACGGCCTTCTCCACCTCAGGGTGCTTGAGCACCTCGCGGATGACGCCGCCGTCGCCGCCGCCAACGACCAGCACATGGCGCGGATTCGGATGCGTGTAGAGCGCCGGGTGCGCGACCATCTCGTGGTAGACGAACTCATCCTTATCGGTAGTCATGACCATGCCGTCGAGCACGAGCATCGTGCCGAACTCCTCGGTTTCGATCATCGCCAGCTCTTGAAAGTCGGTTTTCTCATGTACATACGTTTCTTTTATTTTGGCCGTAATGCCATAGGTTTCGGTTTGTTTCTCAGTGTACCACAGTTCCATCGCGGATCAGGCTCCCTTCTATGGGTCAATCGTTTCTTCCGTAATTATAGTAGAACAAGGCGAAAAAGCAACCTCTGACGCTCCCTCTACAAAAATTTAATCCGGGCAGCTGCCACTGTATAGCGAATGTCTCTATTTTCCATACTAGAGATAACAAGCGCGAGGCCGCCTCAAGAGGCGGTTCAAGAGGGAGTGAGAGGCATGCGCAAAACGATCATGCAAAGGCTACGCAAGCAGGCAAGCAACCGTCATACCCGTCGTTCGGAGCGCTGGCTCACCTGGCTCACCCGGCTCTCCCGGGCGATCAAATGGTCCGGCGCTCTATTGCTCCTGTGCATCCTGATCGCAGCCGGATCGCTCCTGTATCTGCGCACCCAGACGCTGCCCGCTACCGTCGTCAGCCAGACGTCCGAGCTGCTGGATGTGAACGGCGAGGTCATCGACACGTTCCACTCGGGGCAAAACCGTCGGCCCGTCAAGCTCGAGCAAGTCGCCCAGCCGCTAATCGATGCGACGATCGCCATCGAGGACCGGCGATTCTACGATCACTTCGGCTTCGACATGAAAGGGATGGCCCGCGCGGTCGTCGCCAACGTCGAGAGCCGGTCGAAGAAACAAGGCGCCAGCACACTAACCCAACAGCTCGCGCGCAATCTGTACCTGACGCACGAGAAGACGTGGACCCGCAAGCTGCGGGAAGCGATGTATACGGCTCAGCTGGAGATGACCTACGCCAAGGACGAGATTCTCGAGATGTACTTGAACCAGATCTATTACGGCCACGGCGCCTACGGCATCGAAGCGGCGTCAAGGATGTACTTCGACAAGCCGTCGTCCGAGCTGACGCTCGCCGAGAGCGCGCTGCTGGCTGGTATCCCCAAAGGTCCCAGCTACTACTCGCCCTATCGCAACATGAAAAATGCCAAGGACCGCCAAAAGCTCATCCTGACGACGATGGCCGAGCTTGGCCTTATCACGACTGAACAGGCGAAGGCTGCCTATGCGGAGCTGCTGCCGCTGCAAGCGCCAGGCGCCGAGGAGAGCGAAGGGCTCGCTCCGTACTTCCGAGATTATGTGCAGATGATCGCCACCGAGAAGCTCGGCCTCGACGAGCCGCTCCTCCGCGAGGGCGGCATCCGCATCTATACGACGCTCGACAAGTCGACCCAGCAGGCAGCCGAGCAAGCGATGCAGGAGGGTCTGCCCAAGGACTCCGAGCTCCAAGGCGCGCTGATCGCCATCGATCCGCGCAACGGTTATGTGAAGGCGATGGTCGGCGGGCGGGATTACACGGAGAACCAGTACAATCGCGTCTTCGCGACGACGCGTCAGCCGGGCTCCTCCTTCAAGCCGCTGGTGTACCTGACAGCGCTGCAGAACCGGATGCTGACGCCGATGTCGACGTTCCGCAGCGAGCCGACGGTCTTCACCTACGACGAAGGCCGGCAGACGTATCAGCCACGCAACTACAACGACCGCTATTTCAACGAAGAGATCGATATGCGCAAGGCGATCGCCAGCTCGGACAATATCTTCGCCGTCAACAGCGTCATGGCAGTCGGACCAGAGGAAGTAATCGCCACCGCCCGCAAGCTTGGCATCGAGAGCGCGATGCAGCCCGTGCCGTCGCTGGCGCTCGGGGCTTTCCCGGTCAGTCCGTACGAGATGGCCTCGGCCTTCAGCGTGCTGGCCAGCGGCGGCGTCCGTCATGAGCCGATCGCCATCCTGCGCATTGAGAGCCGCAGCGGCGAGGTGCTGTACGAGGCGCACCCCGAGGCCGAGCCGGTTGTCGATCCGGCAGCCGCCTATGTCCTGACGACGCTCATGGAGAGCGTCTTCGAGCCGGGCGGCACGGCCAATCGCGTCTCGGCGCTCATCAAGCGCCCTGTCGCCGGCAAGACAGGCACGACCAACACCGACGCCTGGCTCGTCGGCTATACGCCGGAGCTGACGACTGCGGTGTGGGTCGGCTATGACAAGGGCCGCAGCATCAGCACGACGGAGGCGCACAGCGCGGCGCCGATCTTCGCGACCTTCATGGAGCGGTCACTGTCCGCCGTGCCGCCCAAGATCTTCCCGATGCCCGCCGGCGTCGTCAGCGTCTATGTCGATCCGGTCTCCGGCAAGCTGGCGGGCCATGGCTGCGGCGAGCGGCGACTCGAGACCTTCATCGCCGGCACGCAGCCGACCGAGGTCGCCTGCGGCGAGACGGATGGCGAGACGGCCCCGCCGGACAACAGCGCCGTCATCGACGCCGAGACCCGCAAGCGCCAGTCGTGGTGGCAGCAGCTGAAGCGGTGGTGGGAATAGGTCTGCTTTTAATTAGGGCAGGGCTCCTGTTACAATAGAGGCAAACCGATCCCCGCGACAGACGGAGGATCGCCCAAGGAGACCTGAACCATGACCCAACCGATACCTGTGGACTCAGACCAAGCGTCCGGAGCCCAATCCTCCGCTCGCGTCCTGATCGTCACGGCCGTCGCTGCTGAGCGCGACGCTGTGCTGCGCGGCCTCGGCGAGAGCGAGGGAGACACGCTGTTCGACGTGCGCGCCGTTGGCGTCGGACCGGCGGCGGCTGCTGCCGGCACCGCGATGGCGCTCGCCGAGCAGCCGTACCGGCTCGTCATCAGCGCCGGGATCGCCGGCGGCTTCGCCGGCGCTGCCGAGCTCGGCGAGCTGGCCTTGGCTGATCGCATCATCGCCGCCGACCTCGGAGCAGAGACGCCGGACGGCTTCGCGAGCGTAGATGAGCTCGGCTTCGGCTCATCGGCCGTCGAGAGCGATGCTGCACTCGTGGAGCGATGCCGCCAGGCGCTCGATGCCGCCGGACTGACCGTCCGCGTCGGCCCGCTGCTGACCGTCTCGACCGTCACCGGCTCGGCTGAGTCGGCGGAGCTGCTGGCGCGCCGCATCCCCGGCGCCGTCGCCGAGGCGATGGAGGGCTATGGCGCGGCAGTCGCTGCCCAAGCGCGCAGCCTGCCAGTCCTCGAGCTGCGCGCCATCTCCAATATGGTGGGGCCGCGCGACCGGCTCGCCTGGCGCATCAAGGAAGCGCTCGATGCGCTGGCAGATGGCGCAGCGGCGATCCGGGAGGCGCTCGCATGAATCGACTACAGATCGCTTACTCGCCTTGTCCCAATGACACCTTCGTCTTCCACGCCTGGGCGCACGGGCTGCTCCCGGATGCGCCTGCGCTCGATGTCACCTACGCCGACATCGATATCACGAACCGGCTGGCAGCCGAGCGCAGCGGCCCTGAGGTGATGAAGATCTCCTACGCCGCTCTCCCCTGGGTGCTCGACGACTACGCCCTGCTGCCCTGCGGCGGCGCGCTCGGGCGCGGCTGCGGCCCGCTCGTGTTGACACGGGGAGAGCCAGGGGCAGCGACGACTGACGCTCGGATGGACAGGGCCGAGGCGGCAACTCTGACGGCTACGGCTGACGCCTGGACGGGCGGCGCTGACCCCGCTCGCCTCTCCGGCAAGCGGGTGGCGGTGCCGAGCGAGCGCTCGACCGCCTATCTGCTGTTCCGGCTGTGGGTTGTCGATCATGTGCCAGGCGGTGTCGGCGAGATCGTCGTTATGCCGTTCCACGAGATCATGCCCGCCGTCCGCGACGGCCGCATCGATGCCGGTCTGGTCATCCACGAGGCCCGCTTCACCTACCCGGACTACGGTCTGCAGCTGATGACCGATCTGGGCAGCTGGTGGGAGAGCGACACCGGTCTGCCGATCCCGCTCGGGGCGATCATCGCTCGCCGCGGACTCGACACCAAGCGCCTTGCCGAGTGGATCCGCGCCTCCGTGCGCCATGCCTGGGAGCACCCGCAGGACTCGACCGACTATGTAATGGCGCATGCACAGGAGATGTCGCCCGCTGTTGCGCAGGCGCATATCGAGCTGTACGTCAACACGTTCACCGAATCGCTCGGCGACGACGGCTATGCAGCCGTGACCGCACTGCTCGGCCGCGCGATGGACGAGGGGCTCGTGCCGACGTTCGACCTTGCGCTGCTGCGCAAGCCGGACTAGAGAGTCGCTAGCCGGGCCGGGGGGATGGCAGTGTCCCCGCGCTCCAATCTGCTTAGGCAAGAGACCGACTATGCAAGAGACCTCCAAGCGATCATGCTTGGAGGTCTCTTGGTCATGCGCAGATCGGGGATGCGCTGCTTGCTTTGCTATTCCTTCTTTTTGTAGAGCAACCGCGAAGCGACGATGCCCGCCGCGCCCAGCGCGATGAACAGCACGGCCCGCACAGCCGTCGAGAGCCCTGGCAGGTCGACGAAGACGATCTTCAGCAGCGTCAGACAGAGGAACGCTACGCCCGCCAAGCGCACCCGCACCTTGCTCAGGATCATGCCGACCACGATGACCGCGATCGCATAGACGATCCAGACGCCCGAGACGATCAGTTGCTGCCCTTCATCGGTTAGCGAAGCAGAGAGCAGCTGGGCGACTCGCGTCAAGAAGTAGAGCAACAACAGCCCCTCCGCCCACATGATCAGCTGGAGTGCCGGCTGCTGCGCTGCCTCTTCCTGTCGCGCGGCGACATAGTACCCATACAGCATCGGCAGCGTCGCCAGCAAAACTACCCAACTGACCGTCTCACCGGAATACAACTGCTGCATCGGCATACTGATTACAGCCAGCGCGCCTACGAAATAGAGACCCAGACCGGAGTAGTACTGGAGGTTGCTGCGCAGTCGGAGGCCGAGGACAATCGCCGCTGTACCTTGCAGCAGGAGAGCGCCAGCCAGCAGCTCCTCATGGAGCGTATGCAGCAGCCAGAGCGCCACGCCCGCCATCGCAGTCACCGCGTAGACCGCATAGGCCGCCTGACCTTGCCGATAAGACCAATATGCCGTACCGGCATAGACCAGCGCAGTAATGCCGATCAGCGCGCCGTAAATGCCCGGCGACTGCACCCCGTACATCGCGTAAAACCAGCCGGCCATCACCATGAAGCCGGTGAACAACAGCGCTTGTCGATACGTCGAGGGCTGATCCCGTCGATAGAGAACCGTCAGGATATAGAGCGCTGCATGCTGGATGAGGATCGCCATCAGGAACAATGGACGCTCAGCCTCGAGCTGCGATATCGAGAGCAGCATTAGCGGCAGATGGAGCAAGCCGAAGGCTGCGCCATAGGCCGTCCGGAACTCAAATCGTGTCGACAACACGAGCATAGCAACCGAAAACACGGTCAGATAGCTGATCGATAGTAACCGATTCGGCTCGTTGTCGATCAGCAGGAATGGCAGCAAATATCCCGCCACCATCGCCGTCACCATCAGCGACTCTGAACGATGCCGCAGCGAGGCGTATACGCCCAAGGCCACCGTCCCAACGTAGTATACCGCCGCCACTTCGGCTGGTATCAAGCCATACAACGTATACGCCGCGAAGCCGGACAGCATGAGCAACGCCACAGCGCCGCCGAGCAACACCTGGCCGAGCGCATCGCGCCCGCCTCGAATCTGCCTCTCCCCCAGCCAATACATGACTGCCGCCGCGATCACGCCAAGCAGACATCGCACCGGTTCATTGATATAGCCAGCAGCGATGGCGGCCGAGAAGCCCCACAGCACGCCGAGCAGCAACACCACGACAAATACGCGCGGCAGCCAGACGCGGGCAACGGCCTCCCAATCGATAGGCGGCCGCGGCTCATAAATAGGCTCCGGCTGCCTTACAGGCCCATAGCCCTCCGGTGACATCCCGGCGCGCTGGCGGTAATCGCCTTGACCTGGCTGCACCGGCGGTCGACCTCCCGGACCATAACCTTCGGGCGGCATATCCGGATGACGCTGGCCGTAGCCTCCCTGGCCGGGCGGCACCGGCGGTCGACCTCCCGGACTATAGCCATCTGGCGGAATACCTGGACGCTGGCCGTAGCCTCCCTGGCCGGGCGGCATCGGCGGTCGTCCTTCCAGCCCGTGGCTCCCTTGGCCAGGCGGCGCAGACGTCGCCGCTTCGCGAGGCTTGCCAGACTCCTGCCCCAGTTGTTCTCCCCCGCCGTGTGAATGGCCTCGATCTGGCCCCGAAGCTACACCAGGATCACGCGAGCGACGCAGCTCGGTCAGTTCCTGTTCCATTTGTTCCATCTTTTTTTCCAGCGCGCGGAGCCGCTCTTCCATCGCCATTGCAAGCCTCCCTCTTCTAATTCTATGTACATGTCGGATTGTATTCGCGATTAGGCCGGACGTCGTTAACCGCTGCTTGTAACGACCCCTTCAGCGAATGCTAAGCAATTATTAAGCATTTCCATCCTCCCCCGCTAAGATATAGCTCCTATAATGAGACCACATGAGCCTCATGTACATACTTACCCTCATTAGAAGGAGAATTCACATGAACCGACGCCATCATTTTATTCTATCTCTGATCGGTCTATTCCTTGCCCTCTGCCTGACTTCTTGCGGCTTCCAACCCGTAAGTCTGGCCGTAAACGGGCAGGTCATAGACTCTTTACAGGTGATCAAGCGCAATAACGTGCTCTATGTACCCGACACCTTCATAAGCGATACATTGCAGCTTCCCGTTCAATGGGTCAAGGCCAGATCAAGTGATACTGAGTATTACTATTCTAATAAAGTCGCGGTCCTCATGTATCATGAACTTACAGAGGGTCCAGACACCCCGGATGAGATGTCGATCCTGGCTTTCGAAGAGCATATGCGTCTGCTTCAAGAGCATCGCTTCACCATCATCACGATGGAGCAGTACACCGCCTTCATACTTGAGGGCGCTCCTGTGCCGGATAATGCCGTCCTGATCACCTTTGACGATGGTTACGAGAGCTTCTACAGCTTGGCTTATCCTGTGCTCCGCGAATATGGCTACACCGCTGCCAACTTCGTCATCGTCTCGGCGATCGACAACCGCACCGGCCGCCCCAAGCTATCCTGGGAGCAGATGCGGGAGATGGAGGAGCAAGGCTTCAGCTTCCATAGCCACACCTATGATTCACATATCTATGGCCCGGTCAATGCAGAAGAGAAACGAGGTCCCGTCCTCTCTAATCCACTCTATCTCAAAGCCGAGGAGCGAACCGAAAGCGAGACGGAATACCTCCGCCGCATCAAATCAGATCTCAACTTAGGGGAGCAACGGTTGCAGGAAGAGTTGGGACATGGAAGTCTTGCGCTCGCATTCCCTTATGGCGCGCACAATCCGCAAGTGGAGCAGACGCTGCAGGAGCTGGGCGTGCCCCTCTCCTTCACAACCAAGCCGGGCATTAATACTCCCGGCCAACTACGCGGCTTCCGCATCAATGCCGCGCCGCTCGGCGAGGAGCTGATCTCCCGGCTCCAAGCCTACCAGTTGGAGATGAAGGAAGAACCGCCAGCTACCGAGGCCACCGAGGCCCCATCCGAGCTGAAGCTTGTCGTCAATCATGCCGTCGCCGCCCTGCCGGGCGTCAAACCGCCGCGAGACGGTCGGGACGGGCTCATCCCGCTTCGAGCCTTTTGCGAAGCCTACGGTATTAAGTTGACGTGGCAACCCGGGGAGAAGCGAGTCGATCTGACGCTGTAAGATTCAGCCTCTCTTCCTGCTCGATCAGCCCGCCCTCAGACTTAGTGAGACCATCTCATCTGGGCGGGCTTCCTCGCGTCCCGGCCGCCGGGAGCGGCTTTATTTGCCGACAATCCCCTGATACGCCTCGATGAATCCACTCGGGTCAACCTTCAGCGTCAAGGGGATGATGCCCTGATGGGTATGCAGGTACAGCAAGCCTTCCTCCCCGTGCATCCGGCGGTAGGAGATGTCGAAGAGGTGATCGATCGGGATCTCCTTATGCGCCGTGCGCAAGCACGTCATATACAGATGCATCTCCAGCTCATGAACCTTGGTGCAGATGGACAGCTTGTCCACTTCGCGTTCGACCTTGTAGTAAGCCAACGAGGCGATGGCGTTCTCCATTCCTCCCCCTCCTTCACGGTTCAGCCATGCTTGCCCTATAGACCCTATCCGGGCTATTGTACAGTGTCTCCAGGTTAGGGTAACGAAATCCTGCTCTGAATACAAGCCTCCAGCCCGCTGCTTCGCCAAGAACCTTCAACCGATATAATCGAAGTCGAAGGCTCTTGGTCGTCCTCCGCGCGGGACGTCTAGTTGTCATGATCCTTATCCCCGTCTTCCCCGGATGTTCGATGTGCCCTGAACTTGCTTCGCTCGAGCGCATTGCCGATCCTTGCCATCACCGTCGTGAGCAGTACTGTAAAGATCACCAGGCTATAGAAGCCCGCCCCCACGCCGATGCCGATCCCGCCGACATACAGGATCATCGCTGCGGAGGTGAGCCCTTTGACCTGCAGACCATCCTTGAGGATAACGCCCGCCCCAAGAAAACCAAGCCCCGAAACAATCTGAGCCGCCAACCTCATCGGATCCATCATCGTCCCTTTCCCGGTGCTGAACTTGCCCACACTGTAGATCGAGATGATCGTGATCAATGCGCTTGCCACGCAAACGTACATGTAGGTTTTCAACCCGGCAGGCTTGCTCTTAGCCTCCCTGTCCCAGCCAATCAGGAATCCGAGCAGCGCGCTGATGACGATTCGGAGATACACCTCATAATGAGGAACGTCTGCGTCAATCCAGGTCAGGAACCCCTCCAATCTGCATCACCTTCTGTGTCCGTTATCGCGGTCCGACGCCTATTGCCAGACGTTTGGCCATACGGAACAGTCTATTCACATGATAGCGCATACATGAATGATTGGCCTTGAATGGGATTCGTCCGACCCCGATTGCCTTCGATCTGATTGTCTGGTAGAATGAAGGGGTAATAACTAGCATAATCATAGACCAAGCACAAACAACCCTTTCCATCTCACTGGAAAAGGCTAGCAGGTTGCTGTACAAGCGCCAACTTGTACGAGCTATGCGATTGTGCCCCACAGAGGAGGTGAATTCACATGGCTAAGGATGTCATCTGCGAAGTCAGCTCTTGCCGCAACTGGGCAGGCAACAACCGTTGTGGCGCGGAGTCGATTCTCATTGCTAGCACGCAAGAGACGACTGCACACCGTTCCGCAGAAACCGACTGCAAAACGTTTGATCCGAAATAAAGCTTTGGAATGAAGGGATTTCAGCGGTCCCTTCTTTCTTTTGTTATTGTACCAATAATGATAACCATTATCAAGATTTATTTTTGACAAAGCAACTGGCGTGAAGCACATGCCGCTTTGCCTCGGACCCTCCATGGTCTCGAAGGCGAGGCGGCATTTTTTGTATCTACCAGGAGGTGCATTATGGATGACTATGCATGAGACTATGATCCAGCAATGGCTGGACAACCAGCTGCGTCACGAAACCAATCTTCGTCGAAAGGAAATGCTGCACAAAGGGCTCGGCCATGCTACGCAAACCTTTCTTAAAGAAATCTGGCTGCCGGCGATCGGCAATCTCGACGACTTGCATGCCGAGTGGGAGGTGAGAGACCTCCATTATCGTTGCCGTTATCTCGATCTGGCTTACCGTCCTCTCAGCTCCAAGGGCTGTGTCGAGATCCATGGCTTTCGTTCGCATGCCCGCGATATTGAGGCGTGGCGATTCAAAGACTTGTGTATGAAACAGGCGCTGCTCACGCTCGACGATTGGTTGTTTCTGCCGATCGCGTACTTGTCGATTCGAGAAGAACCTGAGCTGTGCCGGCAGCTAACGTTGGCGTTTGTGGGGAAATGCGCGTCAACTCCCATTGCCGAGGAGATAGGCTGGGCAGGCGCGGAGGCAATGCGGTATGCCCGGCACCTCGTCCGCCCTTTCCGATGCGAGGAGCTGGCAGCCCATCTGCAGATGTCTCCACGCCAGACCCGGCGCATCCTGGAGCGACTGGTCGCCAAGCGGTTGTTGGCCGTTCCCGAAGGGCAGCAGCGCTATCGAACCTACCATTTGACCCGCGTGGTGACGTAACTCTGAACGCTCGAACTCAGCTGGCATTGCCGCTGTTACCCTTTTGGCGCGTCCGCTCGCCTTCTGCTGCCTACGCTGATCACTTAACCTGGCGCGACTCGCTCATGCATGACCGTTAGTCTACCGCCATCTGTGCTAACGGTCAGATTTGATGCTTAGAGGCCCGAAGAGCCCTCTACGCAAAAAATAACGGTCAAATCTGCTTGTTAGCCGCCGATTTTCGCAGGAATCGCCCCCGAATCGACCGCTAAGCTACACATTTGACCGTTACATTCGCCGATCGGCTCCACATGCCGTCTAAGACGCAAAAATGACCGTTAGCCTGGGGTGACGGGGGCCGCACTTTCTGACGTCGGTCCGCAGCGGCTGGCCCCGCCTCGGGGACCATAATCGGGCGCTCAGCGGCTGACTCGGGCGATCATGATTTTGGCGGTTGGCGGGCGACCTGGGCGCCCATGATCTTGGCGGCTTGACGGCCGCCTTTGGCCGCCTAGGGGACCATGATTCGGGAATTAGCAGCTGCCTTGGGAGACCCGCTACCGCTTACTGCGCGATCACTACGCTTCCGGGTCGCTCACGCTTCCCAATTCCAGCTTGTCCCCGTCCCTCTCGACCGCTCACGCTCCCCAATTCCTGCGAGCTCACCACTCATCTTGCCACGAACCGCTTACTGCGCGACCTTCAGCGCCTCGTGCAGCGCCTCGGGAGAGTTGTTCCACCATTCCTCGTTATGCTCGATGAGCAGGTTTTTCAGCAGCTGCTTCTCCTTGTCGCCGAGTTCTCCCAGGATATAGCGGCGCTTCATCGCATAGTCGAGCTTGTTCACATGATCAGCGAGGATCTTCCAGCCGCGCCGCGCTTCGGTGTCGATCAGCATCTCACAGGCGCTCGCGCCGCCGTAATTCGAGCCATCCTCCGCACGCTCCACCGCCACCCATACGATCCAGCATTGACGTCCGTTCGGGACGTCCTCCTTATTCATGCTGAATTTGATCCGTTTCTCGATCGCGCTCTTGGCATGCATCGCCCCGGCGTCCAGATACGCCTCGTCCCCGTCGATGATGACGCACATGACCGAGTTCAGATCGATCGAGCCCGCTCCGAATCCTCTATGCTTCTCGCCGGCGATCAGGTTGAAGCCCTGACGCGGTTTTTTCTCCGGCACGTTGCCTTGTTCCATTCCCTTATTCCCTCCCGCTTGTTGGTCCTTCTTCTATTCATGTCCTCCCCGCTCGCCGGGGGATGACGAATTCGCTAACGAATTAAATTCTATTTTAGCTAATAATCCGCGAAAAGCCAACATATACATGCCTTAGAAAGCTTGTCAACGGGAGGTATTGGAGCCATGATCCCTAGTCTTACCAAGAAAATCGTGTTTGTCGCCCTGCTGGCCTCCTTGCTCGCGCTCTCCTTGCAGCACGGGTTCGGTGAAGCCTGGCAATCGCAGTACATGTACGCGTATACTCCATCATCCCAGACAGCACAGTCCCCCGCCCGCGAGCAGCCTCCGGCTGTCGAGACGTCCGAGCCCGAGTTCATCCAGATCCCGCCGGCCCGCGTCCTCAGCCACCGTATCGTCGAATACCATATGGATGTGCAGCTGGACGAGCAGGCCAGACAGCTTCGGGGCAAGCAGACCGTCACCTGGACCAATCCCGGCAAGCAGCCGGTATCCGAGATGTACTGGCATCTGTATCCAAACGCCTTTGCTTCTCCCGACACCTCGTTTATGCGCGAGTCCGGCGGCAAGCTGCGGGAGGACAAGGCTACCGAAGCGAGCGTCGGCTCGATGACGCTGCTCAGTCTGAAGACCGAAGAAGGCGAGAGCCTGTTGCCTCGCCTGCATTATGTACAACCTGATGACGGCAACGTCGAGGACCACACCTTGGCCAAGCTGAAGCTGCCCGATCCGGTCGGGCCCGGTCAGAGCGTCACCCTTACGACCGAGTTCGTCGTCCAGTTGCCCGCCGTTTTTGCGAGGATGGGCTATACCGGCGACTTCGTCATGGCGGGCCAATGGTTCCCCAAGCTGGCCAAGTACGAAACGGTCGGCACGCGGGGACGCGTCAACGAAGGCTGGAGCGCTCACCAGTACCACGGCAACTCGGAGTTTTACAGCGACTTTGGCATCTATAACGTCAGCATCCAGGTCCCTGCCGATTACAAAGTAGCGGCTACCGGCTTCCCTACCAAGGCGGCGGTTACCAAAGGCAACAACAAGATCTACCAGTTCTACGCCGACGATGTCCATGACTTCGCCTGGGCGGCTTCGCCCGACTTCGTCTATGCGGAGGAGCCTTACTCGACCGATGGCGTCCCGGGCGTGCGGATCAAGCTCTATCTCGACCCGAGCCATGCCCAGCTCCAGGATCGCTACATGCATGCCGCCAAGTCGGCGCTGGCCAAATATGCCCAGTGGTATGGCGAGTATCCTTACTCCACCCTCTCCATCGTCGTCCCGCCAGCTGGCGGCGGCGGCGCGGGCGGCATGGAATATCCGACGCTCGTCACCGCATTCGCCGCAGAGAACGACAATCCCGGCTATGAGCTGGAGCGTGTCGTCATCCATGAGATTGGTCATCAGTACTGGTACGGCATGGCAGCCTCCAATGAGTTCGAGGAAGCCTGGCTCGACGAGGGCTTCACCTCCTATGCGGAGGACAAGGTGATGGAGAGCGAGTACGGCGTCATGCCCAATCTGCTCGTCGAGTCCAGCTATATGACGGATCCCGCGCCGCTCAAGCAGCTATCCTGGTCCTACCGGGATCACGATCACTATGCCGAAAATGTGTACATGCGGGCCAAGCTTGTCCTCGTCGATATGGAGCAGCGGGTCGGCGCGCAGACGATGCGCAAAATATTGCGCACCTATTTCCAGAAATATCGCTTCAAGCACCCATCCACCGGCGACTTCCAGCGCGTCGTGGAGCAGGTGACCAAGCAGAGCTGGAAGGATTACTTCGACCAATACATCTATGGCGAGCAGATGGCCGACTTCGCTGTCGAATCGATCAGCGTACGCCCAGTCAAGCAAGATGGCCGCACCGTCTACGAATCGGTCATCCTGGTCCGCAAGCGCGGCGGCGACGTCGAGCAGGTGCCCATCCTCCTGCATTTCCAGGACGGCAAAACGGTGGAGAAGCAATGGGACGCGCAGGAGACGCATATCCAATACAAGATGACACATAGCGCGCCGCTCGCCTGGGCTGCGGTCGACCCCGAGTATACGATCGTGCTCGATAACAAACGAATGAATAATTATATGAAAGCGGAGCTGCCGGGACGGACCGGCACACGCTGGAATCTCGGCATCGTCAAAGCGATCGAGGGGCTGCTCGGCTCCTTGGGCTGGTGAGGAGGCTCGTATGAAAGAGCATATTCGGCAAGGCTGGCGGCTCGCCGTCAAGCATTTATACATCGTCATCTTCCTGTTCCTGTACCAGCTCTTGTGGGGTTTCGGCCTCTATCGCTACGTCGAGTCCGCCTTCCTCCCGCTATTGAAGCGATATCCCGACACCCTGCCGTCGGAGCAGGCGGTCCAGCTCTTCCTCATGGAGGCGCAGTTCCAGCTGCTCAAGACCGATGTGATCACGCCTTATCTATGGACCTTGGGCATCATCGTACTGCTACGGATGCTCATCTCGCCGCTCATCCAGAGCGGGCTGCTCTACTCCCTCCGGCATGCGACGGACGAGGGCGGCACCCGCTTCTTACAGGGCATACGCATTTGTTGGAAAAAAATCGCGCTCCTCTATTGGCTCAAGTCCTTGCTCATCCTGGCGCCGGCCTGGTGGCTGCTGCCCGCAGCCTTCCAGCTGCTGCTCTCCAGTCCGACGCTCGCCGAGGCTGCCAAGACGGCGCTCCCTTACGGGGCTGGCTGGCTGCTCTGGAGCTTCCTGCTCCACCTGATCTTCCTGAGTCTGCAATTCGGCGTCGTCTCCGAGTCAGGCATGCTCGGCAACACGCTCCGCTCGCTTCGCGCGTTCCTGCCGCTCACGTTGATGACGATCCTCATGTGGGTGATCGCAGCTGTCATCGGGCTGGCCGTCTCCGCCGTCACGCTCGTCTGGGCCGGGCTGCTCGCCTTGATGCTCCATCAAGCCTTTTATCTCGTCCGCATGCTCATCCGCGTATGGACTTTAGCCTCCCAGTACGGGCTCTGGCAGTCCAGGAAGAGCTGATCGCCATGCCCTCTGCGTATCTGCAGAGGGCTTTTTGCTGTCTGCGTTGAAAGGCAACGGGAATATTCGACATTGTCCCTGTCATAGATCATTAGAGTGCACCTGGAGAAGATTTCGCGCCTTTAACGACAAAGAGTAACAAATCGTTCATTTTTTATCCATGAAATGGCTTTCAATTGTGAACATTATGTGACAAAAGCAGGATAAATGCAAAATGGCTCGAAATCTTCTTCGATATACTACATAAGAACGCCGAATTCCTGAAGCTTCAGGAAACGGGGGAACCATTACCTGGGTGAATTGATCCTCGGTTCGCTTGCTTGTTGCAAGCTGTGACCGGAGGAGCATAGGGAGCCTTCTACCGAACCCCACAGCTAACCTCGTAGGCAGCGGAAGGAGCTTTTTGCTTGAGAAAAGTGTTCACTTCTTTAGCGGCTCTTGTTTTGATTATGAGCGTGATGGCAACAGCCGCAGCGGCTTCTTCCTTCAGCAAGATGGAAGAGGTGATCGCCGAGCTAATCGGCACGCCGTACAAGTATGCCGGCACCACGACGAGCGGCTTCGACTGCTCCGGCTTTACTTCGTACGTCTTCAAGCAACTGGATATCGACCTGCCCCGCACCTCGGGTGCCCAGGCCGAGCATGGCGAGAGCGTCGAGCGCGACGAGCTGCAGCCTGGCGACCTGGTCTACTTCAACACCAGCGGCAAAGGCGTATCCCACATCGGCATCGTCGTCGACGGCGAACGATTCGCCCATGCCTCCTCGAGCAAAGGCGTCATGATCAGCAAGCTGAGCGAAGCTTACTGGGACAAGCGTTATCTGGGCGCTCGCCGCGTAGCCGATCTCTAGGATCGGGACGCCGATGAGACAACAAGCCATCGCAAGGCTTGTCCGCGTCAGGGAGGTCCAGAGCGGCCGCCCTGTCGCCTCACTCCACCGCAGCTGTTTGCACCCGCAGACGGCTGCGGTTTTTTATTGGTTTATACTACGCAGCATCGAAGAGGAGGTTTCGCCACGTGTACCTGTTCATCCATCGCAAGGATCTGCGCACGCGCGACATGCGGGCATTTGATGCGCTCCTGAAGCGCGGCCTGCCCGGCCTCCACCTGCTCATCCTCGATCCCGCGCTGCTGGGGGATGGCCGGGCGCAGGCCCACAGTGGACGCCAGTTCCTGCGCGTGGCCGTCCGGCTACGGGCCTCTTACGAGCACGCCGGCCAGCGCCTGCACCTGCTCTACGGCGACCCCGCCGAGGTCGTCGAGGCATTGCTGACGCACGCTCCGATCCAGGGCATCCTCGCGCACGCGGATTATACTCCCTATGCCAGACAACGGGATGAGCGTATCGGCGAGGTAGCCGAGCGTCGGGGCATCCCGTGGGTACTAATCGACGACCTGTCGCTCGCCGATCTGGAGGACTTTCACCGCCACACCGGCCGCTCCGAGCCGTACAAGGTATTCACGCCGTTCTACACCAAGTGGAGCGGCTATATGCAGCAGTACGCCCGGCCGCAAGCCAGCGCCACGCTCGATGAGCTGCGAACCGTGGCCGAGCTGCCAGATGACATCGGCAGCCGGTTCGCGCTGCCTCCCGAGCTGGAGGAGGCGCTGCCAGGGTCGTGGAGCGAGGCCAAGGATGGCCGGACTCCACGCCTGGGGGTTGGCGAAGGTGAGGCCCCCTGGGCGCTGGCGGTCGACGAAGGGGAAGATCCCTGCGCGCTGCTAGCCGACTTCGCGGATAGCGAGGGACTGCGCGATTACGACGAGCGGCGCGATCGCTACAGCCGCGCGGATGGCACAAGCGGCATCTCCCGCTATCTCAATACCGGCTCGCTCTCGGCCAGAGCCGCCTATGCCGCCGCCCAGGGTAAGGATGGCGGACAAGCCTGGGTCCGGCAGCTCGCCTGGCGCGACTTTTATCTCTATCAGGCGATCTACAATGAAGACTTCTATCGCTACGAGCAACGCTACGACCTCTCGCCGCTCTCCGACCAGCACTACGAGGCCTGGGAGCAAGCGCGCACAGGCATCCCTATCATCGACGCCTCGATGACCGAGCTGCGCGAGACCGGCGAGATGCACAATCGGCTGCGGATGATCAACGCAATGTTCCTGACCAAAAACCTCCTCTGCCCGTTCACGCTCGGCGAGCAGTACTTCCGCCGCCAGCTCGCCGATTACGACAACTGTCTCAACCGCGGCGGCTGGCTATGGAGCTCGTCGCTCGGCTACGACGCCGCCCCTTACTTCCGCATCATGAACCCGGCCAGCCAGTCTGCCAGCACGACCCGAGCGGCGCCTATATCCGCCGCTGGCTGCCGCAGCTCGCCCATCTCGACGACAAGGCGATCCACCTCCCGCAGCCCGACGCCATCGTCGATCTGAAGGCCTCCCGGGCCCGGGCGATCGAGGTGTACAAGGAGATTTTGCGTGCGTAAATGGCGCTGAGTTGTGGCGGGGCGACAGGCAGGAGAGTCGGCCTTTTGGAGCAGTGCGATGTTTCGCACAGGTCAGGGCCGATTCGGAGGTTAGCGGCGTCACTTGTGCGATGTTTCGCACAGACCGGGGCGGTTTGGACGATTGGGGCAAAACAATACAGTCAAGTGATGATGACAGGAGACAGTCAAGCAGAGGCAATAGCGGAAACAGGTTTGACCGCAGCCGCCGACAGGCTACAATGGGAGTAGATAAGCACCTCTACTCGAAGGAGGCAACGCTATGGCAACATCATCCCGACGCGGACCGCTCGGCTCGTTCCACCCTGCGCTCGCTGCGTGGTTCACCGACGCATTTGGCAAGCCGACCCCGGTGCAGCTGGATGCCTGGCAGTCGATCCGGCGCGGCGAGCATACGCTGATCGCTGCGCCCACCGGCTCAGGCAAGACGCTGGCCGCCCTGCTGCCCTGTCTCGACCGGATCGTCCAGGCCAAGCTGGCCGGGCGCGCCCCGGCCGGCGTCCGCGTCGTCTATGTGACGCCGCTCAAGGCGCTCAACAACGACATCCATCATCATATCGAAGCGTTCGTCGCGGCCATCGACGCGCAAGCTGCGGTAGGCGGCTCCGGCTCCGACTGGCCGGGCTTGCGAAGCGCGGTACGTACCGGCGATACGAAGAGCAGCCAGCGCGTCGCGATGCTGCGCCAGCCGCCGGATGTGCTGGTGACGACGCCGGAGTCGCTCTATATCCTGCTCACCTCGGCGAAGGGGCGCGACATGCTGCGGACGACCGAGCAGGTCATCGTCGACGAGATCCACGATCTCGCGCCGGACAAGCGGGGCGCTCATCTGTCGCTGACGCTCGAGCGACTCGTCCACGCCTGCGGCCGTCCTGTACAGCGCATCGGCGTCTCGGCCACGCAGCGACCGCTCTCCCGCGTCGCCCGCTTCCTCGGTGGCTGGGAGCCAGCGGAGAGCACTGGCGACGATCGCGGGACGGAAGTACCGATGGCGAGCACTAGCGACGGTCGCGGGGCAACGGAGACAATGGCAAGCGCTGACGGCAGCCACAGGACGGCTCTGGCGAGAGCAAACGCAGATGACGACCGCGAGGCGTCACAGGAGAGTGCTGACGAGAGCCACGGTGCGGAAGAGCCGAAGGTGAGTAGTAGCGACAGACGCAAGGCAACGGTGGCGATGAATGTCGTAGATGGCGACCATAGCGACAGCCGCGAAGCGGCACAGCAGATAGCGAGCGATGATGGCAGCAACGCTGCAGCTGCACCGGCGTTGTCAGCAATCGGTGCCCCTCGACCCGACGCGCTCGCTGACGACGCAGCCTCCGAGGAGCAGGCGTTCCGCCATCCGCTCGGCTACCGCCCCCGCCCTGTCGCCGTCATCGAGAGTCCGATGGACAAGGCGTTGGAGGTGCGCGTGACGATGCCCGATCCGAGCCTCGCTCTGACGACGCGTGAGTCGGTCTGGTATCCACTGCTCGACCGCATCCTCCAGCTCATGGAGGGCTGCCGCTCCGTGCTCATCTTCACAGTTAGCCGCAGACTCTGCGAGCGGCTGACGCTGCGGCTCAATGACTACGTCGGCCACGAGATGGCGAAATCCCACCACGGCAGTCTGGCGCGCGAGCGGCGACTCGCCGTCGAGCAGCAGCTCAAGGCGGGCGAGCTGCGCGCGATCGTCGCCACCTCCTCGCTGGAGCTCGGCATCGACGTCGGCCATATCGATCTCGTCATCCAGATCGACTCGCCGCTGTCGGCCGCCTCCGGCATCCAGCGGATCGGCCGCGCCGGTCACCAGGTCGGCGCCGCCAGTCGCGGCTACCTGCTCGTCCGCCACCCCGGCGGCTTGCCAGAGGTCGCCATGTTGGCACGCAAGATCCGCGAGCGCGACATCGAGGAGATCGAGATCCCCCGCCAGCCGCTCGACGTCCTCTCGCAGCAGACGGTGGCGCTGACCGCGATGGACGACTGGACGACCACGGAGCTGTACCGACTCGTCATGCGCAGCGACAGCTATCGCGCCCTGCCGCTAGATCGGCTGCAGGCGATGCTGCGGGTGCTGTCGGGATGGTACCCGTTCGCCCGGCCTCTCCTCGGCTGGGAGCGCGAGCAGGATCGCCTCACCCGGCTGCGGGGGACGGCGATGGCCGCACTCACAGGCGCAGGGACGATCCCGCAGAGCTCCGGCTATCCGGTCCATCATGCCGACAGCCGCGTCCATCTCGGAGAGCTCGACGAGGAGTTCGTCCACGAGAGCCGCGTCGGCGATGTGTTCCAGCTCGGCACCAGCTCCTGGATGATCCGCGAGATCCGCAAGGATCGCATCTATGTCGCAGAGACGACGAACAGCTTTAGCGAGATCCCGTTCTGGCGCAATGAAGCCGGAGGCCGCTCCTTCGAGCTCGGCGAGACGCTCGGCCGCCTCCTGGCCGAGCTGCATCGGCGGCTCGAGGCCGACTCGGGAAGCGAGGGCCATCCCGAGCAGACGCTGGCGTGGCTCGATGCCGAGTACGGCATGGACGCCCGCTCCGGCGAGCGCTTCATCGAGCTGATCCGCTCTCAGGCGGCAGCTACGCCATTGCCGACGGATACCCGCCTCGTCGTCGAGCATTATGAGGATCTGCAGGGCAAGACCCATGTCGTCCTGCACAACCACTGGGGACGACGCCTCAACCGTACCTGGCAGCTCGCGCTCGAGCGCCAGATTCAACAGACGCTGCCATACCGGATCTATAGCAATGCCACGGATAGCGGACTCGAGTTCGTCGTGCCGAATTGGGACGCCTCCTGGCTGCAGCTGCTCTGGCAGGTGACGCCGGAAACGGTCGAGGAGCTGCTGCTGGCCGCCGTGCCGGGCTCGCCGCTGCTGGCGATCGCCTTCCGCCGGATCGCCGAGACGTCGCTGTTGCTCTCCCGCAGCTTCACCCGGACGCCGATGTGGCAGAAGCGGCTGCGCAGCGAGGAGCTGCTCAAGGAATCGCTGCCCTATGCGGAGCAGTTTCCTTACCTGCAGGAAGCGATGCGGGAGTGTCTGCATACGTATCTCGATCTGGGCACGCTGCGGACGCAGCTCGCGCGCATCCAGCGCGGCGAGATCGCCATCGAGGTGTGCGAGACGCGCCGACCGTCGCCGATGGCGGCGCGATTCGTCGAGGACTATGCCAACATGCAGCTATATGAAGGCGAAGGCCTCGATCCTTCCACGCAGCTGCAGCTCATGTCGGTCAGCCGGGACTGGGCGAGCCGTCTGTTCGGCCAGGAAGTACTGGAGCAAGCGCTCGATCCCGAGGTGCTCGCCGAGGAGCGTCAGCGGCTGGCCGAGCCTGCACAGCGACCGGGCGATGCCGGCGAGCTGCTGGCGATGCTGAAGCGACGAGGCGATGCCAGTACCGACGAACTGATCCGGCTCAGCGGCGACGCAGCGGCCCGCGACTGGTTGCGCGAGCTCGAGTCCGCCGGTCTCGTCGCCGAACTCCGCTTCGGCACGGAGACGCGCTGGCTCTGCAGCGACGAGTTGGAGCTGTACGAGCAGTTCCCGACGACGCCAGCCACTGTGGCGCTGGTCGCCGGACGATTCGCCGAGTACCGGATGTCATTCACCGCAGCCGATCTGCAGGAACGCTATCCGGCACTGACGGACGGCGAGACGTCGCAGGTCATCGAGGAGTTGCAGCGGCAGGACAAGATCGAGCAAGCGCCTTTCGCCTCCCACCCGGACGAGCCGCTCTGGAGCAGCCGCAAGGTCGCTTCGCGCATCGTCCGTCTCTCGATCCAGGCGGCGCGGCGGCAGGGAACGGCCGTCAGCCCCGAGCGCTGGTGCACGCAGATGACGATCATGCAGCATGTCGCGCAGAGCTCGCGGCTCAGCGGCAGCGAAGGCTTGCGAAGTGTCATCGAACAGTTGCAGGGCCTGTTCCTCCCGCTCTCGCACTGGGAGTCGATCATCCTGCCGGCCCGCCTCCAGGACTACCGACCGGACGCGCTCGATCTGCTGTGCGCCTCCGGCGAGGTCATCTGGCTCGGACGCAAGGATCGCGATGAGAAGGAAGGCAAGGTCGCGTTTTTCCTGACCGAATCGAAGGCGCTCTACCTCCCGTATCTCCAACAGCTGGGCGAGCCGGAGGACAGTCGACATCCCGAGCTGCTGCAGCTGGTGCGACGGCTGGGCGCGACCTTCATCACCCGACTCGGCCGCGAGCTCGATCTGCCGCCCTCCGAGCTGCTGGAGCGGCTTCTCGATCTCGTCTGGGAGGGGCATGTCGCTGGCGACCAGTTCGCCCCGCTGCGCTTGCATGGGGTGCGGAGATCCAAGAAGTTCGACAAGCTCGGGACCGGGCAAGGCCGCTGGTACTGGACCGGCTCGTTGCTGGAGACGGAGGACACCGGCCTGACTTCCGAATCGGCTGCGGACAAGGCACTCGCCTCCAGCGGACCCAGCGAATCGGCGTTGCAGTGGGTGCATCATCTGCTGCAGAGCCACGGTATCCTGACGCGCGAGCTGGTCCAGCAGGCGTCGCCGTTTGATTGGGAGACGCTGCTGCCCGTCATGCGTCAGCTCGAGGAGTGGGGCGCCGTGTCGCGCGGCCGGTTTATCCTCGACAAGCAAGCCATGCAGTTCACCTCGCGCGAGCTGATGGCGGCGATGCGCAGTCCGCTGCAGGCAGGCAGCGAAGAGACGACGCTGCTCTCTGCGGTCGACCCGGCCAACCCGTACGGCCTGATCGCAGACTGGCCCGCCGATCCAGGGACGGCCTATGCTCGCAAGAGCGGCAACTATCTCGTCCTCAAGGGCGAGCGCTGGGTCGCCTGGATCGAGAACAACGGCCGCCGCATCACGCTGCGGACGCCTCAGGAGTCCGTCGACACCGACGAGACAGTTCATTCGACCGCTGCTGCGACTACAGCTATAGCAGCGCGCGCTCGTACCGAGGCGAGCGCCTCGCCGCTTACCGCAAGCGAGCTAGCCCCGCTACTACGGAGGATCCTGCAGCAGCAATCACTGAGCAAGGTGAAGGTCGAGCGCTGGAACGGCGAGCCCGTCGACCAGAGCGAGGGGGCAGCGCTGCTCCACGAGCTTGGCGCCGAGCGCGACGGCAAGACCCTCGTGCTGTGGCCGAGTCAGTTACGATAGATAGTTTGTGCACAGCGTTCTGCGATGCTTACAAGCCCGGCGAAAGCCGGGCTCAGGGGGGAGCAAATTGACCTTACTGCGGAAATTTATGTTGTCATCCATTTTGCTTATCCTTGCGTTAGGCTGTAGTTCGAATGCAATCCATATTGGAGAAAAGGTTTCAAACATAACAATAACTGAATACGAATCCAATGAGCCCTTAATGGAAATTACCGAGAAATCAAAAATCGATGAAATTACACGTTCTTTAGAATCGGCAAAAACTGTAACTACTTCAGCAATGGATATAGCATTACCTGACTATAAGCTGTCCTTTCGATCTGAACGTAATGAAGTTATCCTTGAATTAGGATACTATGCTCAAGCCTTGAATTTAGACGGCATTAGCGGGCATTACTGGTCAAGCGAAAAAGACCTGTTCATAGGCAGCAGCGTAGCAATTGAAATTCCTCAGTAAGCCAAGCTCGAATTCATAGCAATTACAACAAAAACCGCCCCTCTCAAGAAGAGTAAGGCGGTTTTGGTGTTAGTATTTACAGACTTGGCAACAGCGTAAATTCGCGGTTCGGACGCAGCTTGTCGCCCTCGTCCGTCGTGATCGCTCCCGGTTGGAAAACGATACGCAAGTTATGCTGGGCCGCTTCATTATGCTCATAGCCTTCGATGGTCAACACCAAGGACTGACCCGCAGGATTGGTGATCCATCCCATCGAGACGATCTGATCCCGCAGCGCATGCCATTCCCCGTCCCAGTAGTCGAGCTCGGCGACCAAGTCCCCTAGCTCCAGCATCGATTCTTCGAGCATCTGGTTGAAATCGATCGACAGCTTCGTCGTCCCTGGCTCCGCCCCCTCCAGCAATGTCAGCTGGGCAGTCAACGGCCAGTTGTCGAAGATCTTCACCTGCGGCGAAAACGGATGGCCGTACTCCGACAGCAGATAAATGTTCCGAACGGAGAAATCAAGCGGACTGTCTGTGTCATTGCTAATGACGACGACACGTTCGTCCTGCGGATCGACCGTAACCGAGATGTCGCTCTCCAGCAAGTCGAAGCCGCTCACAAATGCCTGCTTGATGCGCGGCAGCCACAGGTTCCGAGTAATGTCGGAAAAAGGCTCCACAAAATCGATCCGGATGGACCCTCCCTCTGGCAGCTCTGTAACCTCCGGCAAATAAGCCACCGCAGGCGGCGCCTGCATGCTCGTATCGGTAACGGTAACGCCCTCCGTGATGCTCTGCTTGGCGAATCTGAAATTCATAATGGTACGAATCGTCAAGTGTACACCATCGCCATCCAATACAAACTCACGATCGGGGAAGTCTACCGGCGTCGGCACATCGATGTCGTGCATCAGCCACAGTCGTTCCGAGCCTTCATCGGCCAAGGCGCTGCGGAAGGTCGCCTCGTTCACGACGATCGCGGCGCCTCCCTCCGATTCCCTAAAGTGTCCGCCCGGCCTCCGCTCGTAATAATCGTAGGCGAAAGCGTACTTGATACGGTCGATGCCCTCGGCGTTAAGAACGGCGTCCTCCAGCTGCAGATCGTCGGTGAGCAGCCGTTGGATCCCCACGCGCCAGGCGCGCTCTCCCGCTTGCCACACCTCCATGCCGGAGCGCAGCGTCTCATCGCTGGCGACGGCAGCCCCGGCAGCATCGCGAATCGCAAGGTCCGTCTCGCCCCTGAGCGTCAGATACTCCCACAGCGCCTTCGCAGGCGTCTGCTCAGGCACGTAGATATCGTCATTCCAGCCATCCTCGATCGCGAGCGGCCGGTATACCGCATGATCCACGGTCAGTGGCTGTTCATCGACTGCGACCGTCTCGGGCGTAAAGTACACACGAATCTCCTCGACCGCATCCAGCCATGGATTGGAGCCCTGCGGGAACGAAATGTCGAATCTCGAAGTATCCGGGTACTGATAGATGTCTTCCAGCTCCGACCCATTCAGAATTATCGGATCTCCAAACCCATTGTCGACCTCGATCCGGTCGAGCCAACCATCCGATACCTTAAGCGGCTTCGAAAACCATACATGGATGCCGAACACGATCGGCCCCTCCGTCCGCAGTGCGCCTGCGAGCGCATAGAACGGCTCTTCTGCTGGCTGCGACAGGATGGTCACAGGTATGGACTCCGACAGGTTGCCTGCCTCATCCACGGCTACGAGCACAAACTCCCCCGCCTGCTCCCAGTCGGCACTCGTGAAGGATACACTCTCCCCTGCGCCGGATACGACACGATGAGGATAACGATAATTCCCGTCCAACATCAGATCCGACAATGTCGCGACAGGCGCGATATCCGGCGCGAGCACGATCGTCCCTGTCTCGCTGCTGCTCACTGCAAGCGGCTGCGCGAACGGCTGCTCGGACGGAGCGCCAGTGACGGACGGAGCAATCAGATCAATCTTCAGCGGTAGTTGCTCCTGCCATGCGTCCGAATCCTCGACCTTCGCCCTTGACGAACGAACCCATGCGCCGGCGTATATCTCCGACTCCTGATCCGTCTCATAGCGCAGCAAGTGGTCGGATACATCGACAGTTACGGTGATCGGCCCGCTAACCAGCGCAGCGATATCCTCAGCCGTCAGGGTATAGGAGCCTGCTTCCTCCCAATCGATCTCCACCACAACCTCGTCCCCGGCACTGTAAAGCGCATAGCCCTCTTCAACCTCGCCGCTCAGCTCCACCTCGATGAACGCAGTTCCTTGCCCTGCCCCCAGGAGCGCTCGCTCGGCGAGATTGAGCATCCCGTCGGCAAGCGTCGAATCAGCGGTATAGCCCATCCCCGTAGGCGGAGCGAGCGGCAGCGGCGCGGTGTAGACAACCGGCGTCGAAGCAGGGTATACGGCGCCAGCCTGCGAGACGATCCGCTCATCGGTGAAGGCGATCTCGACCGAGCGCAACCCGATCGGGTTCACACCAAACGTCTTGTGAATCTCCACTTCCTTATCGTCCACCCAATACCAGCTAAAGTCCTCATAGGCCACGGGATCTTCTTCTCCGCCATAATAGAGCTTAATGGAATCGACGATAGCTCCGCCCTTGGCTCTCGTGATCGCCGAGATCGGTGCGTCGAACTCCAGCTTAAATCCGTGCAGCCCTGAGTCGACATTAAGTCGGGTAATCGCCGCCGTCAGCGGCGACAGGCTGCGGTCGATGACGACAACCTGCTGTCTGCCCGCCTCCCAGCCTGCGGCGATACTCGCTGCCGAGAGCGTCCGCTCGGTCGAAGCCGCCAGTTCCTCCAGTTGAGTCGCCTCGCCCAGCTCGCCCTCGGCTCCCTCTGGGAGCTCGATATCCTGCGCCAGGTACAGATGCGTCGCGCTCGGCCACGCCGCCCGGAGTCCGGCCGGGGTCGCGACGAACGCTGCGACGCGGCCGGTCTCTGCGTCCTGCGCGTAGTAGTAGCTGCCATCCGACGAACGATCGGCGAGACCGTCATAGCCGTCAGCCTCCAGGCCGCTGATGCGGACGCGATCCGGCAGCAGGTCAGCCAGTACCGCTGCCAGAGCCTCGTCTCCGTCAGCCTGTACGACGAGGAGCACGCCGCTGCGAGTCAGCGTGTAATCCGCAGCATCCAACGACTGGACCTCCAGCACGCGCTCGCCTCCGGTCGCCCGCAGCAAGGTGTCGCCTGGCAGCGTCAGCTCGGTGTCGGCGCCGACGATATCCTGCGTCAGCTTGATCGCGCTGATGTCCGCCAGCCGCTCCAGTCCCTCCTGAAGCTCGGTCATCGTGGCGGCCACGGCTTGCAGCCGGATGTGGTAATCCACCCACTCTCCGTCGTAAGGCGCGCCGATGCGCACGCGCATCCCTTGCTCCAGCAGTGTCTCTGCCGCTACAGGCAGCCCCTCGCCGTCCACCACGCTTAGCGTATACGGACTGTTGACCTCGAGCTGCTCCGACAGCAGCTCCTCTGCCGTCATCCCGTAAGGCGTCCACACCTCGGGATTGGGCGACGCGGGGAGCTCGACATGCTCGCTCGCTCCAGCCTGCAGACTGACGACCGGCTGGTCGGGATGACCGACGGTCAGCTGTGCAGGAACCGACAGATTGTCGCTCGCATCGACAGCGTACACCACATAATCTCCGGGCGCCCAGTCGGCCTGATCGAATGTCTCCGAGCCTTCTGCGACCACCTCGCGAGCAGGGTACAAGCTGTAGTCCCCCTCGTCATCCCTCAGATCCTCGGGGCCGCTCACCTGCTCCGATGCAGGCACGAGTACGAGCATCCCGGCCTCGCTGCTGGATGCCTCCAGCTCCCCTGCGTACTCGACCGTGCCCGCGCTGAGCTCGACGAGCGGCGCGACCGTATCGATCCAGATCGGCGTGTCCGCCTGCAGCGTGCCAGCACTCGGGACGTTCATACGACTCGAGCGCACGGTCGCCTCGTGTACGACCGACTGTCCGACGATGCCTGCGAGCAGCCGATAGCCGCTCGTGACGTCGACCGTCACCTCCAGCGAAGCGCTGGCCAGCTCGGCGACGTCGTTCGCCGTCAGCACATAGTCAGAGCCTGCGCCCGGACCGGCAGTGATCGTCACGCGATCTCCAGCCGCATACGGCGTATGGTCGACGCCGGCGGCCGGCAGCGTGACGGTCAGACGCGCGCTCGCAGCGTCGCTCGCCGCTGCCGTCAGATCGGCGAGGTGGAACACCCCGTCGCCCACCAGCGAGTCCGCCGCAGGCTCGATAGCGAGCGGCGTCGCCAACGGGAGCAGCGGCGCCTCATAGCTCCGCTCGAATGCCACCGCAGCCCGCTCCAGCAGGACGATCTGCTCGCGGACCGCGCGATGCGACGGATTGGCCGACTCCGCTACCAGGCTCGCCGCGTCACGAGCATCCTGCAGTTGTTGACGCTGCGCCTCTGGATAGCCAGGGCCGCTATCGAGCAGCCAACCGGCCTGGTCGAGCAGCATACCCAGCGGCGTCAGATCGACTGGACCGCTCTCGATGAGCGCCAGCAAACTGCGCGCGTCCTGATCGTCGATGCCTGCTGTCCCGACGATCGAGACGGCGCCCGGCGACCGCATATACCGGACGACATGCCCAATCTGGAAGCCCGTCCGCTGCGGGTCGAGCCTGTCCATCAGACGCAGCTCGCCGAGCGGCGTCATCAGCCGATAGCCCGCCAGCTCATAGGCTGGATTGCCGTTCACGCCGACCGTGCCCGCCTCGATGCTGACCTCTAGCAGCTCCTGCTCGGCCAGCGGCTCGGCCAATACGAGCAACAGCCCGTAGCCGATATGGACGACCCTGGCGATATCCAGCGCATCGCCTTCCGCCTCGGCGACGACGATGCCGAAGGCGCCGCCCTCGTCCGGCAACGCCTCGCACAAGCCACTCCCTGGCGACGGGAGCTCGGGCAGGGGCGGCAGTCCGCCCTCCGGCGGCCACTCGCCAGACTCTGTGCCAGGCAGAGGCGACAACGCTTCCCCTCCCGCATATGTGATCGGCCCGTCGAAGACGAGCGCGATCTGACAGCTATTCAGCGCCTGCGCCGCAACCAGTCCCGTCGCCTGTCCGTTCTCTCGGGCCTGCGCGCTATTCATCGGCCATACCCCGACCGCCAGCGTCAGACACAGCAGCAAGCTTACCATTCTCCGCACATGATCCACCCTTTACTAGAGGTTGACTACAGCTATAATCTACCAAAATTCTATCACAATATCGGCAATTATATCTATAACTAAAAGGGGGTATCCTTGTTAAGGAGATCTTAAGCACTCCAAGCCAGCAGAATATGCTATATTGGCCTAGAGAACGATCTATTATTGTGGCTGGTTCAGGAGGTAAGCATGGCAAACCGTGGCACGATCCTGCTCGTTGACGACGAGAAGGAAATATTGAAGCTAATGGAAATCTACTTTAATAATGAAGGCTATCATCTGCTCAAGGCGGGCGATGGCAAAGAGGCGCTCGCCTTACTGGAGCGCAACTCTGTCGACCTGATCATCATGGACATTATGATGCCCGAGATGGACGGCATGGAGACGTGCATCCGCATCCGCGAGCATAGCGAGGTGCCGATCATCCTGCTCTCTGCCAAGAGCCAAGATATCGACAAAATCTCCGGCCTCAGCATCGGCGCCGACGACTATGTAACCAAGCCGTTTAACCCGCTGGAGCTGATGGCTCGGGTCAAATCGCATCTGCGGCGCTACAAGTCGTTTGGCCGTCAGCGCACCACCGACGCCAGCGTCATCGAGATCGACGATATGACGATCAACGTCGCCACCCATACCGTGACGGTAGCGGGCCAGGAGGTTAAGCTGACACCGCGCGAATTTGCCATCCTGCAGCTGCTCGCCGTCAATCGGGGCATCGTCCTCAGCATGGACAAAATCTATCAGGATGTCTGGAACGAGCCTTTTATGGAGTCCAAAAACACCGTCATGGTGCATATCCGCAAAATTCGCGAGAAGATCGAGCGCGACCCTCAAAAGCCGCATTACATCAAAACGGTCTGGGGCATCGGCTACAAGATCGATCCAACCTGATTCCCGAAGGAGGCCAGCTGACCGATGATTAAAACCTGGCTATACTCGATCCGGTGGAAATTTTTGTTTTACATGCTCTTAAGCGCTGCTGTCACAGCCGCGACGCTATATATGGGCCAGCTCATCTTTAACTTCCTCGTCGAGTTCCAGCCGTTCCGCACACCATTTGCCTTCCTCAAAAACAAATATGGCTCCGCACTCGCCCTCTATATGGCTCCGATCCTCTTCCTCGTGCTGTTCTTCGCCCTTAGCAATCGCACCGTGCTCCGCCTGCAGGAGCTCGAGACGGCGGTGCAGCGCATCGGCAGCGGCGAGCTCCGCAACCCCGGCCAGCTCACCGTCTCCAAGGACGAGCTGGGCCAGGCCGCGGCCGGCATCCATGAGATGGCGGGACGACTGAGCGACTACCTTGAGGCAATCACCGAAGGACTGGGCCGGATCGCCGGCGGCCGCTTCGACCAGCCGATCGATGTCGACAACAGCTATGGGGAGCTCGCCAAGGTAGCCTCCAGCATCAACGAGATGGCCGCGCAGCTCTATCACTCGATCGAGGAGGAGCGCAACGCCGAGAAGACCAAAAACGATCTGATCACCGGCGTCTCCCACGATCTGCGCACGCCGCTCACCTCGGTCCTCGGCTTCCTGGAGGTCATCGAGCAGGATCGTTATCAGGATGAGGTCGAGCTGCGACATTATGTTGCGATCGCTTACGAGAAAGCGCAGAAGCTGAAGTCGCTGATCGACGATCTGTTCGAATATACCCGTATCAACAACGGCTTGCCGCTGGAGCTCGAGGCGCTCGACCTGGTCGGCTTCCTGCGCCAGCTCGCCGAAGAGTTCGTCCCGCATCTCGACCGTGCCGGCATGTCGTGCCGCATCGATGCGCCCGATAGCCCGATCCTTATCCACGCCGACGGCACCTTGCTCGTCCGCAGCTTCGAGAATCTGATCGTCAATGCGATCAATTACGGCAGCCAGGGTGACTATGTCGATATCGCCGTCCATCGGGAGGGAGGCGACGCCGTCGTGCAAATTATTAACTACGGCGATCCGATCCCCGGGAGAGACCTGCCGTTTATCTTTGACCGTTTCTACCGGGGCGACCGCTCCCGCTCGAGCGGCGGCACCGGCCTCGGGCTCGCCATCGTCAAAAGCATCGTCGAGGTGCATGGCGGCGCCATTGCCGCCTCGAGCAGCACCAAGCGGACCGTCTTCGAATCTCGCTTCCCCCTCGTACCCTCGATGTAATTACTAAGCGGAACTTAAGAAAATGTTAAGCGTTCCGGCACCTCACCATTAAGCTTCCTCTTCTATACTTTCTGTAATTGCGCTGGAGGCGGGACAATGTCCCGCTCCTGTCGCCACTGAAGAGCAGAAAGTGAGGCAGCCCTCCCATGATTCCTATTCGCACATGGTATTCCCGACTGCACAAGACGACAGCATTAGCTTTGCTGATCATCCTCGTCGCAGCCGCTATTCTACGTATCGACTTCAACACTTCGGTCTCACACAACGTGTCTCATGACACGATCAACTATGACGAGATGGTCTGGCAGCTCCTGGACTATGGCGTCTACGGCTACAAGAGCACAGAGCCCAACGCCCAGGTGACGCCTGGTTATCCCTTGTTCATGGCTGCCGTTTATCTCATCGCGGATCAACTCCATTACGAGCCGTTCCCGCTGATCCGGATGCTGCAGGTCGGCTTCAGTCTGGTGTCGATCGGCCTCGGCTATGCGATCGCCGCTCGGCTGGGCGGACGCTGGGTCGGCCTGCTGACCGCAGCCGTTATGGCCGTCTATCCGCCCTTCATCTGGACGACCGGCGCTATCCTGACCGAGACGCTCGCCGGGATGCTGCTGCTGCTGTACATCTGGCTGCAGCTGCTCGCCTTCGCGCATTCGCGCTGGAGTCTGCACGCCGCCTCGGGCGTCGCGATGGGCCTCACCGTGCTCGTGCGCCCCGAGTTCCTCGTGCTGATCGGCGCCAGCTATGCGCTGCTCTTCCTGCAGAGCCGCCGTCTCAGTCAGACGGTGCGCATGCTGGGCATTGCCCTGCTGGGACTGGCGCTGACGCTCTCGCCGTGGATCATCCGCAACGCGGTCACGCTGGGCGAGCTGGTCGTCGCTTCGACGCAGGTCAACCCGTTTGCCGCCGGGACCTACCCGGACAAAAACTACGAGGACGGTCTGGTCGACCGGCGCGGCAAAACGCAGATGGAGGTCGCCCGCGAGCGGCTGCGTATCGGCTTTACCGAGCATACCTGGACGTACGTAAAGTGGTATACCGTCGGCAAGCTCAAGTATACGTACGGACGGATGTTTTTTGGCTCCGGGCATTCGCCGCTCTATCCGGTCCTGCCGATGCGGCAGACCTTCCATCTGACGATCGTCCTGGCCGGCGCCGTCTCGGCGCTCTGGATGCTCAGACGCTGGCGCGAGCCGGCGATGCTGCTGGTCGCCCTGCTCGGCACGATCACGGTGACCCGGCTGGCCTTCGTCCCGGAGTTTCGCTACAACTTCACGGCGATGCCGCTCCTCATCATACTCGGTTGCCTGTTCGCGGTAGCCGTCTATCAGCGCTTCAAGCCACGGCGCGACGGCGCCAAGCCTGTCGAATCCCAGACCCAGGAGGTTGGTCGTTATGCGTAAAGAAATCCTGATCATCGTCCCGGCCTTCAATGAAGCCGAGGGCATCCGCCGTGTCGTCGAGGATATCCGGCGACAGATCCCCTACGCCGATGTGCTCGTCGTCAATGACGGCTCCGCAGACGCGACCGGCGAGCAAGCGGCGCTAGGCGGCGCCGCCGTCGTCCACCTGAGCTGCAACCTCGGCATCGGCGGCGCAGTCCAGACCGGCTATCAGTACGCCGCCGCTCACGGCTACAGCTACGCAGCCCAGATGGATGGCGACGGCCAGCATGACCCGGCTGACTTTGCCTCGATGCTGCATACGCTCCAGGAGCATGACAGCGACATGGTCGTCGGCTCGCGCTTCGTGGAGAAGCGCGGCTTCCAGTCGACCCGGCTGCGCCGTCTCGGCATCGAGCTGTTGTCCGGCCTGCTCTCGCGGCTGCTCGGCCGCGCGGTCACCGATCCGACGTCCGGGTATCGCATCTGTGGCCGGCGCGCGCTGCGGCTGTTCGCGGTCGATTATCCGACGGACTATCCCGAGGTCGAAGCGCTCGTGCAGCTCGACAACTGCGGCTACACGTTCCGCGAGGTGCCGGTCGTCATGCGGGAGCGGATCGCCGGCGTCTCGAGTATCTCTGCCTTCAAGTCGGTCTACTACATGATCAAAGTCATCCTCGCGGTCCTGATCGCCCGGACACGCAAGACGAGATGGTGGGTGCGCTATGAAAGCTGATCTGTTCATGCTCAGCTTCGCCATCAGCGCCAGCTTCCTCGCCGTCATCCTGTATCTGATCCGCAGCCGCAAGCTGCGGGAGCAGTATGCGTTGCTCTGGCTGGCGCTCAGTCTGGTCATGATGGTGCTGTCGCTGTTCCCGCAGCTGCTCGACCTGCTGGCGGACAGGCTCGGCGTCGACTATGCGCCGTCCCTGCTCTACTTGCTCGGGCTCATGTCCGTGCTCTGCATCATGCTGCATATGACGATCGCGCTCTCGGCGCTGACGCGCCGCATCATCGTGCTGACGCAAGCGTTGGCGCTGCAGGAGCAGCGATGCGACGGGCTCGAGGCACAGCTGCGCTCCCGGGTCAGGCAGTCATGACCTATGCGCTGCTGTTGCTCAATATCCTGCTGCTCGTCGTCGGTCAATATGTATGGAAGCTTGGTCTGACCCAGGCGGGCGGTCTCGGCTGGCACAACCTGCTGCAGGTTGTCGTGAGTCCGCTGATCCTGCTAGGCATCGCCTGCTACGGTCTGGCGACGCTGCTCTGGCTCGCCGTACTCTCGAGACTACCGCTTAGCAGCGCTTATCCGCTGCAGAGTCTAGCCTATGTGTTCGGTCTGATCGTCGCCTGGCTGCTGCTCGGCGAGGCGATACCGGCCAACCGTTGGCTCGGCACCGGACTGATCCTCGCTGGCGTGCTCGTCGTCAGCTGGCGTTAGCCGCTCGCGACTCTATCCCTCATCCCTCATCCCTTATTTTCCTTATTCCTTATTCCTTACAACAGGAGGTACACACAACCCTTATGAATAAAATGTACAAAACCGCTCTAGCCGCACTGGTGGCCGCTACAGTCTGGACTCCTCCGGGCAGCGATGCCTACGCAGCGCCTGTCGCTGCTCCACCGATCTCCAGCTCGAACAGCGGCGCATCTGAGCCCGCTGCACCGGCATCCGTGTCCCCCGACGACCAGGATGATACTGTCCGCATCGCCCCCGACGCCTCCTCACCCGAGAGCCCAGCCGCTCCAGGCGACAGCGCTGGCGAAGGGACAGTCGAGCAGCCGCAACCAGGGGCTGACAGCAGCGATGCCGAACCGCGAGCGATCGCCGCGGACTCCAGCGCAGGCAAGCTCATCCTGGTCATGAACAGCGACCAGACGCAGATGAACGGCCAGACCTACGTCTCGCCCCGCCCCACCACGGTCCGCCAAGGCGTATCCTACGTCGGCCTCCGCTTCATGACCGAGCGGCTAGGCGGGACGATCACGCACGACGCCGCCAGCGGCGAGACGGTCGTGCGCGTGCGCGGCGCCGAGCTGCGTTATCGCAACGGCAGCGCCGAGTATGTCGTCGATGGCGAGAAGCGCTCTCTGCGCGGCGCGGCCTATGACGATCGCTACCATATGATGGTGCCGTTCACCTCGATCGCTGCGGCGCTGAAGCTGCGCTATACGGTGCAAGGCAAGTCCATCGTCGTCGAACTCGCGGACAAGCCGGTCGCCCGCTTCGACGTCTCGGCCCGCCGGATCGAGACCGGCCAGACGATCGAGTATACGACGTCGGGTTATTCTCCCCAAGGACTGGCCATCGTCGATGAGCGCTGGGAGGGATGGCAGTCCTCTTATGACACGCCCGGCACGTATACGATCAGCTATACGGTGCAGGATGCCGCCGGCGTCTGGAGCGATCCGTATACGATCACGATCGAGGTCGAGGCTCCGCATGTGCCGCCGGTCGCCGAGTTCCGGACCGACAAGACGACGTATCGGATGGGCGAGCCGATCCGATACATCGACGAGAGCACAGCAGGCAGCGACACGATCGTCGATCGTAAGTGGGACAACGGCAAGCCCGCTTTCTTCGAGCCGGGCATGCAGACGGTGACGCTCACCCTCAAAGACAAGCGGGGCGCCACCTCGCAGTTCAGCACCGCCATCCTCATCACCGAGGAGCGATTGTATACGGAGGAGGAGTTCGGCCTGCGCTACGCGCCGCCAGGCGTCAACATGCCGATCGACTCGGTGCCGGTGCTGCAGCTGGACGCCCTGCCCTACAGCTACACGACCGAGCCCGAGACGCTCTTCCGCAGCAGCGGGCCGGAGTCGGTATTCGCTGACGGCGTCCTCTACGAGGATGCTATCCAGGGCGATGCCCGCTTCCTGCTCCATCACAAAAACCGGATGGACCAGCGGACCAAGCTGTATCTGATCGCGGAGAATACGGGGACGCAGACAGCCGAGCTGCGGCTGACCGGCGAAGGTCTGGCCGGACCGACGGTGCATGCCGAGATCGCCGGACGGATGTCGCTGAGCCGCTACCTGGCCGCCGAGGCAGCCGGCGGCGGCCCGACGATCCGACTCGCGCCCGGCGAGCGCGTCCTGCTGTTCAACAGTCTGACGCAGGCCAAGTCGCTCGCGCCCGGCGACATCGTCACCTTCACCGGCTCGGTCAAGACGAAGGGACAGATCCGGTACGCCTCGCTGATGGTCGGCGAGCGGGTCGACCCGCTGGAGGCGCTGGACAGCCTGCCTCGTCTCGACCCGCGAGAGTCGATCGTGCGCGGCACCTTCGCGGACGCCAACCGCGTCTTCCGTTACGACGGGCCGCTCGGCGGTCGTCCGCAGCGGCTGTCGCTGACGGATAACACGGCCGATCCGTTCCAGAGCGGCACGGACGGCATCCATGGCGGATCCGCCGTCAACTCGGGCAACTACGGAGTCATGTACAAGCTCCAGCTGAACAACGTCGCGCCGAATACGGTCATCGCCTTCAACCCGCGCGGCGGCCTCTATGTCGGAGCGGTCCGGGTCAACGGCGAGGTTGTCGGCTTCTCCCATCTGGGGATGGCCAGCGCGACACGCGAGGCGAGCGTGCTCTACCGGACCGGCGATCGGGCCGAGGCCGTCGAGCTGTGGATCAGCCCATCTGCCGGCAGCAATCTGCCATTTGCCTTGCTCTTCCTGCCCGTTCCGGAGGCGAGAGAATAGTTTTCATTTTGTTTGAACATTTTCCAGTCTTCTTTCGTCTGATTATGTAGAAGAGCGCTGACAGCGTTCGACAGCATCCAGAGGAAGAGGCGAGTCCATTGATCGCAAAACTGGTTCATGCAAGACGTATATTTATCCCTCGTATGCTGCAAGTCTTACTGTGGGCTCTGGCGATTGTCGGCGCCTGCTATCTGCTCAGTCTGATCCTGCCCTGGGATGCCTTGCCGGCATTCACCGAGCGAACCGCCGTCAGCGATCAAGCGGCGCTAGCCGGTGCGGCGATCGCCAGCGGCGCAGCCAAACCGCCCGTCGACAGCTCCTTGCCCGAGGGCATGGCTGCCGGTAGCGGCAACGCGCTGGGCCAAGCGGTCCATCCCCCGTCTGGCGGCGGCAGCAACAGCGGCCAGGATCCGACACCGGGACTGCCCGCAGGCTCGGACGGAGAAAGCGATGGCGATGCGCCGACCAAGCCTGACGTCGCGCCGAAGCCTGACACGACGCCGAAGCCTGAGGAACCGCCCAAGCAGGAAGGCTCTCCGAAGCCTGCCGACACAAGCGGCGCCAAGCCGCCAGCCGGCGAGCAGACTGAGCAGCCGAAGCCTGAGGAGCAGCCGGCCCCGCCTGCTGAGCCAGGCGTCAAGCAAGTGGCGCTGACGTTCGACGACGGCCCGGATAAGAAGTTCACGCCCAAGGTGCTGGAGATTCTGAAGCAGTACGGCGTCAAAGCGACATTCTTCGTCGTCGGCACGCAGGTCGAGAAGTATCCGGCCATCCTGAAGCAGATTGAGGAAGAGGGCCACACCATCGGCAACCATACCTATGGTCACGCCAATCTGCCCAAGCTCAAAGGACAAAAGCTGCTCGACGAGATCGAGAAGGCGGATGCTCTGATCGAGGAAGTGCTGGGCAAAAAGACCCCTTACTTCCGCGCTCCTTATGGAGCCGTCTCCGATGAGCTCAAGAAGACGCTGAAAGATACCGGCCGCGAGCTGGTCGGCTGGAATGTCGACACCCGTGACTGGGCAGGCACCGAGCCCGACGAGATACTACAGATCGTCAAGGACACCATCAAGCCGGGCGGCATCATCCTGATGCATAGCTTCGGCGGACGCAAGGGCAGCTTGCAGAACACGATCGACGCATTGCCGACGATCATCGAGTACTTGCAAAACGAGGGATATACTTTGGTTCCCCTAACGGAATTATCGCGCTAATAACCTACAATTCTCTCTCCCCCTTCCGACTCTGCCGGGAGGGGGAGTTTCCGTATTTAGAGATGACTTTCCTAGTCTTCCCTCTTCTCCCCTTTTTCGATGCAGGTCGGCATCATCCGACGTCAATTCCTGCCACTTTGTAGTGTATTTTCTTCCCAATGTAAACTTCTTGTCTCATTATATGTCCTTCGAGTGCAAGCATGTTATAATGAGGGGGATTGTTTCATGAGACATGGCTTGCATGCTGCGATAGAGCCGGGTCGGTCAGGCCCTTTTCCTGGCCGTCGAACGGTTTTTTGGCTATTTGCGGCGCGGAGCCCATAAATCTTAACAAGAATCTTAAGAATTTCTTTAACTTTTCTTTAAAAAAATGAACCCGATGGACTTTTCATACGTCGATACAGATAGAGGTGGCGGTTTTGAACTCCGATGCAAAGTTTGATTACCTTAAGACACTGACTGACAGTGAGGATAAACAGGCCATTCTGAATGAATTAATGACCTCCTACGGCAAGGATGTCTGGAACTATGCGTATAGCATGACCCGCAAGCCCGAGCTGGCCGACGACATCTCCCAGGATGTCTTCCTGAAGGTGTACCGGAGCTTGTTCACGTTCCGAAGCGAATCTTCACTCAAGACGTGGCTGCTGACGATTACCCGCAATACCGTTTTGGATTACCGCCGCTCCGCTTACTTTCGCAAGATTACGCTGGTGGACTTCTTCTCCTCCGACGGAGGCGTCCAGTCCGCAGAACAGGAGGTTATCCAGGCGGACACGGTCAATGAGCTGTGGGATATGGTGATGCAGCTGCCGGTCAAGTATCGTGAAGCTATTATCCTGTTTGCACATTATCAGCTATCCATGAAAGAGATCGCGAAGATTCTGGAAGTTAGCGAAGGCACGGTTAAGTCTCGCCTGCATCATGCGCGATTGAAACTATCCAAGATAAAGGAGCGACAACACAATGGATCCTAGCGATTACGAGGAATTGCGGCAAGAGCTGGGCGAGGGTCCGTTACGAGGAAGAAGCTTCCCGTCTGCCCTGCAGAAGCGAATACTCGAAGCGGCGGTCCACTCGGCCCCGCCTCGTCGCCAGCGACGATTCCCGCTCGCGTGGGCCGGCGGCGCGGCCGTCATGGCTACGGTGCTCGCCATCATCCTCTTCAGCGGCAATGTCGGCATGCCGACCGACCTCCTCTCGTCGAAGAGCGCCAATGACGGGACAACCGCAGGACAGATGACGGCGACCAATGAAGCGGCCAATGCCAACTACGAGGAGCCGGCGCTGCAGACCGCGCTGCTGCTCGGCCTCAGGACCGATCACCCGGCAACGGAGAGCCGTTACGCCTATAGCGACTATCGGACGGTAGTGATCGCGCCCGAGGACGGCAAGGTCGTGCAGACGATCCAGGGCGAAGGCATCCTCATGCCTTACAATCAGGACTTCTGGATGATCGAGCCGACGACGCACAAAAATCAAGACAAGGAAGTGCAAATCCTCTCCGCCGGACCGGCGAAACAACAGGAGTCGGAGCTCGGCGCAGGCGACGTCTCGACGTCAAAAGCGCTGGAGAGCGAACCGTCTGGCGCCGATATTCAACCGATCGTCATCTCAGAGAAGCTATTGTTCGCAGGCAATCGCGACATCGCCATCGAACAGGAGGCGATCATGGGCGATAGCGATGCGGAGCCGATGACCCTGTACTGGGTCAAGCATATCGATCAGCTCACCAGCGACCGTCGGCTGCTCGCCGACCCGCTGCAGGAGCCGCATGTGTCGCTGCAAGAGGCGCTCCAGACGCAGTCGGAGACGACAGTCAGCACCGAGCCGAGCAACTGGACGATCGTCCGCAAGCCAGGGCGCTGGGTAGCTCAGGAGGTCGCGTATAAGTCGGAAGACCGCCAAGCCTACGAGCTGCGCGATCTGCTGCAGCCGCTGCCCCGGGAGGTCGTGAGCTACGACAAGCTGACCGTCGCTTGGGAAGAGATCTGGCAGCGGGAGCCGGAGGCGACCGACGCCTTTTCCTCGCCCAACAAAGATCTCGTCGCCATCGTCTCGGAGGAAGGCGTCGCCTTTTACCTCAACAGCACCAGCCTGAGCCCCGAGCCGTCGCTCGCGCTGGAGCTCCAGCCCAACGAGTCGATCGTGATGATGCAGTGGGCGGCCGCAGAGGGCTCTCCCGAGCGGTGGAAGAAGCTGACGCAGCAATATCTAGCACCGTAGCTAGCACGGACGGTTCAAAGTCGGGGACGCGCTCGTCCCCTAACAGCCGGGCAACGTCGACGTTCTCCACGGCTCAGAGCGCGGAGCGTCGGATCGGAGCGTTGCCAGGAAGCGGCCAAGCAAAAACGACTTCGTCGTCCAAGATCGACCAAAAAGCGATGCCGGAAACATTCCTGAGCATCGCTTTTTGGTTTTCTTTGGCCTACCCTCATGCTTTGATCTGCCCTCGCGCTCCGATCTACCAGTTGGCCCTGCCCGAGGACTGTCCCTTGCCGCCGCCCGAGCCTTTGCCGCCCCCGTCATACGAGGCGCTGCCCGACGAACGTTCAGAGGAGGACGAGTCCCAGCTCGCGCGGCCGCTTGAAGACGCTGAGCCGGACGAGTCGTTGGACGAGCCGGACGAAGCGCCCGAAGATGAGCTGGAGGATGAGTCAGACGCAGAGCTCGTGGACTTGCTCCAGGACGCGCTGGACGAAGCGCGCGCGGAGCTTGCGCCCCAGTTGAACGGCGAGTCGCCGCCGGACGGCTTTTTGGCCTGCTGGCGGGGCTGCTCAGGCTTGACGTACTCCCTTGTCGCGCCCGCCGTCCCCGAGCTGCTGCTGCCCACATATTTGCTCTGATACTCATAGCGTCGCGCCCGGTTCGCAAATTCGGCCTTGACCGCCACGGTATCGATGAACCGCTGCAGCTCCTTGCACTCCTCGAGCGCCTCGTCGTAGAGACCTCTGTCGATCAGCTCCTTGATCCCGTCATGAAGCTTGACGAACACGCGCTTGCGGCCCATCTTGTAGAACATGCCCGTGGTCATGTCCACGATCCGATAGAAGAGTACCGAGTAACGATCCAATGTGACGACAGCCAATTCCTTTTTGTCCCTGATCTTCGTATACGCCTCTCGCACCATAGCGACGGCCTCTCCATACAGGGCGGCTTGCTTCCTCAGATGCTGCAGATCGCAAGGCCAGCCGCTCTCGGCTTCGCGGACCTGCTGCGCGGTCTGCTCGACGAGGCGATACTCCGTCTCCAGGCCACCTTCGGCCAGGATGAGCACATCCCCCGAGTCGATCCACTCTCGCAGCTCGATGTAGCTCTGTTGATCTACAGCAAATTGCTCCAGGCACGCTTGCTTGTCCCTGTCGAGTTTCAAGATCTCGCGCTCGCATGCTTGCAGCTCCTTTTCGAGCTGCTTGATGCCCATCGCCAGATCGTCGAAGACGTCCTTCGCCTTGGCGAACTGTTGACTGGCCTGACGCTCTCTTCCCCTCTCCAGCTCGGCAAGCGCCGCCGCATACTCTTTTTTCAACTGCAAGAACTTCGTCTCCATCGCTTGCCAGAGCGACTTCTTGTATTCGTTGGAGAGGCGGAAAAACTGCTGATCGAGATGCTGTACGAATTGATCGAGACCGTGCAGCGCTTCCTCGAGTATGGACGACTTGTCGTTGTTGCTGCGCTGCAGCTCCGCCAATCGATGGGCTTTCTCGCGAGCCTGAGAGAACAGCTGATCGATACGCTGCCGCAGGGAGCGCGCGGGGATCGTCTCGGCCCGGCGGATCGTCTGGAGCAGCTGCGGCGCCAGCTTGCGGCTCTCCTCGAGCGGCTGATACAGCTCCTGCTCCCGCTCATACAGATTATGCTCAGTCATCACCTGCCTCACATCGTCTCGCGCCTCGCGCTCCAGCTCCGGATACGCCTGGCAGTAGCGGGCATGGTCCATCAGCTCCTGCAGCATCGAGGCAAGCGCCGACATCGCTCGCTCTGCCCGCGCCGCCCAGTCGCTCGCGGTCAACACGTCGAATACCGCGTGCTCCTCGGCCTTCACGAGCAGCTCGTCGAGCTCTCTGAACTCCCGCTGGACAGGCTCGACTGGACCCTCCGTCAGCGCAGTCAGCTCTTCATATGCGGACAGACCGACCTTGCTCTCCGAGCGCAGGCGCTCGACCGTGCGCGGCACATCCCGCTCCTGGTCTGCGAGCTCCTGCGCCGCCGGGACGACCTGGTCAGCCGCCCGCTTCAGCATCTCCAGCTCATGGGTCGCCCGCGACAGCTGCTCCTCGAGCCGGGCAGTCTGCAGGACATGCGCGAAGGGCTCGCCCTTGCTCTGCGCTTCGGCCGCCACCAGCAGCTCGCTCAGCTCCTGCTCCAGCTCCTGAGCTACCCGCGCCGTCCGCCCCTGGCTCATGAAGGCGAGCGGACTGATCCGCTCCACAGCCTGGCTGAGCTCGACCATCGTCCGGCCGCTGGCCTCGCGGACCTCCCGGATATCCCGGAGCTTGGCCGCTCCGCGTCGCCAACGCCGGAGCAGCCAGATCCCGGCTACGACGAGGACGACCGCAGTCGCCGCATAGAGCAGCGCCTTCGCCACATTGCCGACGAACGTCTTGAACGGTCCCCAGTTGATCGGCTCGGATGGCGTGCGCTCCTGGGCAGTCCCGGATCCGCTGCCATCAGCCGCTCCGGCTGGCGCTTCCGGCGACAGGCTCTCGCCCAGCGCATCGAGCACCTGGATCGTGTACTGGATGCCTCGCTGGATATCGCCGTCCCGAGCGAGCGGGACGAACGTCGCCTGCAGCAGCCCGTTCAGCGTCTTCTCCGACACGCCGCCGTCGACCGCCTTGTCCGCCCCCTTCTCGACCGCTCGCTGCAGCTCCGGATTGTTGAAGCTGAGCTCGACCTGACGCTCCTGCTGAGAGATCACGAGGAGCACATCTCGGGCCGTCAAGCCCCAGTGGTCATAGACGGCCGACGCGTAGTCTGTGCCATCCTGGCCGTCCAGACTGGCGATCGTCAGGATATAGAAGCGCAAATGCTGCTTGGCGGCGATATCCTGCTTGAGCTGCGTCTTCTGCTCCGCTGTGAAGAATCCTGCCCGGTCCTGCAGCGGCCCCAGATTATCCGGCAGTCCAGCTGCCGCAGCAGGCAGCACGCCGAGGCCTGCCAGCATCGCCCCGATCAACAACAGCCCGATCACCCACGCTGTTCGCCACATTTTCACCTGTCATCCCTCCTCTGTCTATGCACACATTTCCGGTACCCGGACAGCTCCATTTACCAGCTCGAGCTTCCCGAAGAATGTCCCTTGTCTTTGCTGCTACTCGCCGACCCCGACGAGGAGCCGCCGTACGAAGCCCCACCGCTGGACTTGGGCGAGGAGGAGCCCCATGAGGCAGACCCTGACGATTGCGATGAGGTCGAAGAGGAGCTAGAGGCCGACGAGCTTGATGAAGATGAGCTTGAGGAGCTTGCTCCTGAAGATCCTCCGCTCCAGCCGCCGCCTGTCGCGGCAACTTTGGATTGGCTGCGGCGGGCAGCCTTGGCCGCCTCGAGCTCGAGCAATCTCTCCCGTTCTCTCTCCGCCTCGCGCCGCTCTCTCGCCAGCTCTCGCTCGATGCGCTCCTGCTCTCGCTGCCGATTGGCGATGGCGGCTCTCCTCCCGACCTCGTCGATGAAGCTCTCGAGCTCGTCGCATGCGTCCAACGCTTCATCGTAGTAGCCCTGCTTGATCATGGCGTAGATTTCATCATGTCGTTTACGAAATGCCCGCTTGCGCCCCATCTTGTAGAACATCCCGTAGGTCTGTGGGATTAGTCGATAAAAATCGCCGGCCGCATCGCGCAGCGTCGTCACCGCAAGCTCCTTGGTTTCCTCGATCTCCTCGAACTTCTCACGTGCGGCAGCGATCGCCTTGGCATAGCGATCACCTTCTCTTTGCAGCTGCTTGAGGTCCAGCGGCCAGGTCTCTCCGACATCCCGGAAGCGCTGCGCGGTATCGTAGACAAGGCGATAATCGGCCTCCAATCCCTCCTCCGGCAGTACAATCACATCGGAGTCCTTGATCCGGCGCTGCAATTGTCCAAACTCATCGTTGTCGGAGGCAAACTGCGCCAGAGACGCTTCCTTGTCCGCGTCAAGCTTGGCAATCGCGTGCTCGCACTTCTCCCAGGCTTGACTCAGCTTTTTGGCGCCCACAGCCAAGTCGTCGAGCAGAGCATTGGCGCTCTCGAATTGCTGGCGCGACTGCCGCTCCCTGCCTTGGTCGAATGCTGCGCGGGCGCTCGCCAGCTCCCGCTTCAAGCCGAGGTGCTCCTGCTCCAGCCGGCTCCACAGCGTCTTCTTGTACGCGTTGGAGAGCCGGTGAAACTCCTGGTCCAGATGACCCGCGAGCTGGTCGAAGTCTTGCAGCCGCTCCTCCATGACGGACAGCTTCTCTTGATTGCTCCGCTGCAATTCGGCCAGACTCCGCGCCTTGTCCCGCGCCTCGCCGAGCAGACGTTCGATCCGCTGCCATTCCGCGCGCGCCCGGGCGGTGTCCGCAAGCCGCAACGCCTGCTGCAGCGAGGGCACCCTGCTATTGCTCTCCTCGATCATACGATAGATGTCCTGCTCCCGCTCGTAGAGATCATGCTCCTCGATCACCGCTCTGACGTCTTGTCTCGCTTGACGCTCCATGTCGGGATACGCCCGCTCGCCATGCGCCAGCGTCAGAAGCTCCTGGAGATTGGCGTGCAGCTCTGCCATCCGACGCTCAGCCCGACCGGTCCACTCGCTGGCTGTCAGTACATCAGAGGCCGCATGTCCCTCAGCCGTGACCAGCAGTTCCTCCAGCTCCTTGAACTCGCGTTGTAGCGCCTCCACAGGCTGCTCGAGCAAGCCGGCGAGCGCTTCATAGATGGCGCGACCGTCCTGTTGCGCCTCGCGCAGACGTCCGATCGCCTGCGGCACCCCATGCTCGAGGTCGGCGAGCTCATGCGCCTCGACGATCGCCCTCTCTGCCGGCGCTCTCAGCTGCTCCAGCTCTCCCGTTACCTTGTCCAGCAACGCCGTCAGCTTCTTCAGTTGGAGGACATGGAGAGTATGGTCCCCCTCGCCTCGCCGATGGCCGTCCGCCCGGAGCAGCAGCTCTGTCAGGCGGCGCTCCAGTTGCACAGCCGCTTGAGACGTGCGGCCCTCGCTTCCCTCGATCAGCGGGACTACGCGCTCCAGCGCACGGCTCATCTCCAGCATGAGCTCGCCGCTGGTCTGGCGAGCCTGATGGATTTCATCGGCCTTTCGTTGTCCCCGCCGCAGCAGCCAGAGCGCCAGGAAGGCCAGATAGGCCAGCGCGCACCAGAAGGTCAGATTGAAAAATTTCGCCATGAATTGCTTGAACGGTCCCCAATTAAACGGCTCGGGCAGCGGCCCCTCTGGCGCCAGCGCAGCCGTCTGCGCCTCGGCCTGGGATACGGATACGTCTTCGCCTGCTCCCTTAACTTGACCGGGCAATTGCTGCCCGAGCGCATCCATAAACTTGGTCGTCTCGGCAATCGCGGTCTGGAAGTCGCCCTCTCGGGCATGAGGGATAAAGTACGTGTCCAGAATCTCCGTCAGCTTGGATTCGGAGCGATCCCCATCCTGATCCAGGTCATCAGCGAGCGTCGTATCGATGATCGTCTGCAGCTCTTCATTGTGGAAGTTGATCGTCGACCTGCGATCCTGCAGGGAGATCAACAGCAGCACGCGGTCCTCGGACAGCCCCCAGAGCTTATAGACCGAGGTCGCATATTCGTCGGCGTCCTGTCCGTTCAAACTGCCGATCGTCAGCACCTCGAAGCGAAGATGCTGTCTGCTGGCCAAGTCCTCCTTGATCGCGCTTTTCTGCTCCGCTGTGAATAGTCCTGCCCGGTCCTGCAACGGTCCGAGGTAGTCGGGCAAGCCAGCAGCGTCGACCCCTGCCCTGCCGAGTCCCAGCATGATGGCGCATAGCATCCACACGGCCAGCACCGTCCGTAATGTTTTCAAGATTTCATCTTCCCTTTCGCCGGGGACTCCGAGGCATCGCCTATTATTTTCCTCTGGGACTATCAATACGGGTCGAAGCGCCGATTCGTTTCACAAAAAATAGTTCCTTCCTACTATATATCGGCATGGCTCGACTTCAACTTCACTTTTATGGAAGTTATTGCATGTTGAAGCACAAAAAATCCCCCGCACAGCTCGAAGCTGTACGGGGGATCGAATGCTCCCTCTCCTCGTAACGCAGATCGGAACGTGAACTCAGGAGCGAATTACTAGTCTGTCGTGGCGAAGTCAGCGTCATGTACGATGACCCGCTCCCGGTAGCGCTCGTAGTCAGCGGGCGAGCAAGATAACCTCAGGCGCGTGCCCTCGGGCTCGTATCGTGTATCATGGATCTGCGCATGCTCGTTGAAATAGGAGACAATCCCGCCCTCGGTGAAGGGCACCGTAATGTCGCAGGCCATATAGGGCTCCAGCACCCGCTCGCGGATCATCGCGACCAGCTCCTCGATGCCCTTGCCCTCGCGGGCGGACAGGTAAATGCCCTCCCCCTCAATCAGCGGGTAGGCAACGCCGGCCTGATCCGTCTTGTTGTAGGCGTAGATGACCGGGATGTCGTCAGCGCCCAGCTCGCGCAGCGTCTCTGTCGTCACCTCGATCTGCTCCGGATGCTCCGGGTTGGCGTAGTCGACGACATGGATGAGCAGGTCGGCCTCGGTCAGCTCCTCGAGCGTAGAGCGGAACGCCTTCACCAGATGATGGGGAAGCCGGCTGACGAAGCCGACGGTATCGGTCGCCAGGAAATGCTGCCGATCCGGCAGCTCGATGCGCCGCACCGACGTCTCCAGCGTGGCGAACAGCATATCCTTGGCCATCACCTGCTTAGCCGATTCCGGCTGATACGCCCGTAACAGCGCATTGAGCAAGCTGGACTTGCCGGCATTGGTGTAGCCGACGAGCGCCACCACCGGCACGCCGCGCTTCTGCCGCTGCTTGCGCTGCACCTGGCGGCGATGCACCAGCTTCTCCAGCTCGCTCTGCATGCTGTCGATCTGGGCGAGGATCTTGCGCCGATCGAGCTCCAGCTTGGTCTCGCCGGAGCCGCGGTTGATCAGGCCGCTGCCACCGCCCTGGCGACCGAGCGCATCGCGCAGACCGGCCAGTCGCGGCAGCCGATATTGCAGCTCGGCGATCCGCACCTGGAGTTGCGCCTCGCGTGTCCGCGCCCGTAGCGCGAACAGCTCCAGGATCAGCATCGTCCGGTCCAGCAACCGGCAGTCGAGCTCGCGCTCCAGTGTCCGGATCTGCGACGGCGTCAGCTCGTCGTTGGCGATGACGGCCAGCTCCTCCCCGGCGGCTCGCAGCGCCTCCGCCACCTCCTGCAGCTTGCCTGCGCCCAGGTAGTGGGTGCGGTGCGGGTAGTCCAGCTTTTGCGACCAGATGCCGACCACCTCGATATGACAGGCCTCAGCCAGCCCTTCGAGCTCCTCCATCTCATTGGCGAAGCCAGGGCGCTCCTGCAGCTCTACGCCTAACAGATACGCTTTTATTCGTTCTCTCATCTATCCATCCATCCTCTCGTCTGACCATAATAAAAACACAGGCAGAATGCCTGTGCTACAAGGATCAAGAGGATAGGGGCGACCCGCCTGCTGGTCAGCGCTGCGGCACCTGTCGAATCGACAAGCCGCGGGGCGGGGTCTATGCTACGTCACGCATCCGACCACCGGACCCGGGTCTACGTCGACCAGGGCATGCGGGGGTACGGAGCGCACGTATCCATCTATGCGGTTACGCATCTCAGCACTACGGGAGCGAGGGCATGGCATGAGCTGCCGACCGCCGATTCCCGAAGTTCCGAATATGGACAGACCTATCCTGTGAGTCCTCTGCACAAGCAGAGCCTTGGGCATGCATTACACAGCAGCGCGCAAAGTTCTCAACCGGATAAAATCTATCACACGTAACCCTCCGTTCATCAAGAAGTGATGTCAGTCTAACACACCTCGCCACAACGCGCAAGGAGATGTCGCGAGGGCGAGCGATAGGACATGTTCTCATCCCCGTCGCTGACTCATTCATTCAAACATAGCGTCGCCTGCTCCCTGCCCGCCCATCATCCGAGTATAAACTTCGTCAAGTGAGAGCAACTGTTTTTCGTTTGACCTGCGATCGACATATTCTACTTTGCCATGAACCGCGTCCTTGCCAACGACGATGCGAATAGGGATGCCAATTAGGTCGGAATCCTTGAATTTCACGCCTGCCCTTTCTTCCCTGTCATCGAGCAGCACTTCGATACCTCTTCGCGTGAATGCATCGTACATCTCGTTCGCCAGTATAGTCTGTGTATTGTCCTTGCTCGAGACAGGAATGAGATGCACTTTGTAGGGTGCAATTGAAATTTGGCCATACCATTCCGCCCTCATCGCCATGCTGCTCCACAATTGCCGACACGAGACGTGACACGCCGATGCCGTAACAGCCCATGATCAATGGCTGTTCTCTTCCATTTGCGTCCGAATAACGCGCGCCCAGCGCTTCGCTATATTTTGTTCCTAGCTTGAATACGTGACCCACCTCCACGCCTTTCACGAAGCCCAGCTTGCCCGTTTCGCAGCGAGCGCAGGATTCCCCTTCCTTGACGTTACGGAAATCACCCACGCGCTCCACCTTAAAATCTCGCCCCGGAACGACATGCCTCAGATGAAATTCGCTCTCGTTGGCGCCAGCTACGCCCCACTGCATCGAGACTATAGATTCATCTAATAAAAAGGGGATCGTTAAACCGATCGGACCTGCGAATCCTACTGAAGCTTGCGTCACCGCTGCTGTCTTCTCTGCATCTGCAAGCTCAAGCGTATCGACACCCAAAGCATTTTTCACCTTGGTTTCATTTACCTCGTAGTCTCCGCGAACAAGGACGGCTACCGGATTGCCATCCGCTAGGTATATAAGTGTCTTCATGACGTCGCCGGGATTAATGTGCAAGTATTGCGCAAGCTGCTCAATCGTGTGCACGCCAGGCGTATGAATCCTTTCAAGCATCGGTAGGTTTTCATGTCTGCTGATCCCTAACAGGTCTGCTATGGAGGTTGCTCTCTCAAGGTTCGCAGCATACCCGCATTGAGAGCACACCGCTATGGTATCCTCCCCTATATCGGCCAGAGCCATGAATTCATGGGTACTCCCTTCACCCCCGATGGAGCCCGCATCGGCCTCTACCGCTCTGAAGGTCAACCCGCAACGTTCGAAGACACGCCGGTACGCATCGAACATGGCTTGGTAAGACTGATCCAGCCCCTCCCATGAAATATCAAAGGAGTAGGCGTCCTTCATTAGGAACTCTCGCCCTCGAAGCAAACCGGAACGCGGACGACGTTCATCACGAAATTTGGTCTGAATCTGATAAAGTGTAACCGGAAGTCGACGATAGGAATTAATTTCGTTTTTCACTACCTTCGTTATCACTTCCTCGTGAGTTGGTCCCAGTACAAATTCTCGCTGATGTCGATCGGCAAGTCGGATTAGCTCAGGACCATAAGCGTCGTGTCGCCCCGATTCCTTCCACAACTCCGCAGGCTGAAGTGCTGGCATGAGCAGCTCCTGCGCCCCGGCACGATCCATCTCTTCGCGCAGGATACGCTCTACATTGCGCAATACACGCCAGCCCAGTGGCAAGTAAGTGTAGATGCCTGCGGCAAGCTGACGAATATAACCCGCCCTCAGCAATAGTTGATGACTTGCGACCTCTGCTTCTGTGCTTCTCGTAAAGTGGTAGCAAACAGTTGAGATTGACGCATGAATCTCCCTCCCTTTTGATTGTAAACAAAACAAAAAGACACACTCGTCAGGGACGAATGTGTCGCGGTACCACCCTAGTTTCGATCGCCAAAATAAATCGGCGACCCTCTTCCGAATAACGGTCGGCGCCGGCAACGGTTACTCTCTTTCGCCGTTGCAGCTCACAAGGCGGGAAATGTATCCTTCGGGGGAGACCTTGCAGCTCTCGGGTCCCTCTCTGTACCGCCGAATAGGATAACATGCTCCTTGATCCAGGCTGTTGCTGTAATGAATTGTTATTGATCATAAATGCTGGGTTGCTGTATGTCAAGCGCTCCATCCAGTCATCTGTCGTTGTTCTGTGATAATGTCACCCTATAACTGTTCTGAGATAATGTCACTATGGGACAGGAGACATTGACATTGAGCAGAGCAGAATTGAAGAAGGTTGTCGTGGTGGAGAAAATCATTA
>Ga0160452_100228_pt1 | contig 57893 bp, 51 predicted proteins | sample HID1971I_E6MG_FD_108230 | JGI IMG/M metagenome (GOLD analysis project Ga0160452, IMG submission 108230) | Enriched millipede-associated microbial communities from UW Madison campus, WI, USA - HID1971I_E6 MG | ecosystem: Host-associated > Arthropoda: Insects > Digestive system > Unclassified ...
AATTACCAGAATCGTCATTTTTTCGCGTCTCCTTTACAGCACTTTGGCTTCGGTCTTGAGCTTCTCGACCAGCGTCTTCACGTCGGGCACCATGATGCCCGCGCTGCGCTTCGGCGGCTCGACGACCTTCAGCGTCTTCAGACGCGGCGCGACATCGACGCCCAGATCGGCGGGCTTCACCGTCGTCAGCGTCTTCTTCTTCGCCTTCATGATGTTCGGCAGCGTCACGTAGCGCGGCTCGTTCAGGCGCAGATCAGTGGTGATCACCGCGGGAAGCTTGAGCGACAGCGTTTCCGCGCCGCCATCGACTTCACGCGAAACAGTCGCCTTGCCGTCCGCGACCACGACCTTCGATGCGAACGTCGCCTGCGGCAGACCCGCCAGTGCAGCGAGCATCTGACCGGTTTGATTCGAATCGTCGTCGATTGCCTGCTTGCCGAGGATGACGAGTTCAGGCTTTTCCTGATCGACCAGCGCCTTCAGAATCTTCGCCACCGCCAGCGGTTGCAGTTCGTCGGCGGATTCGACGAGGATCGCGCGATCCGCGCCGATTGCCAGCGCGGTACGCAGCGTTTCCTGACACTGCGTCACGCCGCACGACACGGCAATCACTTCCGTCGCAACACCCGCTTCCCTCAGACGCACCGCCTCTTCGACGGCGATTTCGTCGAACGGGTTCATCGACATCTTCACGTTGGCGATATCGACGCCCGTGTTATCCGACTTCACCCGGACCTTCACGTTGTAGTCGACCACGCGCTTGACTGGCACCAGAATTTTCATGCACACGCTCCAAAGTTACGATTACGTCAACCCAGCGTCATTATACGAGCGACGCGACGGATAACCCCTCCCGCGACGGGTGGGTTGAGGCATCGTGCAATAGCTATGCGCTTATTTTTATCGAACGGTCGTTCTATTTCTATCCACGAAAACCCGAACACACCCGTGAAATCGATTACCAGGCCGTAATCACCGCCCCCGTATATTTGCCTTCGACGAACTGCTTCACCTCCGGCGAGTGATACGCCGCGATGAGTTTGGCGACCCACGGCTTGTCCTTGTCGGCCGCGCGGATCGCAATGATGTTGACGTACGGACCGCGCGGATCCTCGATGGCGATCGCGTCCGACTTCGGCTTGAGGCCGGCTTCCATCGCGAAGTTCGTGTTGATGGCGGCGGCGTCGACGTCGTCGAGCGAGCGCGGAATCTGCGCGGCGTCGAGTTCGACGATCTTCAGTTTCTTCGGATTCTCGACGATATCGAGCGGCGTCGCCTTCAGGCCCGCATCCGCGCGCAGCTTGATCAGGCCTTGCTTCTGCAGCAGCAACAACGCACGGCCGCCGTTGGTCGGATCGTTAGGCACCGCGATGCGCGCGCCGTTGCCGAGCGCCGACAGCGACTTCAGCTTCTTCGAATAGATGCCCATGGGAAACGTCACGGTATCGGCGATCCGGATGAGCTTGTAGCCGCGGTCCTTCACCTGCGCGTCGAGATACGGCAGATGCTGATAGCTGTTCGCGTCGAGATCGCCGGCGGCGAGCGCGGCGTTCGGCTGCACGTAATCCGAGAACTCGACGACCGTGATCTTGAGGCCGTTCTTCGCGGCGACCTGCTTCACGACTTCCATGATCTGCGCGTGCGGGCCGCCGGTCACGCCCAGTTTGATCGCGTCGTCAGCGTGCGCGACGCCGTTGAACAGCGTTGCGCTCAGAAGCGCGGCGGCGAACTTCAAAATGAATCGACGTTGCATGGTTTTCTTGAGTGGTTATTTGTGGCTGAGACGACGAACGAGCCAGTCGCCGAAGGATTGCACGAGCTGCACGAACACGATGAGGATGACCACGACGGTGATCATCACTTCAGGCAAGAAGCGCTGATAGCCATAGCGGATGCCGAGATCGCCGAGACCGCCGCCGCCGATCGCGCCCGCCATCGCCGAATAGCCGACGAGCGACACGAACGTGATGGTGAGCCCCGCCACGACGCCCGGCAGCGATTCCGGCAGCAGCACCTTGAAGACGATCTGGCTCGTGGTCGCGCCCATCGCCTGCGCGGCTTCGATGAGACCGCGATCCACTTCGCGCAGCGCGGTTTCGACAAGCCGCGCGATGAACGGCGCGGCGGCGATGGTCAGCGGCACGACAGCGGCCGCGGTGCCGATCGATGAGCCGACGACGAGCCGCGTGAACGGAATCACCGCGACGAGCAGGATGATAAACGGCGTCGAACGCACCGCATTGACGATGCCGCCGAGCACGCGATTCACGCCGATGTTCTGCAACACGCCATCGCGATCGGTGAGATAGAGCAGCACGCCGAGCGGCAAACCGACGGCAGCGCCGACGAGTCCCGAGATGCCGACCATGATCAGCGTTTCCCAGAACGACTGCACGAACATGTCGAACATTTCACTCAACATGGGACAACTCCTCCACGACGACACCCTGGGAACGCAAATACTCGATCGCTTCCGCGATCTTCACCGGCTGGCCGCCCGCGAGCACCGCGAGCGAGCCGAACGCCTGGCCCTGAATCTCATCGATCTGGCCATGCAGGATGTTGAAATCGAGCTCGTAACGGCGGATCGTCTCCGAGAGAATCGGCTGATCGACGCCCGAGCCGGTGAACGCGAGCCGCAGCAAATGGCCGCTGCCGGTCTTCAGGCGCTCGATGACGCGCGCCTTCAACGCGGGCGGCAACTCGTGCGCGATCACATCGCCGATCAGCGCGCGCGTGACTTCGTGATGCGGCTGCATGAATACGTCGACGACCTTGCCCTCCTCCACCACGCGGCCCGCGTCGAGTACCGCGACGCGATCGCACACTTGCTTGATCACTTCCATCTGATGCGTGATGAGCACGATCGTGAGACCAAGCTCGCGATTGATCTTGCGCAGCAGATCGAGAATCGCGCGCGTGGTTTCCGGATCGAGCGCGGACGTGGCTTCGTCGGAAAGCAGCACTTTTGGCCTGCTCGCGAGCGCCCGCGCGATACCCACGCGCTGCTTCTGCCCGCCGCTGATCTGCGCGGGATACTTGTCCTTGTGCGTCGTGAGACCGACGAGATCGAGCAACGGCAAGACGGCCGCATCGATTTCCGCGCGCTTCTTGCCGGCGAGTTCGAGCGGCAACGCGACGTTGTCGTACACCGTGCGCGAGCTCAGCAGATTGAAATGCTGAAAGATCATGCCGATGTCGCGGCGCGCCGCGCGCAGATCGTCCTTGCCGAGCGTCGTGAGATCGCGTCCGTCGACGATCACGTTGCCTTCGCTCGGCCGCGTCAGCAGATTGATGGTGCGCACCAGCGTGCTCTTGCCAGCGCCGCTGCGCCCGATGATGCCGAACACTTCGCCGGCGGGAATCGTCAGATTGACGTTGTGCAGCGCCTCGACCCAGCCGCGGGGCCCCGCGAAGCGCTGCGAGAGATTGCGTATTTCGATCATGAAAAATGCAAACGGCGGAAGGCTCGCCGGGTGAAACGCACCCGCGCCGCCGGCCGCCGCCTGTTTGTAGTCGTAGTAGTACCGTCGCCCGCGATTTTACCGGACGCGTTACATTCTGTTTAATAATGATTTCAGATCGACTAATAACGTGGAGATATTTACAGGCTCATGTCCCGGCATATTTATTCGACGAGCGCAGTCACGACGCGAAGCGGCGTGGAACTGTTCCTGCATCGCTGGCAGCCCGCGCCGGATGTCGAACTGAACGCGCGCATCGCGCTTGTTCACGGCCTCGGCGAGCACGCGGGGCGTTACGACGCGCTGGCGATCGCTTTGAACGCGGCGGGCATCGAAGTGATCGCGATCGATCTGCGCGGCCACGGGAAATCGTCGGGCGATCGGGCGTGGGTGCGCGTGTTCACGGACTATCTGCGTGACGCCGACGTGCTGCTCGAAGCGTGCGCCGCGACGCCGCCCGTCGCCACGCCGCTCTTTCTGATGGGCCATAGCATGGGCGGCACGATCGCGGCGCTCTATGCCGCCGAACGCGCGAAAGAGAAAAAGCTGGCCGGGTTGATTCTGTCGAGTCCTGCGTTGAAGATCGGCGCGGGCACGCCTCGCTGGAAGGCGAAATTTTCCCGCATCGTCGGGACGGTAGCGCCGCGTCTGGCCGCGTTCAGCATCGACCCGGCGCTGCTTTCGCGCGCGCCGGGTGTCGTCGAAGCGTATAAACGCGATCCGCTCGTGCTTCACGGCGCGGTACCGGCGCGCACGGCCGCGCAGATTCTCGCCGGGATGGAGCGCGTGGCGGCGAAACGAGGCGAGATCGCACTGCCGCTTCTCGTCTTCCACGGCAGCGAGGACGCGATCTGCGATCCCGCCGGCAGCCGCGAATTCGAAGCGAACGCGGGATCGACCGACAGCACGCTCGCGATTCACTTAGACAGCGCGCACGAGACGCTCAACGATCTCGACCGCGATCGCGTGATCCGCGAGCTCATCGACTGGATTCTGGTGCGCGCCGACTACGCGCGCACGCATACGCCCCGCTAGATTTCCGCGAGCACCCGCAGATGCGCGACGACGCTGCGACCCAGCGCCGACAGGTTGTAGCCGCCTTCCAGACAACTCACGATGCGCCCTTGCGCGTGACGCTTCGCCACCGCGCGGACCTGCTCGGTGATCCACGCGTAATCGTCCTCGACGAGACCCATGTTGGCCATGTCGTCTTCGCGATGCGCGTCGAAGCCGGCGGAGACGAAGATCATCTGCGGCTTGAATTCCTCGAGCCGCGGCAGCCATAACATGTCGACGACTTCGCGCACCTGCATGCCCTTCGTGCGCGCGGGCAGCGGCACGTTGACCATGTTCGACGCGTGATTGTCGGCGCCGCTGAACGGGTAGAACGGATGCTGGAAGAAGCTGCACATCAGCACGCGCGAATCGCCGCTGAACGCGGCCTCGGTGCCGTTGCCGTGATGCACGTCGAAATCGACGATCGCGACGCGCTGCAAGCCGTGCACTTCGAGCGCATGACGCGCGGCGATCGCGACATTGTTGAACAGGCAAAAGCCCATCGCGCGAGCGGGCTCCGCGTGATGGCCCGGCGGGCGCACGCTGCAGAACGCGTTGTCGTAACGGCCTTCGATGACGGCATCGGTCGCCGCGATCGCCGCGCCCGCCGCGCGCAACGCGGCGCGATAGGACTCGGGGCACATCGACGTATCGGGATCGAGTTCGCTTCTGCCCGACTCCGGGGTGCGGCTCTTGATGTAGTCGATGTGCGCCTGCGTGTGCACGCGCGCGAGGTCGGTTTCCTCGGCGAGCGGCGCCTCCTCGCGCTCGATGAGCGAATCGATCCGGCTCGCGATCAGTTGATCTTCGATCGCCTGCAAACGCGCCGGACACTCGGGATGCCACTGGCCGTTGTCGTGTCGAAGGCAGTCGGGGTGGGAGTAAAAGCCGGTGGCCATGATGTCTCGCAATGCCGCTTTCGTCGGCTCTCGTCTCGTATTTTTTCGTCATACGCGACCACGTGTCGCGCAATTGACGTTAAGTTACCACACCGTTCGGCACGTCCGCCCTCCCTCCGGCACATGGACAGTATGGGCGCGATGCGTCGGTTATACTGCCCCGACGCCTTGCCGGCCGAGCGGTTGCGCGCGGCATCTTGCAGGCCGTTGCGTTCCGTTAGGCGTTTTGGCCGCTCGTGCATCTGGCATCGCCCCTACCGCCCTCAACCACGCACACTATGACTTTCCAGTTTGCTCCGTTCGACTTCACGGCTCCGTTCAAGCCGGCAAAGCGCGCACTCGTTGCTTCCCTCGTCTGCGCGCTCGGCTTTCTTTCCGGCAACAGTGCCTTTGCGCAGTCGCAGCAACCGCAGGCCGCGACGCCGCAAGGGCAGATGTTCGAAGAAGAGATCGTGCCGCAGCGCTACGCGAACAATCCGAATGTCGAAGCGTTCATCAACGACATGGTCGCGCGCTACGACTTCGATGCGTCGGCGCTGCACGACCTGTTCGCCCGCGTGAGTTATTCGGCGACGGCGGCGAAGCTGGTCCTGCCGTCCCCCACGCCGCAAACCAAGAACTGGCGCGCGTATCAGGCGCGTTTCATCGAGCCGGTGCGCATCAATGCGGGCGTGAAGTTCTGGCGCGCGAATCAGGCCACGCTGCAGCGCGCCGCGGAGCAATTCGGCGTGCCGCCTGAAGTGATCGTCGGGATCATCGGCGTGGAGACGATCTACGGCAAGTACATGGGCAACTTCCGCGCGCTCGACGCGCTGACCACGCTCACCTTCGATTATCCGAACACGCCGAACCGCACCGAGCGCATGGCGACCTTCCGCAAGAATCTGGAAGACCTGCTCGTGTGGACGCGTGACTCGCAGATCGATCCGACGACCGTGCTCGGTTCGTACACCGGCGCGATCGGGATTCCGCAGTTCCTGCCGAGCAGCATCGTGCAATACGCGGTCGATTACGATGGCAATAGCCGCATCGATCTGCGCACGAGTCCGGCGGATGCCATCGGCAGCGTGGCGAACTATCTGAAGCAGAACGGCTGGGAGCCGGGTCGGCCGGTCGTGTGGCGTATCGCGGGGGATGTCGGCAGTCAGGGCATCGCGCAGGCCGCCGCCGATGGCGCGCCGGAACCGAAGTGGTCGCTCGCGCAACTGACGAAGGCCGGCATGCTGCTCAACGAGCCGGGACTGAACATCGCGGCCGAAGCGCCGACGCCGCTCACCGTGGTCGATCTGCCCACGCCCGGCCGCGCGACCGAATACACGTTGGGGCTAAAGAACTTCTACGTGCTCACGCGCTACAACCGCAGCTTCTTCTATGCGCTCGCCGTGTATCAACTGGGCGAAGCAGTGAAGGCGCGCATGATGGCGAGCGATACGGGTACGAACCCGCAGTGATGTCGTCCAAGCGCTGAAAAAACGAAACCCCGGCACGCCGGGGTTTTTTCATCGAGCGGGCGAAACGCGCGGCATCAAGCCGGAAACACGCCCGTCGACAGATAACGATCGCCACGGTCGCAGATGATGAACACGATGGTTGCGTTCTCCACCTGACGCGCGATGCGCAGCGCGACCTCGCACGCGCCGCCGGACGAAATGCCCGCGAAGATGCCTTCGACCGATGCGAGGCGTCGCGCCATCGTTTCGGACGCCGCCTGGCTCACGTTCTCCACGCGATCGACACGGCTGCGATCGAAGATCTTCGGCAGATACGCTTCCGGCCACTTGCGGATGCCCGGAATGCGCGAGCCCTCTTCCGGCTGCGCACCGATGATCTCGATCTTCTGGTTCTGTTCCTTCAGATACTTCGACACGCCCATGATCGTGCCGGTCGTGCCCATCGACGAGACGAAGTGCGTGAGGCGGCCTTCGGTCTGACGCCACAGCTCGGGCCCTGTGCCTTCGTAGTGCGCGAGCGGGTTGTCGGGATTCGCGAACTGATCGAGGATGATGCCCTTGCCATCGCGCTGCATCTGATCGGCGAGATCGCGCGCGTATTCCATGCCGCCGGTCACCGGCGTGAGCACGATTTCCGCGCCATACGCAGCCATGCTCTGACGGCGCTCGACCGACAGATCTTCGGGCATCAGCAGCACCATCTTGTAGCCGCGCATCGCGGCGGCCATCGCGAGCGCGATGCCGGTGTTGCCGCTCGTCGCTTCGATCAGCGTGTCGCCCGGCTTGATGCGGCCGCGCTCTTCAGCTTTCCTGATCATCGACAGCGCCGGACGATCCTTCACCGAGCCCGCCGGATTGTTGCCTTCGAGCTTGCCGAGCACGATGTTGTTACGGCTGCGGATTTCATCGTCCACGACGCGGACGAGTTGCACGAGCGGCGTGTTGCCGATCGTGTCTTCGATAGTCATGTAAGCCATATGCGAAAGCGGTCGATCCCCACGCACGACGCGTCTGCAGCGGGGAATTTGGTATAGGGGATGCGTCGATTGTAGCCCAGTGGTCCCGCCGATGCCGGCGCGCCCCTGATGCGCGGATGGATTGCCGCGCGAAGCAGTAAGCCGGATGACAGAACCCCGGCCTCGCCTACGCGCCGTGCGCACATGCAAAAAACCCCGCGGGGAGGCCATCCGCGGGGAGCCCAAAACATCGGAAGGCTGAAGGAGACCGGTGACGCGCCTTCGCGCCGTCCGCTATTTCTTCACGACGACCGGCTTCGACGACGTGGACGCCGAAACCTGCGTCGCGACCGCCGAGTTTGCGGCGCCGGGCGGTGCGGCGTTACCCGGCGTTGCGGCCGCTGCCGTCTTCGACGCGGCGCCCACCGTCAAGCCCTCCGCTTCGAGACGTTGAACCGTCTTGCCGCCCATACCCTTCACGCGCGTGCCGAGATCGTTGGCGTCCTTGAACGGGCCGTGAGCCTGACGTTCATCGAGAATGGCTTTCGCCTTCGCCGGACCGATGCCCTTGATGCCGCGCAGCGCGTCGGAGTTGGCGGTATTGACGTCGACGGCCGCCCACGCGCTACCGATGGAAAAGATGAGCGCGAACGCGGCGATCGACGAGAGTGCTTGCTTGAACATGACTGAGTCTCCGAGAAGAACCGGCCGGCACCAGCGCCGACCGTGAGACCCAGTGTAGAGAGACGCGAAACGCGTTTATAGCTGGCCGAATAGCCAACGCACGTAACGATCGACGCCTTCCTGAACGGTCAGAAACGGCGCGTCGTAACCCGCCGCTCGCAGGCGCGACTGGTCCGCCTGGGTGAAGCATTGATATTTGCCGCGCAGTGCGTCGGGGAACGGAATGTACTCGATGAGCCCGCGCTGCACCAGCTCCGCGAGCGACAGCGAAGCTTCGCCGTTGAGCGCGCGCAAAGAGTTCACGACCGTCGACGCGATATCGTTGAACGGTTGGGCCCGTCCTGTGCCGAGATTGAAAATGCCCGACTTCTCCGGATGATCGAAGAAGAACAGGTTCACCTTCACGACATCTTCGACCGAGATGAAGTCGCGCGTCTGCTCGCCGGCCGCGTAGCCGTTGTATTCGCCGAAAAGCTTGACCTTGCCTTCCGAGCGGAACTGGTTGAAGTTGTGGAACGCAACCGAGGCCATGCGGCCCTTGTGCGTCTCGCGCTGGCCGTACACGTTGAAGTAGCGAAAGCCGACGATCTGACTCTGCGCCTTCGGCAATACCTGACGCACGATCTGATCGAAGAGGAATTTCGAATAGCCGTAGACATTGAGCGGCTTCTCGACTTCGCGCTCCTCGACGAAACGGCTCGACCCGCCGTAAGTCGCCGCCGACGACGCATACAGGAACTGCGCGCCCTGCGCGAGGCACGCGTCCATGACGTCGCGGCTGTAGCGGAAGTTGTTGTCCATCATGTAGCGGCCGTCGGTTTCCATCGTGTCCGAACAGGCGCCTTCATGGAACACCGCGCGCACCTTGCCGAAATCGCCGCGCCTGAAGCGCTCGACGAACTCGGTTTTATCGAGGTAATCGTCGATCTCGCAATCGACCAGATTCTTGAACTTGTCGGCGCGCGTGAGATTGTCGACCGCGATCACGCGGTTCTCGCCACGTTCGTTGAGCGCCTTGACGATATTGCTGCCGATGAACCCGGCAGCACCGGTAACGATGATGGTCATGGCGAAGTATCAGATAAGGTCAGGCGAAGAGTTCGTTGTAGTCGACGGTCGCCGTGCCGAGCTTGCCCACGACAATACCCGCCGCGCGGTTCGCATAGACGATCGAGTCGACGAGCGGCACACCCGCGCCCAGCATGGTCGCGACCGTTGCGATGACGGTGTCGCCCGCACCCGAGACATCATACACTTCGCGTGCTTCGGCCGACGTGTGCAGCACCTGGTTCTCGGTGAAGAGCGTCATGCCTTCCTCGGAACGCGTGAGCAGCAGCGCGGAGACTTCGAGTTCGGCGCGCAGTTTCGTCACGCGCTCCAGCAGGTCCTCTTCGGACTTCCACTGGCCGATCACCTCGCGCAGTTCCGCCCGATTCGGCGTGATGAGCGTGGCGCCGCGATAGCGGTCCCAGTCATCGCCCTTCGGATCGACGAGCACCGGCTTGCCGGCGCGTTTCGCGTCCGCGATCATCTGCGTGACGTGCGTCAGGCCGCCCTTCGCGTAATCCGACATGAGGATCACATCGTGCAGAGGAAGGAGTTCCGCGAAACGCGCGAGGCACGCGCGCAGCACCTCGTGATTCGGCGTGTTCTCGAAATCGACGCGCAGCAGTTGCTGCTGGCGCGACAGCACGCGCAGCTTGATCGTCGTGAGCAGTTCGGGGTCGCGTTCGAGGTGCCCCGCGACCTTGCTCTCGCCGAGCAGTTCGACGACGCGCTCGCCCGGCTCGTCGTGACCGACCGCGCAAAGCAGCCCAGTCTGCGCGCCGAGCGCCGCCGCGTTTCGCGCGACGTTCGCCGCGCCGCCGAGGCGGTCTTCCTTCTTCTGCACGTGCACGACCGGAACCGGCGCTTCGGGCGAGATGCGGTTGACGTCGCCGAACCAGTAACGGTCGAGCATCACGTCGCCGACCACCAGCACGCGCGCCGCCGAAATTCGCGCACGCGGCACGACGGGAATATCGGCTTTAGTTGCTGCTGCCGTTGCGGTCGAGTTCGACATGGGGACGTCCTATTGCAAAGTAGTCGATGCCCATTTCGGCCATCGCTTCCGGTTCATACAGATTGCGGCCGTCGAAGATCACCGGCGTCTTCAATGCGCTCTTCAGGTGCCAGAAATCCGGGCTCTTGAATTCCTTCCATTCGGTCACGATGACGAGCCCGTCCGCTCCCGTCAGCGCATCCTGTTGGGTCTTCATGAAGTGCAGGCGCTTCAGGTCTTCCGGGCGATCCGCGAGATCGAGCGCGAACACGCGCTCTGCCTCATCGCGCGCAACGGGATCGTAGCCGCGCACGGTGGCGCCGCGGCGCAGCAGCGCCTCGATGATGCGCCGGCTCGACGCTTCGCGCATGTCGTCGGTATTGGGCTTGAAGGCGAGGCCCCAAATGGCGAACGTGCGCCCGCGCAGGTCTTCGCCCATGCGCTTCACGATCTTGTTGACGAGCACTTCCTTCTGGTCGTTATTGACCGCTTCCACCGCTTCGAGAATGCGCAGCGTGTGGCCGTTTTCCCGCGCCGTCTGCGCTAGCGCCTGCACGTCCTTCGGAAAGCACGAGCCGCCGTAACCGCAGCCCGCGTACAGGAAGTGATAGCCGATGCGCGGGTCCGAGCCGATACCGCGCCGCACCGATTCGATATCGGCGCCGACGGTATCCGCGAGATTCGACAGATCGTTCATGAACGAGATGCGCGTCGCGAGCATCGCGTTGGCGGCATATTTCGTGAATTCCGCCGAGCGCACGTCCATGTAAAGCGTGCGCTCATGGTTGCGGTTGAACGGCGCGTAGAGGCGCTTCATCTTCTCGCGCGCGCGATTGCCCGCATCGTCGTCGTCGATGCCAATCACGATGCGGTCGGGGCGCATGAAGTCGTCGACCGCCGCGCCTTCCTTCAGGAACTCCGGATTCGACACGACCGAAAAGCGATGCTTGTCCGAGCCTTCGAGCCCGCGCGTCTTCAGCTCTTCGTCAATGACCTTCTGCACCTGCAGCGCCGTGCCGACCGGCACCGTCGATTTATCGACGATCACCTTGAAGCCGTTCGAATATTTGCCGATGTTGCGCGCCGCCGCGAGCACGTACTGCAAGTCGGCCGAGCCGTCTTCGTCGGGCGGCGTGCCCACGGCGATGAACTGGATATCGCCGTGCTCCACGCTCGCTTTCACGTCGGTGGAAAACTGGATGCGGCCGGCCGCGCGCGTGCGCCTCAGCATTTCCTGAAGGCCCGGCTCGTGGATCGGCACGCCGCCATTGTTGAGAATTTCGATCTTGCGCGGATCGACGTCCACGCAAAACACGTCATTGCCGATTTCGGCAAGGCACGCGCCGGTCACAAGACCGACGTAACCCGTGCCGACGATGGTTACTTTCATACGCTTTCCGGTGGTTTCTGAAATGCCGGTGGCGGAAGCGGCGCGCTCACGCGCCGCATGATGTCGTGCTTGCCGCGCGGGTTCAGGCCGAGTTCGTGATCGGCTCGACGCGGCGCGGTGCGTACGTCTCCCAGCCGCTGCAGCCGGGACATTGCCAATAGAATAGTCGCGCGCGGAAGCCGCAAGTTTGACACGTATAGCGCGGCAGATTCTTAGTGCGCTGTTTCACCAGATTACGCATCAGCTCGAGCTCGCCGCGGCGCGGCTCGTCGGCTGTCGCTTCCTGCGCTTCGAGCAGGCGCGTCATGCCCGCGAGATTCGGCGCGCTCTGCATCTGCTTGCGCGCGAGCGCGTGCGCCGCTTCCAGGCCGCGCAATTCCTGCACGTGCTTGTACGCGACATCGAGCAAATCGTTCGACGGATAACGCGTCGTGTAATCGATCAGCAGGTCGACGCCCTCGTCCCTGTGTCCGAGCGCGCTGTACGCCTTCATCAGCTTCTCGGCGACGAGCGGCAGATACGCTTCGTTCTGTTCCTCGACACGCTTCCAGTTCGCGATCGCAGCTTCGACATTGCCCGCGGCGGCTTCGACATCGCCCGCGAGGATCGTCGCGCGCACGTTGTCCGGGTTCGACGCCAGCGCGAGCTTCAGCTCGGCGCGCGCGCCATCGGGATTCTTGCGCTGCAAGGCTTCCTGCGCGAGCTCGCAATGAAAATGCGCGATCTCCATATGCAGCGACGGCGCGCCCATCTTCTCGATCTGCTCGGCCGTCGTGATCGACTTCGGCCAGTCTTTTTCGATCTCGTAGATGGTCAGGAGCGCGCGCTGCGCGCCGAGCGAATACTCGCCCGAGTTCAGCGACTTGAACGTTTCCTCCGCGCGATCCAGCAAGCCCGCCTTCAGAAAGTCCTGACCGAGTTCATATAACGCGTGATCGCGTTCGGCGGCCGGCAAATCCGCGCGACTCAGGAGATTCTGGTGCACGCGGATCGCGCGATCGGTTTCGCCGCGGCGGCGGAACAGATTGCCGAGCGCGAAGTGCAATTCGATCGTTTCCGGATCGAGCTTGGCGACCTCGATGAATGCGTCGATCGCCTTGTCGTGTTGTTCGTTGAGAAGAAAATTGAGGCCGCGAAAATACGAGCGCGGCAGGTTCGCATTCTCGGACAGCAGCGTTTTCAGGTCATAGCGGGACGCCATCCACCCCAGCGCGAACGCGACGGGAATGACGAGCAGCCACCAGAAGTCTAGATCCATGCGATTAGTCGTTGAATGTTAGGTGTCTGCTTTCGCGCCGCGTCAAATGAGCGGCGGCATCGGCGGTTCTTCCTTGACCACCGGCGTCTCGCGAGCGACGCGCAGTTCGCGCCTGAGGCGGCCGTTTTCCATGCGCAGACGCACCATCGCCGGCACCGCGGACACGAGTCCCGCCAGCAATCCGACGACGAAAAACGCGAGGCCGATCAGAATCAGCGGCGCTGTCCAGGCGTAGCCCGCGAGGAAGTTCAACGTCGCGGACTGAGTATTGGCGAGCGCCAGCACCAGCAACAACACGAATACCAGAACGCGGATCAGCCAGACGATGAATTTCATGTAGGGTCTCGCAAGAGCGGTTGCACCAGTCGACCCGCCTTTTTCGGCCGGGCCTGCGCGGTTGAACACCCAGGTCAAAGTGACCGGTATTGTAATTGATGCGTCCGGGTGCCGGCGGTCGCCGGTTCGCCGCTCGATTTTTTAGCAAACAATGAACCCGTCGCGTCACATCGTCGATGAATAAACGCCGCGCATAAAAAAAGCACCCCGAAGGGTGCTTTCCTGGTCGATTGCCTCGTGGCCGGACGCCGCGAACCGAAAATCCAGAAGGATCATCAGTCAGGATGCGCCGATCAGAGATCGTCCGCATCGTCGTCATTCGACGCCTTCAGAGGCTCGCCCGCGCGGCCGTCGACGCGTTCGCGCAATTCCTTGCCCGGCTTGAAGTGCGGCACGAATTTCTCCGGTACCAGCACCTTCTCACCCGACTTGGGATTGCGCCCGACGCGTGACGGACGACGATTGAGCCCGAAGCTGCCGAAGCCGCGGATCTCGATGCGGTGACCGTTGGCCAAAGCCTCCGACATCGCATCGAGCATCGTCTTCACCGCGAAATCCGCATCCTTGAGGACAAGTTGCGGAAATCGCGACGCCAACTGGGCGACCAATTCCGATTTGGTCATTCTGCAGCTGTGCCGTTAAGGGCTTAGCTGTTCTGGCCGTCGAGCTTGGCCTTGAGCAGCGCGCCGAGGTTGGTCGTGCCGGTCGCGGCGGCGTTCGAGTCGCCCTGCAGGCTGCGCATGGCTTCCTGCTGTTCGGCCGAATCCTTCGCCTTGATCGACAGGTTGATGCCACGCGACTTGCGATCGATGTTGATGATCATCGCGTTGACCTTGTCGCCTTCCTTCAGCACGTTGCGCGCATCTTCCACGCGGTCTTGCGCGATTTCCGAAGCACGCAGGTAGCCTTCGACTTCGCCGGACAGCGTAACGACAGCACCCTTCGGATCGACCGACTTCACGACGCCGTCGACGATTGCGCCCTTGTCGTTGATCGCGACAAAGTTGCTGAACGGATCGCCTTCGAGCTGCTTGATGCCGAGCGAAATGCGTTCCTTCTCGACGTCGATGCCCAGAACCACGGCTTCGACTTCGTCGCCCTTCTTGTACTTGCGGACGGCTTCTTCGCCGGTTTCCGACCACGACAGGTCCGACAGGTGAACCAGACCGTCGATGCCGCCAGGCAGACCGATGAACACGCCGAAGTCGGTGATCGACTTGATGGCGCCGCTGATCTTGTCGCCCTTCTTGAAGTTGCGGCTGAAGTCATCCCACGGATTCGGCTTGCACTGCTTCATGCCGAGCGAGATACGGCGGCGGTCTTCGTCGATTTCGAGAACCATGACTTCGACTTCGTCGCCCAGCTGAACAACCTTCGACGGCGCAACATTCTTGTTGGTCCAGTCCATTTCCGACACGTGGACGAGGCCTTCGATGCCCGATTCCACTTCGACGAATGCGCCGTAGTCGGTGATGTTCGTGACCTTGCCGAACAGGCGAGTGCCCGACGGGTAGCGGCGCGAGATGCCTTCCCACGGATCGTCGCCGAGTTGCTTGATGCCGAGCGAAACGCGGTTCTTTTCTTGGTCGAACTTGAGGATCTTGGCGGTGACTTCTTGGCCAACCGACAGCACTTCCGACGGGTGACGCACACGACGCCATGCGATGTCCGTGATGTGCAGCAGGCCGTCGATACCGCCGAGGTCCACGAACGCGCCGTAGTCGGTGATGTTCTTGACCACGCCTTCGACGATCGCGCCTTCCTTCAGCGTCTCGAGCAGCTTCGCGCGCTCTTCGCCTTGCGTGGCTTCGATCACCGCGCGGCGCGACAGCACCACGTTGTTACGCTTGCGGTCGAGCTTGATGACGCGGAATTCGAGCGTCTTGCCTTCGTACGGCGTCGTGTCCTTGACGGGACGCGTGTCGACGAGCGAACCCGGCAGGAACGCGCGGATGCCGTTGACCATGACGGTCATGCCGCCCTTGACCTTGCCCGTGATCGTGCCGGTCACGAGTTCGTTGTTGTCGAGTGCCTTTTCCAGCGACAGCCACGAAGCCAGACGCTTCGCCTTGTCGCGCGACAGGATGGTGTCGCCATAGCCGTTTTCCAGCGCGTCGATCGCGACGGAAACGAAGTCGCCCGCCTGCACTTCCACTTCACCCGCGTCGTTCAGGAACTCTTCGAGCGGAATATAGGCTTCGGACTTGAGACCAGCGTTGACGACCACGAAGTTGTGGTCGACACGCACGACTTCGGCGGAGATCACTTCGCCAGCGCGCATGTCCTGCTTGGTCAGCGACTCTTCGAACAGAGCCGCGAAAGATTCGGTATTCGGGGTGGAGGTTTGCAGGTCGGACATAAAAATCTGAATTTGCACAGCCTTTGCGCGGTGGTTCAGGATTGAACCGGTGAAGCGCAACGCCATACGGGGTTAAAGGGTTTAACACACGCTCCGCTTTCGACGGAGCACCTTGCCTCTTCACTACACCAACTCGTTACACACGAATTGCGCTGTACCAGCCGATGATCTGTTCGACCGTTTGATCGATCGACAAACCGGAGGTGTCCAGCGTCTTCGCGTCCGCAGCGGGCCTGAGCGGCGCGGCGCTCCGGTTCATGTCCCGGTCGTCGCGTGCGCGCAAATCACGCAGCAAGTCATCCATATTAGCAGAAAAACCTTTTTGCATCAATTGCTTATGCCGTCGCGCCGCCCGTGCCTCGACGCTCGCCGTCAAAAATACCTTCAGCGTGGCGTCCGGGAAGATGACGGTGCCCATGTCGCGGCCATCGGCGACGAGGCCGGGGCGCTTGCGAAACGCCCGCTGACGCGCGACCAGCGCCTGACGCACTTCGGGATAAACGGCGATCGCGGAAGCGCGGTTGCCGACCTCTTCCTGCCGGATCTCTCCCGAAACGTCGACGCCGTCGAGCTGCGCGCAGCCTTCGCGGAAGGTGATATGGAGCGCTTCGATCAGCTTTGCAAGGCCGGGCGCATCGTCCTTCGCCACCTCGTAGCGGATGCTCGCGAGCGCCGCGAGCCGGTAGAGCGCGCCGCTGTCGAGCAGGTGGAAGCCGAGCGTCGCCGCGACGATCGCCGCGACCGTGCCCTTGCCCGAAGCCGTCGGCCCGTCGATGGTGATCACTGGAGTGGGGTCGAATGGACGGGTCGGTTTCATCGAGTCTGGCCGGTCTGGCCCGTTATTGCGGTCATTGAATTCGAAGTCATCGCGTTTCACGGTACAGCGCTCCGATTACGCTTTCACGAGCGTCGAGAAACGCTCGAAATAGTCCGGAAAAGTCTTGTTCACGCATTTCGGATCGTTGATGCGCACCGGCACGCCGCCGAGACTGACGAGCGAGAAACACATCGCCATGCGGTGATCGTCGTAGGTATCGATCGCGGCGTTCGGCGTGAGCTTCGCCGGCGGCGTGACGACGAGAAAGTCCGCGCCCTCTTCCACGGTCGCGCCGACCTTGCGCAGTTCAGTCGCCATCGCGGCGATGCGGTCGGTTTCCTTCACACGCCAGCTCGCGATATTGCGCAAGGTCGTCGTGCCGCTCGCGAACAGCGCGGCCACGGCGATGGTCATCGCGGCGTCGGGGATCAGATTGAAGTCCATGTCGATGGGCGCGAGCTTGCCGTCGTCCGACTCGACGCCGCGCACCTCGATCCAGTCCTCGCCCATCATCACGTTCGCGCCCATGCGATTGAGCGCGTCCGCGAAGCCGACATCGCCCTGAATGCTCGAACGTCCGACGCCTTCCACGCGCACCGGCCCGTGGCCGATCGCGCCCGCCGCGAGGAAATACGACGCGGACGACGCGTCGCCTTCGACCATGATCGCGCCAGGCGACTTGTAGCCCGCGTCGGCCGGAATCGTGAAACGCGACCAGCCCTCGCGCTCGACGGTCACGCCAAAGCGCTCCATCAAGCGGATCGTGATGTCGATGTACGGCTTCGAGGTGAGCTCGCCTTCGATCTCGATCGCAACCGGACCGTTCCGATCGACGACGACCGGCAGGGTCATCAGAAGCGAGGTCAGGAATTGGCTCGACACGTCGCCGCGCACGCGGACCGGCTTGTCGATCGAAATCTTCGCGGCGTGAATCCGCAGCGGCGGAAAGCCGTCGTTCAGTTCGTAATCGATCGCAGCGCCGATCTGACGCAGCCCGTCGACGAGATCGCCGATCGGCCGCTCGTGCATGCGCGGCACGCCGTGCACGCGATATTCGCCGCCGTTCACCGCCAGCGCCGCGGTCAGCGGCCGCACCGCCGTGCCCGCGTTGCCGAGAAACAGCTCCGCCGATTTCGACGGAAACGCGCCGCCCGTCCCGTCGACGATCACGCGCTCGCCATCCTCACGCACCGCGACGCCGAGCGTTTTGAGCGCGGCGAGCATGACGCGCGTGTCGTCGGAATCGAGCAGATTCGTGATGGACGTTTCCCCGCTCGCGAGCGCCGCGAGCAGCAGCACGCGGTTCGAAATGCTCTTCGAGCCGGGCAGGCGCACGGTGCCGGACGCGCGAGAGAAAGGTCCGAGATCGAGATGTTCCATAGTGGTTCCTTGGGTCACAGCTTATTTCGCGGCGATGTCGTTGGATGGCTTGATGCCGCCGCGTTCCTGCCACTCTTTGCGCGCCACGCGCGAGCGCGCGAACGCCGCTTCGAGCGCCGCGCCATCCGATGCGTCGATCGCCGCGCGAAACCGCGCGAGCACGGCCGTGTAATCGTCGAGTTCGGCGAGCAGCGCGGCGCGATTCGCGAGACAGATATCGCGCCACATTTCCGGGCTCGAAGCCGCGATGCGCGTGAAATCGCGGAAGCCGCCCGCGGCGAACGAAAATTTCAGGTCGGCATCGGGCGTATCGAGGATCTGATCGACGAGCGCGAACGACAGCACGTGCGGCAGATGACTCACCGATGCAAACACGCGATCGTGCTGCGCCTCGCTCATCTCGCGCACGCACGCGCCGGTCGCGCGCCACATCGACGCGATGCGCTCGACATCGTCCGCTGCGTTGTCAGGCAACGGGCACAGTACGACATTGCGATCGACGTACAGATCGGGCAACGCGGCCTCGACGCCGCTCGACTCGCGCCCGGCGATCGGATGCCCCGGCACGAACTGCGCGATGCGCTCGCCCAGCGCGCGCCGAGCCGAAGCGACGACATCCGTCTTCGTGCTGCCTGCATCGGTGACGATGGTGCGCGCGTCGAGAAACGGCGCGATACGCGCGAGCAACGGCTCGGTCTGCGCGACGGGCGCGGCGAGCAACACCACGTCCGCGCCTTGAAGCGCGTTCGCGAGCGCGCTGTCGTCGCCGAGCGCGGCGGCTTCGTCGATCACGCCGAGTTCGAGCGCGCGCTCGACCGACGCAGCCGAACGCCCCACACCGACGACACGACCCGCGAGCCCCGCGCGTTCACGCAAGGCGCGCGCAAGCGAACCGCCGATCAGACCGACGCCGAAGATAACCAGTTTGTTGAATGAGAACGCAGCCACGGGACATCGATAAGAGCGCGTCGTCCGACGCAAGGTGAAACGAACCGCCGCGATTCATCGCAGCGGCGATGAGCCAATCAGCGCGCCCGCGGATACGAGCCGAGGATTTTCAGGAACGCGGACTTGCGCCCCAGCTCCTCCAGCGCGCCGGCCACGGCGGCATCGTCGCGATGGCCTTCGATGTCGATATAAAAGTAGTACTCCCACGCGCCGGAGCGCGCCGGGCGCGATTCGAAGCGCGTCATCGAGACACCATGCTTGGCGAGCGGCTCCAGCAGCTTGTACATCGCGCCGGACTCGTTCTCCACCGTGACGATGAGCGACGTCTGATCGTGGCCGCTCGAATCCGTCGGCTGCTTGCCGATGATCACGAAACGCGTGCGATTATGCGGATCGTCCTGGATCATCGAGAACACGACGCCGAGGCCGTAATGCGTCGCGGCGCGATCGCCTGCGATGGCCGCGACCGTCGGATCATCGACCGCCATGCGCGCGGCTTCCGCATTGCTCGACACCGCCTGCCGCTCCAGTTGCGGCGCGTTCGCGCTCAACCATCGCTGACACTGCGCAAGCGCCTGCGGATGCGCGCATACGCGCTTCACGCCATCGAGCGTGCCGGACGCCGTCATCAAGTTGTGATGGATCGGCAGCGCAAGCTCGCCGCCGATCAGAAGCGACGTCTGCAGCAGCAAATCCAGCGTGCGCGACACCGCGCCTTCCGCCGAATTCTCGACCGGCACGACGCCGTACTGCGCCGCGCCCGCTTCGACGGCACGAAACACTTCGTCGATCGACGGGCACGGCACGCCATGAATCGAATGCCCGAAGTATTCGAACATCGCCTGTTCGCTGTACGTGCCGACGGGCCCCAGAAACGCCGCGCTGATGGTCTGTTCGAGCGCGCGGCTCGCGGCCATGATCTCGCGCCAGATCGACGCGATGTGCTCATCGGCGAGCGGCCCGTCGCTCATTTCCTGCAGTCGCGCGATGACCTGCATCTCGCGCTCCGGGCGAAACACGGGCGCATTGAAATGCTTCTTCACTTCGCCGACTTCCAGCGCGACGGATGCGCGCTGATTCAACAGCGCGATGAGCTGCGCGTCGAGCACGTCGATGCGCTCACGCAGCGGTTTGAGTCTTGAATTGAGATCGTCGTCCATGCGGTGCTTGAGCTTGTGCGGTTGAGTGAGCGTCGCGCCGTTAAGCGCTCGTGCGCTCGAATTCCTTCATGTAATCGACGAGAGCGTTGACTCCCTCGATCGGCACCGCGTTGTAGATCGATGCCCGCATGCCGCCGACGGACTTGTGGCCCTTCAGTTGCAACAGCCCGCGCGCCTTCGCGCCGGCCAGGAAATCGGTATTGCGCGATTCGTCGGCAAGGAAGAACGGCACGTTCATGCGCGAACGATTCTGGCGCTCGACCTTGTTGACGTAGAAATCGCTGGAATCGATGGTGTCGTACAGCAGCTTCGCCTTTTCGACGTTGCGCGCCTCGATCGCTTCCAGGCCGCCCTGCTTCTTCAGCCACTTGAAGACGAGGCCCGCGATATAGATCGCATAGGTCGGCGGCGTGTTGTACATCGAGTTGTTCTCCGCGACGATCTTCCACTCGAACGCGGACGGACAGATAGGCAGCGCGCGGTCGAGCAGGTCTTCACGCACGATCACCACGGTTACGCCCGCCATGCCGATGTTCTTCTGCGCGCCGCCGAAGAGCACGCCGTACTTGGCGATGTCCATCGGGCGCGACAGGATGTGCGAGGACGCATCGGCGACGAGCGGAATGTCGCCCAGATCGGGAATCTCGAAGGCTTCGACGCCGTCGATGGTTTCGTTCGAGCACAGATGCACATAGGCCGGATCGTCCGACAGCTTCCATTCGCTGAAGGCCGGAACGCGCGTGAAACCTTCGTCGGTTTTGCCGTTGGCCGCGAGATGCGGCGTGCCGTATTTCTGCGCTTCCTTGAACGATTTCGTCGACCACGAACCGGTCACGACGAAGTCGGCGGTCTGCTTGTTGCCGAGCAGGTTCATCGGCACGATCGCGTTTTCGCCGATGCCGCCACCCTGCAGAAAAAGGATCCGATGCGACGCGGGCACCTTGAGCAGGTCGCGCAGGTCGGTGAGCGCAGCCTCATGGATCGACATGAATTCCGTACCGCGGTGGCTCATTTCCATCACGCTCATGCCACTGCCTTGCCAGTCGAGCATTTCATCGGCGGCTTGCCTCAGAACTTCTTCTGGCATGGCGGCGGGGCCGGCGGAGAAATTGAACACGCGCATCTGGAGATCCCGGAAATACGATTTGCAGACGCGGATGAACGGCGGATCAGACGAAGGCCGCGTTCTCACGTCCAAAAAGAAATGGCTGTTTGCGCGTCATGCGCAAACAGCCATTATCGCACTGTCCTGAAAACCCGCCAATGCAAGGGACGGCAAGCGCCGTCCTGCGGATTTCGGTCAGGCCGAAGCTGCGCTTACTTCGCGCTCGGCTTGACGCTCGCCACTTCCTGATCGGCTTGCGTGCGCGTTGCCTTGATGGCTTGCGGCATGTACTTCTGCATCAGGCCGTTCACGACGTCGCGGCCAACCTGGTCCTGAACCTGGATGAACTTGCGGCCGGTCGGGCTCTTGTAGAAGTTGGTCAGATCCTTGATCTCGTCGGTCGAGTAGTACTTCGCGTACGCGTCGTACTGAGCCTGCATCGCGTCCTTGCGGAATGCGTCGGTTGCGAAGACCTGGCCGGCGGAATCGACCAGCTTCGGCACGGCATTCTTTTGCAGCGACGGAACAGCGGCTTGCTTCTGCTTGTCGTTCAGCGTCTTGTTCTCGGACAGCGCGTCCGAGAGGATCGCCGGCACGAGTTGCTTCGATTGCATCTGTGCGCTGTTACCGATCGCGCCGACCAGCTTCTGCGCATCGATCGCGTCGAGCAGGTCCTTGATCGCGGCTTGCTTGGCCGGATCAACCGGTGCTGCTGCGGCCGCCGGTGCGGCCGACTGTGCGGGCGCCTGGTTCTGAAGCGACTGAGCCATCGCGATAGTCGGCACGAAAGCGGCCAGCAACATCCACTGCTTGAAACGTCCTTGCATCATTACTCCCTGTAAAAAATATCCAGTTCAGCACTGGCGACGAGCTTTTGCCCGTTTTCCGACGCCGGCCTCGCCTGACGTCGATAACGAACTCACGTCGCGCAGCTTAACTAATCCGAGCTTTCAAAAGCGATAACGAGAGACCCGCGACACAAAAAATATCAGGCGCTTTCTCCGCCTTCATCATTTTCCGTGTCGCCGGACTTGGCGGCAGAGTCTTCCGAACCGGCGTCTGCCTCGAGTTCGGCCTCGGCTTCCGCCTCGGCGATATGCTGCAGTCCCGACAACTTCGTTCCCTCGTCAAGGCTGATGAGTGTAACACCTTGAGTTGCACGGCCCATTTCGCGGATCTCGGAAACACGCGTGCGGATGAGCACGCCCGAAGTCGTGATCAGCATGATCTCGCTCTCCGGCTCGACGAGCGTCGCAGCGACGACCCGGCCGTTGCGCTCCGATGTCTGGATCGCGATCATACCCTTCGTGCCGCGGCCATGACGCGTGTACTCGTTGATCGGCGTGCGCTTGCCGTAACCGTTCTCGGTAGCCGTAAGCACCGACTGATTCTCGCCGCCCGCGACCAGCATTGCGATGACCTGCTGCCCGTCTTCCAGTTGCATGCCTCGCACGCCGCGTGCCTCGCGGCCCATCGCGCGGACATCGTTCTCGTCGAAACGCACGGCCTTGCCCGCGTCCGAGAACAGCATCACGTCATGCTCGCCATCGGTGATCGCCGCGCCGATGAGGTAGTCGCCGTCATCCAGACCGACCGCGATGATGCCCTTCTTCATCGGACGGCTGAATGCTTCGAGCGGCGTCTTCTTGACGGTGCCGAGCGCGGTCGTCATGAACACGTACTTGTCAGCCGAGAATTCCTTGATCGGCAGCACGACGTTGATCTTCTCGCCGTCCTGCAGCGGGAACATGTTGACGATCGGACGGCCGCGCGAATTGCGCGAGCCCTGCGGCACTTCGTACACCTTGATCCAGTAGACGCGGCCGCGGTTCGAGAAGCACAGCATGTGATCGTGCGTGTTGGCGATGAAGAGCGTGTCGATCCAGTCGTCTTCCTTCATCTGCGTCGCCTGCTTGCCGCGCCCGCCGCGCTTCTGCGCGCGGTATTCGGAAAGCGGCTGCGACTTCACGTAGCCCGAGTGCGACATGGTCACGACCATGTCCGTCGGCGTGATCAGGTCTTCGGTGTTGAGCTCCGTTGCGTTCATTTCGATGCGCGAGCGGCGATCGTCGCCGAATTCGGCGCGGATCTGGCCCAACTCATCGACGATTATCTGGCGGATACGCTCCGGGCGCGCGAGGATGTCGAGCAGATCGGCGATCTGCGCCATCACTTCGCGATATTCGCCGACGATCTTGTCCTGCTCGAGCCCGGTCAGGCGCTGCAAGCGCATTTGCAGAATTTCCTGCGCCTGGACGTCCGACAATTTATATAGGCCGTCTTCCTGGAGACCGTACGCCGGATTCAGCCCTTCCGGACGATAGGCGACGCGGCCGCCCGAAGCCTCGGTCTCGGTGCGCGTGAGCATTTCGCGCACGAGCGACGAGTCCCACGGACGCGCCATCAACTCCTGTTTCGCGATCGGCGGCGTCGGCGCGGCCTTGATGATCGCGATGAAATCGTCGATGTTCGCGAGCGCGACGGCGAGACCTTCGAGCACGTGCCCGCGATCGCGCGCCTTGCGCAGTTCGTATACAGTGCGCCGCGTCAGCACTTCCCGTCGATGCGACAGGAAGCACTCGATCATTTCCTTCAGATTCAGCAGCTTGGGCTGGCCGTCGACGAGCGCGACCATGTTCATGCCGAAGGTGTCCTGAAGCTGTGTCTGCTTGTACAGATTGTTCAGGATGACTTCCGGCACTTCCCCGCGCTTCAGCTCGATCACGACGCGCATGCCGCTCTTGTCGGACTCGTCGCGGATGTCGGAAATGCCTTCCAGCTTCTTCTCGTTGACGAGTTCGGCGATGCGCTCGAGCAGCGTGCGCTTGTTCACCTGATACGGAATCTCGTCGACGATGATCGCCTGACGCTGACCGCGATCGATCTCTTCGAAGTGCGTGGCCGCGCGCATCACGACGCGACCGCGCCCGGTGCGATAACCGTCGCGCACGCCCGCGACGCCGTAGATAATGCCGGCCGTCGGGAAGTCCGGCGCCGGCACGATCTCGATCAGCTCGTCGACGGTGGCCTCGGGCGTGTTCAGCAGATGCAGACAGGCGTCGACGATTTCGCGCAGGTTGTGCGGCGGAATGTTCGTCGCCATGCCGACCGCGATGCCGGCCGAGCCATTGATCAGCAGATTGGGAATGCGCGCCGGGAGAACGAGCGGCTCGCTCTCGCTGCCGTCGTAGTTCGGACCGAAGTCGACGGTTTCCTTGTCGATGTCGGCCAGCAGCTCGTGGCCGATCTTCGCCATGCGGATTTCGGTGTAGCGCATCGCCGCGGCGTTGTCGCCGTCGACCGAACCGAAGTTGCCCTGTCCGTCGACCAGCATGTAGCGCAGCGAGAACGGCTGCGCCATGCGAACGATCGTCTCGTAGACGGACGCGTCGCCGTGAGGATGGTATTTACCGATGACATCGCCGACGATACGCGCCGATTTCTTGTACGCGCGATTCCAGTCGTTGTTCAGCTCGTGCATCGAGTAGAGCGCCCGACGATGCACCGGCTTCAAGCCATCGCGGACATCGGGAAGCGCGCGCCCGACGATCACGCTCATCGCGTAATCGAGATACGAGCGGCGCATTTCCTCCTCAAGGGAGATTGGCAGAGTCTCTTTGGCGAATTGATCCATTATCCGTGTCTTGAACTTTGCAGCGGCGACACGGCAGCGCGCGCGGTGATTTCGCGGACTCGCCCGCCGGCCGCGCGACATGTGCCGGCGTGGCGCGTAGCCGACGTACGCTGCGCGCCGCATATGCAGCGCATGCCTTTTTATGCGTGCGAACGCAGCGCATCAGGAGATTCTACCATGCGCGACATTTGCGCCCGGACGCACGCTGTATACATACAGTGTGTGTCGAGCGCGAAACCGGACTGCGCAGCGAGAATTCGCAATGTGCAATGCTGTACCAATTACTTACAAAAACCGGGGAACGCATTCCGTCAATTCGACATGTGCGCGGGCTATCATGCCGCCTCGTCGTTTTGCCAGACGCAAAAACACCGACGATAAAAACTCGCAGGAAATCGCTCTCGGGCACGCAATGTGCGCACGTTTCGCGCCTTCTTAAGCCTTGACCGCCTCCTGTCCCTTTCTTGTTGCGCATGCACCACATAAGGTTGCGGGCGTACAGCGTGCGGGGATATTTTTATCGTTGCAAGGGAACGATATGGCAAAATGCCAACGCACAAACTTAGACATTGCTCGAAGTCTATACAGCGCGTTTTGTTCCGTAGGGAATGTTATACTTCGAGCAATGTATGACTTGTCTTCGTCTACAGGCTCGCAGTAAACCTGCGGTAATCTCAATTTCGAGAGGAGAAATATGAATAAACTTTCAAAGCTCGCGTTCATTGCAGCTACCGCAGTTATGGCTGCATCGGCCTCGGCACAGTCGGTGCCGGCCTCGCGACAAGCTGTGAACGACAACTGGGTGAACGGCACGGGCGAGTATGTGTGGATGAACGGCACGAACGAACTGTGCTGGCGCGACGCATTCTGGACCCCGGCTACGGCAAACGCAAAGTGCGATGGCGCGCTGGTCGCGCAAGCACCGACGCCGCCGGCACCGGTCGCTCCGCCGCCCCCGGTCATCCAGAGCCAGAAGGTCACCTATCAGGCTGACGCTCTGTTCGACTTCGACAAGGCAGTCCTGAAGCCGGCTGGTAAGGAAAAGCTTGACGATCTGGCATCGAAGATCGGCGCGCTGAACCTCGAAGTCGTGGTTGCAACGGGTTACACCGACCGCATCGGTTCGGACAAGTACAACGATCGTCTGTCGCTGCGCCGTGCGCAAGCTGTGAAGGCTTACCTGGTCAGCAAGGGCATCGAAGCCAACCGTATCTACACGGAAGGCAAGGGCAAGCGCGACCCGGTCACGGGCAACAGCTGCCAGCAGAAGAATCGCAAGCAACTCATCGCCTGCCTCGCGCCGGATCGTCGCGTGCAGATCGAAGTTGTCGGCACGACGCGTCAGCCGCAACAGTAATCGCGAGTTGGATTGCCGCAGATCAAACCCCCGCCTCGGCGGGGGTTTTTTTATGCCTGACGCCTTTTTGGGCATTCGCTTAATGAGCCGCCGATTCGGGTAGGCTTCATCTATTCCGCTTTTTGCCCGCCCATTGCGGCGCCTATATACTCGGTCCTAATCGATTCACGACTCAAAAAGGCACTTCCGAACATGACCAATGTCGATCCCCACGAACTGCAGAAATTCAGCGAGCTCGCGCATCGCTGGTGGGACCCGAACGCCGAGTTCAAGCCGCTGCATGAATTGAACCCGGTACGGCTCGACTGGATCGATGCGCACGCGCATCTGATGAGCAAGCGTGTTCTCGATATCGGCTGCGGCGGCGGCATTCTGTCCGAGTCTATGGCCACGCGCGGCGCGAACGTGAAAGGCATCGATCTTTCGTCGAGCGCGCTTGGCGTCGCTGATCTGCATAGCCTCGAAAGCGGTGTCGAAGTCGCATACGAAGAGATCTCGGCTGAAGCACTGGCCGCGCGCGAGCCCGGTTCGTATGACGTCGTAACCTGTATGGAGATGCTCGAACACGTGCCGAATCCCGCAGGGACCGTCGCCGCGTGCGCCGCACTGGTGAAGCCGGGCGGCTGGGTGTTTTTCTCCACGCTGAATCGCAATGCGAAGGCGTATCTGTTTGCCGTGATCGGCGCGGAATACATCGCGCGCATGCTGCCGCGAGGCACGCACGATTACGCGCGCTTCATCAAGCCGTCGGAGCTGGCCACGTTCGCGCGCGCGGCGTCGCTTTTGACGGTCGACATCAAAGGCATCACGTATCGGCCGATCTCCAAGCATTTCGGCCTGTCAAACGACACGAGCATCAACTACATGATGGCTTGCCGCCGCGAAGCCTGACGCCATGATCAACGACGATCCCTTGTCCACGGGCACCATCGATACCAAGGCCCTGCCGGAAGAAACGACTCCCCTGCCCCAGCGCCTGACCGAGGGCGATGGTCTCGGGTTGTGCCAGGCCGTGCTGTTCGATCTCGACGGCACCATCGCCGACACCGCGCCCGATCTCGTCGCCGCGGTGAACAAAATGCGGCACGACCGCGGCCTCGAGATGCGGCCGCTCGAAACGCTGCGGCCCTATGCGTCGGCGGGGGCGCGCGGACTGCTCGGCGGCGCGTTCGAGATCGGGCCGGAGCACCACGACTTCGCTTCGATGCGCGACGAATTTCTCGCGAACTACGAGGCCGATCTGTGCATCGAGACGACGCTGTTTCCGGGCATCGCGGAGATACTCGATCAACTGGATGCGCGCGGCGTGCGATGGGGCATCGTCACGAACAAGGCGACACGGTTCGCCGCGCCGCTCGTCGGCTTGCTGGGACTGGATACGCGCGCCGGCTGCCTCGTCTGCGGTGACACCACGCCGCATTCGAAGCCGCACCCCGCGCCGCTCCTGCATGCGGCGGAATTGCTGGATGTCGCGCCGGAGCGCATCGTCTATGTCGGCGATGATCTGCGCGACGTGCAGGCGGGGTTTGCCGCGGGCATGATCACCGTGGCGGCTGCCTACGGCTATTGCGGCGACGACATTCCGCCGCGCCGCTGGCACGCCAATCACGTGGTCGATTCGACGGAAGAACTTCAGCACTTGTTGCGCGACATTGCTTGAGGGACGAGGCGAAACAGGCGGCTTGAAAACCGCGCCGTTCGCCTCACATCGTGTTTCGTGGGATAATCCTTATTCCGTTTCGGGGGCGACCTGGTTTCGACAGGGGTTGTGAAGCGGTCAGGGCATACCGAGGACCCGTCACCTCGTTAATCAATGGGAAAATCGTAACTGCAAACGACGATACGTTCGCACTGGCAGCCTAAGGGCCGCCGTCCTCTCACTAATTCGCTGACGGGTTAGGGTAGCAATGCCACGAGAGGTCATATACGTCAGATAAGCCTTTGCGGCGTCACGACGCCAAGGTCGAAAAATTAGTGAATCGCCGTAACGCAGCGTGTTCGTCCGCGTCGTTATGGTTAAATCAAAAGACAGAACTAAGTATGTAGAACTGTTCGTAGAGCGCTTCTGGACGCGGGTTCGATTCCCGCCGCCTCCACCAGAACACCCGCTAAAAACCCGCGATTGCGCAAGCATCGCGGGTTTTTCTTTGCCGGCGAAAAGACGAAAAAAACCCCGCGCGAGGCGGGGCAAACATCCTTGAGAGACGTAGCTCGGACAGAGACGACCTTCGCTACGCCCGAGAGAATAAGCGGCGACAGGTAGCGACCGAATCGGAGCGGTCCTAATACCGTTGCCTTGTGTCAGTTAACAACCGTTTCGACGCGTGCGCCTTCGGCAGCGACCAAAGACGCCCCGCAGCAGCGTGAGACCACTCAGTTCGTCCCATCCTTCGGACACTTCAGATTGCAGCCGTTGGGATCGCCGTCGTCGCCGCGACGGCGCATCGCCGATTTGCCTTTCTGATACTTATCCGACGGCGCCGACGCCGCGAACTGCATCTGCGGATGCGCATTGAAGCGGAATTCGTCTTGCAGGACCCCGCCCGGCATGCCCGGGGAATTCTGCGCAAAGGCGACTGGAACCAGATACGCCGCGCCAGCGATGAGCGCGGCGGAGGAACAAGCAAGCAACGAGAGTTTCATGGCGGTATATCGCGCGGAGAATCGCGCTCAGAGCAGTAAAGTCGACAGCAAGCCGTTAGGTTAACCCAATTCGCCGCCGGCGGCAGTTTTATGCCCGCCCCGCTCTCTTACCGCGCGTTTCCGGTGCGCCTCAGGCGCTTACTTCACCCGCGCAAACCTTCGTCGACATCGACGAGCGAGCCGCAATGCGCCGGATCATAGCCTTCCAGGTGAGCGACGCTGTCCGTGAACCCCGGGCTGCGCAAGATGCGCAACACAGAGGCAAGCCGCGCCTCGTCGAGCCGCGCGCGTTCGCAAGCGAAGAAATAGTCCTCGTCGATGATCGGTATGAAATCGAGTGCGAAATGCTGCGCCGCAGGTTGCACGCCGAAGCCGAGATCGGCCATGCCGCTGGCCACGAACGCGGCGATCGCCGAATGCGTCAGTTCGGTCGTCGCATAGCCATTGATCTGGTCCGGATCGACGCCCACGCGACGCAACGACAAATCGAGCAGCATGCGCGTACCCGAACCCGGCTGGCGATTGACGAAGCGCACGTCGCTGCGCGCGAGATCGCGCAAACCGGAGATGCCCTTGGGATTGCCCTTGGGCAGAAAAAGGCCTTGCGTGCGGCGCGTGAGCCGTATCAGTTGATGCTTGTTCCGGTCCAGATATGGCCGATAGATCTCCGCGCACGTCGAGCGGAATTCACCGATCGGCAGATGGAAACCCGCCAGTTCGCATTCGCCGCGTGCGAGCGCACTCACCGCCTCGGCGCTCTCCCGATACTTGATATCGACCGGCACGCGCTGATCGCCGAGCGCGCGCACGAGCGTCGCGACTGCATAACCATGCGACGCGTGAATCCGCACCTGCGTGATGCCGCCCGCGAGGCGCCGGTTCAACTCAACGGCGACATCGTTCGCCACCGCCTGCAGCGGCGCTTCGAGTCGCTCGCCGCAAACCCGTTGCGCACGCAGAACCGACTCGCCCAGTTCGGAAAGCACCGAGCCGCGTCCGCGCGATTTCGTGATGAGCGCGCCGCCAAGCCGCGCTTCGATTTCGCGCAACAAACCCCACGCATGCCGATAGGACAAACCCTTAGCGTTCGCGGCATTCGCGATGCTGCCCGTCTGTGCGACGAGCTGTAAAAGCGGCACAACCGCGCTGAGACTGGTTTCCCGGCCATCGGCGTCCCGCAGGACCAGTTCGGCCCGGCATTCGACGTCCACCATATGCACTCCCCCTTCCTATTGCCAAGATATATCACGACGCCTATTGTTCTTATACAGGCTCGGCACCCGTAATTATATCGACGTAAATATGTACCGACAAAACATATGCCGAGTGTTGGAGGAGCCCCATGACACATCCGCAGCTTTCCGCCGCTGCATCCGCTGAACTCGTCCGTCGGCACGCGGTACAAGACGCGACGTTGATGACCATTCTTCACGCCATCCAGGACGAAGTCGGCTACGTGCCCGAGACGGCCATCGCGCCGCTCGCGCAGGCGCTATCGCTGTCGCGCGCAGAAGTCCACGGTGTGATCACCTACTATCATCACTTCCGTTCCGCCCCGCCCGCCCGCGTGACCGTGCAGCTTTGCCGCGCGGAAGCGTGCCGCAGCATGGGCACGGAAGCGTTGAAGGACCACATCGAAGGACATACGGGTTGCCGCTTCGACAGCGGTCATGCCGAGGACACCGAGCTCGAATCCGTGTTTTGCCTCGGTCAATGCGCGCTGTCTCCGTCGATGATGATCAACGGCGAATTGCACGCGCGCGTGACACCGGCGAAGTTCGACCGCCTGTACGCCGCGGCGCAAACGAAGGTCGCGGAGGTGACGGCATGACGCGCATTTACGTTCCTATCGATTCCGCCGCGCTCGCGCTGGGCGCGCAGGGCGTCGCTGAAGCCATCGCGAGCGAAGCGGAGAAGCGCGGCATCGACGTACAACTCGTGCGCAACGGTTCGCGCGGACTTTTCTACCTCGAACCGCTCGTCGAAGTCGAGACGGCGGATGGGCGCATCGGCTATTCGAACGTCGAAGCCGACGATGTCGCCGCGCTCTTCGATGCCGGCTTTCACGAGGGCAAGGCGCACGAGAAGAACGTCGGCGTCGTCGACGAGATTCCGTATCTCAAGAACCAGCAGCGCTTGACGTTCGCGCGCATCGGCATCACGGACCCGCTGTCCATCGACGATTACACCGCGCTCGGCGGCCTCGAAGGATTGCGCCAGGTGCTCGACATGAACGGCGACGCCGTCTGCCAGGCGCTGCTCGATTCCGGCCTGCGCGGACGCGGCGGCGCGGCGTTTCCCGCGGGCATCAAGTGGAAGACGGTGCGCGGCGCGTACGCGGATCAGAAGTACATCGTCTGCAATGCAGACGAAGGCGACTCCGGCACGTTCTCCGACCGTCTCGTCATGGAAAGCGATCCGTACATGCTGATCGAAGGCATGATCATCGCGGGCGTGGCGGTGGGCGCGATGAAGGGCTACATCTACGTGCGCAGCGAGTATCCGCATTCGATCGCGACGCTCAATCGCGCGATCGACAAGGCGCGCGATGCGGGCTGGCTCGGCGCGAGCGTGCTCGGCACGTCGCATGCGTTCGAGTTGTATGTCGCGAAAGGCGCGGGCGCGTATGTGTGCGGCGAAGAAACCGCGCTGCTCGAATCGCTCGAAGGCAAGCGCGGCATCGTGCGCGCAAAGCCACCGGTGCCGGCGCTCACCGGTCTGTACGGGAAGCCGACGGTCATCAACAACGTCATCACGCTCGCGACCGTGCCGATCATCTTTGCGAAGGGCGCGGCCTTCTATCGCGACTTCGGCATGGGCCGCTCGCGCGGCACGCTGCCTTTCCAGATCGCGGGCAATGTGAAGCAAGGCGGGCTCGTCGAGCTGGCGTTCGGCGTCACGCTGCGCGAACTGCTTTATACCTACGGCGACGGCACCGCGAGCGGCCGTCCGGCGCGCGCGGTGCAAGTGGGCGGGCCGCTCGGCACGTATCTGCCGGAAAGCCAGTGGGACATTCCGCTCGACTACGAGGAATATGCGAAGGTCGGCGCGGTGGTCGGGCACGGCGGACTCGTGGTTCACGACGACACCTCGAACCTCGCCGAACTCGCGCAATACGCGATGCACTTCTGCGCGCTCGAATCGTGCGGCAAGTGCACGCCATGCCGCATCGGCTCGACGCGCGGCGAGGAAGTCATCGCGAAGATTCGTGAAGGCGATACGTCGGTGAAGCAGATCACGCTTCTGCGCGAGTTGTGCGACACGATGGTGTCGGGCTCGCTCTGCGCGATGGGCGGCATGACGCCGTTCCCGGTGATGTCCGCGCTCGATCACTTCCCCGAGGACTTCGGGCTGCCCCGCACGCCTGCACAGAAAGCGGCATAGAACAAGGAGACGACAATGTCCAACACCATCAACGGCTGCGGTTCCGGCAACTGCGCGTGCAAGAGCGCGGCGTCGGTGCAGCGCCGCGATCCGCTCGACGAAACCGACTACGGCACGCCGCTGCGTCACGCCGATATCGACGTGACGCTGGAAATCGACGGCGAATCCGTCACGGTGCCCGCGGGCACATCGGTGATGCGCGCCGCGATCGAAGCCGGCGTCAACGTGCCGAAACTCTGCGCGACGGATTCTCTGGAGCCGTGGGGTTCGTGCCGTCTGTGCCTCGTCGAGATCGAAGGGAAGCGCGGTTATCCGGCGTCATGCACGACGCCTGTCGAAGCGGGCATGAAAGTGCGTACGCAGACCGACAAGCTGCAGTCGCTGCGCCGCAACGTGATGGAGCTTTATATCTCCGATCACCCGCTCGATTGCCTCACCTGCCCCGCCAATGGCGATTGCGAATTGCAGGACATGGCGGGCGTCGTCGGCTTGCGTGAAGTGCGCTACGGCTACGAAGGCGCGAACCATCTGAAAGACAAGAAGGACGAGTCGAATCCGTACTTCACCTACGATCCGTCGAAGTGCATCGTCTGCAATCGATGCGTGCGCGCCTGCGAGGAAACGCAGGGCACGTTCGCGCTGACCATCGCCGGACGCGGCTTCGAGTCGCGCGTCGCGGCGAGCGAGAACGTGCCGTTCATGGAATCGGAATGCGTGTCGTGCGGCGCATGCGTCGCCGCGTGCCCGACCGCGACGCTGCAAGAGAAGACCGTCATCATGCTCGGCCAGGCCGAACACTCGGCCATCACGACGTGCGCGTATTGCGGCGTCGGCTGTTCGCTGAAGGCGGAAATGAAGGGCAACACCGTCGTGCGCATGACGCCGAACAAGAACGGCCAGGCGAATGAAGGCCACGCGTGCGTGAAGGGCCGCTTCGCATGGGGTTACGCGACGCACAAGGATCGCATCAAGAAGCCGATGATCCGCGCGAAGATCACCGACCCGTGGCGCGAAGTGTCGTGGGACGAAGCACTCACGTATGCGGCAAGCGAATTCCGCCGCATCCAGGACAAGTACGGCCGCGATTCGATCGGGGGCATCACGTCGTCGCGCTGCACGAACGAAGAGACCTACCTCGTGCAGAAGCTCGTGCGCGCGGCGTTCGGCAACAACAATGTCGATACCTGCGCGCGTGTCTGCCACTCGCCGACGGGTTACGGCCTTAAGGCCACGCTCGGCGAATCGGCAGGCACGCAGACATTCGCATCGGTCGAGCAGTCGGACGTGATCATCGTGATGGGCGCGAATCCGACCGACGGCCACCCGGTCTTCGGCTCGCGCCTGAAGCGCCGCGTGCGTGAAGGCGCGAAGCTGATCGTGATCGATCCGCGCCGCATCGATATCGTCGATACGCCGCACGTGAAGGCGCAGTATCACCTTCAATTGCGGCCGGGCACGAACGTCGCGATGGTCAACTCGCTCGCGCACGTGATCGTCACGGAAGGCTTGCTGAAGGAAGATTTCATCGCCGAACGCTGCGAAGAGCGCGCGTTCGGCCAGTGGCGCGATTTCGTCGCGAAGGAAGAGAACTCGCCCGAAGCGATGGAAGCCGTCACCGGCGTGCCCGCGCAACAGGTCCGCGAAGCCGCGCGCGTCTACGCGCTGGGCGGCAACGGCGCGATCTATTACGGCCTCGGCGTGACCGAGCACGCGCAAGGCTCGACCACCGTGATGGGCATCGCGAACCTCGCGATGGCCACGGGCAACGTCGGTCGCGAAGGCGTCGGCGTGAATCCGCTGCGCGGCCAGAACAACGTGCAGGGTTCGTGCGACATGGGCTCGTTCCCGCACGAACTGCCGGGCTATCGGCATATCGGCGACGCGGCAACGCGCGCGCTCTTCGAAGAAGCGTGGGACGTGCAGCTTCAGCCGGAGCCGGGTCTGCGCATCCCGAACATGTTCGATGCCGCGATGCACGGCACGTTCATGGGCCTTTACTGTCAGGGCGAGGACATCGTCCAGTCGGACCCGAACACGCAGCACGTGGCGGATGCGTTGTCGTCGATGGAATGTATCGTCGTGCAGGACATCTTCCTGAACGAAACGGCGAAGTACGCGCACGTTCTCTTGCCCGGCTCGACCTTCCTCGAAAAGGACGGCACCTTCACCAACGCCGAGCGCCGCATCTCGCGCGTGCGCAAGGTGATGCCGCCGCTGCCGGGCCTCTCCGACTGGGAAGTGACGATCAGGCTCTCGCGCGCGCTCGGCTACGAGATGAACTACGCGAACCCGTCTGAAATCATGGACGAGATCGCGCGTCTCACGCCGACTTTCCACGGCGTTTCGTACGAGCGGCTCGACGAGCTCGGCAGCATTCAGTGGCCGTGCAACGAGAAGGCGCCGGACGGCACGCCGACGATGCACATCGACGAATTCGTGCGCGGCAAGGGACGCTTCGTCATCACGAAGTTCATCGCGACGCCGGAGAAGGTCACGCGCAAGTATCCGCTGCTGCTCACGACCGGGCGCATCCTGTCGCAGTACAACGTGGGCGCGCAGACGAGGCGCACCGAAAACTCGCAATGGCACGACGAGGACCGCCTGGAGATTCATCCGGTCGACGCGGAAGATCGCGGCATCAAGCAGGATGACTGGGTCGGCATCGAGTCGCGCGCCGGGCAGACGGTGTTGCGCGCGAAGATTTCCGAGCGCATGCAGCCGGGCGTCGTCTATACGACGTTCCACTTCCCCGAATCGGGCGCGAACGTCATCACGACGGACTCGTCCGACTGGGCGACCAACTGTCCGGAGTACAAGGTGACGGCGGTGCAGGTGATGCCGGTGGAACAGCCGTCGCAATGGCAGAAGGAGTACTCGCGCTTCAACACGCAGCAGCTCGAGTTGCTCAATCTCGCCACGACCACTTCAGGAAAATAATAAATGGACGTCGATAACCTGATCGAGATGGCGAACCGCATCGGCGAATTCTTCGATTCGATGCCGGACCGCGCCGAAGCCGTCGACAGCATCGCGGATCACATTCGCCGCTTCTGGGAACCGCGCATGCGGCTCGCGATTCTCGCCGCGCTCGACGATCCGGAGGCGAGCGCGTCGATGGAGCCGATCCTGCGCGAGGCGCTCAATCTGCATAAGGCGGATCTGCAGCCGAAGACAGCGACAGCCTGACGTCGTTCACGAAACGGACCAAAGCCCTGCGCCGCAGGGCTTTTTTAATCCTCGCGATATTCGCGTTCCGGCTGCCGCTCGGTGCTCGTGTCCTGCGCGCCGAACCACGTCTCGCAGTGACGCAGCAGCCCATGCACATCCGATGGCGCGCGCCCGCGCGCGGCGATATAGCCATCGGGACGCACGAGATAGAACGCCGGACGCGTGCGGCCGTAATTGTCGGTGAGCGAATTAGCGCCCTCGCCGCGCGTATCGGTGATGCGCCAGACGCGCACCGCGTTCGGCATGATGTTTTCGAGGGCTTTAACGAAGCCGTCGAGGTCCGGGTCGCGCATCGCGTGCGCGACGGTGATGGTCGCGGGCGCAAGCGCGATGTCGTCCTCGCCCGACGGATTCAGAAGCAGAAAGAGCGAGAAGCAACCGGGATCGTGCAGATCGTAGAGACAGCCGACGCCGGGCAGCCTTCCGAGCGGCCCGTCGATGACATGCACGCGTGCATCGGGCGCGCGCTCGCCCGCGCGCGGGCCGCCGTCGAGCAGACGCTCCAGCGTAAGCGGGCTCTTGCGATAGTTGATCGACAGCTCGCTCACCGTGCGCCGCATCGCGTCGCGCAATGGGCCGATCGCGGCGAGAGCGGGCATCACATGCTCGCGCATCAGCTTCATCGGACCGTGCTCGGCGCCGGCCATCTGCGTGAGCATGCTCGTCTGTCGCAGCACGTCGCGCTCGATCGGATGCCGCTCCGTGTGATAGCTGTCGAGCAGCCGCTCGGGCGCGCCGCCCGCGAGCATGCGCGCGATTTTCCAGCCGAGATTGAACGCCTCCTGAATGCCGGTGTTCATGCCCTGCGCGCCGGCGGGACTATGCACGTGCGCCGAATCACCCGCGAGGAACACGCGCTCCATGCGCAGCTTGTCGACCATGCGGCTGTTCAAGTGAAAGTACGAGGACCACGTCAGGTTCGACAGCGCGATCTTGTGATGCACGCGCCGCTCGACGAGCGCGCGGCATTCATCGAGCGTCGGGCCGGCTTTCGTTCCAGCCGCGTTGACGGCATTCGCGGCCGGCGCCGGCATGTCCGCGATCAGGCGCGCGCGGTCGCCGCCCATCGGGAAGAGCGCGGCGAGCCCCTCGCCCGACGCGAAGATATGAAATTCGTCGTCGGGCCAGTCGGAGTCGGCCTGGAGATCGGCGAGCAGATACGTTTGATCGAACGTCTTGCCGTCGAAACCGATGCCCAGCCGATGCCGCACGAAACTGTGCGCGCCGTCCGCCGCGATCAGATACGAAGGCCGCAGGAGTTCATCGCGTCCGTTCGGATGACGCAGCCTCGCCTGCAAGCCTGCCGATCCTTGCGAGACATCGACCACTTCGACGCCGCGCTCGACATCGACATGTTGAGTCGCCAGATGCTCCGCGAGCAAGCGTTCGGTTTGCGACTGCTCAAGAAAGAGCAGATACGGATAACGCGTCTGCAAAGGATCGAAGTCGAGGCGCGCGAGGCGCTGCCCGTTCGAATAGAGATTCGCGACGCGCGCGCGATGGCCGAGTTCGAGAAACGGCTTGACCACGCGATGCTGCTCGAAGAGTTCGAGCGTGCGCGCCTGAATGCCGATCGCGCGTGAATACGGCGACGGCTCGCGCGCCTTGTCGACGAGCCTGACCGGGATGTGCGCGCGCGCGAGACTCATCGCGGCGGCGAGGCCCGTCGGACCGGCGCCTACGATCAGAACGGGCGCCACATCCAGCTTGTCGTTCGGATTCAGCTTTGGCGCGAACATGCAGTCCTCCCCCAAAACGTCACGGCGTCTAGTGTACGCCCGTACCCTCCGCTTTTAGCATGCGCGCCGGCCGCACCGGACTCAGTGCGCGTGCCCGCGTTCGCTGAGCACGCACGCGTGGCAGGCCTCGCCGAACTCCACCTGCACGGTGGCATGATGCATCGAATATTCGCGGCGCAGCGTGGTGACGACGCCCTGCACGAAGGCATCGCCGGGATGGCCCTCGGGTATCACGAGATGGACCGTGAGCGCGTTTTCGGTCGTCGAGAGCGCCCACACGTGCAGGTCGTGCACATCGCGTACGCCGGGCAGTTGCTTCAGATATTGCTCGACGCGCGGCATGTCGACCGAGGACGGGACGGCGGCCATCGCGAGGCGCATCGCGTCACGCCCGAGACCCCACGTGCCGTAGACAATCACCGACACGACGATCAGGCTCATCAAAGGATCGAGCCAGCTCGCGCCCGTGAACAGGATGATGAGACCGCTGACCGCGACGGCGGCGGAGATGGCTGCATCGGCGGCCATGTGCAGAAACGCGCCGCGCACGTTGAGGTCTTCCTTGCTGCCGCGCATGAAGAGCCACGCGGAGAAGCCGTTCACGATCATGCCGAGCGTCGCGACGATGAACACGTCGAGCCCCGCGACGGGCGCCGGATTGAGCAGGCGCTGAATCGCTTCGAGCACGATCGCGCCGCACGCGAAGAGCAGCAGCGCCGCGTTGGCGAGCGACGCCAGGATCGACGAGCTGCCCATGCCGAAGGTATAGCGCGAGTTCGGCTGGCGCTTGCCGAGCCACACGGCGCCCCATGCGAGCAGGAGGCCGAGCACGTCGGAGAGGTTGTGGCCGGCATCGGCGAGCAGCGCGGTCGAATGCGCGAGAAAGCCGTAGACGGCCTGCACGACAACGATCACCACGTTCAGGCCGACCGCAAGCGCGAACGTTCGGCCCTGCCCTTCTTGCGGCGCGCCGTGATGATGATGACCATGGCCGCCGTGGCCGTGCGAATGCCCGTGCTCGTGACTGTGCGCGTGGCCTTCGTGGCCTTCGTGATGTTCGTGTTGCTCGTGTTCTGCGTGCTGATGCGTGCTCATGGGCGTACTCGCGATTCGGTGGCGGTCATTCGATGTCGGGGGCGTCGGCTTGCGGTTCCGCGATGTGCTCCAGCAGCTCGCCCAGCATCGCGCTGATGTGACGGTCCGCCGCCACGTAGAACACCTGCTTGCCCTGGCGCTCGGCCCGCACGATGCGCGCCGCGCGCAGGAGCCGCAGGTGATGGCTCACGAGCGACGCCGACAGCCCGAGCAGCTCCGCGATCGCACCGACCGCGCGCCGCTGTTCGACGCACGCGAGCACGATGCGCAGGCGCGTCGGGTCGCCGAGCAGGCGGAACAGGTCGGCGAGCGGCACGACGCGGTCATCGGAGGTGATCGGACTGGCGGTGGTGGACGGATCGGAAGCCACAATCGTCGCTAACATATGAATAGGTGTTCACATGTTAAGTGCCATCGCCGCAACATGTCAACCGCGCTTCTCCGGAGGAGCGGCGCCGGTGTGGGAAAATGCGGGGTTTGCTTTTCCCGGCCAGAAGTCTTCCCCGTCATGGACACCGTATTCGCCCGCGGTTTCGCGGCCCATCGCGATGGCCGCCTGACCGACGCGGAGCGCGACTATCAGGCCGCGCTCACCGCCGAACCTCGTCACGTCGACGCGCTGCATTACCTCGGCGTGCTGCGCCATCAACAGGGGCAGCACGCGGAGGCGGCCGAGCTCGTGGGCCGCGCCGTCGACCTGCGTCCGGGCGATGCCGGCCTGCAGCTCAACCTCGGCAACGCGCTGAAGGCGCTCGGCCGCCTCGACGATGCGATCGAGCGCTTTCGCAACGCGCTGACGCTCGCGCCGGGCTTTCCGCTCGCCCAGTACAACCTCGGCAACGCCTACACGGCGGCCGGTCGCCACGAAGATGCCGCCGATGCCTTCGAGAAGGCATTGCGTCTGCAGCCCAACGATCCGGCCGCATGGAACAACTTCGGCAACGCGCTCTCCGCGCTACGCCGCTTCAAGGACGCCGCGCACGCGTTCAAGCGCACGCTCGCGCTGCGCCCGCGCCATGCCGGCGCGCACAACAATCTCGGCATGGCGCTCAACGCGCTCGGCGATACGCTCGGCGCGATCTCGCACTTTCGCGCCGCGCTCGAGGCCGAACCGAATTACGTCGCCGCGCATTTCAATCTCGGCAATCTGCTCGATACGAACGGCCATCCCGAGGACGCGCTGCCCGTGCTGCGAAAGGCCGTCGCGTTGCAGCCGCATTTCGCGCCGGGATACTTCGGGCTCGCTCACGCGCTCGCCAAGCTCGGCCGTCACGCCGAAGCGGTGCCGCATTTCGAACGCGCGGTGGGACTCGATCCGAAATATGGCGTCGCGTGGCTCTGCCTCGGCAACGCGCATCTGGCGCTCGGCGCACATCGCGCGGCGCTGCGCGCGTTCGATGAAGCATTGCGCATCGATCCTTCGATGCCCGCCGCGCATCTGAACCGCGCGCTCGCCCTGCTCACGACCGGCGACTACGCACGCGGTCTGCCTGCCTACGAATGGCGTCTGCAGACGCCCGGCAGCGAACCCGCGCCGCGGCTGCCGCGCTGGAATGGCGAGCCGATGCCGGGCCGCACGCTGCTCGTGCGCGCCGAGCAGGGTTTCGGGGACACCTTGCAGTTCGCGCGCTTCGTGCCGTTCGCGGCGAAGCTCGTCGGCAAACTGGTGCTCGAAGTGCAGCCCGCGCTCGTGCCGCTGCTCGCACCGGCCGCGCAAGCCGCGCGTGTCGAGCTGAAGAGCAAGTCGGACGGCGTCCCGACGCACGCGGACGCTTACTGCCCGCTGCTCAGCCTGCCACTCGCGCTCGGCATGACTTCGCCCGAAGCGATTCCGGCGCGCGCGCCCTATCTCGTCGTGCCCGCCGATTACCGGCGCAAGTGGCGCGGCTCGATCGGCGGGCAGGAACGGCGCAAGATCGGCATCGCGTGGTCCGGACGGATGCAGCCAGGCGAGACGCGCTCGGTGCCTGTTAACGAGCTTGCGCCACTCTTCGCGCTCGAAGACGTCGACTGGATCGTGCTCCAGCCGTTCATCACCGGCCGCGAGCGTGACATGTTGCGCGCGCATCCGAACGCGAGGTCGATTCACACGCTGGACGGCCGCCTGGAAAATTTCGCCGATACGGGCGCGATCGTCGATCGGCTGGACGCCGTCGTCTCCGTCGATACGTCCGTCGCCCACCTCGCAGGCGCGCTCGGCAAGCCGCTCTGGGTGATGCTGCCTTTCGCCGCCGACTGGCGCTGGGGCGTCGACACCGCCGAGAACGCGTGGTATCCGCAGGCGCGGCTCGTGCGACAGCGCGCGCCGGGCCGATGGCGCGACGTCATCGAGGCTACGGCAGCGGCGCTGGCTTTGCTGCCCGCATAAAAAATCCCCGCCGAAACGGGGATTTTTTTCGACCTTTCGCTTGCATCAGGCCGTCTTGTACTGATTGCGCGCCTCGGGCGAGCGATACAGCACGAGCGTCGCGATCAACCCACAGATCGCCGCCAGGCCCATCCACAGGCCGGGCGCGGCCTTGTTGCCGGTTGCGTGGATCAGATACGTCGAGATCGCCGGGGTGAAGCCGCCGATGGTCGTCGCGAGGCTATAGGCCATCGAGAATCCGGTCGTGCGCACATCGACGGGCATCACTTCGGTCAGCGCGACCACCATCGCGCCGTTGTAGCTGCCGTACAGGAACGAAAGCCACAGTTCGCACATGAGCAGGCGCGCGAACGACGGATCCGCGACCAGCCATTGCACCACCGGATACGACGTCAGAATGGTGAGGATCGTGAACACGAGCAGCACCGGACGGCGCCCCACCCGATCCGACACCGCGCCCATCAACGGCAACCAGATCAGATTCGAGAGGCCGACGCACACCGTGACGACGAGCGCATCGGTGGCGGAGAGCTTCAGCACTTCCTTGCCGAAGGTCGGCGTGTACGCGGTGATCATGTAGAACGACACGGTCGTCATGATGACCATGCCCATCCCGGCGATCACGATGCCCCAGTTCTGCGCGATCGAGCGCGCGATCTCGCCCATGCTCGGCCGATGCTTTCTCGCGAGGAACTCGTCGGTTTCACGCAGCGAGCGGCGGATGATGAAGAGGAACGGAACGATCAGGCAGCCGATCAGGAACGGCACGCGCCAGCCCCAGGCGGTCATCTGCTCGGGCGGCAAGAGGCGGTTCATGATCACGCCGATCAGCGCCGCGAACACGACCGCGACTTGCTGGCTGCCGGACTGCCATGAACAATAAAAGCCCTTGTTGCCCTTGGTCGCGATCTCGGACAGATACACCGACACGCCGCCCAGTTCCACGCCGGCCGAGAAGCCTTGCAGCAATCGTCCGCCCAGCACGATGATCGGCGCGAGCGCACCGATGGTCGCGTAGCCCGGCACCAGCGCGACGCACGCGGTGCCGACCGCCATCAGCCCGAGCGTGAGGATCAGGCCTTTGCGCCGCCCGTGATGGTCGATGTAGGCGCCGAGCACAATGGCGCCGACCGGCCGCATCAGGAAGCCCGCGCCGAAGACGGACAGCGCGAGCATCAGCGACGCGAACTCGTCGCCGCTCGGAAAATAGGTCTTGGCGATCGCGGAAGCGTAATAGCCATAGACCATGAAGTCGTACATTTCAAGGAAGTTTCCGCTGACGACGCGAAATACCGACTTGAACTTGGATTCGTTGGCTGGTGCGATGTGGGTCGTGGACATGACTTTCTCGGGGAACTAGGGGCGCACTTCAGTTCTGCGCTAACGCACGGCGACTGAAGCGGGGTCTCTTTCGTTTTTTTCTAAACGCAACGCCCTCAATCTTAACGCCGCACCGCCCATGACTGCACATAACTTCGCGCAACATCACGTCAAAGAACCTTAAAATACGATTACATTCGCCTAACTTCAAGCTGACATACGAGCTAACATGACTCCGAAAATCACGTTGCGCGCGGCGACTGTGGACGACACCGCGCTCATCGCATCGATGCATACGCGAAGCTGGGCATCGGCATATCGCGGCATACTGCCGGACACTTATCTCGATCGCGATTTGCAAGGCGAACGCGTCGCTCACTGGAATACGCGCATGAAGGATGTCGCGGCGGGAGCGGCGAGCGTGTTCATCGCGGAATACGAAGGGGAACCGGTCGGCTTCATTTGTCTCGTCGAACCGGACGAGACCGGCAGCGTGCTCGTCGACAATCTTCACGCGATGCCGGGACATCGCGGCCTCGGCACGGGCACCGTGATGCTCGACGAGGCCGCGCGCTGGGCTCGCTCGCGCGGCGCGCGGCAACTGTATCTCTCGGTGCTCGAACAGAACGCCGCGGCGATCGGCTTCTACGAATCGCGTGGCTGGAAGTGCGCCGAACGCGAAGCGGACCACGTGGGGGGCATCGACGTCTTCTCATTGCGCTACGTGTTTCCGCTCGACTAACCACAAGAAGATCAAGTCAGTCAATAAGCATTCCTGTCAAAAATAGACAATAGGAATTTTCTGGTCGTCGGGCACATAACGGTTTCGTATGATCGCGGGTCGAAATTCTGGCCATCTCGCGCCGAACCCGCGGCGCCATCTCCATGCGCCACGATGGTCCGTGCGGGCCGTCTCGTTTGCCCGCGCCCGGGCGCATGCATGTGGAATCTTCATGTCCGAACCCTTGATCTTAGTGGAAGGCAATCTGCGTCTGCCGACGCTGCGCGCGCTGACGGAGCCGTCCTTGAACTTCGGATTCGAGTGGTCGCCTGCGCGCTCGCGCCCCGTTCAAACGCCGTCAGAATTCGCGCTCTTCGCGGCGCGCCTCGTCACAGCCTATGTGCCGGCTCTGAGCCTGTCCGACATCCACTCGCCTTATCGCGCGACGAGCCTGTGGGGCATCTTCGCCAAGGAAGACATACCGCGCGCGATGCTGCGCCTGACGCAAGGCTCGAACGCTCAGGACGATGCCGACGAACCCCGCGCCGAACCCGTTCATCTGACAGTCAATGCACCGGCGCACGCTCGCGGACATGGCTTCGGCAAGCTGGTCGTCGGCGCCATCGCGGCTGCTTGCGGCGTGCTCATCGTATGGATGCTGTTCGCTCATCCGCCGGTCTCGCGCCGCGTCACGCCTCCCGCGCCAGCCGAAGAAACCGCGACTCGCACGCAGCCGGCCCAGCCGGCAGCGCCTACCGGCCAGGCAGCGCGGGTCGAGCAGGAATCGGAAACACCGATGCCGCCGGCAGTCGCCACGCCGCCAAGCGCGGACAGCCACGCCATCGAGACCGTCGATTCGGCCGAGACCAAAACCGAGGTTGCATCCGCCGCGATCGAGCCGGAAGAGGCACCTGTGCATGTCGTCGCGCCAGCGGAAGACCGCAAGCACATCGCCCGGGTCAAAGCCGTGCTGACACCCCACACGAAGCGCGCCGTACATGTCACTCAAGCAACCGGCGAGCGCGTCGTGAAACCGGCGGCGCCGCGGCGCGTGCGTGCGGCATCGGCTGAAAAAATCGCGAGCGGGCCGTCGAAGGCTTCCTTGTCGATGGACCCGGCCACGCTCTCCTCGATGCTCCAGCATTCGCCGACCCTCGACAGCAACGCGGCCTCGTCCGGCCGCGGCGCTGCCAATGGCGCGCGCTGACCCGCGCAATACGCACCGCCAGCCCGATCAACCATTCCGGTCACGACGCCAACATGACGCAACTCAGTTATCTCCGTTACGCGACGCTCACGCTCGCCCTGTCCTTCTGCGGCCTGTTTGTGCCGTTCACGAACACGCTCGCCGCGCCCGCGACGGCGCAAGCTGTCGCAAAAGCAGTTCAGCCTGCGGCCACGACAAACGAGCCCGCACAGGCCGCGCTCGTCGACCTGTCCGATCTGAACGCCGACTCGAACGCGCCGCGCGTCGAAGGCAACATCGCCGAGTTGCAGAACCTCGTGCAGGCCGGAAGCCTCACGGAGTTACGCGCCACGCGCAACGGCAGCTACGGCGCGAAGCTTTTCTTCCTCGCGCAGGAGATGGTGTACTACGTCGCGCTCTCGCAGGACGCGCGCTGGTGGCGTGTCGTCAAAACGCAGGACACGGTCCGCGCCGAATCGATCTACGCGCAGTTCTCGCGCAAGAGCTTCGAACTCGCCGATGGCGAAATCCGCCGCACGCAATTGCAGGCACAGAAGGCGCTGCTCGATCGTGTGATCGCGAAATCGGCCGATCGGGCCAACCGTCTCACCGCCGATCTCCAGCTCGCGCAGCAGCAGGATTCGCAAGTGTCGCAGCGTCAGCAGCAACTGCAGGCCGAATCCGCCGTGCTGCAAACGGACAAGCTGGATGCCGAGCGCAAGCTGCGCGCGCTGCAGATGCAGGTCGAACAGCTTCAGAAGCAGACGGAAGCGGGACTCGCGCCGGTGAGCGTGACGCCATCGCGCTGAAAACGAAAAAGGCCCGCTCAATTCGAGCGGGCCTTTTGCTTTGCGACGTGCCGAAACGCGCTTGATCTCAGAAGCGCGTCTCTCGCGCAACGCGCAGGAACGTATCGAGCAGCGGCGTGCAATCGAGAAGCTCCGCGCCGCCCGCCCGATGAAACTCCGGGTGCCACTGCACGCCGACGACGAACGGCGCCTTCCGGTAGCGCACAGCCTCGATGATCCCGTCCGAAGCCGACACCGCTTCGATGTTCAGATCGCGCCCGATCGATTTCACCGCCTGATGGTGGATCGAGTTGACGATCGCCTCGCGCTGGTTCGGGAACATGTTGACGAGCGTCGAACCATCGGGGAAGCGGATCGAATGGCGATGCTGGTCGTAATGCTCGCTGACGTGAAGGCCAGCCGTCGGCACATCGGTCGCGATATCGCCGTAAAGCGTGCCGCCGAACGCCACGTTGATCAGCTGACAGCCGCGGCACACGCCGAGCACGGGCTTGCCCGACTCGACGAACTCGTGCAGCAGTTCCAGTTCATACATGTCGCGGACGCGGTCGCCCGGCCATTCGGGACGCGTCGTCGCTTCCTCGTAGGACTGCGGAGAGACGTCGGCGCCGCCTTGCAGCAAGAGGCCGTCGAGGTGCTTCGCATAGTCGCGCAAACGGATATTGCTCGGATGCAGCATGCCCTGGTGGCCGACCGTCGGGATCATGAACACGAGCACATCGCGCGACATGACCCAATGCGCAATCGATTCTTCGAGGTATTGCAGCGTCTTGCCGCGCAGTCCTTTCGCACCCGGCTCGGGATGAAAGATGCGCGCCGACACGCCGATGCGCAATGTGCGCTGCGTGATGCGCTGACCCGCGCGATCGAAAATCTGACGCGCACGCGCCGCGACGATCCGGCCGAACACCGACCACGCGGAGTCGGAGTGCTTGAGATACGCGGGCTGTGCCGGCGCTGCCGCCTGTTCGTGCAAGGGCAGCGGCGGCGGATTGAGCTTGCCGAAGTCCGGCGCTTCCGCGAATTCGGGCGGCAGGACGGTCGCGCGGCCACTCGGGGAATCGGATGAAGCGGATTGCGCGCTGGCCGTGCTCGCGGCTTCCGCTTCGGTCGCGGCTTCGAGATTCTCGGCGAGACTCGCTCTGGGTTTGCCGGATGCGCGCTGCTGTTCGCGCACCGCGGCTTCCTGCGCGGCAGTCGCGCTCGCCGCCGCCGCACGCCCTTCGCGGGAGGCCTGCTGCGCTTCGTCGCGCCGGGCCTGCGCGGTATCGACCGGTTCGACGTTCGATGCGCTCGAAGGCGCATCCGTCGATGCCCGCTCGGTCGCGCTCGCCTGCGGGCCGGGCGCGGCAGCCGCTGCCGCCGCTTCGGGCGATGCCGTGGGATTCGCGCTTCGCGGCGCGGCTTGAGAGTCGGCGCCGGTGCGGCGCGCGTCGGTGCTGCTTGCGTCGTTGGACGTTTTGTTATCGCTCATTCCGGATTCAGGCGCTTGAACGCCATATGGAGAATGCACAAATTCCAATTATCCGCCTCAGACCAGCACGGGGCAAACCAGCACACATTTGGTCACATAGGCTCACATTATCGCGGGAACCCGTGATGAGCCGCTGTCAGGGCTATCCCGTGAAGCGAGCCTTCAATGATCGCGCGGTTCCTCGAAGGTCTCGCGCAAGGCGATCTGCATCGTCGCGTGGATTTTCACGCACCAGCGCCAAAGCACGGTCAGCAGGAGCGCCGCGCACAGCAGCACGCCGACCATCAGGCCGAACGGCGGCAGGATGCCGCCCGAGAGCGCCGCGACGAGCAGAAAGACGCCGAACATCGCGACGATCGGAATCAGTCCGGAGATCGCCGAGCGGATCGCGCGCGTGAAGCGCCCCGCTTTCGCGGGCTGCACGCTCACTTCGGCGAGCAGCAGCGCGAGCGATTCGAGCTTGCGATACACCGCGACCAGAAACGGCAGCGCGACCACGAGCGCCGCGCTCCACAGCACGACGCGTTGCGCGTTGTCGGTATCGAGCCAGCGCGCGAGATAGCCCGACGCGAACGGCGCCGAATACGACGCGCCGAGAAAGATCGCCGCGACGAGCGCGAGATTCACCGCGATCTGCACAACGATGCGCCGGGTCATCGAGAAGAGCGTCGGTCCGCCGGAGACGGGCGTGAGGCTCGCGAGCCACTGCGAGTAGAGGCCGAAGGTATGCGCGAGCGGTGCGGGCATCGCGCGGGCGAGGCGCATCGTGAGCGGATCGGCGGCGCGGATCAGATACGGCGTGAAGAGCGTCGTGAGCGCGGACACGGCCACCGCGATCGGATAGAGAAAGCTGCTCGTGACCTTGAGCGACAGCCCGAGCGACGCGATGATGAACGAGAACTCGCCGATCTGCGAGACGCTCATGCCGACGCGCATCGACGTGCGCCCGTCCTTGCCCGCGAGAAAGGTGCCGAGCCCGCACGAGACGATCTTGCCGAGCACGACGGCGAAGGTGATGACGGCGATCGGCCACGCGTAATCGACGAGCACGGCCGGATTCAGCAAGAGCCCGATGGTCACGAAGAAGATCGCGGAGAACATGTCGCGCACGGGCGCGATCAGATGCTCGATGCGCGCGAGATGCTTCGACTCCGCCATGATCGCGCCGATCAGGAACGCGCCGAGCGCGATCGAATAATCGAGCTTCACGACGAGCAGACAGAAGCCGAAGCAGAAGCCGAGCACGGTGACGAGCAGCATCTCGTCGCTCTTCGCGCGCGCCACGTAATTGAGCGCGCGCGGCACCGTCAGAATGCCGACGACGAGCGAAACCGTCATGAAAAGCAGCAGCTTGCCGAGCGTGACGGCCGCGACGCCCGCGCTCACCGAACCCGTTTGCGCGATGCCGGAGAGCAGCACGAGCATCGCGATCGCGAGAATATCTTCGACGATCAGAATGCCGAACACGATCTGCGCAAAGTTCTCGCCCTTCATGCCGAGTTCGGAAAGCGCCTTCACGATGATCGTCGTCGACGAGATCGCGAGCATCGCGCCGAGAAAGAGCGAATCCATCGCGTTCCAGCCGAACCATCGCCCGATCTCGTAGCCGACCCAGATCATCAGCACGATTTCCGACAACGCCGCGACGATAGCCGTCGCGCCGACCTTGAAGAGCTTGCGCAGGCTGAATTCGAGCCCGAGCGAGAACATCAGGAATACGACGCCCAGTTCGCCGAGCGTCTGGATCGTCGCTTCGTCGTGAATGAGATTGAACGGCGGCGTGTACGGCCCGATGATCACGCCCGCGGCGATATAGCCCAGCACGACCGGCTGCCTCAGACGATGAAACAGCACCGTCACGACGCCCGCGATGGCCATGATTACCGCAAGATCCTGAATGAAGCCGATCGCGTGATGCATCAAACGATTCCTTACAAAGAAATAACCGGAATTCGATGTTACCGCACGGACGGGGCAATCCGAGGTCGGCCGATGAATACGCGCGAAAAAAACGGGCATCGCGCTGGTGCATGCGCGAATCGAAGGACGAAGGAAAAAGGCCCGCGCGAACGGCGGGCCGGATCGGCGAAAACGAAATCGCGGCGCTCAGACCGCCGCTTCGTTTTCCTCGCCGGTGCGGATACGGATCACGCGCTCGACATCGGCGACGAAGATCTTGCCGTCACCGATCTTGCCGGTGCGCGCGGCGCCGATGATCGCATCGATGACCTGATCGGTTTGATCGTTCGCGACGACGACTTCGATCTTCACCTTCGGCAGGAAGTCGACGACATACTCTGCACCACGATAAAGCTCGGTATGCCCCTTCTGGCGGCCAAAGCCCTTCACTTCCGTGACCGTGAGACCCGTGAGGCCTACTTCGGCGAGCGCTTCGCGGACTTCGTCGAGCTTGAACGGTTTGATGATGGCGGTGATGCGTTTCATGGCGTGCCTCGCGTAAAGATCGATTCAAGGGGTTCGAAAAAACGTCGTGCCCCGCGTGGGGCAGATGTTTTCGATTCTAGCCGCGTTTCATCGCGCAAGCGGTCCGGAAAATCGCGAGGTGTCCGGTAACGAGCGATATCACTCTTTCTCGGGGACGCGTTCGAGGTCCTTGAGCCACACCGTCGCCTGTCCGTCGCTCGGCGCGCGCCAGTCGCCGCGTGGCGAAAGCGAGCCGCCCGAACCGACCTTCGGCGCGTTCGGTATGCATGAGCGTTTGAACTGGCTCGTGCGGAAGAATCGATCCAGAAAGATCCGCAGATTCTTGCGGATCTCGCCGAGGTCGTATTGATTCCGCGCGACCGTCGGACCTTCGGGCCACGCACCGGCATCGCGATCGCGCCATGCATGCAGCGCGAGGAACGCGACCTTCGTTGGTGCAAAGCCGAAGCGCAGCGTGTAGTAGAGATTGAAGTCCTGCAGCTCGTACGGACCGATGACGCTCTCGGTCTTCTGCTCGACCACGCCGCTCGTCTTGCCGGGAATGAGTTCCGGACTGATGTCGGTGCTCAGCACGTTTTCGAGCACGTCGGTTCCGGTGCCGCCGATCTGCCCCGACTCCGCGACCCAGCGCACCAGATGCGTGATCAGTGTCTTCGGCACGCTCGCGTTGACGTTGTAGTGGGACATGTGATCGCCCACTCCGTAGGTGCACCAACCAAGTGCGAGCTCGCTCAGATCGCCCGTCCCGATGACGATCGCGTTGTTGAGGTTCGCGAGCCGGAACAGGTGGCTCGTGCGTTCGCCGGCCTGAACGTTCTCGTACGTGATGTCGTACTGCTCGGCACCCGAACTGTGCGGATGACCGATGTCCGTCAGCATCTGCATGCAGCTCGGCCGGATGTCGATCTCGCTCGCCGTGCAGCCGACGACTTCCATCAGTTCTCGCGCCTGGCGCAGCGTGCGATCGCTGGTCGCGAAACCCGGCATCGTGTAGGCGAGGATGTTCGAGCGCGGCAGTCCGAGCCGATCCATCGCCTTCGCGCACACGAGCAGCGCATGCGTCGAGTCGAGCCCGCCCGAAATGCCGATGACGACCTTCGACATCCCCGACGATTGCAGCCGCTGCAACAGCGCCTGCACCTGGATGTTGTAGACCTCGTTGCATCGTTCGTCGCGGCGCGCGGCGTCGGCGGGCACGTAGGGAAAGCGCGCGACGCGGCGTTCGAGCGGCAGCTTCCCGTCGGCGGGAACCGTCAGCGGAAACTCGACGACTTCGAACTGTTCCACTTCGCTCGCGTGCCGGTGCGTCGATCGGCCGAACGTGGTTTGCCGCATGCGCTCGCGCGAGAGCCGTTCGAGATCGACATCGGCGAAGATCAGATGCGACTGGTCCGAGAAACGCTCGGACTCCGCGAGCAGCTCGCCGTTTTCGTAGATGAGGCCCTGCCCGTCCCAGGCGAGATCGGTGGACGATTCGCCATTGCCCGCCGACGTGTACAGATACGCCGCGACGCAACGCGCGGACTGCTGCCCGACGAGCTGATGCCGGTACGCCGACTTGCCCACGACGATATTCGACGCCGACAGATTCACGAGCACCGTGGCGCCGGCGAGCGCCGCGAACGACGACGGCGGAATCGGCACCCACACGTCCTCGCAAATCTCGACGTGGAATCTGAAGAGCGGCAGGTCCCTGATCTGAAACAGCAGCGACGCGCCGAACGGCACATCCTGACCGCAGAGCGTGAGCGTGTTGGTCGCGGCGGCATCGGCGGGGCTGAACTGACGCGCCTCGTAAAACTCGCCGTAGTTCGGCAGATAGCTCTTCGGCACGACGCCACGAATGAAGCCGTCGGCGATGACGATCGCGCAGTTGAAGAGCTTGTGCTCCGTCTTGATCGGCGCGCCGACGATCATCGCGATATTCAATCCCTTCGAAGCATCCAGAATGCTTTGCAGCGCGTCTTCGCAGGCATCGAGCAAGGCGCGCTGATGGAAGAGATCGTCGCAGGTGTAAGCGGAAATGCCGAGCTCGGGAAACGCGACGAGGACCGCGCCGCGCGCGGCGGCCTCTCTCGCCAGTTCGATCGTCTGCGCCGCGTTGAACGCGGGATCGGCCACCTTGCAGGACGGAACGCCGACCGCGACGCGCGCGAAGTCGTGGCTGTACAGGTTGAAGAAGTTTCTGCTCATGGTCGGGATGGATGTGCGTGCGCGTGTTGCAACGAAAGGTCTCGTCGATTATCGCATCAGGTTTTCTTCCTGAACGGCGTATGCGCTTCGAGTTCCTCGATATGCTGATCCATCGCCTGCGTCTCGGCGTCGAGAAACTCGGCGATCGCGTGCGCGAAGCGCTGATCGGCGATCCAGTGCGCGGACCATGTCGGCGTCGGCAGGAGACCGCGCGACATCTTGTGCACGCCCTGCGCGCCGCCCTCGAAACGCGCGAGCCCATGCTCGATGCAGTACGCGATGCCCTGCATGTAGCACGTCTCGAAGTGCAGCCCGGAGATGAACTCGCGCGTGCCCCAGTAACGGCCGTACATCGTGTCGCCGCCGATCATGTTGAGCGCGCACGCGAGCCGCGCGCCGTCTGCTTCGGCGATCACGAGCAACATGCTGTCGGGCGCATCCGCGTGAATCCGGCCGAAGAACTCGCGCGAAAGATACGGCGCGTTCCAGTGCTCGCGATACGTGTTGTCGTAGCAATCGTAGAAGAAGTCGAGCGCGCTTTCGTCGATCTCCTTGCCGCGCAGCCATGTGTACTTCACGCCCGCCTCCGTCACGCGCCGACGGTCCTGCTTCACCTTCTTGCGCTTGTCGTGGCTCATCGTCGCAAGAAAGGCGTCGAAGTTTTCGTAGCCGTCGCCGGGCAGGTTTTCCCAGTGGAACTGCACGCCTTCCCGCAGCATGTAGCCCGCATCCGTCAGCGCCGCGACATCCTGCGCGTGCGGAAACAGCACATGAAGCGACGAGAGTTCGAGACGCCGCGTCAGTTCGATGGCCCCACGCGCGAGCAATACGCGATCCTCGTGATGCGCGGCGATGAGGCGCGGGCCCGTCACCGGCGAGAACGGCACGGCGGACAGCGCCTTCGGGTAGTAGCGCAGGCCGTGGCGCTCGAAGGCGTCGGCCCATGCGTGATCGAACACGTACTCGCCGCGCGAATGCGACTTCAGATAGAGCGGCATCGCGCCGGCGAACTCGCCACCGCGCTTCAATACCAGATGATGCGCGCGCCAGCCGGTGCGCTTCACGGCGCACCCGGTCTCCTGCAACGCCGAGAGAAACGCGTGACGCACGAACGGGTTATCGCCGGCGAGCCGGTTCCAGTCGTCGGCCGGGATTTCGTCCAGCGCATCGACCACATGAATTTCGACCTCGCGATTCAACAGGCTACCTCGCTGAAATATCGATGAGCGCTAGCCGTGCAAAGCCGCGCCCGAAAGCGGCTATTCTCGCGCAAGTCGCTGCGGCACGCCGAAGCGGACAAAAGCGCCCCGACGCGGTGCTTTCGGCGATAATGCGCGGCAAATCTTTCATCGAGCGCCGACGAAACGCGATGCCGTGGTTCCTCTATCTGATCGAATGCGCCGACGGCAGCCTCTACACGGGCATCGCGACGGACGTCGAAGCGCGCTTCTGCGCGCATGCGAGCGGCAAGGGCGCGCGCTATACACGCGCAAGAAAGCCGCTGCGTGTGCTCGCGTCGTTCGAACTGGCGGGGAGATCGGAGGCGTTGCGGGCCGAATATCGCGTGAAGCGACTGACCGCGCAGCAGAAGCGCGCGTTGATCGCGGGAGAGCGGACGCTCGAATCGTTGTTGCCCCGGATCGAGGCAAGCGAAGAAGAATAAAAAACGCCGCCGCGTTTCGGCAACGCGGCGGCGTTTCATCAAAAAGCGCGCTTACTTCTTGAAGTTCGCGACGCCTTCCGAGATTTCCTTGTGCGCGGCATCGATGCCCGCCCAGCCCTCGACCTTCACCCACTTGCCCTTTTCGAGCGACTTGTAGTTCTCGAAGAAGTGCTTGATCTGGTCTTTCAGATATTCGGGCACGTCGTCGATCGACTTGATGTTCGCCGTCATCGGGCAGATCTTGTCGTGCGGCACGGCGACGAGCTTCGCGTCCACGCCGGATTCATCGGTCATCTGCAGCATGCCGAGCGCACGCGCGCGTACGACCGAGCCTGCCAGCAGCGGGAACGGCGTGATGACGAGCACGTCGACCGGGTCGCCGTCGCCGGAGAGCGTCTGCGGGATGAAGCCGTAGTTGGCGGGATAGCGCATGCCGGTGCCGATGAAGCGGTCGACGACCAGCAGGCCCATGTCCTTGTCCGCTTCGTATTTGACCGGATCGCTCTGCGCGGGAATCTCGATGATGACGTTGAAATCCTGCGGGAGATCCTTGCCGGGAGGTACGTTGTTGAAGCTCATGAGCACTCTCTGGAGAAGTTGAGGTCGGAGATGGAATCGCACGGGCGGACGGTCATTCGCGAACCGCCGCGGCCCTCGCGCGCGTAGATGCGTGATTGCGTCATTATAGCCAATCGGTTTGCGCGTCCTTTGCACGCACGGCGCGGGGCGGGCGTTGGCGCGATAATCGGAAGCGGCATCGAATTCCGGCGACAAAAACCCGTATTCAGGAGACATGCATGGAAGACGCGAAGCATTTCATCAATAACCGATGGGTCGCGCCATCGGGCAACGAGACGATTCCCGTCGTCGATCCATCGGACGGGCAGATTTTCGCGCAGATCGCGCGCGGCACGTCGGCCGATATCGACCGCGCGGTCGCCGCCGCCCGCGCCGCGTTCGAAGGCGAATGGGGCGCGATGAGCGCCGTCGAGCGCGGGCGCATTCTCGCGCGTCTGTCGATGCTGATCGCCGCGTGCCACGAGGACATCGCGCAAATCGAGGCGCGCGACACCGGCAAGCCGCTGAAGCAGGCGCGCGCCGACGCCGCCGGCATCGCGCGCTACTTCGAGTTCTACGCGGGCGCCGCCGACAAGCTGCACGGCGAAACCCTGCCCTATCAATCCGGCTACACCGTGCTCACGATCCGCGAGCCGCATGGCGTGACGGGCCATATCGTGCCGTGGAACTATCCGCTGCAGATTTTCGGACGCAGCGTCGGCGCGGCGCTCGCGACCGGCAATGCGTGCGTCGCGAAGCCTGCCGAGGACGCGTGCCTGTCGCTGTTGCGCATTGCAGAACTGGCGGCGGAAGCGGGCCTGCCCGACGGCGCGCTCAATATCGTCACCGGCTATGGACACGAAGCGGGCGCGGCGCTCGCGCGGCATCCGGGCATCGATCACATCTCGTTCACGGGCTCCCCCGCGACGGGCGCGGCCGTTACCAAAATGGCCGCCGATAACCACGTGCCCGTGACGCTGGAGCTGGGCGGCAAGTCGCCGCAAATCGTGTTCGCCGATGCCGATTTCGACGCCGCGCTGCCCGTGCTCGTCGCCGCGATCGTGCAGAACGCGGGGCAGACGTGCTCGGCGGGCAGCCGCGTGCTGATCGAGCGCGCGGCCTACGAGCCGCTTCTCGAGCGCCTGTCGCAGGCGTTCGCGGCGCTGAAGGTCGGCCCGAGCAAGCTCGATCTCGACTGCGGCCCGCTCATCAGCGCGAAGCAGCAGCAGCGCGTGTGGGACTTCCTGTCCGATGCCCAGCACGACGGCATCCCGATGGCCGCGCACGGCGAAGTCGTCGGCAATGCGCCCGAAGCGGGCTTCTATCAGGCGCCCACGTTGCTGCGCGATGTCCCGCCGACGCACCGTCTCGCGCGCGAGGAAGTGTTCGGCCCGGTGCTCGCCGCGATGCCCTTCGACGATGAAGCCGAAGCGCTGAAACTCGCCAATGGCACCGACTACGGCCTCGTGGCCGGCATCTGGACGCGCGACGGCGCGCGGCAGATGCGCCTCGCGCGCCGCGTGCGCTCGGGGCAGGTGTTCATCAACAACTACGGCGCGGGCGGCGGCATCGAATTGCCGTTCGGCGGCGTGAAGCATTCCGGACATGGACGCGAGAAAGGATTCGAGGCGCTGTACGGCTTCACGACGTTGAAAACCATTGCCATCAAACACGGATAACGGGAGACGATATGCGACTGCAAGGCAAGACGGTGATCGTGACGGGCGGCGGTTCGGGATTCGGCGAAGGCATCGCGAAGACCTTCGCGCGCGAGGGCGCGAACGTCGTCGTCAACGATCTCAACGGCCCGGCCGCCGAACGCGTGGCGAGCGAGATCGCGCTCGCGTCGTCGGCGGAAGTGAAGCACGGGCGCGCGATCGCCGTGGCGGGCGACGTCACCAAACGCGCCGACTGGCAAACGCTCTTCGATGCGGCCATTCAGGACTTCGGCAGCGTGCAGGTCGTCGTCAACAATGCGGGCACGACTCATCGCAACAAACCCGTGCTCGACGTGACCGAAGCCGAATTCGACCGCGTGTACGCGGTGAACGTGAAGAGCATCTACTGGAGCGTCGAGCAGTTCGTGCCGTATTTCCGCGAGCAGGGCGGCGGCGCGTTCATCAATATCGCTTCGACGGCGGGCGTGCGGCCGCGTCCCGGACTCGTCTGGTACAACGGCAGCAAGGCGGCGGTCATCATCGCGAGCAAGGCGCTCGCGGTCGAACTGGGCCCGGACCGCATCCGCGTGAACTGCATCAATCCGGTGATGGGCGAAACCGCCCTGCTCTCCGAGTTCATGGGCATGGAAGACACGCCCGAGAATCGCCGGAAATTTCTCGCGACGATTCCGCTCGGCCGCCTCTCGACGCCGCAGGACATCGCCAACGCCGCGCTCTACCTCGCCTCCGACGATGCCGAGTTCATCACCGGCGTCGCGCTCGAAGTGGACGGCGGGCGCTGCGTCTGAGCGATGCCAGGCGCACGCCGCGCGACGAGTGCGGCGTGCGCTCAAACATCCGTGCTTTCCCTAGCAAGAACAAGCGCTTGGCGTGAATGCCGACGGGCTAGAATCCTTACGCGTCTGTAATCGCGAGCGGGCCCATCCGCTCGACCTAAAGCGCTAAAAAACTAGAGGAGACAAGCAACATGGCCAGCACCGCCAATCCCATGCCCCGCCCCGGCGCGGGCGTGCCATCGGCTTTCGAGGAGGCGACGTATCGCAAGGTCGCGTGGCGGCTCTCGCCGCTTCTTCTGATCTGCTATGTGGTCGCGTATCTGGACCGCGTGAACGTCGGCTTCGCGAAACTGCAGATGGCCGCCGACCTGCAACTTTCGGACGCCGTGTACGGCTTCGGCGCGGGCATTTTCTTTTTCGGCTACTTCATCTTCGAGATACCGAGCAACGTGATCCTGCATCGCGTGGGGGCGCGCGTGTGGATTGCGCGAATCATGATTTCGTGGGGCATCATCTCGGCGCTCACGATGTTCATCACCACGCCGACGATGTTCTACGTGATGCGCTTTCTGCTCGGCGCGGCCGAAGCGGGCTTCTTCCCCGGCATCATTCTTTATCTGACGTACTGGTTTCCCGCGCGCAGACGCGGGCGCATGACGACGCTCTTCATGACGGCCATCGCGTTGTCCGGTCTGATCGGCGGCCCGATCAGCGGCTGGATCATGAAGACCTTCGACGGCGTGCACGGCTGGCACGGCTGGCAATGGCTGCTGCTGCTCGAAGGCATTCCGTCGATCATCGTGGGTTTCTTCGTGTTTGCGCTGCTCGATGATCGCATCGCGAAAGCCAAGTGGCTCACGCAGGAAGAACGCGAGCTGCTCGAGCGCAATATCGTGGCGGATAACGTCGCGAAGGAAGATCATTCGCTTGGCAAGATTCTGTCGAGCCCGAAGGTCTGGTTGATGAGCCTCATCTACTTCTCGTTCGTGATGGGACTTTACGGCGTGAGCTTCTGGCTGCCGACGATCATCAAGTCGATGGGCGTCTCCGATGCCTTGCAGGTCGGCCTGCTGTCCGCGATTCCGTATGGCGCGGCGGTGATCGGCATGTTGTACGCGGCGCGCAGCGCGGACCGGACCGGCGAGCGTCGCTGGCATATCGCGATTCCGGCGTTCATCGGTGCGATCGGGCTGGTGCTGTCGGTGGTGTGGTCGTCGAACACGACGCTCGCGATGATCGGCCTCACGCTTGCGACGATGGGTATTCTTACCACGCTGCCGTTGTTCTGGAGTCTGCCGACGGCATTTCTCGCCGGTACCGGTGCGGCGGCGGGGATTGCGATGATCAATTCTTTGGGTAACCTGGCCGGGTTTTTGAGTCCTTATCTCGTCGGGTGGCTCAAGCAAGTGACCGCTTCTACCGCGAGCGGCATGTATATGCTTGCGGGGTTTCTCGTGCTCGGGGCGGTGCTCGCGTTGAGCGTGCCGGCGCGAATGGTGAATCGTTGAGGTTTTTTGCTGGGGCTTTGTGTTAATGGGCTTTCGTGGAATCCCGATTTCGCGGCGGTCTATTAGCACTGCCCCTCCCCGGGGCGGGGGTCACTTTCTTTGCTGCTGCAAAGAAAGTAACCAAAGAAAGCAGCTTTTCATCGCCCGCGGTCACACGCACGTTGGCCACGCTTGCCAGCCCGCAGTGGCCCTCGCCTAAGTGTCGCCCCCATAGGCCCAACCGGGCTTGGCTCGCGCACGGTCTGTCACCTCGCGCCGCCTGCGTCACTGGTTCAGCACCATATAGCTCCAGCCCGCTTCGCGGCCGACCGGTCAATCGGGTTTGCGCGTACCTTCGTGCTAACGCCGCCATCTCAACGCACTGCACATGTGTTCCGTTGGTTTCCCTTGCATACCCAACGGCAGCGCGTAGCGCTGTGCCGAAGCTATTTCGTGCTGAACCAGCGCGCTTAACCATTTAGTGCGTCAGACCGTGCGCGAGCCAAGCCCGATTGGGCCTGTGAGGGCGACACTTAGGCGAGTGCCGCTTGCGGCTGGCAAGCATGGCCAACGTGCGTGTGACTGCGGGCTTAAACGAGCTGTTTCTTTGGTTACTTTCTTTGCAGCAGTGTATGGACTGGAGACATCGCTGACAGGTGTGCGGGGACATGGTTGACACTTTCGGGCATGCCATGCCCGAGACCAACCATGCCGTGGAACCCCCAAGACATCATGCAACTTCGCCTTGATTTCGTGAGCCTTGCGCTCAAGCGCGAGATCCCGTTCAGTGAGCTGTGCCGGCGTTTCGGCATCAGCCGGCAGACGGGATA
>Ga0160452_100229_pt1 | contig 57287 bp, 25 predicted proteins | sample HID1971I_E6MG_FD_108230 | JGI IMG/M metagenome (GOLD analysis project Ga0160452, IMG submission 108230) | Enriched millipede-associated microbial communities from UW Madison campus, WI, USA - HID1971I_E6 MG | ecosystem: Host-associated > Arthropoda: Insects > Digestive system > Unclassified ...
GCTCCAGTCGCTCCTGTGACGCCTGTCGATCCGGTAAGGCCCGTGGCGCCTGTAGCTCCCGTTATTCCGGTTGCGCCAGTAGGTCCGGTAGCTCCAGTCGCTCCTGTGACGCCTGTCGATCCGGTAAGGCCCGTGACGCCTGTAGCTCCCGTTATTCCGGTTGCGCCAGTGGGCCCGGTAGCTCCAGTCGCTCCTGTGACGCCTGTCGATCCGGTAAGGCCCGTGGCGCCTGTAGCTCCCGTTATTCCGGTTGCGCCAGTAGGCCCGGTAGCTCCAGTCGCTCCTGTGACGCCTGTCGGTCCGGTAAGGCCCGTGGCGCCTGTAGCTCCCGTGGTTCCGGTTGCGCCAGTGAAGCCAGTTGCACCAGTAGCCCCGGTAGCTCCGGTCGCGCCTGTGACGCCTGTTGGTCCGGTAAGGCCCGTGGCACCAGTAGGCCCGGTAGCTCCGGTAAGACCAGTACTCCCTGTCGCACCTGTAACTCCGGTTGTTCCCGTGGCACCGGTGACACCTGTTGCACCCGTAGTGCCAGTGGCACCAGTAGACCCCGTGACACCTGTCGCGCCTGTCACTCCGGTTGTTCCCGTGGCACCCGCGACACCTGTCACTCCGGTTGTGCCAGTTATACTCTCCCCTGTCGCCCCAGTCGCACCGACTGTTCCTATTGGGATCCAGCCTCCAGGATAATCCACGCCACCATTCTGGCTACTGCGGTAATAGAGCGATGGGTTGGAGATGTAGAGCTGCTGCACAAAGTCACCTACGCGCGATACGTAGATCGTCCAGACGGCTGGATGCTCCACGCCAGTCGGGCCATGGATCGGACCACCTCCTGTCGGACTCGAGGAACTGTACACCCCGGGCTGGTTAAAGGTATTTAAGTTAGAACCCTCGTCCAATTCATTATTGATTGGAAAGACCCCGTCGTCAGCGCTGAGCACGACGTCGCCGGTCTGTCCGTTGACGCTGAGCACGCCGCCCGGCAGACCGGTCGCCCCAGTGGGGCCGGCCGGACCGACCAGGGTCGGCAGATTGGCAGCCGTTTTCAGCTTGGAGTCAAGCATCATCTCCTGACGGAAGACGGTATCGAGCATCGCTTGGGCGCTCTGGTTGACTTGCAGGATATCCGCCAGCGTCACATCCGGTCCGGTGACACCGGCCAACGTGCCGAGCGCGTACTGGATCTTCTCGCCCTCGGCATTGATAATGTGGGCTAGTCCCAATTCTTCCATCGCGATGGAGGAGAAGATCAGGTTCACCACATCGTCCCGCGTCAGTGTGACGGTGGGGCTGATGTTTGGAATATTTGGATAGGACAAGTTTATTCCCCCTCATGTTCAAGATACTGTATCCTATTCAAATCATGAGTGGGACGAACCCTCCAATCGTCTAAATATTAAGCCAATATTGTATGCAGTGGATTTTTGTACGTTAGCTGAAGGCAGAGATGAACAAGCGGATGCCTTGTTTAGGAGAACACATCGACAAGGAAATGTTTTAAATGATTGTAGCCGAAGATTAGAGCGCTCTTTTTTATTGACTTTTTGGTCCTACAATAATATATTGTTGTTGGGACAAAAAGTGGGGTGAAGCAATGTCCTCTAAGAAAATGGGCCGACCGCCTTCTGACAATCCAAAAAGTGAGACGATCAAGATACGTGTCGATCAGGATATTATGACCAAGCTTGATGCTTCCGCAGAGAAGTTGCAGATGACACGTTCCGCCATCGTTCGAAAAGGGATTGAAAAGGTGTACGACGAGCTCGAAAAATAAAATAGGAAGCAGCGAGGTCCCTAGAAAGAACCGCTACTTCCTCTGACGCAATCGCTCAAAGTGTCCGATGGTATTAAGCTGTCAGAGAGCTCTCGAGAAACTAAAATCGCATGTAACTATTGAATGGCTTTAAGAAATAGTTTCAACAGGGCCACGGCATCTTGTCGTTGCTTATCCGTACAATTTGCAAGCGCGGCCAGGATTAGCCCGGTCTCGCTTTTTGGCGTGTTCTCATCCGAGTCCATTAGAAGATCGTTGGGCGTCAGCTTCAGCAAGTCGCAAATACTTAACAGCGTCTCGATGGACATGCCCACCTTGCCCCGTTCAATATCTCCGCAAAATCGTGGCACCCGGCCGATATGCTCTGCCATTCGTTCACGTGAGATCCCAAGCGCATCACGCTGTTGCCGTATTCGTTTACCGACCTTCTCCTTGTTGTAGATCATTCATTTACCTCACTTCGTCCAATCCGCCTAAATCCTTCCCCCGACTCAAAACAGGACAGACACGCCGGGAGGGGGCAGCTATAGCTTGATCCGCCCCTCATGCTCTCTCAAATAATCCATATCGTCCCAATACACTTGCAGATGCCCGCCCTGAATATGCTGCTGGAAGTCCGCGTTGCCTTGGGCGGCCTCCTGCTGCATGTAGTCGGTCAGGCTGGTCAGGCGGCGCAGGAGCATGGGGACAAACGACCGCCGCTCCGCCGCGTCCATCCCGTAAGCGTCCAGGAACAGCCTCGCCTTGCGTATCTGCTCCTCCAGCCCGATCGCGGACTTGCCGCGCGCGGGATCGGTGAAGGGGACCCAGCGGTAGATCCCATAGGCGACATCCCACATCCTCGGCCCTGGGTGCAGCGTGTCGAAGTCGATGATTCCGACCGCTTTGCCTCCCGAGATCGTCACATTGTATGGCGCATAGTCGCCGTGGCACATCACCTCTGCGGGCTGCTGCGCCGGCAGCATCCAAGGCTCATTCCCCTCGAGCCAGGCCACATACTTCACGCTGTGGCTGTGAAATCTTGCTAGCAGCTCGGCTGCTGAGAGGAGCATCGCATCCTGCAGCAGCAGCTCGGGAAGCGGGTCGTTGTACACCTCGCCGGGCATGTACGATACGATCTCCTGCTGATGCTCATTGATTCCGTAAGGGATCGGCACGAAGTCCGCTCCGTCCTCATGCAGGAATCGCAGGAAGCGGTGGATCGCTGGCGTCCACACATTGGCCGGACGGACGACAACATCGCCCTGACGACTGATTTTGCCGATCCTGCCGCCGGTAAGTTCCTCGCTGTTGTTCTCCAATTTCGTTCCCTCCCGCATTTCTCGTTGTCCTCTTTATAGTCGAACATACCCTTGTTGTCAACGGTCAGCCCGCTACATGATCGGTTTGGTATGCGTCTTCATGATCATAAGATATCGCACCATATCCAAAGGGTAGAGGCTAGGATTCAATCCAATCGCATTATACGATAAGATCAGTGCAGCGTTAGCAAGACCAACAACGGACAACGGGGTGGAAGTGTGCTAAGAGGCTTGGGAAGTCATTTGAAGGAAAGCAAGATGCGGACGAGGCTGCTGCTGCTGTTTACGCTACTCATCCTGCTGCCGCTAGCCTTGCAAGGGATCGTGACGTATCGTCACTTCTCGACGACGATGAACGACAAGACAGAGCAATATACGATCGATATCGCCGGGCAAGTCAATGCTAATCTCGACCGACTGCTCAAGGAGCTGGAGCGACTGTCGCTGATGCCGTTATATGATGAGCAGTTGCTAACGATCCTGGCCAAGTACAATGGCGCGATGGGCACAGGCGCCTGGGCGTTGTCGGAGGATTATCTGAAGATGAAGCTGTATACATCGGCGCAAGCTTATGATCGTCCGGAGATACGCGGCATCCATCTGCTGAGCAACAGCGGCATCCTATTCTCCAATGTAGATGCGTTGGCGATCGACTCCGCCTGGGATGGCAATCGCGACGCGTGGTTCCGCACGCTGGCCGGAACTGACGGCGCATGGCAGATCATCCCGCCGCACCGTCCATCCTACTATAGCCGCGCAGACACATCGACGTACATCTCGGTAGCCAGAGTGATCCGGGAGCCCAAGTCGCTGGAGCAGCTGGGCTATTGCATCATTGATGTCAAGGTGGATGCCCTCGCAGGCATCCTGGCGAATCTGAAGGTTGAGAACGCAGCGAGCCTGATGATCGTCGACGACCGGCAGCGACTGCTGTATGAGCGGGTGCCGGATGGTGGCGCATCCGTCTATGAAGCGCTGACCCGGCAGGAGCGGCTATCCGAGCTTGCTAGCGGCCAGCGGGAACGGCTGGAGGGAGGGGACTATCTGTTCGTTCGCCATCACTCGCCACAAACCGGATTGTCGGTGATCGGGCTGACGCCGCTTGATGTCATACAGAAGGAGTCGCGAGCCTTGATGATTTTTACGCTATGGCTGGCGATGATCTGCGTTGGGCTGGCAATAGCGCTCGCTGTGGTGGTGTCTTATCGGGTGACGCAGCCGCTGATCCAGCTCAAGAGCAAGATGTCCGGCGTCGAGCAAGGCGACTTCAGCAAGCGGATCAGTCCACTCAGCAATGACGAGTTCGGTCAGCTCGGCCGTGGCTTCAACAGGATGATGGATGAGTTGAATCGTCTGTTTCACGAGGTGTTTGTGCTGGGTCTGCGGGAGAAGGAAGCGGAGCTGGCCGCTCTCCAGAGCCAGATCAACCCGCATTTTATCTACAATACGCTGGAATCGATCAATATGATGGCTGTACAGCAACAGCATCGGGCGGTGTCTGATATGGTGTCGGCGCTGGGCAAGCTGCTGCGATATACGATTGACAAGGCCGGACGGCTGGCGATGTTGCGGGAGGAGATCGATTTTGTCGATTCGTACGTCCGCATCCAGCAGATGCGCTATGGCGGCAAGCTGCAGGTCATCTATGATATCGAACCGCAGGTGGAGGAGTTGCGGATCCCCAAGCTGACGCTGCAGCCGTTGGTGGAGAATGCGGTATACCACGGGCTCGACGGCCGGGAGGATGGCGGGATGATCTGGATCTCGGCCTTGCGGTTCGAGCAGGAGCTGCTCATTATCGTAAGGGATAACGGCGCAGGGATGGATGAGGCGGAGATCGAGACGCTGAACCGGACGCTCGACAGCGTACCCTCCAGCACATCGCTGCAAGGCAGCGGCGAGACGGGACTGGGACTGGCGAATATTAGTCAGCGGATCAAGCTGCAATACGGCGACAGCGGCAGTGTGAGCGTAGATGGCAGTCCGGGACAGGGGCTGGCGGTTACGATAACGATAGCCATTCCGAAGGAAGGAGAGATGCAGGATGTATAAGGTGCTGCTGGTTGAGGATGAGAAGGTCATCCGGCAAGGGCTGCGCGAGCTGATCGGCCAATCGGCCCCCTCCTACGAGGTGATCGGCGAGATGGGGAGCGGACAGGAGGCGCTGATGTACATGAAGTCGGAGGTGCCGGATCTGGTCATCACCGATATTCGGATGCGGGAGATGGACGGGCTGACGCTTGTAGAGAAGGTCAGGCAGATGTACCCCGAGCTGCTCGTGATGATCCTGAGCGGCTATGGCGAATTCGAGTATGCGCAAAAGGCCATCCAATACGGCGTGCTGCATTATCTGTTGAAGCCGATCGAGCGCCATGAGCTGGTGTCTGCCCTGGAGAGGGCCAGGCTGCTGCTGGACAAACGGTACGGCGTATCGACGCCTGCCACGCTCCTTCCCGGCACGCAGCGGATGGAGCAAGAGACTGGGGATGCCAGGAAGCTCATCCGGGATGTGAAAGAGCATGTCAAGCTACATATTGACGGCGATTTGCGGCTTCAGACGGTCGCAGATCGCGTCAGTCTGAACGCAACGTATTTGAGCCAGCTATTCAAAAATGAAACGGGCTGCAACTATTCCGACTACGTATCCGAGGCGCGAATGGAACGCGCCAAATGGCTGCTCGCCCATACCCGGCTAAAAATCTACGATGTCGCCCGACTGTCCGGCCATCAGAGCCCAAAGCATTTTATGCTCGTGTTTAAGCAGCAATGCGGCATGACGGCGGGGGAATACCGCAACCAGTTTGATTTGTCCGTCGCCCCCGACTCTCCAGGCGAGCAACCCAATTAATAAAGAAACCGTACCAATTCTGCAATCCACGTGATTTAAGGGCGGGAGCTGCCTAGCTATACTTAAAGACGTCATCTACTACAGGTTGATTGAGGGGGATTCGCATGAAGAAGGCAGGATGGGTATTAAGCGCGGTGATGCTGCTCGGTCTGGCGGCAGGATGCAGCAGTCAAGGCTCCGATCCCGTCGGCTCAGGGACGGAAGCGCCAGAGAGTGCGGTTCAGCAAGGCGAGGTGGAGCTGAAGTTTTTGATGTGGGGCAACCAGAGCCATATGGATGTGTACGAGAAGCTGATCGCCGAGTTCCAGAGCGAGCATCCAGGGATCAAGGTGAAGATGGAATCGGTCCCGTTTACAGAGTACCAGCAAAAAATTTCGGTGCTGGCCGCCGGCAAATCATTGCCTGATCTGGCCTGGGTGTCCGAGCGAATGATTCCGCAATTCAAGCAAAACGGGATTTTGGCGGATGTATCGGAATTCAAAAACGATGCTGAATTTAATCTGGAGGACTACATCCCAAGCACGCTTGACTTGTTCCGCGAAGGCGACCAACTGCTGGGCTTGCCGTTTTCCACGCCGCCGATTGTTATGTTCTATAATAAAGCCTTGTTCGATCAGGCGGGCCTTACCGATCCGAACACCCTGGCAGCCGAGGGCAGCTGGACATGGGACCAATTCGAGGCGTCTGCCAAAGCCATAGCGAACACCAATGCGCAAGATCGAGTATACGGCGCTAATTTCTTCCGTGATTGGAAGACGTGGGTCGCGCTTTCCTCCTACTCCTGGTCTAACGGCAGTGGTCCTTTCAACGATGATATGACAGCCTTTACATGGAATGATGAATACGGCATCGCCACGATGGAGATGCTCGATCGCATGATGTTCGAGGATCAATCGCATCCGAAGGCGGGCGAGCAAGTGAGCTTTGAGACCGGCAATGTCGGGATGTTCTTCGACGTCTACAGCTATGTGTCCAAGGCGCGGGAGATTACGAATTTCGAGTGGAGCATTGCGCCGATGCCATCAGGCAGCCAGGGCAGCGTATCGATGCTGGGGCAAGCGGGTTATACCTTGTTCAAGGACAGCAAGCATCCGGAGGAGGCGAAAAAGCTGTTGAAGTTTTTTGCCAGTCAAGCGGGGATCGAAGCGACCTCGACGTTTTTTGTGCCGCCGCGCACCTCGGTGCTCAAGGACGATGTATTCCTGAACCAGCCGAACAATCCGCCAAAGGAGCATATCCTCCAAGCCGTGATCGAGGAGATGCCCAAGGCGCGCATCATTCCGGGGCATGTGCTCTGGCAGGATATCGACAATGCGATTTTGCAAGGCTTTGACCGCTTGTTTGGCAGATCGGGCACAGCGGCGGACAATCTGGCGAAGATGCAGAGCGACGTAGAGGACATTCTGAAGCGGTAGGAGGGATAAGGATGGGGAAATTAAAGCAACAGCTGGAACGGCGGAAGCTGTCGCTGTTCATTAGCCTGCCTGTCAACGATGCGTTGTTGGCCCAGGCAGCGCTCGAGGAAGGCGCGGATGCGCTGAAGGTGCACTTTAACGTCGGACATCGGGCGAGCGGCACGCATTTTGGTCCGCTTAGCGCCTATGAAGATGTTTTCCGCCAGATACGCGGTCAGTTCGATGGGCCGCTGGGCGTCGTGCCGTCAGGTAGTCTGACGGGCGGTTCCTGGGCGGACCTGGAGCGCCTCGCCCCGCTGGGGTTTGACTTTTATTCGATCTATGCGCATCATTTGCCTTCGTACATGCTGGAGGATCACGGTCTGGATCGTACGTTCGCCATCGATGTGACGTATGAGTTTGAGCGGGTGAGGGATGCCGGCCATTTCGGCTTTACGGCGCTGGAGACCTCGATCGTGCCGGGCGACGAGTACGGGACGCCGCTCAGCTTTGCCGATGTGCTGAATTACCGGTATCTGGCCCGGCATTCGGGTCTGCCGATCCTGTTGCCCTCGCAGCGCAGACTGGCGCCCGAGGACGTGCGGGTGCTGAGCGACGCCGGGGTTGCAGCCATCATGCTGGGCGCGATCGTAACAGGCAAGACGGAGGACGGACTGCGCAGGGCGGTCAGCCAATTCCGCGATGCGATCGACAGATTGAGCTAGAGGCGGTGGAAGGTATGAAGTCAAACAAGAGAAGAAGGCGCGGGCCGCTTGCTAGAGAGGCGCAACTGACGGGATGGCTGTTTATATCGCCGATGGTGTTGGGATTTACGCTGCTCTTATTGTTCCCAATGGCTAGGGCATTGTATATGAGTCTGATGGATTGGCCGCTTCTTGGCGCTCATACGTTCATCGGTCTGGATAATTACCGGACGATTGCGACAGACGATGTGTTCTGGAAGGTGTTCGGCAATACGTTGTATTTTACAGCGGGTCTGGTGCCGTTCAACATCGTATTGGCGCTAATGCTGGCGCTGCTGCTGGCCAAGAGCATGAAGGGCATCGGCTTGTTCCGCACGGCGATCTTCGTGCCGGTCATGACCTCGCTGATCGTCTGGTCGATCGTGTGGAAATATATGTTCGCTACAGATTCGGGTCTTATCAACCAGCTGCTGCTCATGATGAACATCGAGGGCCCGGCCTGGCTATATGACGAGAGGCTGGCAATGCCGGCTGTCATCGTCACCAGCGTGCTCAAAAACGTCGGCTTGAACATGGTGCTGTTCATCGCGGCGCTGCAGCAGGTGCCGCGTTCGCTCTACGAGGCTGCGATGCTCGACGGGGCAGGCAAGACGAGAAGCTTCTTTCACGTAACGCTGCCGATGATTACGCCGACCGTATTTTTGACGGTGGTGATGACCGTGATCGGCTCCCTCAAGGTGTTTGGACAGATCTATGTGATGACCCAGGGCGGCCCAAGCAACAGTACGAAGGTGCTAGTGTATTACATCTGGGAGAAGGCATTCAAGCTGTTCCAGATGGGGTATGCGTCGGCGCTGGCGTTTGTCCTGTTCTTCGTGGTGCTCGTATTGACGCTGCTGCAATGGCAGCTTAGGAAGAGGTGGGTGTTCCATGAGAGCGACACATGATGTCGGCCGCGCGCAGCTCCCGGCGCGCGGGGTTCGGCGGGATGACGGTGTACGAAAAGCATTGGCCTGGGCAGGAGCGTACGGGGTATTGACGGCCATTTCGCTTGTCATGCTGGCGCCATTTCTGTGGATGCTGTCCACCTCCTTCAAGGAGCCGCAGGCAATTTTCACGTATCCGCCGCAGCTCTTCCCGACGACGTTCAAGTGGCAAAACTATGCCGATGTATTTTCGCTCATTCCCTTTGAACGGTTTTATTGGAACAGCGTATATATCTCCTTTCTGGTCGTGGCGGGAACGGTTTTCTTCGCTTCGCTTGCCGGATACGCTTTTGCCAAAATTCCCTTTTCAGGTCGCAATGCCGTCTTCCTCGTCCTGCTTAGCGCAATGATGATCCCCCACGAGGTGACGGCCATTCCGATGTTTCTGTTTATGCGCGACCTGAACTGGATCGATACGCATTTGCCGCTAATTCTGCTTCCGATTTTTGGCGCGGGCGGCGTGTTCGGCATTTTCGTGATGCGACAGTTTTTTATAACGGTGCCTACCGAGTTGGAGGAGGCGGCGATGATCGACGGCTGCAATCGGTTCCGCATCTACGCGCAGATCATGCTGCCGATTGCCAAGCCCGGTCTGGCGACCTTGACGATCTTTACCTTTGTTACGGTATGGAATGAATTTTTTGACCCGCTTATCTTTATCAACACGTGCGAGCTGATGACGTTGCCGCTTGGCTTATCGCTGTTTACAGACGAGGTGGGTACGGCATGGCATCACCTGATGAGCGCGACCGTCATGGCGACCGTGCCTTTGCTTATCGTGTTCTTCATGGCTCAGAAGCGGTTTATCGAGGGCGTCGCCATGACGGGATTGAAGGAATAATGCTGCGCTGTTTCGCAAGCGTGGACACTAGAGGTGGATCAGGAGGGAGTAATAGGATGCCTAACAAGATAGAGGCGGATGTCGTCATCGTGGGCGGCGGGCCTGCGGGCATCGCAGCGGCAATCGCTGCGGGACGCCAAGGAGTGAAGACGGTGCTGATCGAGCGTTATGGCTTTGTCGGCGGCATGTCGACGGCGGCGATGGTCTACCCGTGGATGACCTTCCATACGGATCGGGGCGAGCAGGTAATCAAGGGCATCGCGCAGGAGATCGTCGATCAGCTCCAGGCGTGCGGCGGCTCACCGGGACATCTGCGGGATACGGTAGGGTTCGTGCGGACGCTGACGCCTTATCATCCGGAGATCTATCAGGTGGTCGCGGCAGATATGCTGCGCGAGGCCGGAGTTATGCTGCTGCTGCACAGCTTCGTGGATGAGGTCACGGTGCAGGGGGAGCGGATCGAGGCAGTCCAGGTGATCAACAAGTCGGGCCGGACGCTCGTGAGCGGCGGCATGTTCGTCGATACGAGCGGCGATGCGGACGTGGCCTACCTGTCGGGAGCGGAGACCTTGCAAGGGCGGGATGGCGACCGCCAGTCGCAGCCGATGACGATGAAATTCCGGATGCGAGGCGTCGATCTGGCGAAGATCAAGGCCTACATGCTGGCCCACCCCGAGGAGTTTTACCACAAGACGCCGATCGCGGAGCTTCAGGATTTGCCGCTTACAGGCGTCAGTGGCTTCTATCGTCATTGGCAAAAATCCGGCGTGCCGATTAATCGCGACCAGGTGTTGTTCTTCGCTGGTCCGGCTGATGACGAGGTGCTGATCAATTGCACGCGGGTGCAGGGTCTCGACGCCACGAGCGCCGAGGATCTGACCCGGGCGGAGCAGGAGGGCCGCAAGCAGGTGCTCATGATGGCGGAGTTCCTGCAGCGCGATGTGCCGGGCTTCGAGCGGGCGTCCATCTCGGCGGTCGCCCCCCAGATCGGCATCCGCGAATCGCGGCGGATCGTCGGTCATTACAAGCTGGCGCAGGAGGATGTGGTGCAAGGGCGGAAGTTCGATGATGTGATCGCTCGCAGCGGCTACCCGATCGATATCCACGATCCATCGGGCAGAGGCGTGACGGCTGCCTCGATCTCCGGCGACGGCGCATACGATATCCCGTATCGTTGCTTGCTGTCGGTGAACCGGCCCAATCTGCTGGCAGCAGGCCGCTGCATATCGACCTCGCACGAGGCGCTTGCGACGACCCGCCTGACGCCTAGCTGCATGGCGACCGGCCAGGCGGCGGGCACGGCGGCTGCGCTGTCGGTTCGTCAGGGCGTCGAGCCTGCCGAGCTGGATATCGCGTTGCTGCAGCAGGAGCTGCGGGCGCAGAACGCAGCCATATAAGACAGTTGCTGAGATGTGCGGAGCAACTGAATGCGAGACAACCCCTGTACAGCCGAGTGCTGATCCAGGGGTTTTCTTTGTTACAAGCAATGGTCTATTTTAAGGCGCCATTCATAGAATTACCTTATATGCACAATAAAATCTATAATTTGAGAATTTCAATCCAGGGACTTTTCATCCCCTCTAAATTTGTGTCGAAAGGAGGCGTCGATCCTGATAGAAAAATCACTACGTAGAACCCTTGATTTAAGCGGATTGTTCATCGGGTAAACGGTTAACTCTCGTAACAAGGACGGCGGTTTTCAATGAGATTCTTTCATAAAACTAGATTCAATCCCAAAGATTGCTAAGGAATGCTTGACAATTTTTATAGTAAAATGGTACTATAAATTATGAGAAATTATTTTTTATATTTTACATATTTTATATTATAAAATCCTAATTTCGTTTTTATTAATTTAATAACGCCTTGATTTTTTATTTCTGCATTGAAAACTTATGAAATAATCCTTTTAAGGAGGTGGTGAACGGGTCGAAATCCTATTATAAATCTAACATTCATATGACATCATATGTCCGTTGTGGAAATTCGCCGATTCTTATAAATGGAAAGGCGTGTCTTGTAAGTTCGTTTTGCCTACATAAGTTAGATGTCTTGAGTCCTATCCATATTACTTCCTCCCTATACTTGCTTTCATTACGAGAAGAATGCTAGAACGAATCGAATACGGTCATTTTTAGGAGGTTATTATGGTTCTTGAAGTAGAAGGCGTAACCAAGATTTTTACTCGCAGGGGGAAAAATGAAACGGTAGCCAACGAAAATATAACATTCAATATTAAAGAAGGAGAGATCTTAGGGCTGCTCGGACAGAATGGGGCGGGCAAAACGACGTTAGTCAATCAAGTCCTAGGTTTGGAGACGCCGACATCAGGCAAGATCACCTTACTCGGTCACTCCGTCGTAAAAAATCCTTCAAAAGGCAGGGAGATCTGTTCTGTGCAGCCTCAATCCCAGCTTCCGCTTGGTTTTATGACGCCATCTCAGGCCGTGACGACGATGGGTAGGATGCGGGGCGGAGGCAAAGCAGTTGTGGAGGAACGAAGAAAGCATTTGTTTGACAAGCTGGACATTGCGCAGTGGGCCGATGTCGAGAGCGCCAAGTTGTCGGGCGGCGCGCGCCGGCTCACCGCGTTTTGTATGGCGGTCATATCGCCCGGCAATCTCGTTATATTGGATGAGCCTACCAATGATGTCGATCCTATGCGCAGACGCCTGCTGTGGGATGTCATTCGCCAATTGACCGACGACGGAACCGCTGTCATCCTGGTGACGCACAACGTGTTGGAGGCGGATAAGGCGGTGGACCGGGTTGCGATTATGCACAACGGCAAGTTCCTAGCCGAAGGTACGCCTGCCGAGGTCAAGGGGAGGGTCAAAAGCCAACTCCGGCTTGAAGTCAGTCTTGTGAACGATATGCCTGCCCCCGATACCTTGCGCTGGGCGATCTCCTCTCACCGCAGTGGCGGCAAAGCGATCTTCTCCGTACATCCTAACGAAACGTCGACCGCTATCGAATGGGCCAGGAAGCGGGTAGATGACGGCAGTATCATGGACTATTCGTTATCTCCGACGACGCTTGAGGATGTTTATATCGAACTCACGGGGAAGGAGCTTTCATCATGACGAAATTTTTCAACGATTTTACCTATGTTTTTCAGATGCAGAGCCGCAGAAGCTCCGGGTTTCTTATGTTTTTTGCGCTCATTCAAATTATGCTCTCTTTAGGTATTGTCATTGGCTTTACATACTTGCTGCCAAGCCCCGACCCTGCGACGACGCTTTTCTTGGCTACGGGTGCGCCGACCCTGATTTTGATTATTACCGGTCTCAACATTCTGCCCCAGCAGATTGCGACGGCCAAAGTAGAAGGGTACGTGGACTTCATGCGGACCTGGCCTGTGAAGCGTTCCGTCATTATTACAGCCGATTCCTTGCTATGGCTGCTCATTACACTACCCGGCATTGCAATCTCGACCTTGTGCGCTCATCTTATCTTTGACCCGGGCTACGCTATTACATGGACGATTATCCCGGCGCTGCTCATGATCGCCTTTACTTCGATCGGAGTAGGCTACGGTATGGCGTACGCATTGCCGCCCAATGCATCGCTGGCGCTCTCTCAGGTTATCGTTTTTGGCGCGCTGATGTTCTCGCCGATCAACTTCCCGATGGAGCGTCTACCGGATTGGCTGCAGCATCTCCATACGGTGCTGCCGCTGCATGCGATGGCCGAGGTGATGCGGGCGGCGCTTGCGGACTCTGCCTTCAGCGCCAGTACGGGTAATTATATTACGTTGGCGATTTGGTGCGTGGTTGGATATGGAGGCGCCATTCTGATTTTGAATCGCACCAAATAATCGCTCATTCGATCTTTTGAGGCAACGGTGAAGGAGACTAAACGATGGCTGTGGTTGGCGTTGTAGGCGCAGGCGTCATGGGTGTGGATGTGGCATGCACATTGTCTCTCTACGGTCATGATGTCCTGCTCAAGGATATCGATCCCAAGGCGTTAGAGGCTGCGCCGGGGCAGATCAGACGCAATCTTCGAATGTACAGCCTGCTGTCCCGGGCACTGAGTGGCTGCTCGAGCGACGATGTTCTGTCGCGCATCTGCCTGACTGACAGCTACGAGCGCTTCGCGGACGCGCAATGGGTGGTCGAGAATGTGACGGAGGACTGGCATACAAAACGACAGGTTTATGACGAGCTACGGGAGGCATGTTGCCCGGACACGCGCTATGCCGTTAATACCAGTTGCATATCCATTACGAGGATTGCGGCCTTGATGCCGCATCCCGAGCGGGTGATCGGCATGCACTTCATGAATCCGGTGCCGCTCAAGGAGGTTGTGGAAACGGTGCGCGGAGTCCATACGTCCGCAGACACGGTCCAGGCTTCCGAGGCATTCCTCGGGACGCTGCGCAAAACGGCTGTACTTGTAGAGGACTCGCCGGGTTTTGTAGCCAACCGTCTGTCCCACCTGTTCATGAACGAAGCCGCCTTTCTTGTCCAGGAGAAGACGGCGCTCCCCGAGCAGATCGATAAGCTGTTCCGGGAGGGTTACGGACATAAGATGGGGCCGTTGGAGACGGCTGACCTGATCGGCCTTGATACGGTAGCGCGCTCGCTGCATGTGCTGTATGACAGTCTGCAGGACCCGAAATTCAGATGCTGTCCGCTCCTGACCAGGATGGTGGACGCCGGTTGGTTGGGCCGCAAGAGCGGTCAAGGGTTTTATACCTATTAGTGCAGGCGAAGGGGGAACATCGTGAAGGCTGTAAAATGCGTCATATGGGATCTGGACCACACGCTGTGGGAAGGGACGTTGCTCGAAGGCGATGACCTTCGTCTGCGTCCGGGGGTGGAGGACATTCTGCGCACGCTGGATGCCAGGGGGATCCTAATGTCCATCGCCAGCAGGAATGAATACGCACAAGCGATGGAGCGATTGCGCGGGTTTGGGATCGAGCATTACTTTTTGTATCCCCAGATCGGCTGGCAGGCCAAGTCGGCTTCGGTTGCGCTGATCAGGGAAAAGCTGAATATCGGAATGGACACGCTCCTGTTCATCGACGATCAGCCCTTCGAGAGGGAAGAGGCGCAGTCCGTACATGCGGAATTGACCGTTCTCGATGCTGCCGATTACATGCTGCTGCTGTCGATGCCGCGTCTGCGGCCGGATGTGATTACTGGGGACAGCGCACGCCGGCGGCAGATGTATGTGGAGGATCAGCGGCGTCAGCAGGACGAGCAAGCGTATGAGGGGCCGATGGGGGATTTTTTGTCGGGACTGGGGATGGTGTTTACGGTGTCCAGAGCCTGCGAAGCCGACTTGCTGCGAGCCGAGGAGCTGACGGTGCGGACCAATCAGTTGAATTCGACGGGTGTGATGTACGGCTATGACGAGCTGCAAGCGCTGTTGGACTCGCCCCGTCATCGCTTGTGGATATGCGAGCTTACGGACAAGTACGGCAGCTATGGCAAAATCGGTCTGGCGCTTGTCGAAGTCGCGGACGAGTCATGGACGATCCGCTTGCTGCTGATGTCTTGCCGGACCGTATCCAGAGGAGCAGGCACTGTATTGCTTTCCTTTATTATGAAACAGGCTCGGTCCGCCGGTGCGCGGCTTCGGGCCGACTTTATACGGACATCCAGCAACAGGCAGATGCTGCTAACGTATCAATTCGCCGGCTTCAGGGAGCTGGGGAGAGATGGGGACCGCCTAACATTTGAGAACAAGCTGGAGACGATTCAGGAATATCCGTCTTACATTCGTGTGGTCGAAGAGAAGCCGCTATGCGAGGAGGAGAGAGTATGATGCGAAGCTCGGAAGAGGATCGGAAGGCTATCCGCCAATTTATTAAGAGCCACATGGATGTCTTCCATAATGAAGATGAGCTGACGGATACGGATCATATATTTGAGAAGGGGTTTGTAGGATCGTTATTTGCGATGCAATTGCTCCAGTTTATAGAAAGGGAGTTTCAAGTGGAAGTCGCGGACGAATATATTATGCTGGAGCACTTCAGCACGGTGGACAATATGATGAGCTTGGTGGACAAGCTGCGAGGTAACGCTTATGCCTCCTGAGCGAACCGAAGCCTCGGCAGCGCAGATCGCGCTGGCCAGGGCGGCCGAGTATGCCGAGACGGCAATTCGGCCAAGAGCGGGAGAGTTCGACCGCGATGAGGCGCTGCCGCGAGAGATCATCGACGGGATGGCGGACCTGGGCTTACTGGGCGCGAGAGTTCCGGTCGAGTATGGCGGACTTGGGATGGACGCCTTGCAGTACGGCGAGCTTACGGAGACGATAGGCAAGGCTTGCGCTTCCGCCCGCACCGTGCTGACGGTTCATCAATCGCTGGTCAGCGAGACCCTTGCGAAGCTCGGCAACGAGGAGCAAAAAAACCGCTATTTGCCGGCATTGGCATCCGGTCGCCTCATTGGTTGCTTTGCCTTGTCTGAGCCGGACAATGGCAGCGATGCAGCAGCGATGGGAACCCGCTACGAGACAAAAGGGGACCGGCTCATCCTGAATGGACGAAAAAAATGGATTTCCCTGGCGGGCATAGCGGATGTGATGATCGTTATTGCTGCGGAGGGCAAGGCGATCAGCGCCTTACTGGTCGAGACCTCGACACCCGGCGTAGAGATCTGGCCGATGAAGGGACTGCTGGGCAACAGGGCAGCTCACACTTCTGAAATCGCTTTCAAAAATGTCGAAGTTCCTGTTGAGAATGTGTTGGGACAGATCGGAGCAGGCTTCAGCTTTGTTGTCAACACCGCATTATTCCACGGACGTTACAGCATCGCTTGGGCAGGCGTTGCGATCGGACAAGCTGCGTTGGAGGAGATGACGACGTATGCCAGAACACGCGAGCAGTTCGGCAGGAAGATCGGTCAATTTCAGCTCGTGCAAGGCATGATTGCCGATACCGTCACGCAAGTTCACGCAGCCCGCGCGCTGTGCATCCGGGCGGGAGAGCTGTGGATGGCCGACCATGAACGCGCGATTATGGAAACCAATATCGCCAAATACTTTTCCTCGAAGGCGGCGCTGCAGGCAGCTTCTGACGCCGTGCAGGTGTTCGGAGGCAATGGCTGCTGGGATCAATATCCACCTGAGCGGTTGTTTCGGGATGCACGTATTTTGCAAATTATTGAAGGCACCTCGCAGCTGCAGCAAGTGATGATCGCCAACTACGGGATGCGCAAATACAATCGGCTATCCAGGGGCCGTCAAGCGGGAGGTCGCGATTGAAGTGAGATCGTATGAAACATTAGTTGAAGCGCTCATGAGCCATGCTGGCAGCGAGCAAGGCATTTCCTTTATGATCGATTCTTCCCGCGAGGAATTTCTCTCGTATGGCGAGCTGCTGGAAGCGTCGTCCCGGCGTCTGGCCGCTTATCAGGCGGCCGGCGTCAGCCAAGGCGACGAGCTGATGCTGCTGTTCTCAAGCTCTCGTCCCTTCGTTATTGCCTACTGGGCTTGTCTGCTGGGAGGGATCATCCCTGTCCCGCTCTCCTATCCCGATCAACAGGCGAATACGTTGAAGGTGTTCGGCGTATGGGCGATCCTGGAGCGTCCGTGGATTGCGAGCGACAGCGACAAGCTGGCTGCCAAATTGGCCGCCTGCGGAGAAGAGACGAAGAGCAGCGAGGCAGCGGAGAGGATGACGGCTCGTCTGTTATTGAGCGGAGAGGAGCCGGCTCGCCTTGCGGAGGCGCGTTTGGCGCAACCGCAGCCGCAGGATATTGCCTTGATACAGTTTTCGTCTGGCTCCACCGGGAATCCCAAAGGGGTAAAGCTGACCCATGAAAACCTGCTGCACAATATAGACGGTCTCGTCGAAGCCTTTGGCATCGACAAGGCGGACAGCTTTCTGAGCTGGCTGCCGATGACGCATGATTTCGGTATGATTGCGTTTCACCTCACGCCGGTCGTGCTGGGGACGGGACAGTGCAACATCGGGATGAACAGCTTTATATGGAATCCGAGCCTATGGTTAAGCGCGGCGCACAAAAAGCGGGCCAACGTGCTCGGCTCGCCTAATTTCGGCTACCGTCATTTCCTCAAGCGATTCAGGCGGTCCGTGGCGCAGACGGAAGGCTGGGATTTGTGCTGCGTCAGACTGATCATTAACGGAGCGGAGCCGATATCGACGCGGGTCTGTCAGGAGTTCGTCTCCGAGCTGGCCGAATGGAGCTTGTCTCCGACATGCATCACGCCGGGCTATGGACTGGCCGAAGCGACGCTTGTCGCAACTGGCGCCAAGTACTCCGACGAGCTGGTCTCATGGACGATCGACCGCAGGCGCGTATCGACAGGAGAGCGGGCAAGGTTCGTACAGCCGGACGATGTCGACGCGATGGAGGTGGTCGGTTGCGGCGCGCCGATCAAGTATACGCAGATCCGAATCGTCGGTCAGGACGGAGAGGAGCTGGCCGAAGACATCATCGGTCGCGTACAGGTGCGGGGGAGCTGCGTAACCTCGGGTTATTACCGCGACGAGAGCGCCACGATGCAGGCGATAACGGCGGAAGGTTGGCTGGATACGCAGGACCTTGGCTTTATTCGCGGCGGTCAGATGGTGTTTGTGGGGCGTGTCAAAGAGATCATCGTGATCGGCGGGGTGAACTACTTTCCGCAGGATATCGAGAATGTCATTTTGCGCGGGATGGGCGAGGATCAACTGAATAAATATGTCGCCTGCGGCGTGCCCAATGCCGATAGCGGCACCGAAGATTTGCTCATCTTCGTCTATTACAAAGGCAAGCGCGAAGGCTTTGCTCCGATCGCCGAGAAGGTCGGCTCGCTTGTGCTGGAGGGGATGGGCATCTCCGCGGCTCATGTGCTGCCTGTCAAGCATATTCCCAAAACGACCAGCGGCAAGATGCAGCGGTACAAGCTGGCGCAAGACTTTATGGCTGGAGCGTTCGGCGACTTCGCTGCCCCTGTGCAGCGCCAGGCGATGCCTGTCGCAATTATGGCTGCGGCCAAGGATCCATGGCTGCAAGCCGTGCGGGAGGAAACGGAGCTTTTGCTGAACGACAGTGCTATTGATGCAGATAGGGGCTTTTTTGACCTCGGACTGAGCTCCATGAAGCTGTTGCTGCTACAGGAACGTCTGGAGCGACGCCTCGGTGTACGGCTGACGTGGACGGCTGCGCTTGATTACCCAACCATCCGCGGCTTGGCGGCTTACCTGAAGAGCCGGGAGCGCGAGCCTGATCGACCTGCGGACATCCCAGCGCCTGTCGCAGACAAGGAAGGCGGTCCGTCTAACGCTGCCTCTACGGCTGACACGCGGGACTCGGGCGGGATTGCCATCGTCGGGATGGCCTGTCGGCTGCCTGGAGGAGTCGATTCTCTGGAGGCTTATTGGCATTTGCTTCGTGACAGTGTCGATCCGATACGGGACATCCCGCAGGAGCGATGGCATGACGATCCGCATGCACGAGATGCTTTGGCGACGAGGCGAGGCGGATTTCTGGACGATATCGATCGATTCGACCCCTTGTTTTTTGGCATCTCGCCCAAAGAGGCGGAGTCCATCGATCCTCAGCATCGGATGCTGCTGGAGCTGACTTGGCAAGCGATGGAGGATGCCGGCTGGGACCCGACTTCATTGGCAGGCAGCCGTACCGGAGTATTCGTCGGCATATCCGGCAGCGATTATGCTCAGGTCGGACGAGATAACGGCGAGCCGCCCGGGCCGTATACCTTCCTTGGGACGATGCTTAACAGCGCAGCCGGCCGGTTGTCGTATTGCTTTGGCTTGCAAGGTCCGAGCATGGCGATCGACGCCGCTTGCGCATCGTCGCTGGTCTCCGTTAACGAAAGCATCGTGCAGCTGCGCGGAGGGGGCTGCGATGTGGCTGTCGCTGCGGGGGTCAATCTGATCCTGCGGGCGGAGGCGCATGCGAGCTTTACGAGTCTGCAGGCGCTGTCGCCCTCGGGTCGCTGCAGCAGCTACGACGAAGCGGCAGACGGCTATATCCGCAGCGAGGGCGGCGCCGTAGTAGTGCTCAAGCGGCTGGAGGACGCCAGACGAGACGGAGACCGCGTCTGGGCGGTCATCCGCGGCTCGGCTGTCGGACATAATGGCCGCAGCGGCGGGCTGACCGTACCAAGCGGTACGGCGCAGCAGCGGGTCATTCGCGAGGCGCTGGCCGATGCGGCCTTGCAGCCGCAGCAGATCGATTATGTCGAAGGGCATGGCTCCGCTACCCGTATCGGAGATCCGCAGGAGATCAACGCGCTGGCGGAAGTATTCGCCGGGCGCAGCGATACGCTCTATGTAGGCAGCGTCAAGTCCAACATCGGACATCTGGAGGCTGCGGCGGGGATGGCCTCGCTCATCAAGGTTGTGCTGGCTATGCATCATGAACAGCTGCCCGCCAATCTGCATTATCGCCAAGGCAACCCGCTCGTGCCGTGGGACGAGCTTCCGATCCGGGTGCCCCAGCGTCTGACGCCATGGCGGGCGCGGGATGGCGTGCGCCGCGCAGGCATCAGCTCATTTGGCATCAGCGGCGCCAATGCACATCTGATCGTGGAGAGCGCTGAGCAAGCGCAAGCGGTCTTGCCGCCTGGAGACGGCCGAGAGCTGCATATCGCCGCCCTGTCGGCTCGCTCCGACGCTGCTTTGCGTCGCTACGCGCAGGAGCTCAGAGCATGGTGCGAGCAGCCTTCGGCCGATATCGCGGCGGTGTGCCGGCAACTGAACAGAGGAAGAGCGGCCTTGCCTTGCCGACTGGCCGTAACGGCGGACAGCATCGAGGCATTGATCGCTCGGCTCGACCAGATATTATCGGAATATTCGGACATTAAGTCGGGAAGAGAGAGCTCGGAGCCCAAGCAGCTAGTGTTTTTGTTCTCCGGTCAAGGTTCGCAATATCATGGGATGGCTCGCGAGCTGTACGCTCACTCCCCCGTATTCCGAATCAAAATGGAGACGTTGGATCGGGCCTTTATGCCGCATATCGGCGTCTCGCTCATTGGACTGCTTCATGGCGATGAGCTCTCCTATCTGGAGCGCCCGCTCTACACGCAGCCTCTGATCTTTGCTGTCGAGCTTGCGCTGGCGCAATTTTGGCTGTCGCTGGGGGTGGAGCCCGACCTTATCATCGGACATAGCATCGGCGAGTATGCTGCGGCCTGTCTGGATGGGGTACTAAGCGAGGCTGACGGGGTGGCGATGGTGGCCGCCAGGGCCAAGATTATGGATAAAACGCCGCAGAGTGGACGGATGGTCGGGATTTTGGCAGACGAAGCACAAGTTCGGGAATGGATCAAAGACTACGATGATGTGTCTATAGCCGCCGTGAACGCGCCGGAGAATGTGACGGTGTCCGGCAGCAATGACAGTCTAGACGCCTTGATCAAGCGGGCCCAGCGCGCGCGTGTGTTCGTACAGGAGCTCGACGTGTCGCATCCGTTCCATTCCGTACTGATGCACGAGGGGGCGGAACAACTGCGGGCAGAGCTGTCCGGGGTGGAGTTCCATGCGCCTACAAACAGACTGATCTCGAGTATGACGGGCACCTATGCCCGGGACAGTGCGATTGACGATGCCGCTTATTGGTCGGCTCATCTGGTGCAGCCTGTCCTCTATGCCAAGGCGATTCGTACTGCGATCCAGGCGGGCGGCGCCCAGTTCCTGGAGATCGGGGCGACGGCTGCGCTGTGCGGACTGGCCGCCCAAAACGCAGAAGACGGCGAGCGGTTGTTTTTGCCAAGTCTGCGAAGGAATGTACCGGAATGGCGGCAAATCTACGACAGTCTGGGCCGTCTCTGGGAGTCTGGCTATCCGATCCGCTGGTCCGGGCTGTATCCGGGGAGCTTCGCCAGAGTGCCAGGCTTGCCGCACACGCCGTATGATCGGGCGAAGGTGTGGTACGGCAGCGGACAGCCGCAGGCCAGCCCGCCGGAGCGTCCGGACGGCCGCGCTGTAGGCAGGCAAGCGGTCTCAGAGGCGCTTAGAGCGATGGTGGCCCAAGTGAGCGGCTTGCGAGAGCAGGAGATTCGCGATACGCAGTCGCTGCTCTCGTTGGGACTGGACTCGCTCATGCTCGTCCAGTTGGGCAACCGGATCAAGCGGCAGTACGGTTTAACCGTGCCGACGAAGTTCTTTTACCGGGAGCTGTCGACGATCGAGCAGACGAGCCGCTATCTGATCGAGCAAGGCTTGCGCCCGATTGCAACGGGAGAAGAGGCCATGGAGTCTGGGGAGCGGACGGCGATCTCCGAGCCGTCAGGCGCGCTCCTGTCAGCAGCGGGCGATGCGCTGTCGCTTCAGGAGATCGTGCGCCGCCAGTTGGCCATCATGGAGGAGCAGCTCAGGCTGCTTGGATCGGCCGAGCGGCAGCCGGGTCTGCCGGGCGAGCAACAGACGGGACAACAACAGACGCAACCGATTCCCCAGACTTCCCAAGCGCAACAAGCGCCTATCTTTGCGCTCTCCTCCGACGAACGGCGGATGTACTTTATGTCCTGTCTGGAGGGCGGCAATGAAGCGCATCAGATTCGAGTGTTTTTCGAGCTGGACGGCATGCCTGATACGAAGCGGCTTGAGCAGGCTTTCCGTTTTGTGGCAGGCAGACACGAGATGCTGAGATGCTCCTTCCACATCGACAACGGCGATCTCATCCATCATGTTTTGCCCGATGCGGAGCCGGAATCGCTGCAGAGCGAGTTTCGCCTTGAGGGGGAGCGCGAACGCTTCGAGTCCTTTTTCGAGCAGCCGTTCAAGCTGGATCAGGGTCCGCTCTGGCGTTGGGGGCTGGCTACGGATGAGGCAGGGCGGCACAGGCTGTACCTTGGCCTTCATCATCTCATTGCCGACGGCGTCTCGCTGAATCTGATTTTACGCGACCTCAGTCTATATTACCGGGGCTTGCCGGAGGTTGCGCGCTCCTTGCCGTTCCAGGCGTTTGTAGAAGCGGAGCAGCGTCATTTGCAACGCCCGGAGGCGGCCAGCCAGCGGGCCTGGTGGCTCAGTCAGCTTGCCCCGTTGCCCGAGCCGCTGGTTTTGCCTTGCGATGCGGCTCGCCCAGCCGTTCGGCAATTCCAGGGAGAGCTTCGTCATTTTGTCGTCGCCTCCGACACCGTGGCTCAGCTCAAGCGGTTGGCGAGCCGCCACGAAGCGACGACGTTTATGGTGCTGCTCGCTTCATGGGCTTTGTTCCTGAGTCGGCTCGGCGGCGCCTCGGACCTGATCCTCGGCGTTCCTTTTAATCGCAGAGGGGAGGGCGCATTTGAAGACACTGTAGGCATGTGTACGCAATCGTTGGCGCTTCGTCTGAAGCCCGAGCCAGAGAAGGCGTTTGGCGATTTTCTGCGGGATGTGCAGGAGCTGTGCATCGAGGCGTACGCTCAGGCAGACTACCCCTTCGATGCATTGCTGGAGGAGCTGCGGGTCGAGCGCGATCTGGGACGCAATCCGTTGTTCGACGTCATGTTCAATTACGAAATCGATGAAGCGAGAGTATTGGACCTCGGCGATGTGCAGGCGCGACCGCGCGAGTACCCGGTGCGCCACGCCCAATTCGATCTGCTGCTGGACATGTTCGAGCGAGGCGGGGAGCTGCATTGTCGTCTGAACTACGCCACGCCGCTTTACTCGGAAGCGCGGATCAACGACTGGATCGCGCGGTTCTGCGATATGCTCGCGTCGATCTCCGCCTCCGATGGCAGGCAACGGCTGGCAGACATCCGCTTGCTGCGAGAGACGGAGCGGAGCCAGCTGCTGGCTTGGGGCCGCGGTCCGACGCGGATGGCGAGTGCGCCGACGGCCGCTCGCATGCTGGCGGACACGTTCGACATCTGCGCCGACAAGCCGGCATTATGGTTCGAGGGCGAGGAGTGGACCTATCGGGAGCTGGACGAGCGTGCGCACAGGCTGGCCGCTGGCATGCAGGCCAAAGGCGCGCGGCCGGGCGACATGCTGGGCATGCTGCTGCCCCGGACGCCGGATATGCTGGCGACGCTGCTCGCCTCCATGCTGCTCGGCTGCGTCTGGATTCCGCTGGATGCCGCGATGCCGCAAGCGCGTACCCGCGACATGCTGACACGCAGCGGAGCCAAGCTACTGGTGGTCGAGGAGGGCGACGCGGCAAAATGGTCTGGAGCGACCCCTATTCTGTTCCATACAGGCGAGGCAGCGGCGTCATCGGACGCCTTCAGAGCCGATCATGCCGCCCGATCTGGTGATTTGGCTTACCTTATCTTTACTTCGGGATCGACGGGACGGCCCAAGGGGGTGCAGCTGGGGCAAGCGGCGCTCGCCAATTTCCTTACAGGAATGGCTGATGCCCTCGATTGGCAGGCCGACGCCAGGACCGCTTGCTTGACGTCGGCAGCATTCGACATCTTCCTGCTGGAGACGCTGCTGACCTGGACGCAAGGCGGATGCGTCGTACTGGCCTCCGAGACGATTGCTGTACAGCCTGGCGGGATCGCCCGACTGGTGCGTACGGGCAGGGCAGACTGCTTGCAGATGACGCCGACCCGTCTGCAGCTGCTATGTTCCGACGCCGAGGCAGCCGATGAGGTGTTCCGGCATGCGAAGGTCCTGATCGTGGGCGGCGAGGCTTTCCCGACCCAGTTGCTCCCGCAGCTGAGACGTTATCGCGGTCTGCGGATCTTCAATGTATACGGACCGACCGAGACCTGCATCTGGTCCACCACTCGTGAGCTGACCGATGCCGATGAGGTCAATATCGGCAAGCCTATACTGAACACCGTCGTCTATGTGCTGGACGCTGCGGGCCAACTGGCGTTGCCCGGAGCAACGGGCGACCTGTGGATCGGAGGCGCCGGCGTGGCCCGCGGATATATCGGTCAGCCGGAGCTGACCGAGGCGCGCTTCGTCCCGGACCCGTACGCTGGAGGCATCATGTATGCGACCGGAGATCGCGCCCGCTGGAACGCTCGCGGGGAGCTGGAGTGTCTCGGCCGAGCCGACGATCAGGTCAAAGTTCGCGGGTATCGCATAGAGCTGGGCGAAGTCGAGCATGCGCTGCGCAGTCACCGGGCGGTAGCCAATGCGGCTGCAGCCGTTCGGGAAGCTAGTCCGGGCAACCCGTCGCTCGTAGTCTATATTCAGCTCAAGCAAGAGGAGCAGGCCGATGTCGCAGACATCAGAGGCTGGGCAGCGGAGCGGCTGCCCGACTACATGGTGCCCGATCATGTGATCTGGCTGACAGCCATTCCGCAGACCATCAGCGGCAAGATCGACAGAGGAGCATTGCCGGACCCGCTCCCGGCGCAGGCTGGAGAGCATCTGCCGGGCTCGGGCAGCTCCGCAGTCCAGTCTGTTGATGCTATGGGAGCGGAGGTGGAGGAGCGAATGGAGCTAGTGCTGTTGACGCTGTGGAAGCGCGTGGTCGGTCAACGCGACATCGGCCTTCATGACAGCTTCTTCGATGTCGGCGGCAATTCCTACAGCCTCATCCTGCTCCAAGCCGAGCTGGACAAGCGTTATCCCGGCACCGTAACCGTGGCGGACCTGTTCGCTTCGCCGACCGTCTCCAAGCTCAAGGCCCATATCGAATCTCGACTTGCCAATGGAGAGGCTCAGACGCTCCGATTGTCCGCCGATTGGTTCGGTACGGGCAGCGGGCAGGCCGGCAGAGCGGCTGTCGTGCTAGACGGGGAGCTCGCGGCTGCGTTGAGCGAAGCGGGAAGGCGCTGCGGTCTGAAGCTGCCCGAGACGTTGCTGGCCGTATTTGCGCTCTATCTATACAAAAGCTTGAACGTGTCGCGTCTTCCGATCTGGATCGCGGACAACGCCCGACAAGCTGCTCTCGTAGAGCTTGGCTTCGACGGCAATGAGGATATTGGCAAGCTATTCGAGCGACTGTCCAGCGCGCTCTCGTCCGCTCGCGGCTGCCGCAAGCTACAAAGCTTTGCTTCTGCTGACGCTCCCGGCGTTCGCATCGGATTCGTCCGTGGCGGTACGCTCCGGCGCAAGCAGCTGCAGCGCGTGCTGGAGCTCTGTCTGACCGTGGAAGAGAAGGACGGCGTCATCGAATGGGCGCTGGAATACGGGCATCGTTTGTCGGGGACTGCGGTCCGCGAGCATGCCGGACGACTAGCAAAGCTGATGGAGCTGTTGGCCAATCATATGAAGGGGGCACTCGTGTGAAGAAGATTGTCGTGATGTTTCCGGGACAAGCGTCCCAGTATGTCGGTATGGGTCAGCGATGGTTGAACCAATCCCTTGAGGTGAGAGAGCGCTTCGAGGAAGCGTCGGATGCGCTTGGCTACGATCTGGCGAAGCTATGCCTCACTGGGCCTGCCGCACAGTTGAATCGAACCGACTATACGCAGCCGGCCTTGCTGACACTCGGGGTTGCAACGTATGAGGCGATGCGCCGCGAGCACGGCCTGGCCCCGTCATTCCTGGCCGGTCACAGCATCGGGGAGTGGACGGCGCTGACCGCTGCGGGCGTATTCCCGTTCGCAGATGCCGTGCGTCTCGCCCGGATACGCGGCGAGGCGATGGCCTCGTGCGACGCAGGCGCAGGAGCGGGGATGGCGGCGGTCAGAGAGCTCGATGCCGAGCTGGTGGAGTCATTGCTCGAGACGATGGACCCGGAGGGCCGCAACGTGCAGATCGCCAACTACAACAGTCCGAGCCAGACGATCATCGCAGGCAATGCGCATGGCTTGCGGCTGGCCGAGGAACGACTGACGGAGTTAGGCGCAAAGTACATCCGCCTGAATGTGAGCGGTCCGTTCCATAGCCGCTACATGTCGGGTGCCGAGGAGCGGCTGGCCGCAGCGCTCAGCGATGTAACGGTGGGCCAGCCGGCCATACCGGTCATGTGCGGTCAGAAGGGCAGACTCTATGCCCCAGAGGACGATATCCCGGATATGCTCGTCCGCCATCTGACGCAGCCGGTACGCTGGACGCAGATGGTGCGCGAGCTGGCGCGGGCGGGAGCGGAGCAATGGCTGGAGATCGGCCCCAAGCAGGTGCTCAAGCGCCTGACGCTGGAGACGCTCGCAGAGGCCGAGATCTACGCGCTCGACGAGGAAGCGGACTATGAGGCTTGGGTGGCCAGCGGCAAGCGCGATCCCGACGCCCCCAATCTGATCGGTCTTTGCATGGGAGCGGCTGCGGCTACTCGCAACACCAACTGGGATGCGGAGGCCTACCAGAGAGGCGTAGTGGAGTGCTACCGGCAGATCAAGGCGCTCCATGAGCAAGCGGAGCAGGAGGGTCGCGAGCCTGCCGAGTCGGAGATGAAGCGGGCGCTCTCGCTGCTCCAGACGATTTTTGAGACGAAGGGTACGCCACATGAGGAGCGGCAAGCTCGTATCCGCGGCATACTGGCCGCCTCGGGCGAGGAACGGCTCTGGCCCGAGATCGCGTTGGCGGCGGGGGGCAGCTGATGGATGGCTTTAATCTTCGATTGGATGATATCCGGCTCGACCTGACGATTGCCGAGCCGACCGGCAGCCAACGCGAGGCCGAGGGCAATCGTGCGGCCGGGGGCTGTCGCGAAGCGGCAGACGCAGAGAGCCTTCCGTGTCCAGTCGCGCGGGCAGTCGCCATTATCGGGATGGACGGTCGCGCCGGCAGCGCCGGCAATCTGGAGCAGTTTTGGGAGCTACTCGCAGCCGGAAGGGAGGGCGTGCGCCGATTGCCCGAGCAGCGGCGCAAGGATGTGGATGCGTATTTGTCTGCGCGAGGCATCGCGCTCCCTATCCAAGAGGAGCTGTACTTGCGATCGTCCTACTTGCAGGACATAGCCGGGTTTGATCCCGCCTTTTTTGACCTATCCAAGCAAGAGGCCAATTACATGGACCCCAATCAGCGTATTTTTCTGGAGACGGCCTGGAACGCGCTCGAGGATGCGGGATATGGCGGCTCGGAGATCAGAGGGTCGGATACCGGCGTCTATGCCGGCTTTTCCTCGGACTTTGGCGACGATTACCGGCATATGTTAGGCATGCTTGCTCCGGACTCGCCGGAGGTGGCCGTATCGGGCAACGTCAAGTCGATCATCGCTAGCCGGATCGCTTATCTGCTGGATCTGCGAGGCCCTGCCGTATTGGTCGATACAGCTTGCTCCTCCGGCTTGATGGCGATGTATCTGGCTTGCCGGGCGATTCAGAACGGCGAATGCGAGATGGCCATCGCCGGGGCGGTCAAGACGCAGCCGCTGCCTATCCTGGCCGACGGTCGAAGCGGCGCAGGCATCCGCAGCATCAAGGACACGCACTCCGCCGACGGGCATACCCGGACGTTCGATGAGGCATGCAGCGGCACGGTATCCGCCGAAGGCGCGTTCGTCTATGTCCTCAAAGCTCTGGAGGATGCCCAGCGGGACGGAGATACGATCCGGGCAGTCATCCTCGGCGGGGCTGCCAATCAGGACGGCGCCTCCAACGGCATTACCTCGCCCAACGCCGAGGCCCAGGAGGACTTGATCCTGCGGGCGCTGCAGGATGCGGGGCTCGCTCCGGAGCAGCTGAGCTATATCGAGGCGCATGGCACCGCCACCAGGCTAGGAGATCCCGTGGAGATCAGCGGCATTCAGCGAGCGCTCCGACATGGCGGGAGTAGGAGGCAGTATTGCGCGGTCGGCTCGCTGAAGACCAATATCGGACATTTGGACAATGCGGCCGGCTTGGGAGCTGTGGCCAAGGTTGTACTCTCCATGCAGAAGCGAACGCTGCCGGCCAGCCTTCATTTCAGGCTGCCGAATCGCAACATCGCTTTTGTCGAATCGCCGATCTATGTCAACGACAGGACCGCGCCTTGGCATCCGGAGGAGGGGGAGCGGCTCTATGCCGGGATCAACAGCTTTGGCCTGAGCGGCACCAACTGCCATCTGGTGTTGCAGTCGGCTCCGCCTGTGTCGGAGCGTACAGCTGGAGCTGCCCCGTCTTCTTGGCTGCTGCCGCTTAGCGCCAAGACGCCGCAGGCCTTGCGCCGCCTCTGCGCCGCCTATCGCCGGTATTTTGCGGACCCCGCGGTCAGCCTGGCCGATGCTGTACATACGGCCAGCCGGGGCAGGCAGCATCACCGGCTGCGGCTGGCCGTCCGATTCGACTCGCGCGAGCAGCTGCTGCAGTCGCTGGGACGTTACTACGCCTCCGGAGCGGATGCGCTGCAGGAGGATGCGGCCTTGTCCTATGGCGAGCATCGGCTGATCGACAGCGAGCGCAGCCGGCGTCGCGCAACTGATCTGACGCTGGAGGAGCGGGAGCGACTCGACGGCGAGGCGGCAGAGCTGCTGCGCGCTTCTGCGGGCTTCCCGGGCGGCGCGGCTCTGTCGCGGCTGGCAGAGCTATACGCGTCGGGAGCAGAGCTGGACTGGAGTCGCATGCTGGCCGGTATCGCAGGCAGGCGGATTCCGTTGCCGACGTATCCCTTCGAGAGACGCCGCTGCTGGGTGGAGCCCGCTGCCCCGGCACAAGAGCGTCAGGTACAGGGGCGTACACTCGCCGTTCATCCCCTGCTCGGGGAGGAGCCGATCCGCACGCTCGGTCATCAGTTATACCGCATTGCGCTGTATCCTCGCAGTCATTGGGAGCTGGACGAGCATCGGTTGTTGGGTGGCAGTCTGCTGCCAGGGACGGCCATGCTGGAGATGATGGTGGAGTGGGCGCAGCGAGAGCTTGGAGAGGCCTGGGACGGGAAGCTCCAGCAGATTATGTTCTACCATCCGTTCACTGTAGCAGATGGAGCCTTCGGCGAATTGCATCTGCTGGCAGAGGAGGAGCAGGATCGCACGCGTCTGCGCTTCGCCAGCTTGCAGGCAGACGGCCAATGGCAGCTGCATGCCGAAGCCGTATGGAAGGTCGCCGGAGTGTCGCCGGGCGGCGAAGCGCCTCGTGTCGACCTAGCCGCTCTGCGCGAGCGTCTGGATGTGGCGCTGCCTCTGGAGGCCTCCGATTCGACCGCAAGGCCTCTGCAAGTCGGCGATCGCTGGCTCGGCTCATGGCGGAGAGGCTGGAGGGACGAGTCTGCCCAGGAATATCTGGTCGAGCTGGAACTGCCCGAGAGATACCATGCGGAGCAGCTACGCTATCATCTGCATCCCGCCTTGCTGGATATCGCACTCAATTCGGTCAATCATCTAATGGGCGATGGGGAGTTTTATTTGCCCTTGTCGTACGGCGAGCTGCAGGTGCATCGCAAGCTGCCTGTCCGCGTGACGGCTCATCTCCGCAAGACGCGCGGCTTGCCCGGCGATCCGACGCATTGCTTTGACATCAAGCTGTATGATGCCGACGGTCAGGTAGCGCTGCAGGTTCGCAATTATACGATCAAGTCGGCGACGCCGTCGTCTTCCACCGCTAAACCAGCGGCGCCTGGATATGCGGAGGTGTATCGCGACTATCCACTGCCCCAACAAGGGCTGAGGCTGCCGCAAGGCGCGGTGCTGATCGCCGGGCGAATGGGCCGCTTAGGCCAAGAGCTGGCATCGGAGCTGCGCCGCAAAGGGCGTCGCGTCCTTGCGGTAGAGCCTGGCGCGGTCGGCTGGGAGCATGCGCTGGCGGCAGCGGTTGACGAGCAGCTGGCGTTGGCAATCTTCGCCTGGTCGAGTCCAGACGCCTTGGCGGAGGGATCGACCGACTGGCAGGCCGAAGCCGAGGACGCAGTCATGCAAGGCTTTCATTTTTTGCAGGCGTGGGTCAAGGGCAAATACCGTGCGGAGGGCGGCGTAATCCTGCTCGCTGCCAACGGCTGCGACGTCTCGCAGGAGGATGCTCTGATCCAGCCGGGGCAGGCTGCCCTCGTCGGCTTGTGGCGCGTAGCTGCGCTGGAGCATGAGCAGCACCGCCTGCGCTGCCTGGAGCATGACGATCAGACCTCTGCCGATGCGCTGCTGGCGGAGATGACGGATCCAACTCGTCCCGCCTTGGTCGCTTATCGGGCTTCCCGTGCCTTCGTCCCGCAGCTGGAGGCGGCTGAGATAGATGTCACGGGGCAAGAGGAGCTGCCGCTGCCTGAGGACGGAGTGGTGCTGGTGGCCGGAGGGACAGGCGCCCTCGGTATGGAGGTGGCAGGCTGGCTTGCCCGTCGGGGTGTCAAGCGGCTGGCGCTGCTCGGCACTCGGCCGATCCCGCCCCGTCCATCGTGGGAGACGGAGATGGGGGAGGCCGAGAAGGCGGGCGACATGGAGCGAAGCGAGCAGCTGCGCCGCTGGCTGGAGCTGGAACGGCAGGTAGAGTCGCTAGAGTTATGCAGCCTGGCTATAGAGGACGGGGAGCAGACGGCGGCCGCGCTGCAGCGACTTCGTAGCCGCTACGGCCGCATCAGCGGCGTATTCCATCTGGCGGGCAAGGCGGGCGATGGCTTCTTGCTCCGCAAGAGCGCGGAGACCTTCCGGGAGGTATACGCCGCCAAGGCGTTAGGCGCTATCCACCTGCACGCAGGCACGCTGGAGGATCGTCCCGATTGCTTCGTGATGTTTTCGAGCATTGCCTCGCTCCGGCCATTGCCGGGACAAGCTGACTATACGGCCGCCAACCGATTCGCGGATGCGCTTGCCCGCAGGCGGCGGCAGGCGGGCTTGCCGGCGCTCAGCCTGCAATGGACGGCATGGCGCGAGATCGGCATGGCCCAGCGGATGGACGCGCTGGACGAGGACGGTCCCTTCATCCCCGTACAGACGGAGGAGGCATTGGGGCTCCTGGAGCAGGCCCTGCGCAGCAGTCGGCGGGAGACCGCCGATGCTTTGACGGTGTGGATGCCGGGACGTCTGCGGCGTGGCTGGGAGTCGAGGCTGTATACGCTGCCGGCGAGTCATCGACCTTCATCGGACGGATCGTCAGCGGGACATGTCCAGGCTCACCGGACTGTGCTTGCAGGTCAGGAGCGCGCCGACGAGGTATTGGTCGCTGTAGCCGATATCTGGCGCCGCACGCTTGCGGTTGAGCATTTGGATGCGGATGAAGAGTTCAACAGTCTGGGCGGCAACTCTCTCCTCACCTCTCACATGCTGAGAGAATACGAAAAAACGTACCCTGGCGTCATGGATATCGCCGATTTGTTCACGTATACGACGGTCAGGCAGCAAGCTGATTATGTGCGAGTCAGCATCGCAGGAGCGGCGCAGGCGAGCGCAGCCCGGCAGGAGGCGGCTGCCGGAGCGGAGGCTGCCCCCGGGATCGAGTCAGATATGGATGCGATTTTGGACATGCTGTCCCGGGGAGAAATGACGGTGGAGGAATCGTCTGCCCGGTTGATTTTGGAGAGGAGGACAGACCCAACATGAAGCAGGTGCAGGAGTTTATTTTGTCCATGGTGTCGAGAGCGGAGCTGTCCAAGGAAAAAGCAAAGGCGCTGCTTTTGGAACTTGCCGCTGCGCCGGCTCAGGCGACCGTGCCGGAGCGTCGGGATGTAGCTGTCATCGGGATGGCCGGACGCTTCCCGCAGGCTGCGGACCCGGAAGCGTTTTGGCAGATGCTGCGCAAGGGCGTGAACGCGATCCGGGAGTTTCCGTCCGCCCGCGTCGATGACTGTCATATGCTGAACAATCCGCATTTTACCGAGTTTGCAACAGGCAGAGCCATCCAGCCGGAGGACAAGGCGAGCATGCACAGCAAGGGCGGCTACATGGACGAAATCGACAAGTTCGACTTTGCCTTTTTTGGCATACCGCCCATGGAGGCCCTTCATATGGATCCGAATCACCGGCTGGCGCTCGAGGTCGCGTGGGAGGCGATGGAGGACGCAGGTTATGGCGGCGACGCGCTGAAGGGCAGTCGTACAGGAGTCTACATCGGCAAGGAAGGGACCAATCAGTCCTACTATCGCCAAAGCTCCGAGGATCATCCCATGCAGCTGACCGGGACATGGGAGAGCTTGATGGCGAGCCGGATCTCGCATCTCATGGACTTCCGTTCCCCCTGTATGGTCGTCGATACCGCCTGCTCAGCCGGCGCAGTCAGCGTCCATCTAGCCATCCAGGCGCTGATGGCCGGCGACTGCGATGTGGCCATTGCCGGCGGCATCAATCTCTCGGTCAACGGCGAGCTGAAGGCCGACTATCAGGGCGGGGTCAACATGGCCGAGGTGGAGTCCAGCGAGGGGCTGGTGCGGACATTCGATGCCAAGGCCAACGGGACGGTATGGGGCGAAGGCATCGGCATGGTCATCCTCAAGCCGCTGGCTCAAGCGTTGCGCGACGGAGATCATGTTCAGGCCGTCATCAAGGGCAGCGCCATTAACAATGATGGCGCTTCGAGCAGTTTGACGGCCCCGAGAGCCGAGACGCAGGAGGCGGTGATCCTCGATGCCTGGCAGAGAGCGGGCATCGCCCCCGAGACGATCACTTACATCGAAGCGCACGGCACCGGCACGGTGCTGGGCGATCCGATCGAAGCGAAGGGGCTGACCAACGCCTTCCGGCGTTATACGGATCGGCGGCAGTTTTGCGCGATCGGTTCGCTCAAGACGAGCACCGGCCATATGGTCGGCGCCTCCGGCATCGCCGCGCTGATCAAGATCGTCAAATCGCTGGAGCACAAGGAGCTGGCGCCGACCTTAAATTTCCAGACGCCCAATCCGTACATCAACTTTGTCGATAGTCCGCTGTATGTCAACGATGCGCTGCAGCCTTGGCAGGACGGCTCCGGCCCGCGCAGGGCGGGGCTGAGCTCATTTGGCTTCAGTCGGACCAACTGCCATATGGTCGTGGAGGAAGCGCCTGAGCAGGTGACCGCTGCGGCGCGTCAGCCGGTCTATTGTCTGACGATCAGCGCCCGCAGCGAGACGGCGCTGGCAGAGTATATCCGCAAATACAACGCCTATCTGGAGCAGCGTCCATGGACGCTGGCGGATCTGTGCTACACGAGCAATATCGGGCGCGGCCATTATGAGTATCGGGCGGTCATCGCTGCCGCGACGGAGGAGGAGCTGCGTCTGCGGGTGCATGCGCTCGACGAGGCAGGGGTTCGCGGCGGCGACGCACTGACGGGCATCCAGGCAGGCGCTTATCGCATGATCAGCGAGAAGAAGCGTCAGCCGGAGCCCGGCGAGCTGACCCGACATGACCGCGAGCAGCTCGGCAGGACAGCGGCAGACCATCTGCGCCGCTACCTCGATAGCGGCTCGACGGACACGGCAATGCTGGAGGAGTTGTGTCGTCTCTACGCCTCGGGAGCGGATGTCGATTGGTCCATGCTGTATCAGGGAGAGCGTCGTCGTCGCCTGCCTGCGCCGGTCTACCCGCTGCAGCGGACGCGCTGTTGGTCCGAGCCCAAGATCGGCAAGGCGTCTTCGCTGCAGTTGGCGGCGTTGCATCCCTTGGTGGAGCGTCTGGCACAGTCGTCGGATGGGCGCCTCTGCTACGAGACCGTATTCCGGACAGATCGCCACTGGCTGCTGGCCGATCATCGGATCGGCGGGCGGGCGGTGCTGCCCGGCACCGGCTACCTGGAGATGGCGCGTTTTGCGGCGGCGCGCGAGCTGGGCTCGGAAGCGCTGGAGTTCCGCGACGTGTTTTTCCTCTCGCCGCTGGTCGTAGAGGATGGCCAAGAAGCGACTGTGCGTCTGACGCTGACGTCGGCGGGAGAGGGGATGACCTTTGCGATCGGCAGCCGCGCGTCGGGCGGCTCGTGGACCGATCATGTCGAAGGTTTCGTCAAGGCGGCAGCGGGCGCTCCTGTCGTAGCGGAGCGGCAAGCGCATGCCAAGGCCAGGTTGGCTTCCATCCAGGCGCAGGCGGACACGGTCATCGAGCCGTATGTGGGCGTCAGCCAGACCGAGGTATTCTCCTTTGGTCCCCATTGGGACGCGGTGCGGACCGTCTGGCAGTCGGGCGCCGATACGCTGGCTCGTCTGCGGCTGCCTGAGCATCTGGCGCATGAGCATGCTGTGCTGCGTCTGCATCCGTCCGTCCTCGATAATGCCGTTAATCTGACGAGCCAGATCGACGGCGCCACCTATTTGCCGTTTATGTACAGGCAACTGCTGCTTCATGCGCCATTGGGGCGCGAGATCTACTCGCATATCCGCGTCCGTCAAGAGAAGGGCGGGAGCGGCGAGACGATCACCTACGACATCGACCTGCTGGATGCGGAAGGGGCATTGCTGGCCGAGATCCGCGACTATACGGTCAAGCGCGTGCATCAGATGGAGCTGTTGGACGGCGGGATCGGAACGGAGCCCAGCTGTCTGCAGATGGCCTGGACGCTGCGCGGCGGCTCCTCGGCCGAGCCTGCTGCGGCGGCAGGCGGTCGATGGGCGCTCATCGCCACCGATAGTGTCCGTTGCCGTCAGCTGGCGGCCGCCCTGGAGGATGGCGACGCAGAGGTTACGGTATACCGTCTCGCGCCGGAGGGGGCTGCTTCTCGCGAGGAAGGGACCTATTCCCCTGATGACGCGGGTATCGCTGCGATATTGGACGATGTAAGCGAGCGAACAGTCGGGGGCATCCTGTTTGCCGCAGATTATACGATGACGGATGGGGAGCCGCGGCGTTGGCTGCATGATCACGCCGCATTCCGCGCAGCCCGCAGCGTCGGCGTCGATGCCTTGTTCCGTCTGTGCAGACAACTGCTGCGCCGCAAGCTCAAGGACATCGTCAGCCTGAAGGTGCTGGTGCGCGACGGCTGGGTTGCGGACGGGAGCGAAACGGACATTATGCCGCTGTCGGCGGCCACCGTCTCGCTTGCGCGCGTCATCTCGCAGGAATACGTGCATCTGAGCGTCGATATGCTGGACGTATCCGGCGATGTGGCGGGAGACGAGATCGTCCGCGAGTGGTTCGTCGGTACCGGGCTGCGTTGTCTGCGCCCCACCGGCGTCTATGTAGAAGAGCTGCGTCCCTTTCGGATGCCGATCGACGCCCGTCTGGAGCTGCGGACGGATGGCGTCTATGTGATCACGGGCGGCCTGGGCGGATTGGGTCTGGAGGTGGCCGAGCGGCTCGCCTCCAAGGGCCAAGCGCATGTCGTGCTGCTCGGGCGCAGCGAGCTGGAGCCTGCGGAGCGCTGGGAAGCAATGGCTGCGCAAGAGGCAGGCGAGCAAGCCGAGGAGCACACAGTCAAGAAATACGGTCGATTGCTGGCCTTGAAGTCACGGTTGGCAAGCCTGGACTATCGATCGATCGATGTGTCTGACGCCGATGCAGTCGCTGCGCTTGGGTTGGCTCTGAAGCAGAGCTACGGCGCTATCGCGGGTATTTTTCATGCTGCGGGGGTTGCGGGAGACGGCTTCATCATGCTTAAGAGCGAAGCGCATTATCACACCGTGCTCAATCCCAAGCTGGACGGCGCGCTTAACCTGCTGCGCTTGCTGGCAGAAGACGGCGAGTCGGCAGGCGGCGGCTTCCTGTCGCTGTTCTCCTCGATCGCCGCGCTGACCGGCGGAGAAGGGCAAGGCGATTACTCGGCCGGCAACGCTTTTCTCGACGGACTGGCCGAGATGGCGCGAATGTCGGGTCTGAACGCCTCTGCGGTCAACTGGCCGACATGGGAGGCGGCGGGCATGGCCTTCCAGACGCGAGTGGAGCAGGAGGCTGTACTGGCGCAAGGCGTCGAGGCTGATGTCCGCTCGGCGATCACCGCCTTGGCGTTCCTGGATTCGAGCTTGTTCGACACGATTGAGGTGAGGGAAGGGATGGATTGGCTGGAGCGCTCTATCGCCAAGCCGGGACGCCGAATCGTCCCCGCAGCGCTCAATCAGGAGCTCGCTGTACGGCTTGGCGTTGCATTGCCGTTCCGTGTGGAGCCGAGACTGCTCGAAGGCGCTCGCGACAAATCGGAGGCGGCGGCTGGCCGTCAGACGGAGGAGCGCCGCGAGCTGGAGGTTGTTTTACGCGGCGTCTTGGAGCCGACGCCTACCCAACAAGAGCTAGCCGGCGCTTTTGGCCGACTGCTCGGCTTGCAGGAGATCGATATGTATGCCAGCTTCCAGGATATGGGCGGCAACTCGTTGATGACGACGCAATTGCTGCGTCTGATCGACGGTCGTTATCCCGGACTCGTGGATATCTCGGATCTGTTCTCTTATCCTTCGGTTCACGAACTGGCCGATTATATCGAGCGTCGCACGCGCGAGGCGGAGGGCAGCGGGGATGTCGATGGAGCATCGGGCGCTCGCCGTGATGAGGAGCTGGCGGACCTGATCGAGCAAGAGCTGGGCGGCACCGAGTTTTTGGAGAGCTTTATGGAGCAGCTGCAAGGGAGGGAGCAAGGTGATTCATAATCAGACGGAGCTGGCCCGCTATCTGCTGAGCAAGGTCAAGCGCAAGGAGCTTGCGCCCGAGCTGGCCGTCGAGTATTTGAAGGGGATGAACGCTGCCGGCAAGGGCATAGACGCGGCGGAGCCGATAGCGTTGATCGGGCTGGCTTGCCGGTTCCCTGACGCTGCCGGCCCCGATCAGTTCTGGGACAATCTCGCAGCCGGACGCGAATCGATAGGCCCGCTGCCGGAAGGTCGGATGGAGGATGTCCGACGTGTCGGCGGCGGCCGTCACCGCTTGATGCATGCGGGCTTCCTGGAGGCGGTAGACAAGTTCGATGCGGATTATTTCAACATTCCCCCCCGGACGGCGATGCAGATGGACCCGTATCATCGGATGCTGCTCCAGGTATTCATCGAGGCGATTGAGGATGCGGGCTACCATCGCGGACAGTTGCAGGGACAGCGTGTCGGCGTCTTCGTCGGTAATGACCACACCCATCGGTTGGCGACTTCATATCTGTCGTTCCTGCCGGATCACGATCTGCCCGCCCTGACCGGCTCATGGACCGGCATACTGGCGAGCCGCCTCTCCTACTTGCTCAACCTTCGCGGTCCGGCGCTTGTGGTGGATACCGCTTGCTCGTCCGCGCTTGTCGCGCTGGACAGCGCCATCAAGGCGATCCGTCAGGGAGACTGCGAGACGGCGCTGGTGGGCGGAGCCAATCTGCTGCTCATCCCCGGACAGTTCGACGGCGAGATCCAGTCTCGCGACTTCCGGGTGCGAGCCTTCGATCGCCGGGCTGCGGGCACGGCCTGGGGGGAAGGCGTGGCAGCGGTGCTGGTCAAGCCTTTGTCGCAGGCTCTGAGGGATCGAGATCCAATTCACGGTGTCGTCCGCGGCATCGCGGTCAACAATGACGGCCTCTCCAATGGTTTGACTTCGCCGAACGCCAAGGCGCAGCAGGAGGTGCTCCAACAGGCGTGGGAACGCTCCGGCATTGCTCCCGATACGCTGTCGTATATCGAGACGCATGGCACGGGCACCGGACTTGGCGATCCGATCGAGATCAAGGGGATCAACGCGGCCTTTTCCAAATCCAGCGCCAAGCGTCAATTTTGCGCCATCGGATCGGTCAAGACCAATATAGGCCATACGGTCGGCGTATCCGGCCTGGCCTCGCTCATCAAGGTGCTGCTGGCGATGCGAGAGGAGGCGTTGCCGCCAAGCCTGCATTTCACCCAGCCGAATCCGATGATCGATTTTTGCGCCAGCTCTGTTTATGTGCAAGACCGGCTGTCGGAGTGGCGGCGAGGGGAGACGCCGAGGCGGGCGGGCGTCAGCTCCTTCAGCCTGTCGGGCACCAACTGTCATCTGGTGGTGGAGGAGCCGCCGGCAGATGACAGGGGCGAGGAAACCGCAGCGTGGAGCGTGTTGCCGATCTCGGGTCGAAGTCCAGCGCTGCTGCTTGGCCATATTCATCGCTATGTGCGTCATATCCGGAGACACTCGCGCTTACGGCGGCAAGATATCTGCTATACGGCAGGCGCAGGCAGGGAGCAGCAGAGCTATCGCGCCATCGTGCTGTGCCGGGATAAGGAAGGGATGCTCGACGGTCTGGAGGCGTTGGCGACGGCGCTGGCTGGCGGAGCGGGCGATGTGCCAGTGGGCACGGCACATCCTGCCGGAGGAGGTCGGATATTTTGGGATGGCGAGACGGGCGGTAAGGAGCTGACTGCTCCAGACGCCCGAGCGAGGGCGCGAGCGCTGGAGGCGAGGCTGTCCGCGCCCGATAGCGAGGAAGCGCTCGACGAGTGGGAGGAGCTATGCTCCCTGTTCGTGCAGGGGACAGAGATTGACTTTAGGAAGCTGTACGCGGGCAGAGAGGCGAGGCGTTGTCCGCTTCCGCCCCAGCTGTTCCAGGACAAGCGTCATTGGGATGATACCTATACAGGGGAAGCGCTGCGACAGTCTGGGGATGTCGGGACGCCGGAGCGTCCCGCTGCCAGCCTCTCAGATATTCGAGTCAAAGCGCGGGCGTCAAGCGACCGTCTGATCGTCTCCGAGGACGGAGAAGAGGATGCGCTGTTGCAGGAGGATACGGCCATCTACGCAGCCTGGGCATGGTCGGAGCTGCTCGGCTATCCCGAGATTCGGACGAGCGATAACTTCTACAGCCTCGGCGGCGATTCGGTTACCGGACTGCGTATCGTTCAGCAGCTCGGGCAGCTGCTGGAGCTGGAGCTTCCGATCTCTGCGCTCTTGGGCGCGCAGCATTTCGGCGACTTCATCGATCGGATCCGTCGGCTGCAGGAGCTGGAGGGTCGGCAAGCGGCAGCAGCAGCTGCGATGCCGGACGCGCCGCTCGTCGTCCCAGCGCAGCCGGACGCAGCGGTCTATTACAAGCTGTCGCCGGCGCAGCGCCGGATGTTCCTGACCCATGCGCTGATGGCGCAATCCGTCGCCTACAACATCACTGCCGCATGGAGGGTATCCGCGGCAGAGGAGGCGGCCGTCATCGAGTATCGTCTGAACCGGCTTGTCGAGCGGCATGACAGCCTGCGCACGTCGTTCCGCATGCAAGCGGATGAGCCGGTGCAGCTCGTGCATGCGCACGCGACATTGGCAATCGAGCGACGCTTGCTGAGCGACGACGGAGGACCGCGAGAACGGCAGGTTCATCGGGCTCTCCGCGACTTCGTGCGTCCGTTCCGGCTGGAGCAAGCGCCGCTCATGCGGGCAGCCTATCTGGCGTTTGAAGACGGAGAAGCCTACATGGCGCTGGATATTCACCACATCATTGCCGATGGCAGCTCGCTTGGCGTCTTGTTCGCCGATTATCGGCGTTTGGCGCAGGGGGCAGCGCTGGCCCCTCTGCCGATGCGGTATGTGGAGGCGGCGGCCTGGATGGAGGAACAAGCGCGCCAGCCGGCCAGAGCGCGGCAGCGTCGGTGGTGGATGAACCAATTTGCCGACGGCGTGCCGGCTCTCCATGTGCCGGGGACCAAGCCTCGTCCGGCAATCCGGGATTACCGCGGCTCGCGGGTGTTCTACACGCTGCCTGCTCCGCTTCTGGGGCGGGGCCGATCGCTGGCGAGGGAGCAGGGGACGACCTTGTTCACTGTGCTGATGGCCACTCTGCATCAGCTGCTGGCGCGGATGGGTGGAGGTCGGGATATCGTGATCGGCACGCCGGTAGCCGGGCGTCCGCTTCCGGAGATGAGAGACCTCTTCGGCATGTTCGTCAATACCTTGCCGATCCGGCTGCGCTCGGAGTACGGACAGAGCTTTGCGGAGTTTCTGAGCAATGCCAAAGCGACGGCGCTCCAGGCCTTCGATAATCAGGCGTATCCCTACGAGGCGCTGATCAACGATCTGAACCTGGCGCGCGATCCTGGCCGCAACCCGCTGTTCGATATTTATTTTGTGCTGCAGAACATGGACATGGGCATCGAGGCTGACGGCGCTGCGCCGCTCGCTTACGACTCCGGCTGCGCCAAGTTCGACCTGACGGTGAGCGCGCGCGAGAGCGCCGAGGGGCTGATCATGGAATGGGAGTATGCCGAGGCGCTCTATGACCGCCCGACCGTCGAGCGGATGGCCGCGCGGTACGAGCGGCTGCTGGAGGATGCCGTATCCTGCCCCGAACGGCTGCTGGAGGAAGCGGAGTGGCTGGACGCTCGCGAGCGCCGCTTGGTGCTGGACGAGTGGTGCGGCAGGGCTACGCCGTTCCCGGGGGAGCGCGGCATCGTGCCGCTGTTCGAGGAGTGGGCGGCGCGTCATCCCGATGCGACAGCTCTGGCGATGGACGGCCGGACGATGAGCTATGGCGAGCTGAACAGGCAGAGCAATCGGATCGCGTGGGCGATCGGACGGCTCGGGATCGCCCCGCATACGGCGGTTGCGCTGCTGCTCGATCGTTCCTTCGATATGATATGCGCCATCTTAGGCGTGTTGAAGGCAGGCAGCTACTACGTGCCGCTCGATACCCAGTTCCCACCCGAGCGTCTGGGCGCAATGATGAAGGATGCAGGCGTGGAGCTGTTGGTCACGCACCTCGGCCTGGAGCGGGAACTGATACGCGCCCGCCACGGCAGCACCGATCTGGCTGTGCTTGAGCTGGATCAGTTGGCGGCGGACTTGCCCGAGCATAACCCGGGGCATACTGCTGACGGGAGCTCAGCTGCTCATGTGCTGTATACTTCCGGCACGACCGGGACGCCCAAGGGGACGATGATCGTACAGCAGGGCGTTATCCGGCTAGTTTGCAATACCGATTACATTTCGTTCCAGCCCGACGACGTTGTTCTGCAACTGGCCAATTATTCTTTTGATGCGGCTACCTTTGACATCTTCGGCGCTTTGTTGAACGGGGCGAGCCTGCTCCTGATTCGTCGGGACGAGGCAGCCGATCCCCGGATCCTGACCAGACATATTAGGCAGCATGGCGTTACCGTGGCGCTTATTACGACCGCGATGTTCAATGCCGTCGTCTCGGCAGCCCCGGATTGCCTGGATACGATAAGAGTCGTGCTGTTCGGCGGAGAGGCGGCATCGGTGCACCATGTGCGAGAGGCGTATCGGCGGCTCGGTCCGGGCAGACTGATCAATCTGTACGGGCCTACCGAGACGACCGTCGTGGCCGCGTATTACCCGGTAGATACCGAACCTGCAGACGAAGGTTTGCCGATTGGCATGCCGATAGCCAACACGACGGTATATGTGCTGAACTCGGCCAGGAAGCCGCAGCCGCCAGGCGTGCCGGGCGAGCTGTATGTCGGCGGCGCAGGGTTGGCCCAAGGGTACGTCAATATGCCGGAGCTGACGCGGCAGCGCTTCGTGGCCAGTCCGTTCCATGCGGACGAGCGGCTATACCGCACGGGCGATCTAGCGGCGTGGGGCGAGGACGGATGGCTGCGCTATTACGGGCGGGCGGACGAGCAAGTGAAGTTGAGAGGCTACCGGATCGAGCCGGCGGAGCTGGAGCTGCGGGCGTTGGAGCTGCCGGAGGTCGCAGAGGCCCATGCGGGCGTACATGAGGATACCGGCGGCGGTCGGAGCTTATGTCTGTGGGTGGTGCCTCGCGGAGAGCCCGCGAGCTTGGCGGCGGGCGAGCTGCGGCGCAAGCTGTCGTCGGCGCTGCCGGATTATCTCGTACCGACCTTCGTGATCGCGCTGGAGCGTCTGCCGTTGAACAAAAACGGCAAGGTGGACAAGCGGCAGCTGCCGCCGCCAACTGTTGCTCTGGCCGAGCCGTCTCGGCCGTTCCGAGATGACAAGGAGACGCTTCTCGCAGAGATATGGGTTAAGGTGCTGGGCGTGCGCGGCATCGGTCCGGATGACAGCTTCTTTGCCTTAGGCGGGGATTCGATCAAGGCGATCCAGGTGGCGGCGCGTCTGCATGCTGCCGGTTATGGGCTGGATACGGCTGAGCTGTTCCAGTATCAGACGATTGCAGCGCTTGCGCCGCGTCTGCGAGATAATATCCAAACCGTAGCAGAGCAGGGAGAGATGACGGGGCCTTGCGCCTCCGGGCCGATCCAGTCCTGGTATATGGAGCGCGGACTGCCGCCGGATATTCGCTTTAATCAGGCGATGCGGATCAGGGGTATCGCTGCCCCTGCACGCGATCAGCTTGCCGCTACGCTAGGCCGCTTGTGTCGTCAGCATGACGCGCTCAGGCTGGCGCAGGATGCGGAGGGCGGCCTGTACTTCAGAGACGCAGACGCAGAGCGGCTGTACCATATCGCCGATCCTTTGCCTGAGGGGGCAGGAGACGGCGGATTGATCGCTGTGCAGCAGAGTATCCGTCTGGATGGCGGTCCGTTGATCGCTGTCTGTACGGGGAACGATGGGGACGGCCAATGGCTATTCGTCGCCATCCATCACATCGCCGTCGATGTCGTGTCTTGGGCCGTCATCCTGGAAGACCTGTTCGGCTTGCTGGAGGCTCCGGAGGCGCCTTTGCCGCCCAAGACGACTGCCTATGGCGAGTGGACGCGCGCGCTGCATGAGTGGGCAAGAGCCGGCGAACCGCTGGACGAGCTGGCGTACTGGAAGCGCATGGCCGCCGACGTTGCGGGAGCCGCCCTCTCGTCGGGGCTGTCGCGCGCTCCGGTCCGTCAGGGCGAGCTGGAGCTGCTGCGGTATAGGATCAGTGGCCAGGCCGGGCGCAGCATCTGCGACCAGGGCAATCGCGCGTATACTACCGAGCCGCAGCATCTGCTGCTCGCCGCGTTGACGCGAGCCTGGACCGCATGGACAGGCGAGACGAGCCTTCTGCTGCATATGGAGGGACATGGTCGCGAGCCCTTCCGGCCGGAGCTTGATGTCGGACGCACCGTCGGCTGGTTCACGAGCGCCTTTCCGTTGCTGCTCCGCGCCGAGCCGCAGACAGGCGCGACGATTAAGTCGGTCAAGGAGTCGGTGCGGAACGTTCCCAGACGAGGCTTTGGCTACGAGCCATTGCGTCGGCTGACGCCCGGACTGGCTGACGGGGATCGCGAGCTGTTGGAGAGCTTGCGGCCCTTGGTCAACTTCAATTATCTGGGCGTCCAGCAGCGGCTGCTGCCGACCGGCGTCGACCTGGAGGTCTTGCCGACAGAGATAACGGTTGACGATAACTTCGCGAGCGATTGGCCGCTGGATATCATCGCTTCGCAGCGCCAGTCGGAGATTTGGCTGGACGTGCGCTATTCGCGATTGTCATGGCAGAGACATGAGGTGGAGCGACTGCTGCAACTGCTGGACGAGGCTGCTGACGAGATCGCAGCGCATTGCGCGACTGCCGTCGCCGGCGAGAGGACGGCGTCTGATTTTACGGTGACGCCGCTGGCGCAGGACGAGCTGGAACAGATCCTTGACGATCTGAATTTTGATTAGGGCGGGTGGCGTATTGCTGACCAAAGATAATATTCAATCGATCTACAGCCTTTCTCCCATGCAACAAAGCATGCTGATCCATCATGCCGTCGATTCGGAGTCATCCGCTTATATCGAGCAATTCGACTTTTGCATCGCAGGTCGGCTCGATCCCGTCAGTATGGAGCGGGCGCTCGCGCAACTGGTCGAGCGGCATGATGCCCTGCGGACGATCTTCTCCTACCGCAAGACCGATCTCCCCCGTCAAGTGGTGCTGACCCGTCGCATGCCCGCGCTGGACTTGCGGGATTGGCGGGACGTCCCGGACACGGAGACGGCGCTTGAAGCGTTCAAGGCGGAGGATCGCAGGCGGGGCTTCGATCTGACCCGCGACCTCCTGCTGCGCGCGGCATTGCTGCGTATCGGGGAAGCTCAGTGGCGGCTGATCGTCACCTTCCATCATATCGTGCTGGACGGCTGGTCGATCGGGCTGCTGCTGCAGGATCTGGTCGCGCTGTACGAGGCGGCGGCAGGCGGTCGCGAGGTTGCAGATACAGAGCGGCCGCCGTCCTTCGACAGCTATATTCGCTGGCTGGAGGGCAGGGACAGGGCAGCGGCGGCGTCCTATTGGCGGCAGCAGCTTGAGGGCTACGAGCAGCCGGCGTCGCTGCCAGCGTTTGGTCCTGCCGCCCCCTACAGTCACGCCAGGCACAGCTTTTGTCTGCCGCCGTCCTTGAGCGAGGCGCTCAGGCAACTGGCTGCCGCTCGTCGATGGACACTAAGCACAGTCATGCATGCGGTCTGGGGCGTGCTGCTGATGAAGTACAACGGGACGCGGGACGTCGTGTTCGGCAGTGTTGTGTCCGGTCGTCCCCCTCAGGTACCGGATGTGGAATCGATGGTCGGGCTGTTCATCAATACGCAGCCGGTACGGGTACGAGCGGAGGCGGCGGACAGCTTTGCCGAGCTATGCTCCAAGGTGCAGCAGGCCAGCCTGGAAGCAGCTGCCTATGAGTTCTTCCCGCTGTTCGAGGCGCAGGGCGCATCGTCTCTAAAAAACAGGCTGCTCGATCATGTGGTCGCCTTCGAAAACTATCCGCTGTCCGAGCGGCTGCGGGACTTGAGCGCACAGCCTGATCAAGCCTTGCGGTTTGAGGAGGTGCAGGTGTACGAGCAAACCGGCTATGACTTTAATCTGGTGATCAACCCGGGGGACGAATGCCGGATGACCTTTCTTTATAACAGTAATCGCTATGAGCTGTCGCTGATGGAAGGGCTGGAGCAAAGTCTGCTGACGTTAATGACAGCAGTCTGTGCGGAGCCGGAGGCAGCAGTCGTATCGCTGGGGATATGCGCGCCGCAAGAGCGTCAACGCATCCTGCGTCAGTTCAACGGCAATCGCTGCGCCTATCCCGACAATCGCACGGTGCATGGTCTGTTCAGCGAGATGGCCGCTCGTTATGCCGACAAGCCTGCGCTGCGGTGGCAGGATGAATCGATGACCTACAGGGAACTGGACGGATGGTCGGATACGCTTGCGACGCGGATGCGTAAGGCAGGCATCGGGCTGGGTGATACGGTGGCGCTGCTCGCCCCGCGCTGTCCGGAGATGGTTGCAGGCCTGCTGGCCATCCTCAAAACCGGGGCGACTTACGTGCCGCTCGATCTGGCCAACGCACGGGAGAGACTGGCCTTTATTGTGGAGGATGCGGGTATCCGGTTTGGATGTACGCTAACCGCGCTTGCGGCAGAGCTGCCTCCGGGCTTGCTGCCTATTCGATTGGATGAGCCGGCTGATGCGGCCGAGCTTGCGGATCTCACTGCTTCTGGCGAAACTTCCTCCGGCCCCGGCGACCCTCGCCGTCCCGCCTGCATGATGTACACGTCGGGCTCGACCGGTCAGCCCAAGGGCTGCCTGATCTCGCACCGCAGCATCATCAGTCTGCTGCATGGACCGGACTATATTGACTTTGGGCCTCAGCAGGTCATCCTTCCGACCTGTTCGCCGTCATTTGACGCCAGCTTCTTCGAGTTGTTCGGCGCGCTGCTCCATGGCGGGACGATCATCCTTGCGGAGCCTCGCGCCCTGCTCGACCCCGACAGTCTGAGAGCGACGATCGCCCGCTACGGCGTCAGCAGCATGCTGTTGACCACAGCGCTGTTTAATGTGTTGTGCGACAGGGACCCCAGCCTGTTCGGACCGCTGCGGGAGCTGCTCATCGGCGGCGAGGCCGCCTCTCCCAGGCATCTGCGTCAGGCCAGGAAGGCCAACCCGGAGCTGCGTATCGTCAACTGCTACGGACCGACCGAAAATACGACCATCTCGACATTCCATCTCGTCACCGAAGCCGATGAGCAGCTTGAGCGGGTACCGATCGGACGACCACTGGTCAATTCAACCGCCTATATTCTCGATGAAGCGTTGCATCTGCTGCCGATCGGTGCCATAGGCGAGCTGTGCGTTGGCGGGGACGGCGTTAGTCTGGGGTATTACCGTCGTCCGGAGCTGACTGCGGAAAAGTTCGTAGAGGACCCCTTCGCGCGTGGAGCCAAGCTCTACAGGACGGGGGATCTTGCCCGCTGGCTGCCGGATGGCTCGCTCGATTATATCGGACGCGTCGATGCCATGGTTAAGGTCAGAGGATATCGGATCGAGCTTGGCGCGATCGAACGAGCGATGTCAAGGCTGCCTGGCGTAGAGGAGGCAACGGTGCAAGTGCGCATCGTTGGGCAGGAGAAGCAACTGTGCGCCTACTACACCTCCATGCGCGAGCCGGATGTGAGTCAATGGCGATTCGAGCTGTCCAAGCAAATCCCGGAATATATGCTGCCGGCCTTTTTTACCCGGCTGGACGCGCTGCCGTTGACCGTCAATGGCAAAATCGATACGGCGGCTTTGCCGAGTCCGACGGCGACCCGGCCGGAGCGGAAGTTGCTGCCGCCAAGCGAGACGGAACGAAGAATCGGCGAAATCGTATCGGCGGTAATCGGCGTGGAGGGGGTGGGGACGCAGGAACAATTTTTTGAGATCGGCGTCAACTCGCTCAATATGATTACGATCCATAACCGCATCAAAACGGCCTTTGACACCGACTTTCCGCTAACGGTCATGTTCCAGCACACCAGCATTGCCGAGCTGGCGCGTTATATCCAGATCCCCCAGGACGACTCTTCGCTTGCGAGCGATGAGGAAGAGCTGGTACATGCGCGCAATACTTTGCTTCGCACAAGCCTATTGATCCAACGGATGGAGGAGACGCATTGAACATGAAACGAACGTATTCCGGTATGGAGATCGCTGTCATCGGGATGGCGGGAAGATTTCCGGGGGCGGAGGATATTCAGACCTTCTGGGACAATTTATTGGCGGGACATGAATCCATCTCCTTTTTTAGCGATGAGGAATTGTTGGACGCGGGCGTAGACCCTGCCTTGCTCGCCAAGCCCAATTATGTGAAGGCAAAGGGCGTATTTCCCGGGATCGACAGCTTTGACGCCGATTTCTTTCATTATACGCCGCGCGATGCGGCGACGCTCGATCCCCAGGTGCGCGCGCTGCATGAGGAGGTATATCACGCGCTCGAGGATGCGGGGTATGCGGCGGAGGAACGCCGGGGCGCGACCGGTCTGTTCGTCGGTTCGACGAACAACTTTTCCTGGGAGCTCGCAACGATGCAAGCGTCGATTGAGAACGGCGGCCATCCGTTTGCGGCCATTCAGCTCAACGACAAGGATTTCGCGGCGACCCGGATCGCTTATAGCCTGAATCTGCAGGGGCCCTGCGTTGCGGTCAGCAGTGCCTGCTCGACCTCGCTGTATGCCGTGGATCTGGCTTGCCGCCAGCTGCTGACGGGAGCTTGCTCGCTCGCGATTGCGGGCGGCAGCGGCCTGAGTCTGCCGGGGGCAAGCGGCTATCTGTATGAGGAAGGCTCGATACGCTCGCCGGACGGGCATTGCCGCCCCTTCGATGCCGACGCCCAAGGCACAGTAGAGGGCAATGGAGCAGGCGTCGTGGTGCTCAAGCGAATGGATGAGGCGATCCGCGATCGCGACCGTATCTATGCGATTATTCGAGGCACAGCAGCCAATAATGACGGCCGACGCAAGGTCGGCTACACAGCGCCAAGTATCGAGGGGCAGGCAGAGGTGATTCGGCGTGCGCTGCGAATGGCTGATGTAGCTGCGGAGAGCGTCGTCTACGTAGAGACGCATGGGACGGGGACGAAGCTCGGCGATCCGGTGGAGCTGGCAGGGCTTAAGCAGGCCTTCCGGTCGGCAAGCCCAGGCTCCTGCGGCATCGGCTCGTTGAAGTCGAATATCGGACATCTGGACGCGGCGGCTGGCGTGGCCTCGTTGATCAAAACTGCGTTGGCTCTCAAGCATGGCACGCTGCCAGCAAGCTTGCATTATGAACGCTCCAATCCGGAGCTGGGGCTGGAGGACAGTCCGTTCCGCGTCATCCGCGCCAACGAACCGCTGCTGCGGAAGCCGGCGATCGGGGATAGCGAAGCGCGGCTGCCGCTAAGGGCGGGCGTCAGCTCGTTTGGCATCGGAGGCACCAATGTTCATCTGGTGCTGGAGGAGGCGCCTGAGCAAGCTGCCTCCGGCCCTGGAAGAGCGTGGAAGCTGCTCTGTCTGTCCGCTCATACCGATGCGGCGCTGGCGCGACGCAAAGCCGACCTCCTCGACTTCCTGACTGCCGGCCACAGCCGGCCCGATCCCTCCGATCTGGCCTGGTCGCTGCAGACCGGACAGAAGCGGATGTCCCGAAGGTATGCCATCGCCTATCGCGAGCTGGATGATCTGGCGGCCGGACTGTCCGCCTCGATCGCCGGGGCCGAAGGGACTACGGGACATGATGCCGCAGCGCCGGAGGGCGAAGCGGACGTCTACTTTATGTTCCCGGGCCAAGGGTCGCAGTATCCAGGGATGGCCAGAGAGCTCTATCGCACCGAAGCGGTGTTTGGCGCAGCTCTGGATGCTTGTCTCCAGACAGCCGCAGTCGAGGGGCTCACTGAGCTGCGCCGCTTGCTAATCGACCCTGCCGAGGGCGATGAGCAGCGGATGCAGGAGACAGAGCTTGCCCAGCCGGCATTGTTTGCCGTCGAGTACGCGCTAGGCCGCTTGCTGATGTCCTGGGGCATCAAGCCGGCGGGCATGATCGGTCATAGTCTGGGCGAATATACGGCGGCATGTCTGGCAGGCGTGCTGACGGCGGAGGATGCGATGCGTCTGGTCATCGCTCGCGGCAGGCTGATGCAGGCGATGCCGCGGGGCGCCATGGTGGGCATATCCGCCGCAGCGGAACAGATAGAGCCTTTGCTTGGCGAAGGGCTGTCGATGGCGGCTGTGAACAGCGTTGCCCAGTGCACGGCAGCAGGGACCGAGGAGGCGGTGCAGGCGTTGGAGGCGCAGCTTGACTTGCTCGGTATCAGCTGGCGCAGGCTGCGGACCAGCCACGCGTTTCATTCCTCTCTGATGGAGGGAGCGCAAGAGACGCTCGTCATGGCGGCTGCAGGCTTGCAGCGGCGTGAGCCCGTCATTCCGTATATGTCCAACCTGACAGGACAATGGATCACCGCCGTAGAGGCGACAGACCCCTCATACTATGGCCAACACCTGAGGAGCAAGGTGCGATTTGCGGAGGGGCTGACCCTGCTGCTGGACAACGAACGGGCAGTGCTGATCGAGGTTGGCCCTGGACAAGCGCTGTGCGGCTTCGCCATGCAGTCGGCTGCTCGCCAGCCGCTGGGTATCATCCCTCTGCTGAGTCGTGCCGATAGGTCTGGCGACACCGCTGGTCTGACCGAGCGATTGGGGCTGCTGTGGTGTCGCGGCGTCGAACCGGATTGGCAGGCTTATTATGCCGGTCAACTGCGCAGTCGGGTCTCGCTGCCGCTGTATCCGTTCGAGAAGACGACGTTTCCGTCGGATCAGAGGTTGCAACTGCCTATCCAGGCGGGCAGCGAGGTTGCGGCTGCCGCCGAGAGGCTGCCGGTCTACGCGCCTCGTGTGGCTGCGCCTGCCGTCGGACGACTCATGTGGGAGCAAGCCTTCCTGCCTCTCGCCGGTCGACTGGATCGGCCGCGCTGCTGCCTCGTATTTACTGATCGCGAGGAGGGGCTGGGGCGGATCATGGGTCGATTGTCGCGCTGGAGACGCTTGCCTGTACGTTTTGAGGAGCACTACCGTTACGAGGGGACGCTGGGCGCAGCTGTCCGTCCCGGACATCCGCTTGATCTGCGTCAGTTATTGCGCGATTTGCGCGAGCAGGCGTTGTTGCCCGATACGATCGTCGTTGCCTTTGACGACAGGGGGACAACGGCGGAGGTGCTGATGGACAGCTTTCATGCTGCAGCCGCCGAGCTTAAGGAGCAGATGCCAGAGCTGATCGCGCTCGTCACGATCCCGACGACTGAGCCGATTTATGGACTGTTGAGCCTCGTCCAGGGACTACGGGCGGTGGGCGGGACGCATCATGTGAGCTTGCTCGATGCGGGCGTTCCGCTTACGCACCGGGATGCTCCTGAGCGGTGGGCCGATATGCTGCGGCATGAGCTGGCAGGCAGCGGCTATCGCCCGCCGGCTGCGGCATACAGGGAGGGCCGACGTCTCGTGCCTCGATTCAGCCGGATGGATATGCCTGAGGCAGCGGCGTCGCGACTGACAGCAGCAGAGATCGTCCTGCTCGGCTCGGAGGCACAGCTGGACGGGGCCAAGCGACTGGCGATGCAGTTGGAACGCCAGTGGGACGCCCGAGTCCGGATGATGCCTTACCGGCTGACAGAGACGGCTCTCGACGACTCGACGATCCGGGAGATGAAGGCGAGGCTGGACGCAGTGCAGGCGCAGTTCCAGCGAGAAGCTGACTTCTCCGAGGCAGCGCGGGACCTGATGGATGAGTATGCAACCTGCCTTGCGTATGACTACGTCAATCGGCATTTTCCGTTGCTGCCTGGGCATTGGTTTATGCGCCGGGAGATGGTCGAGGGACTTGGTGTCATAACGCCTCTGGAACGATATGTAGATTATTTCCTGCATTTGTTTGAGCTGGGAGGCATCGTGAGGTACGATGGAGAGGACAGCGGCTACTATGTGCTGGAGAGTCGGTGGTCGACGCTCAGTCGGCCCGAGGCGCGTCGGGCGGTAGAGCGTCTGACGCCGCTGTTGACTGGTCAGCTTGACTTGCTGGAGCATTGCGTCGCTGGCTTCGATGCCGCGCTGCGGGGAGACATCCCGTCGCTTGGCGTGTTGTATCCGGATGGGCACAACGATTTGTTGCTCCGCACGCATCAGGGCTCGCTGCATGAGCGGGAGGACGACTTCGCGCTTGAAATGCTGGCCGAGCTGATCGCCAGTCTGGCGGCAGGGCAGCGCAAGCTGCGCATTCTTGAGGCGGGAGGAGGTTATGGCGCTATTCTTCGCAAGGCGGCTCCGCTGTTGCAGGGGTTGGAGATCGAATACTATTTTACAGATGTAAGCAAATCATTTTTGGCTCAATTCGAGCAATATGCCGTCGAGGCCGAGCTGGACTTCCTGCGTCTAGGCTTGTTCGACATCACCAAAGCGCCGCGGGAGCAAGGCTTGGAGGAGGCGTCCTTTGATTGCGTCGTCGCTTACAATGTGGTGCATGCGACGCGTCGGCTGGACGTCAGTCTGGGGCAACTGGGCAAGCTGCTGAAGCCGGGCGGTCTGCTCGGCATAGCGGAGCGCACCCGGGTAAGAGCGTATGTCGACTTGATCTGGGGGCTGGCCGACGGTTGGTGGCACTTTGACGATACGGAGCGCAGCCTCTCGCCGCTCATCTCCATGGCCCAATGGGAGCGGCAACTGGCTGCTGCAGGGCTGGAGGATATCGTCTCGTATCCCGGAGCTTCAGATTTGCGAGAGCAACTGGATATCGGACTGATCCTCGGCCGTCGACCCGAGTTGGACGCGCCGCGCATTGCCAGTCTGCTCGATGACGGGCGGGAGATACTCCCTGTCCTAACGGCCGAGACGCCAGCGGAATTGGAGCGCGTGGCGAGGACAGTGCTGATGGATATGAAGGCAGATGCTGTCGTCGTCTGGGACGAAGTCTCGACCGGCGCGCGGGGCTTCGAGTCGCTGGCCCCCTCGACGGAGCTTGATATCCAAGCGGCGGAAGCCATACAGACGGCAGCGGGAGCAGCGGCCGCCGAGCAAGCCAAGCCGGCGTTGCTCGTCTCCGCGATCGCCGCCGGGACGCAGTGGGGCTACAGCCAGACGCAATGGGCCCAGATGCATGAGCGGGTAGATACAGCGCTTCCCACGCACCGGATCTATGCGGCGATAGACCGTTCAGCGTTGCCGGAGGAGATGCCCGCTGTGTTGGATGCTATGGTCTCGGCAGGGATGCGTCGTCTCGCGGTTCGTCCCGAAGACCATCCGTTCTTATCGATTGTCGCACCGCCGCCTTCGCCTCGCGCGGAACAGGCCGAGGCGGACGGCCGGGAAGAGCTTGAGACGCTGCTGCGTCAGTTATGGGGCAAGCTGCTCGGCAGGGAGCAGGTCGGGCTAGACGCCGACTTCTTCGAGCTGGGGGGCGATTCGTTCAAGCTGATACAGATGACCGTGGATCTGGAGCGCTACGGCCATAAGGTGCTGATGAACGAGGTGTATCATTATCCGACGATTCGATCGCTGGCCAGACACATCCACGACAAAACCGGCTCTTACGATCAAGGCGTCGCCACCTTTGCCGAGCTGGAGCAGCGTCTAAGCGGAAGTTTGCGCACAACCGTCCGGATCCGCTTGACGAGCGGGGAGCAGCCGCTGACCGTCTTGTTTGCAGACGACGCATCAATTCCGGGAGGTCTTGAGCAGATTCGCGAGCTCTTGCGTGAGTGGAGGATACGGCAAGAGCTGCTGCCGGATTTGATCGCGCCTCTGCTGCTGGCGGATAGCTTGCCGGATGTTCTGAGCGTCGATCATCTTGTGCAGGCAGGTGTGCTGGGGGCTTCGCAGCAAGTCGATGAATCCCGAATGAGACGACTGCTGGATGAACGATCTGCGTTCGAAGCCGCCGTGCTCGGACAGCCGGTCGTCAAGCGCTATGGCATCAGCAACATCCAGAAGATGCATTTTCGGGGCGATGTCCGTCTGCAGCTGTATTATATCGAGTTCAACGAAATCATCGATGCCCGGATGCTGGAGCAAGCGTTTTGCGACCTGGTGGGCAGCCATGGGCTCATGCGCAGCTGTCTTAAGAAGCAGCTGGGAGTCTATCGATGGCAGGAGCATGCCGCGCCGCAGCGGACGCCGTTGCCTATGCTCGATATCTCGCATCTTGCGCCTGACTCGCAGGCCCGGGTGATGGCCCGGTTGGCCAGAGAGGAGTGGGACGCGGACTTCAAGAAGACCGACAAGCTGATGTATCACGTCCAGTTGATCAAGTGGAATGAACGGAAGTATCAGTTGTTCTTCCAGTTTGACCATTCCATATTCGATGCCTCCTCCGGCCAGGCGATGCGGCGTCAGTTGCTTCAACGCTACAAGGATTTGCTCGGCGGCGCACGACATGCAATGGAGCTGTCCACCAGCTATGGGGAATATCTCGACCAGATTTGCCGGGGGCCATCAGGCATCGACGCCGATCGACTGATCGAGTTGTTCGATCTCAAGCGATATGGACAAGCGGCGACTACGGTGCTGGAGAGATTGAAACCGATGGAAAAAGGGCGGATCAAGCAAATTCGGTTCAATCTCGACATCTCGGACTATGCCTTCGAGCGCAACGATCCGGATGGGCCGTTCCATGTCGGCATGGCGCTCTGCATCCTGGTCATCTCGCGCTTGCTGAACGTGGATGTCGTGCCGTTCGACCTGCTCTTCCAGAATCGGAGATATGAAGGAAAAAACTTCTCCGACGTCGTCGGACTGGTGCTCGATGGCGTGCCGTTCGTCGTGCCGGTCAATCGGGAGCAGCCCGCAGAAATGATAGAGATTATGAAAGAAAAGATTCGCTATATGAACGAGCATAATGTAAATTTCTTGAATCTTGTCTGGAATGCACCCACCTGGCTTCGCTGGCACAAGGTTGGCAAAGCCAAAAAGGGGAGCGCGTCAACCTTTTACTCGCCGCTGCTGCTGAACTATGCAGGCAATGCAGAGGAGGAGTATGAGAAAATATGGGATTATAGTTTGGCACAGCTGGACGATGATGATCAGAGCAAATTTAATTATGGCGATTTTTATGGATTATTTAAGGTCATTAACAACACGCTGGAGTTTCTCATCTTGTGCAAATTCGAATCGGACATGGAGCGCATCCAGAAGCTGTTCTATGAAGAGATGGCTTATCTGACCGCTGGACAGGCTAGAGAAGCTGCAGGGAGAGCGAGCGGAAGGAGTTAGTCATGAGTGAAATGGACCTGTTCTGTCTCCCCTACGCGGGGGGCGCCGCAGGCGCTATCTATAGCAAATGGAGCGGGGCGTTGACCCCCTCCATCCAAGTGAGACCGCTGGAGCTCGCCGGCCACGGACGTCGAATGTCGGAGCCATGCGCGACCTCCATCTCGGCAGTAGTTGCTGATGCGCTGGAGTTTATGCGCCCTTATCTGGCTGCAAGACCTTACGTGCTTTTCGGACATAGCATGGGTGCGATGATCGCCTACGAGTTGGCCAAGGCGACGCAGGCTGCCGGCTTCCCGCCGCCGCAGGCGCTCATTGTCTCGGGTCGGCTGCCGCCGGATTTTCGATATCCGGATCGGGATGTGCACAAAGCGGAAGATGCCGTTTTTTTGGCGCATATCCGCAGTCTGGGCGGGACCGCTCCCGAGCTATTCCAGTCCAGAGAGCTGCTTCAGCTGTTCCTGCCGATCCTGCGCAGCGATTATGAACTGTTGTCCCGTTACCGCTACGAGCCGTCGGCGGCGAGCTTGCCTACCGATCTGATCGCGCTCTACAGCGACCGCGACCCCATGATCGATAAGCCGCAAATGGAGGGATGGCAGCGCTTTGCGACAGGAGCCTTCGAGCAGCATGAGTTTTCGGGCGATCACTTCTACCTGAACGAAGCCTGGCCCCAGATCTGTCAGATCATTAACCGCAAGCTTGCTGCGCCGGAGGAGCTTGGGGAGGAGCTTGGCACCGGCGGGCAGCTTGAGATCAAGGAATGGAAAGCGAGGTAGACTAGAGATCATGTCAAATATATGGTTGTTTTGGGCTGTATGGGTCACGTTAGTCGTAGCAGCATGCGCCGGCTTTCTCTTGATTAAGCGCAGGGAGCGGTTGCCGCAGGAGAATATGACGCCGTTGCGCGGCAAATTTACATGCGGGGGCGTTTTCCGATACAAGCGGATGACGCTCCGTCTGGCCTATCCCTTCGTACAGGTGCGTTTGTATGATGATTTTTTCGTCATAAGCCATATTGGCTTCATCAAGCTCGGATACCGCAATATTACGCGATTGTCCCGTGATCGCCGCGGGCTGCAGATCGAGCACGATCGCCTCGGAGAGCCGGGCCGCATCGTATTGACCGCGTACACCAAGGAGCTGGAGCAGCAGCTCGGCCGTGTTGTGTAATGCCTGTGCGCCAGGGCAAGGCGAGCTATGTAAAGCTGTTTCTATGGGCGCTCTCCTATACCAGACAACAGATGGCTGCGCTAGTTGCCTTTATCTTGGCGGGGCTCGTCGCCACGCTGGTGGAGCTGAGCATCCCCAAGGCCATCCAGTATTTTGTGGACGATATTATCCCTGCCCGCAGCATGACGCAGTTGATGTGGGTAATGGCCGCGCTGGCGGCAGCCGTCATCGTGATGTTCGGCTTGACGGCTTATCGCAATTATTTGCAGCGCCTCATCCAGGAAAATGCAACCCGCCGTCTCCAATCGGCGTTGTTCAACCACCTTCGTCATTTGGGCATGGCTTACTACGAAATGAAGCCCATCGGCGAAACCTTGTCATTGTTTCAGCTCGAGGTGGCGAACATTAGGCGACTGTATAGCGAATATTTGCCGAAGGTGATTCGGGACTTCCTGCTTTTGTTGGTGTCGTTTGGCTTCCTCATCCAGATTCATTGGCAGATGGCCGTTTCCTTGCTGCCTTGTTTTCTGGTTTACTACGCCGTCGGTCCGTATTTCGAGCGGAGAGCGGTAGCCCATGGCATGGAGGCGCGCGACCATCAGGTGACCTATAACCGCCAGCTGTACGATACCGTTTCCGGCTGGGTCGAGTTGCGGCTTAACGGACGCGAGCAGTGGAAGCGGACCAAGGATCTCGAGCAACTGGCCAAGGCACAGCAATCGACGAGAGCGCATTTTTTGTTCGCGGATATTCGGACGGCTTTTCGTTACATTTCTGTCTATCTCGGCGTGGTCGTTTTGTTTTTTTACGGGATTCAGTTGGTCAGACAGGACTCGCTTTCGATTGGTCAATTCGTGGCCTTTTCGTTTTATTGCTTTATTATGCTCAATAACATGACCAGCTTTATCCGTCTCATAACCGAGCAGCGATTTTTGCTTTTGAAGGCGGAGCGCCTGTACCGCTTTTTCCAGACCAAGCCTGTCATTGCAGAGAGCGCGTCTCCCGTCGTGCTTCAGGAGGTCAGGGGAGAGATTCATTTTCATCGGGTTTCCTTTTACTACGTGCCCGAATACAAAACGCTGCATGAGCTGAGCTTTCAGATTGCGGCGGGCGAGAAGGTGGCGTTCGTCGGCGAGAGCGGCTCGGGGAAGACGACGATCCTCAAGCTGATCAGCCGGATGTACGATCCGCAGGAGGGGCGCATTACGCTCGATGGCGTGCCGCTCGCTTCGCTGTCGTTGTCCCAACTCCGGGATGCGATTGGGTACGTGTTTCAGGATACGTATCTGTTCAATGCGTCGATCCGGGACAATATCCGGTTTGGCCAGCCGGACGCTACGGAGCAGGAGATCGTCGAAGCGGCCAAGGCTGCTTATGCGCATGACTTCATCTCGGCGATGCAGGAGGGCTACGATACGCTCGTGGGCGAGCGCGGGATCAAGCTGTCCGGCGGACAAAAGCAGCGGATTTCCTTGGCCCGGATGTTCATCAAAAACCCGCGGATCGTGGTGCTGGACGAAGCGACAGCTTCGCTGGACAATGTGAGCGAGGTCGAGGTGCAACGCGCATTGGAGCGGTTGTTGAAGGGGAGGACGACGATCGCGGTGGCGCATCGCTTAACCACAATTGAAAATTTCGACCGAATTTTGTATGTAGAGGATGGCAGGATTGTCGAAGCCGGCAGCTACGACGAGCTGATGTCGCGCAACGGATGGCTGAACCAGCTTGCGGCGAGCGGTCAGGGAGGAGGGCGGACATGAAGGATATCCGGTGGATGCTGCAGTATGTAGGGCGCATCAAATGGTCGCTGCTCCTGCTGATCTCCATACTCCTGCTCGAAAACGTGATGAACACCGTCATGGTAGGCGTCAACAAGTATATCGTGGATTACATTTTTATCCAGGGGAAATACCATTTA
>Ga0160452_100230_pt1 | contig 57210 bp, 52 predicted proteins | sample HID1971I_E6MG_FD_108230 | JGI IMG/M metagenome (GOLD analysis project Ga0160452, IMG submission 108230) | Enriched millipede-associated microbial communities from UW Madison campus, WI, USA - HID1971I_E6 MG | ecosystem: Host-associated > Arthropoda: Insects > Digestive system > Unclassified ...
AGGCCATCGAGGGTCTCGAGGGCATGGCGTCGTTCCTGGAGCAGGCGGCGCAGACGCTGTCCGACGCGGACTCGCAGCTGGCGCAGGGCATCCGCGGCTGATCTCGGCCACGGTCTCCGGCCCTGCGCGGGTCGGTGCGTCGAGGGGCGGTCCGGGTCTCCGGGCCGCCCCTCGACGCTGCTCCAGCCGTGCGGGTCGTCGTACCCTCGCCCCACCCGTCGTCCGCACCGGAGGTTGACATGGACGCCCGCTCCCGCCGCTGGATCTTCCTCTCGGTGCTCGTGCTCTTCTTCGTGGTCTCGGTCGCGCGCCTGGTGACCACGGTCCGGCGCGACGGCGTCGAGGGCGCCACCGTGTGGATCGCGCTGCTCGTGGTCGCGCTCGTCGTGGTGGTGACGCTCGCGGTGGTGGTGCGCCGGGCCCGCGCGGTCGCGGCGCACGTGGCGCGGCTGCGGCCGGGCGCCGTCGTCGTCCCGGGGTTCACGACCTCCGAGACCCTCGACGAGGCGCGCGCGGCGGGCGCCGACACCCGGGGGATCGCGGGGGTCGGGGGCAGCCCGGCGGCCCTCGCCGTCGTGGGCGACCGGGTCGAGGTCTGGGTGCGCCGCGAGCAGGAGCCGCGCTGGACCGTGCGTCGCGTGCCCGGCGGGGTCTCGCCGGTCGACGCCGTCTACGGCTCGCGGGGGACGGCGGGCGTGCGGGTGGCCGACGGCGGCGCGGCCGTCACGGTGGTGCCCGCGTACCGGCCGCTGCGCGCGACCGGCGGCCTGGCCGGCGACGACGTGGCGCGCGCGGTGCGGGAGATGTCCGGAGCCTGACCCGGCGTCGCCGGCATGGGTGCCCACGGCATCCATGCCCGACGATCGAGACGACGTGTTCACCGGATGAGACTGTTGTGGCACCCTGGGTAAGGCTGGACCCTGATCAGTGAGGTAACCCTCACCAGTTCGCAGGAGAATCCTCCTAGAATCGAACGCCACGCATCCCCGATCCGGAAGGCGTACCCCGCAGTGAGCAGCATCCGACCTCTGCGCGTCGCGATCGTCGGCGCAGGCCCCGCCGGCATCTACGCCGCGGACATCCTGTCGAAGACCGACCTCGACGTGAGCATCGACCTCTTCGAGCGCCTGCCCGCGCCGTTCGGTCTTGTCCGCTACGGCGTCGCCCCGGACCACCCGCGCATCAAGCAGATCATCACCGCGCTGCACCGCGTGCTGAGCCGCGGCGACGTCCGCCTGCTGGGCAACGTGGACTACGGCGTCGACCTCAAGCTCGACGACCTGCGCCAGTTCTACGACGCCGTGATCTTCTCGACGGGCGCGATCAAGGACTCCGCGCTGCCGGTGCCCGGCATCGACCTGGAGGGCTCGTACGGCGCCGCCGACTTCGTCTCCTGGTACGACGGCCACCCCGACGTGCCGCGCACCTGGCCGCTGGAGGCCGAGCGGGTCGCCGTGCTCGGCGCCGGCAACGTCGCCCTCGACGTCGCCCGGATCCTCGCCAAGCACGCGGACGACCTGCTGCCCACCGAGATCCCGGCCAACGTCTACGACACCCTCAAGGCCTCGCCGGTCACCGACGTGCACGTCTTCGCCCGCCGCGGCCCGGCGCAGGTGAAGTTCTCGCCGCTCGAGCTGCGCGAGCTCGGCCACGTGCCGGACGTCGACATCGTCGTCTACCCCGAGGACTACGACTTCGACGAGGGCTCGATGTCCGCCGTCGAGTCGTCCAACCAGACCAGGCAGGTCGTCAAGACGCTCACCGACTGGACGCTCGTCGACCCGTCGACGCAGCAGGCGTCGCGCCGCCTGCACCTGCACTTCCTGCACGCCCCCGCCGAGGTCGTGGGCGAGGACGGCAAGGTCGTGGCGCTGCGCACCGAGCGCACCGCCCTGCAGGGCGACGGCACCGTCAAGGGCACGGGGGAGTTCCACGACTGGCCGGTCCAGGCCGTCTACCGCGCGGTCGGCTACTTCGGGTCGCCGCTGCCGGAGATCCCGTTCGACGAGCTCAAGGGCGTCATCTCCAACCGTGAGGGCCGCGTGGTCGACCTCGACGGCGAGCACCTCCCGGGCGTCTACGCCACGGGCTGGATCAAGCGCGGGCCGGTGGGCCTCATCGGGCACACCAAGTCGGACGCGTCCGAGACGATCCGCCACCTCGTGGAGGACGTGACCGGCGTCGGTGACGGCGGCGACTTCGCGACCGGCGACCTCGCCGCGGGCCGCACGGCGACCCAGGCCGACCCGCAGGCCGTGCTCGACTTCCTGGCCGACCGCGGCGTGGACGTCGTCGAGTGGGCCGACTTCGAGCTCCTCGACGAGCACGAGAAGGCGCTGGGCGAGCCGCACGGTCGCCAGCGCATCAAGGTCGTGCCGCGCGACGAGATGCTCGACATCGCGAAGGGCCGCGCGTCCTCCTGACGACGTCGACCGACACCTCGACGGCCCGGGCGGGAACCGCCCGGGCCGTCGGTGCGTTCCACCCGTGGGATCCTGCCGGTGCGCCGGCACGGGCAGGGCGCACGGAAGGAGACGGCAGGACACATGGGCCATCAGCACTTCAACGGTCTCAAGACGGCGGCGCTCTTCGGCGTCATGTGGGCCGTGGTCCTCGGGCTGTGGGCGATCTTCTTCCGCGGGAGCGCGGGCATGCTCGTCGTCTTCGTGGGGATCGGCCTGGTCACGACGTTCGTCGGGTACTGGAACTCCGACAAGATCGCGATCCGGGCGATGCACGCCTACCCGGTCACGGAGCTCGAGGCGCCCGAGATGTACCGCATCGTGCGCGAGCTCTCCACGGAGGCCCGCCAGCCCATGCCGCGCCTCTTCATCTCGCCCACGCAGGCGCCGAACGCGTTCGCGACCGGGCGCAACCCCAAGAACGCGGCCGTCTGCTGCACGGAGGGCATCCTGCGCCTGCTCGACGAGCGGGAGCTGCGCGGCGTGCTCGGCCACGAGCTGATGCACGTGTACAACCGCGACATCCTCACGTCGTCGGTCGCGTCCGCGATGGCGGGCGTCATCACGTCGCTGGCGCAGTTCCTGCTGTTCTTCGGCGGCGGTGACCGGCGCGAGGGCGGCAACCCGCTCGCGGCCCTGGCGATGGCGATCCTCGCGCCGTTCGCCGCGATGATGATCCAGATGGCGATCTCCCGGACCCGCGAGTACGACGCGGACGAGGACGGCGCGAAGCTCACCGGCGACCCGATGGCCCTCGCGTCCGCGCTGCGCAAGCTCGAGTCGGGCACGGCCAAGGCGCCGCTGCCGCAGACGCGCGAGCTGCAGAACGTCTCCCACCTCATGCTGGCCAACCCGTTCCGCGGCGCCGGCATGGCGAAGATGTTCTCCACCCACCCGCCGATGGCGGACCGCATCGCCCGCCTCGAGAAGATGGCCGGCGGCACCGGCTTCGGCCCCGGGGGAATCACCCGCTACTGACGTCGGCGGCGGCCGGTTCGGGCGGCGGGTCACCGGCGCTTCTGCCAGGCTGACCAGCGATGTCCCCGTCGAAGCCCGACCCGGTGCCGGACGCCGCGTCCGCCCCCGACCGTCCGCCGCCCGACCCGCCGGCCCCGGACGGCGGCAAGGCGCGCCTGCGGCGCTGGCAGGCACGCACGGAGCGGCCGCTGACGGTGCTGGGGCTCCTCTTCCTCGTGGCCTACGGGGTGCCGATCGCCTGGCCCGCCGCGCCGGCGGACGTCCGCGCGGCGTGCACCGCCGTCCTCGCGCTGACCTGGATCCTGTTCGTCGTCGACTACGTGGTCCGGGTGCGCCTGGCCCCTCGTGCCTGGGTGTACGTGCGGGGGCACCCGCTCGAGCTGGCGGTCGTGGTGCTCCCCGTGCTGCGCCCGTTGCTGCTCATCTCGGTGGTGATGCGCCTCAACCGGGCCAACGCGGTGCGCCTGCGGGGCAAGGTGGTGCGTTTCGCGGCGGCCGGCACCGCGCTCATGGTGCTGGTCGGCGCGCTGACCGTGACGCAGGCCGAGCGCGGGGAGCCCGGGGCCAGCATCGTCAATCTCGGGGACGGGTTCTGGTGGGCGATGGTCACGGTCACGACCGTCGGCTACGGCGACATGGTTCCCGTGTCCCCGACGGGCCGCGTCATCGCCGTCTGCCTCATGGTCGGGGGCATCGCCCTGCTGGGCGTCGTGACGGCGACGCTCTCCTCGTGGCTGGTCGAGCGGGTCACCGCCGTTCCCGGCGACGACTCGTCCGGCACGGTGCCCGCGGAGCCCCCGATCGGCATGGTCTCCCCGGCCCAGGTCGCGCTGCTGGTCGCCGAGGTGCAGGCGCTGCGTGCGGAGATCCTCGCGGGCCGTCAGCGGGACGCCCGCGGGCCGGCCGCCCCGGGGGAACCTGCGGACGGCGCGAACGGCTGAGCCGGCGCGCCGAGCACGGCCTCCAGCGCGGCGGCCACGCCGTCGTCGTCGTTCCCGGGGACCACGACGTCCGCGCAGGCGAGCACGTCCGGGTGCGCGTTGGCGACGGCGTGCCCGCGGCCGGCCCAGCGGAGCATCGGCAGGTCGTTCGGCATGTCGCCGAAGGCCCAGACGTCGCGCGCCTCGACGCCCAGGCGGGCGCACCAGCGCGCGAGCGCGACGTCCTTCGTGACGCCGGGCGGCAGGAGCTCCGCGAGCCCGGCGGCCCCGGAGTAGTGCAGCTCGGCGCGGCCGCCGGCGACGGACCGCACCCGGTCGAAGAACTCCTCCTGCGCGGCGTCGCGGACGTCGCCGCGCTGGACGACGCCGAAGCCCTGGGTCGGGGTGCCGGGCCGGACGGCGAGGAGCTTGGCGACGGCGTCGTCACCGGCGCGCAGGGCGTCCTCCACCGGGGCGCCGCGCAGGGCGCGGTCCAGGCCGGGCTCGCCGTCGGGGAACCACGGGTCGAAGGCGGGGCCGCGCGCGGTCTCGACGGCCAGCCCCACGCCGGGCACGGCCTCGCGGAGCTCCGCGACGAGCGAGCGCACCACGCCGTCGTCGAACCCGCACGCGTCCAGCGCCCGCCCGCCGGCGAGGTCCCACACGGCAGCGCCGCCCAGGCAGATCACGCGCCCGTGGCCGCCGACGAGGTCGGCCAGGGCGTCGAGCCAGCGCGGCGGGCGGGCGGTGACGAACACGACCTCGGTGCCGGCCGCCTCGGCGGCGGCCAGCGCGCGGCGCGTGCGCGCGGAGACGGTGCCGTCCGAGCGCAGCAGCGTGCCGTCGAGGTCGGTCGCGACGACGCGCGGCGGCGTCGCCCGCACGCCTTCCGACGCCACCGCCGTGCCCGCCTGCGTCACCGGTAGTTGACGAACTGCAGCGCGACGTCGAGGTCCGCGCCCTTGAGGAGGGCGATCACGGCCTGCAGGTCGTCGCGCGACTTGCTGGTCACGCGCACCTCGTCGCCGGTGACCTGCGTCTTGACGCCCTTCGGGCCCTCGTCGCGGATCGCCTTGGTGATCTTCTTGGCGTTCTCGCCCGCGAGGCCCTCCTTGAGCGAACCCGCGAGGCGGTACACCTTGCCGGACGACTGGGGCTCCTTGTCGCCGGTGTCGAACGCCTTGAGGGAGACGCCGCGCTTGATGAGCTTGGTCTGGAAGACGTCCAGCGCGGCGAGCACGCGCTCGGAGGAGTTCGCCTCGATGACGATGGTGTCCTGGCCGCTCCAGGCGATGGACGCGCCGACGCCCTTGAAGTCGTACCGCTGGGAGATCTCCTTCACGGACTGGTTGAGGGCGTTGTCCACCTCCTGGCGGTCCACCTTGCTCACGATGTCGAACGACGAGTCGGCCATGAGGAGCTCCTTCGGCTCGGTCGGGTCAGGGTTCGGTGACCACCGTAGTGCGTGCGGCCCGCGCGAGACGGGCGACGCGGGCCTGCCGGGTGCCGTCGACGCTGAGGATCACGAGGGCCACCCACACCAGCGCGAACCCGGCCCACCGGGTGGGCGGCATGTGCTCCCCGAAGACGAGCAGGCCGAGCAGGAACTGCAGGACGGGCGTCAGGTACTGCAGCATCCCCAGCACCGACAGCGGCAGCCGGCGCGCGGCGCCCGAGAACAGCAGCAGCGGCAGACCGGTGATGACGCCGCAGGCGGCGAGCAGCAGGGCGTGCCCCGGGCCCTCGGTGGCGAAGGTGCCGGCGCCGGTGGCGCCGAGCCAGACGAGGTACGCCAGCGCGAACGGAGCGGCGACCACCGTCTCGGCGGCGAGGCCGGGCAGCGCGCCGACGTTGCGGCCCACCCGGTTCTTCACCAGCGAGTAGAGCCCGAACGCGCCCGCGAGCACGAGGGCGATCCACGGCAGGCCGCCCACCCCGGTGGAGATCACGACGACCGCGGCGGCGCCGAAGCCCAGCGCCACCCACTGCGCGACGCGCAGCCGCTCGCGGAGGACGACGACGCCGAGCAGCACCGTGAGGAGCGGGTTGATGAAGTACCCCAGCGCGGCGTCGAGCACGTGGTCGGAGAGCACCGCGTACACGTACGTGGTCCAGTTCACGATGATCAGCACGGACGCGACGGCGAGGATCCCCATCGTGCGGCCGTTGCGCAGCACGACGACGAACGACCGGAACGTCCGCGTGACGACGAGCAGCAGCAGGCAGAAGACGAGGCTCCACACCACGCGGTGGGCGATGATCTCGACCGGCCCGGCGGGCTCCAGCAGGGGGAAGAACAGGGGCATGGCGCCCCACAGGACGAACGCGGAGAGCCCGAGCGGCAGGCCCCAGCGGTCGGGGGAGGAGGGGGTCGTCACCGCCTCACCGTAGCCGGGCGCCGAGGGGGTGACGCGGGCCACCGGGGGTCGATTTCTCGACAGGCCGCCCGGGGCGCTATGGTTCTACCCGCGAGATCGTGCGCGGTCTTGCACGGCAGGTTGCCCGAGCGGCCAAAGGGAGCTGACTGTAAATCAGCCGTCATCGACTTCGGGGGTTCGAATCCCTCACCTGCCACCGCGACGGACGGGGCGCCACCCTCGGGTGACGCCTCGTCCGACGTCTGGAGAGGGTCGCACGACCCGCTGCACGGTGTGATCGAGTGGGCATCCCCGCAGATTTCACCAGGTGCCGCGAGCCGTGTAGAGTCTTCTCCGCTGCCCCGATAGCTCAGTCGGCAGAGCGTCTCCATGGTAAGGAGAAGGTCAAGGGTTCGATTCCCTTTCGGGGCTCTGTGGCAAGGCGCGGGGCCGCCCTCCGGAAACGGGCGGCGGTCTCGCGTTCAGTCACGCGCGGCGGGGTAGCTCAGCTGGTCAGAGCGCACGACTCATAATCGTGAGGTCGCGGGTTCGAGCCCCGCCCTCGCTACCGACATCATCACGGTTCGACGGCCGGCGTCGGACCGACCTGTTCCTTGACGCACGTTGCGCCTTCCGGCGGCGCGAGAGGTGACACACCATGGCTTCCAAGAGCGCGGACGTCCGCCCGAAGATCACGCTCGCCTGCGTGGACTGCAAGGAGCGGAACTACATCACGAAGAAGAACCGTCGTAACGACCCCGACCGTCTCGAGCTGGCGAAGTTCTGCCCGCGCTGCGGCAAGCACACGTCGCACCGCGAGACCCGCTGACGCGGTCGGCACGACCCCGCACCGACGTGGCGAACCCTGACTTCGCTGGCCGCGAGTACGCGGCCACGGCCCCCTATGGCGTGGGGCGCGAGAAGATCCGCGAGTTCGCCTCCGCCGTCGGTGCCCTGGACCCCGCGCACCACGACATCGTGGCCGCGCGGGGTCTCGGCTATCCGGACCTGGTGGCGCCCCCGACGTTCGCCGTCGTGGTGGCGCAGCGCGCCGAGGCGCAGTACGTCCAGGACCCGGCCGCCGGCATCGACTTCTCCCGCGTCGTGCACGCCGACGAGAAGTTCGTGCACCACCGCCCGATCGTCGCCGGCGACGAGCTCGTGACGGTGCTGCACGTGGACTCGGTGACGCAGCGGGCGGGCATCGCGATGGTCACGACGCGCTGCGAGATCGCCGCGCTCGTGCCGCAGGGCGAGCCCGAGCCGGTCTCCACCGTCACCTCGAGCCTCGTGATCCGCGGGGAGGACTCCTGATGGCCCGCCCCGTCCTCGCGGACCTGTCCGTCGGCGACGTCGTCGCCACCGGCACGGTCGAGCTCGACCGCGCCCGCCTCGTGCGGTACGCGGGCGCCAGCGGCGACTTCAACCCGATCCACTGGGACGAGTCCTTCGCCACCGAGGTCGGCCTGCCGGGCGTGATCGCCCACGGGATGCTCACGATGGGCTCGGTCGTCGGCGTCGTCGCCGACTGGGCGGGCGACCCGGGCGCCGTCGTGGCGTACCAGACGCGCTTCACGAAGCCGGTCCCCGTGCCGCAGCGCGGCACCGCGGCCGTCGAGGTCACCGCGACCGTCGGCGCGATCGACACCGACGCCGGCACGGTCCGCGTCGACCTCACGGTGACCCACGAGGACGCCAAGGTGCTCGGCCGGTCCCAGGCGACCGTCCGCCTCTCCTGACCCACCCGCGCGCGACCCGTCCGTGGTCGCCCGGTGGACCCGTGCCCGCCGACGGCGGGATTTTTTACGTCTAGCACTTCCCATGAAACGGGATTTCACGGTTCGATGTCGTGGTGCGCCCTGAGCGCACACCGTCCTCGAGAGGAGCACTCCCCGTGAGATCCGTACGACGACGCACCACCGGCCTGGCAGCTGCCGGCCTCCTCATCCCCCTGGTCACGATCCCCGCGGTCACCGCGGGGGCGGGTCCGTCCTCCGCCCCCACCTCCGACGTGAGCTGCGATGCCGTCGTCGCGGCGCCGGACCGGGAGTCCGCGTTCGCCGCCGCGAGCGACGCCACCGGGGTCCCGGCCGACCTGCTCAAGGCCGTCTCCTACATGGAGTCCCGCTGGGACCAGCACGCCGGAGAGCCGAGCGCGGACGGCGGCTACGGCCTGTTCAACCTGCTCGACCACGCCGCCGAGGCGCCCGACGGGGCCGGCAAGGACGCCACGCCCCGCACCGCCGTCAGCGAGCTCGACCGTGCCGCCGCCCTGACGGGGCTGTCGGTCGCGGAGCTGAAGTCCGACGCCGGCGCCAACACCTGCGGTGCCGCCGCCCTCCTCGCCTCCTACCAGGAGTCGGCCGGGGAGGGCACGGACGGCTCCCTCGCGACGTGGGAGACCGCCGTCGCGCGGATGGGCGACGCCTCGACGTTCGCCGACCGGGTGTTCGCCACGCTGCGGACGGGCGAGGCGCGCACCACCGACGACGGCGGGCGCGTCACCCTCGCGGCCCAGCCGTCCGCCGTCCTGCCCGAGACGACCGCCGACGCCACGAGCGACCCGGCCGCCGACTGCCCGGCCGGCCTGGGCTGCGACTGGATCCCCGCGCCCTACGAGAAGGCGAGCCCCGACCTGCCGGACGACACCGGGGACTACGGCAACCACGACCAGGCCGACCGCACCGGCGAGGGCGGGCCGTCGATCGACTACATCGTCATCCACGACACGGAGGGCGGCTACGCCGGCACCCTGAACATGGTCCAGGACCCGAGCTACCTGGCGTGGAACTACACGCTGCGCTCGTCCGACGGGCACGTGGCCAACCACCTCGAGCCCGGCGACGTCGGGTGGCACGCCGGCAACTGGTACATGAACATGCACTCGATCGGGCTGGAGCACGAGGGCTGGGCGGGCACGTCGGGCTGGTTCACCGAGGCGATGTACCAGTCGTCGGCGGAGCTCGTGCGCTACCTCGGTGAGAGGTACGACGTCCCCCTGGACCGCGCCCATGTGATCGGGCACGACCAGATCCCCGGCATCCTGCCCGGGTACACGAAGAGCGTGCACTGGGACCCGGGCCCGTACTGGGACTGGGAGCACTACTTCGAGCTGCTCGGCGCGCCGATCGGTGACGGTCTGGACCCGACGACGGACGTCGCGCCCGGAGACGTCGTCGAGGTCGTGGCCGGCTACGAGGACAACGCCAACCCGATCACGGGCTGCCAGCAGGCGTCGCCCGGCTCGGGCGACTGCGTCGCCGGCGCCGGCACCAACTTCACGGTCGCCTACCAGGAGCCGTCGCTGGACGCGCCCTACGCCCGCGACCCGGGCTGGAAGCCGGGCGGCGCGGCCGGCACCACGTACGCCAGCGACATCAGCGCGCGCGTGAACTCGGGCCACAAGCTCGTCGTCGCGCAGGTGCAGGGCGACTGGCTCGGCGTGTGGTGGGCGGGATCGCTCGCCTGGATCCACAACCCGGCCGACCGGCCGGTCGTCGTGCCGAGCACCGGGCAGACCGTCACGGTGAGCGGCGACGAGGCGGCCGCGATCTACGGCCGCGCGTACCCGGAGGCCGCGGCGTACCAGCCCTACCCGGGCATCGCCCCGCAGGCCGTCACGCCCATCGAGTACACGATCGGCACCGACCAGAGCTACGTGGTGTCCGACGACGACGTGCAGACGGACTACTACCGCGCGGTCTCGTTCGACGGGTCCGTGCCCGACGACCGGACGGACGTGCGCGGCGAGGACGCGTACTACCAGCTCTGGTACGCGCACCGGCAGGTGTTCACCCGCGCGGCGGACGTCGTCCTGAACGACCCCGTGGTCACCGACGTGGAGGGTCCGAGCATCGACGGGAAGGCCAAGGTCGGCCGCACGCTCACCGTCGACCCGGGGGAGTACCTGCCGGACTCGCGGCACCTCCGCGTCGAGGTGCAGTGGCTGCGCGACGGCGATCCCGTGCGCGGGGCGGACGGCCTGCGCTACCACCTCACCGGCCGGGACCGCGGCGCCGAGATCTCGGTCGAGGTGACCGTCTCCGCCCCCGGGTACACGTCGGCGACGTTCGCCTCGGACCCCGTCGGGCCGGTGCGCGCGCACTGACCCCGGGACGGGGTGCGTTCCCGCGAGGTAGTCGCAGATCCCGCGAGGTAGTCCGGATCTCGCCGAGGTAGTCCGGATCTCGTCGAGGTAGTGGTCCAGTCCACTACCTCGGCGAGATCTGGACTACCTCGGCAGGGACGGGGACTGCTTCGCGACGGATCCCGGCCAGTCGCGGCGCAGGACCCCCATGACGACGGAGTCGTAGCGGCGTTCGCGCACCTCGCGTGCCTCGCGGAACCGTGCCTCCTCGACGAAGCCGAGCCGGCGCCCGACCGCGAGCATCCGCTCGTTGCCCGACCAGGTGGCGAAGTCCAGCCGCACGGCGTCGGTCGTCGCGAACAGGTGGTCGGTCCACACCCTCAGCGCCGCGGTACCGACGCCCCGCCCGCGGGTGGCCGGGTCGTAGACCCCGATGCCCATGCGGCGCCAGCCGGAGACCTCGGACTCCCAGTACCAGCTCACGGTCCCGACGAGGGTTGCCGGGTCCTCGGCGAGCGCGACCACCGCTCGTCGCGGCGGGTCGGCGTCCCGATCGGTGCCGCCGTCGAGACCCGTCCGGAGGCGCTCCACGGCCGCGTCGACGTCGTGGGCCGACGGCTTCGGGAAGTAGGGCCCGTCCCAGTCGTGCCACTCCCGGTCCGGGTGCAGCCAGTGCCGGTACTGCTCGAGGTCGGACAGGGCGAAGCGGCGGATGAGCACGCCACCGTAGGCGCCGAGCAAGCCGTGGGTCGACGCGACGGGGTCGACCGGTGCGGGGGGCGTCACGGGCCCATCCTCCCCCGCATGCGCACCCCCGGTGGGCGCCGAGGTAGTCCAGATCTCGCCGAGGTAGTGGACTGGACCACTACCTCGGCGAGATCTGGACTACCTCGCGGGGATCTGGACTACCTGGGCAGGTCTTGAACTACCTCGGGGTCACCAGTTGGGCGTGGCCCCCGGGACGTTCCGGGGCAGCGTCACCTGGTGCGGGTGGATGACGTACGTGAGGCCGTCGGTGGAGGTCTGCCAGACGCGCTCGAAGTTCTCGCGCGTGTAGACGTTCCGTACGTCGGCGTCGGTCGCCTTGTTGGGGTCGTTGATGACGGGGTCGCCGTCGGCGGTGAAGCCCACGATGGTCACGAGGTGGCCGTTGGTGCCGTACCCGGCCTCGGGCATCTCCTCCTTCGTGAAGTTGATCGACACGACCAGCGGGATGCCCGCCGCGACGAACTGCTCCGCCTCGGCCAGCGACCGCAGCCGCGTGACGAACGACTCGAGCCCGTACCGGTGCGCGTACGCCGTGTTGAACGGCCAGTTCCCCGCGCCCTCGTACGCGTAGTCCCACGCGCCGATCGCGGCGTGGTCCACCTGCGGGTCGCCGTTCGGCGCCACGATGTCCGCGAGCTCCGCGGCTGGCACCTGGTACCTCCGGCCGTAGGAGTACTGGATCATCGTGGTCGACGTCGGCGAGCACCACACCTGGCCGCCGCCCCCGAACTCCGGGTACTCGCCGATGTGGATCAGCTGCGAGTAGCCGGGCACGTCGAGCTCGACCGCGCGCCCGAGCGTGAAGTCGCTCGTACCCGCGTAGGCCGCGTCGGGCAGGTACTCGTTGGTCATGGTGCTCACGCCCGCCAGCCGCGGGGTCGCCGTCGACCCGGCAGGCCGGTACAGGGTGACGCGGGTCTGGAACGCCTCCGGCTCGTGGCCGGTCCGCGCGACGAACGTGTCGGTGTACAGGGCGGCGTCGGCGTCGTTCTGGCCCTCGACGGACGTGCGGTGGATGTCGCCCACCGACCCGTCCGCCGGCGCGAAGTCGTCGCCGGAGGCCCAGCGGCCCATGACGAACCACTTGGTCCAGGCGCCGTCGGCCTTGCGCCCGCGGAACTCGGTCTCGACCCACGTTCCGGTGGGGGTGGTGGCGTTCCACGAGGTCACGGACTCGTCGACCGCGTACCCGGTCTCGACGACCGGCGACGTCCAGGTGCCCGTCTCGTACGCCACGGCCGACCCGTCGCCGAACGGGTCGGTGTAGTCGGTGGTCGGCCCGCCGGAGCCGCGCACGACGAGCGTGCCGCCGGCCCCGGGGCGCAGGTTCTCCCAGGTGCCGCTGCGCAGGTCGGCGACGCCGTCCCAGTGCGTGGTGGTGATCTTGTTGCCGGTCGGCCCCTGGTCCTGCGACGGCGACGCGCCGGCCGCGCCCGCCGTCGGCGCGATCACCGCTCCCGCTGCCAGGGCCGCCGTCGTCGCTCGCATCAAGCTCCTTCGCGCCATGCCTGTCATGGGTCCCTCCCCGGGACGGGGGCGGCGGACGGTCCCACCGCCCTGATGGCGAAGACTTTCCCAGATCCTGTGGCCCGTGTCACGACCTTGCGTGGTCGCGTCGGCGGGCCGCGCGTCGCCGGCGGACCCGGGCGGCGCGGGCCACGGGCCGGTGCTAGCGTGACCGGCGATCCCACGGGTGCCCTCGCAAGGGCTGAGATCGGGCTGACGCGGCCCGGACCGTCGAACCTGACCGGGTCATGCCGGCGTAGGAAGTTGGAGAACTGATGCACACTGCACCGTCGCGCGCGCTCGCCCACCTCACCGAGGGTCGCACCACCGACGAGACCGCCGTCGACCGGGACGGGATCCGCGTCCCGGTCACGGAGATCCGCCTCGCGCCGTCGCCCGACGGCACCGCCAACCCGCCGGTCCGCGTCTACCGGACGCAGGGCCCGGGCGGCGACCCCACCCGCGGCATCCCGCCCCTGCGGGAGCCGTGGATCGAGGCCCGCGGGGACACCGGGACGTACGCCGGCCGGACCCGCGACCTCGCCGACGACGGCCGGGGCGCCCGACGCCGGGGTGCCGCGTCGGCGGAGTGGCGGGGCGAGGCCCGCCCGCCGCGGCGCGGCCACGAGGGCGCCGTCGTCACGCAGATGGCGTACGCCCGGCGCGGCGAGGTCACCGCCGAGATGCGCTTCGTGGCGCTGCGCGAGGGCGTCGACGTCGAGCTGGTCCGCAGCGAGGTCGCCGCGGGCCGGGCGATCATCCCGGCGAACGTGAACCACCCGGAGTCGGAGCCGATGATCATCGGCCGGGCGTTCGCGGTGAAGGTCAACGCCAACATCGGCAACTCCGCCGTGCACTCCTCGATCGCGGAGGAGGTGGAGAAGCTCGAGTGGGCCACCCGCTGGGGCGCGGACACCGTGATGGACCTGTCCACCGGCGACGACATCCACACCACCCGCGAGTGGCTCCTGCGCAACTCCCCGGTGCCCATCGGCACGGTGCCGATCTACCAGGCGCTGGAGAAGGTGGACGGCGACGCGTCCCGGCTGAGCTGGGAGGTGTACCGGGACACCGTCGTCGAGCAGTGCGAGCAGGGCGTGGACTACATGACGGTGCACGCGGGCGTGCTGCTGCGCTACGTGCCGCTCACCGCGGACCGCGTCACCGGCATCGTCAGCCGGGGCGGGTCGATCCTGGCCGGCTGGTGCCTCGCGCACCACGAGGAGAACTTCCTGTTCACGCACTTCGACGAGCTGTGCGAGATCTTCGCGCGGTACGACGTCGCGTTCTCGCTCGGCGACGGGCTGCGGCCCGGGTCGCTCGCGGACGCCAACGACGCCGCCCAGTTCGCCGAGCTCGACACGCTCGCGGAGCTGACCAGGCGCGCGTGGGCGCACGACGTGCAGGTCATGGTCGAGGGCCCCGGGCACGTGCCGCTGCACCTGGTGCGCGAGAACGTGGAGCGCCAGCAGGAGCTGTGCGACGGGGCGCCGTTCTACACGCTCGGGCCGCTGGTCACGGACATCGCGCCCGGCTACGACCACATCACCTCCGCCATCGGCGCGACGGAGATCGCGCGGTACGGCACGGCGATGCTCTGCTATGTCACGCCCAAGGAGCACCTCGGGCTGCCGAACCGCGACGACGTGCGCACCGGCGTCGTGACGTACAAGATCGCGGCGCACGCGGCCGACGTCGCCAAGGGGCACCCGGGCGCGCGCGACCGGGACGACGCCCTGAGCAAGGCCCGGTTCGAGTTCCGCTGGCGCGACCAGTTCGCGCTGTCCCTCGACCCGGAGCTGGCCGAGGAGTACCACGACGAGACGCTCCCGGCGGAGGCGGCGAAGACGGCGCACTTCTGCTCGATGTGCGGGCCCAAGTTCTGCTCGATGCGCATCTCGCAGGACATCCGCGACGAGTTCGGCGGCGCGGACGCCCAGGGCGCGCGCGTGGGCCTCGCGGCGGGGACGGCCGCGGCGGGCATGGTGGCCAAGTCCGCCGAGTTCCGGGCGGCCGGGGGCGAGGTCTACCTCCCCGCGCCGACCGTGCGCTGAGACGGTGCGCTGAGACGGTGCGCTGAGACGGCGCGCCGACACACGCGCCGGCGCGGGCACGCCCAGGGTCCGGGCGGGATCGCGGTACGCCTCGTCGTCGACGACGAGCCACGACCCGCCCGGGCCGCGCAGTGTGATCTGTGGCGCACCGGTTGGCATCGAAGCGAGTGAACCCTAAGTTAGGCCAGGCTGACCTAAGCCCGACGACCTTCGAGGAGTCCCGTGACGATGCCCTCCGACCTGCTGGGAGCCGCGACCGCGGCCGACTACGCCGGCGCGCTGCACGCCGTGGTGGACGACGTGGCCACCCGCGTCGCGACCGCCCGGCAACCGTTCTGCGGCGCGAGCCGCCGCGAGCTGCAGGCGCTCGTCGACGCCGTCGACCTCGACGGCCCGCCGGTCGGGACCCCCGACGCGCTGCGCGAGACCGCGGAGCTCTACGCGTCGCACGCCGTCTGGTTCCACCACCCCGGCTACGCCGCGCACCTGAACTGCCCGGTGGCGCTGCCGGCCGTCGGCGCCGAGGCGATGCTCGCCGCGATCAACACGTCCGTCGACACCTACGACCAGTCGACGGTCGCGACGCTCATGGAGCAGCGCCTCGTCGAGTGGACCGTGGCGCGCATCGGGTTCCCTGCCGGTGACGGGGCGGGGGGCGGGGACGGGGTGTTCACCTCGGGCGGCACGCAGTCGAACCTGCAGGCCCTGCACCTGGCCCGCGAGCACGCGCTCACCGGGCCGGACGGCGCCCGGCTCGGCGGGGCGGCGCGCCGCGACCGGCTCGGCCGGCTGCGGGTCCTCGCGACGGCGTCGGGGCACTTCAGCGTGGCGCGCTCCGCGCTGCTGCTCGGCCTGGACGACGACGCCGTGGTCGCGGTCCCGACGGACGCGGCGGGCCGGATGGACCCGGGCGCCCTCGCCCGGGCGCTGGTCGACGTCGAGCGCACGGGCGACGTGGTGATGGCGGTCGTCGTGACGGCGGGCACCACCGACCGCGGCTGCGTCGACCCGATCGGGCCCGTGGCGGACCTGTGCGACGCCGTCGGCGCCTGGCTGCACGTGGATGCCGCGTACGGCGGCGGGCTGCTGGTCTCGCGCCGCCGCCGCCACCTGCTGGACGGTATCGAGCGGGCCCGCAGCGTCACGGTGGACTTCCACAAGACGTTCTTCCAGCCCGTGTCGTCCAGCGCGCTGCTGGTGCGCGAGGCCGCGGACCTGGCCCGCGTGACCTGGCACGCGGACTACCTCAACCCCGCCGAGGAGTCGGGCGAGCGCAACCCCGACCTCAACCTGGTCGACAAGTCCCTGCAGACCACGCGGCGCTTCGACGCGCTCAAGCTCTGGGCCACGCTGCGCGCGGTCGGCGCCGACGGCGTCGGGGCGATGGTGGACGCCGTCTGCGACCTCGCGGCCGCCGTGCACGCCGACGTCGCCAGCGACCCCGAGCTGCGGCTCCTCGCGCCCACCGACCTGTCCACGGTGCTCTTCCGCTTCCAGCCGGACGGCGTCGACGACGCCCGGGCCGACGCCCTCGTGCCCCGCGTGCGGCGCGTGCTGTTCGACTCCGGCCGAGCGCTCGTCGCCAAGACCGTGATCGACGGCCGCCCGTGCCTCAAGCTCACCCTGCTCAACCCGGACACGACGCTCGACGACGTGCGCGCCGTGCTCGACCTGGTGCGCTCCACGGCGCACGGGCTGCTCGCCGGGGAGGAGCTGCTCACGGGCGACGCCCCGCCGTGCCGCGGCGCCCACCCGAGGCTCGAGCGCACCGCCGTCCCGCACGACCCCGCCCTCGAGGAGGCCACCCGATGACCCGCACCCACGACCTGCTCGGCATCGGTGTCGGCCCGTTCAACCTGGGCCTCGCCGCGCTCGCCGACCCGCTGGACGACGTCGACGCCGTCTTCCTCGACCGGCGCGACGGCTTCAGCTGGCACCCCGGCATGATGCTCGAGGGCGCCACGATCCAGGTGCCGTTCCTGGCCGACCTGGTGACGATGGCCGACCCCACCTCGCCGTACTCGTTCCTGGCGTTCCTCAAGGCCACGGGCCGGCTGTACCCGTTCTACATCCGCGAGTCGTTCTACCCGCTGCGCGCCGAGTACGACCAGTACTGCCGGTGGGTGGCCGACCGGCTCACCACCCTGCGCTGGGGCCGCGAGGTCACGGCGGTGGACCGCGACGAGGCGACCGGCGACCTCGTCGTGACCGCCCGCCTGACCGCCGGCCCGGGCCAGGCACCCCGCACGGAGACGTACCGGGCGCGCCACGTCGTCCTCGGCGTCGGCACGACGCCGCAGCTGCCCGGGCCGCTCGCCGCCCTGGCGGCCGAGGCCGCCGGGAACCCGGCCGCCGGCCCCGTCGTGCACAGCGCCGAGTACCTGCCGCACCGCGACGCGCTCGCGGCGTCGGGCGCGGTGACCGTCGTCGGGTCGGGGCAGTCCGCCGCCGAGGTGTACCGCGACCTGCTCGAGGACGCGGCCCCCGGGACCCACCGCGTGGACTGGGTGACGCGCTCGCCGCGGTTCTTCCCGATGGAGTACACCAAGCTCACGCTCGAGATGACCTCGCCCGAGTACACCGACCACTACCGGTCGCTGCCCACCGAGCTGCGCGAGATCCTGGGCCGCGAGCAGCGCGGGCTGTACAAGGGGATCAGCGGCGACCTCGTCGACGACATCTACGACACCCTCTACCGCAAGTCCGCCCTCGGTCGCGAGGTGCCCACCACCCTGCTGTCGGACACGGAGGTGGTCGCCGCCCGGTTCGAGCCCGTCGCGGACGACCCGGACGGTACAGGCGAGTACGTGCTCACCCTGCGGCACGGCCAGCTCGGCACCACGGCGGAGCACCGCACGCGCGCGGTCGTCGCCGCCACCGGCTACGGGTCGGGCGTGCCCGGCTTCGTGGCCCCGGGGCTGGTCGACCTCGACGAGCTCGGCCGCGTGGACGTGGCCCGCGACTACACCGCCGGCGCGGGCGGGCGCCTGCACGTGGGCGGCACGGAGGCGCACACGCACGGCGTCACCGCCCCCGACCTGGGGTTCGCCCCGTGGCGGAACTCGGTGATCCTCGCGCAGGTCACCGGCCGGGAGCCCTACCCGGTCGAGCGCGGCATCGCGTTCCAGACGTTCGGCCTGCCCGGGGGCGCACCCGCCCCGTCGGCGGCCACCGCGGCCCGGGCGCAGGAGGTGGCGCGATGACGACGACGGCCCCCGGGACCCGGCCCCTCCCGGTCGTCGGCACCCGCCCGGCGCCCGCGCGGCTCGCCCGCGACCGGGTCACCCTCGAGCCGGTCGACCCCGGCCGCGACGCCGCGACCCTGCACGCCTGGCTGGCGCACCCCGCGTCGGCGTTCTGGCGCATGGGGCACCTGAGCGCGGGGGACGTGCGGGACTACCTCGCCGACGTCGCGGACGACCCGCACCAGGACGGCTGGCTGGGCCGCGTGGACGGCCGCCCCGCGTTCTACGCCGAGACCTACGACCCGGCGCACGTGCTGCTCGCCGGTGTCCACGACGCCACGCCCGGCGACCTCGGCATGCACCTGCTCGTCGCGCCGCCGCCCGACGACCCGGCGGACCGCACCCCCGGGCTCACGGACGCGGTGATGGCCGCCGTCGTGCGGTTCTGCCTGGCGCCGGCACCGGACGGTCGCGGGGCGGCGCGCGTCGTCGTCGAGCCCGACGTGCGCAACCGCTCCGTCGCCGCGAAGAACGCCGCCGCCGGGTTCCGGGTGCTGCGCGAGGTCGACCTCGACGACGACGGGCACACCAAGCGGGCGGCCCTGAGCGTCTGCACGCGCGCGGACTTCGCGGCCTCGCCGCTGGGCGGCGATCCCGGCCTCGCGCCGCACCTGCGGCCGGACCTCGCCGCGCACGCCCACCGGCACCTCGCCGCCAAGGCGCTCGCGGAGCTCGCGCACGAGCGCCTGTTCCGCCCGGAGCCCGACGGGGATTGCTGTGAGCATGGTCGTGGCCCGTTTCCGCCTGCGACACAGGGCCACGAGCATGCTCACAGCGACGGGGCGGGGGAAGCTCGCCGGTACGCGCTCGCGCTCGACGGCATGACCTACCGCTTCGCGGCGCGCACGTTCGCGCTGGAGCACTGGGTGGTCGACCCCGCGTCGATCACGCGCACGGCGGTCTCGGGCGACGACGCCGTCGAGCTGCCCGTCGACGCGCTGGAGCTGGTGGCCGAGCTGCAGCCGCTGCTGCAGATCCCGGACGACCTCGTGGCCACGTACCTGGAGGAGCTGTCCTCCACGCTGGCCGCGGCCTGCGCCAAGCGCGACCGGGAGCTGAGCGGGGCGTCGCCGCAGGTGCCGAGCCTGCTGGCGGGGCTCGCGCCGGCCGCCGCCGACGTCGACGAGACCGACGACGACCGCGCGCGGGCCGACGCCTTCCAGGCCGCGGAGGCGGCGATGACCGAGGGCCACCCGGGCTTCCTGGCGAACAACGGCCGCATCGGGTTCTCGCTCGACGACTACCGCGCGTACGCCCCCGAGCGCGGCGAGCGGATGCGCCTGGTCTGGCTGGCCGCGCGGCGCGAGCACGCCCACCTGGCCGTGGGCGACGGGCTCACCGAGGACGGGCTGTACGGCGGCGAGCTCTCCGGCGCCGAGCGCGCGGCCTTCGCCGACCGCCTGGCCGCGCGCGGCCTGGACCCGGCCGAGTACCTGTACCTGCCCGTGCACCCGTGGCAGTGGCAGCACCGGGTGCCGATCACGTTCGCGGCGGACGTCGCGCGCGGCGACCTCGTGCCGCTGGGCCCGGGCGCCGACGAGTACCAGCCGCAGCAGTCCATCCGCACGATGTTCAACCGCACGCGGCCCGAGCGGCACTACGTCAAGGTGGCGCTGGCGATCCAGAACATGGGCTTCCTGCGCGGGCTCTCCCCGGCGTACATGCGCGACACGCCCCTCATCAACGACTGGGTGGCCGGCCTCGTCGACGGCGACCGGACGCTGCGGGCGGCGGGGTTCGAGGTGCTGCGCGAGCGCGCGTCGGTCGGGTACACCGGCGACGTCTACCACCGCACGGCCCGGCCGAGCGCGCACCGCAAGATGCTCGCCGCCCTGTGGCGGGAGTCGCCGGTGCCGCGCACCGCGCCGGGGGAGCGGCTGGCCACGATGGCGAGCCTGCTGCACCGCGACGCCTCCGGGCGGTCGCTCGCGACCGCGCTGGTCCGCGCGTCGGGCATCGCGCCCGAGTCCTGGCTGCGCGCCTACCTCGACGCCTACCTGTACCCGCTGGTGCACTGCCTGCGCGCGCACGACCTGGCGTTCATGCCGCACGGCGAGAACCTCGTCCTCGTGCTGCGCGACGGCGTCGTGCGGCGGGTGTTCATGAAGGACGTCGGGGAGGAGATCGCCGTCCTCGGGCACCGCGACCTGCCGGCCGGCGTCGAGCGGACGCGCGCCGTCGTCGACGCCGACCAGAAGGCGCTGTCGGTCTTCACCGACGTGTTCGACGGCGTGCTGCGGCACCTCGCGGGCATCCTCGCCGTCGACGGGGTGCTCGGCGAGGACCGGTTCTGGGCGGTCGTGGCCGACGTCGTCGACCGGCACGGCGACGAGCACCCGGACCTGGCCGGCCGCGTCGACCTGCGGGGGCCGCGCTTCGCGCACTCGTGCCTCAACCGGCTGCAGCTGCGCAACACGCTGCAGATGGTCGACCTCACCGACCAGTCCGGCTCGCTGCTGTACGCCGGCACGATGGCGAACCCGGTGGCGCGGTGAGCGACGTCTCCGGCGCCCGGCGCCCGCCCCGGTTCGAGCTGTTCCGCGACGCGTGGGGCGTGCCGCACGTGCGCGCCGGCTCCGAGGCGGACCTCGCCTTCGGCCAGGGGTACGTCACGGCCCTGGACCGGGGGTGGCAGCTCGAGGTGGACCGCTGGTACGGCGAGGGCCGGCTCGCCGCCCGCGTCGGGCCGGCGGGCCTGGAGTGGGACCGGTTCGCCGTCCGGGTGCGGCTCGCCGACACCACCCGCCGGGTGTGGGCGGCCCTCGCCGCGCCGGAGCGCGACTGGCTCGCCGCCTACGCCGACGGCGTGCGGGCGGGACTCGACGCGGGCGGGCGGGACACGCCCGAGCGGGCGCAGCTGGCCCGCGCCCTCGGCGGCGCCCCGCTGCCCGACGACGAGCCCTGGCGCCCGTGGACGCCGATCGGCACGTTCCTGGTGCACCACGTCCTGTTCAGCGGGTTCCCGCACCTGCTGTGGCGCGAGCACGTGACGCGCACGCTCGGCGCCGGCGCCGCGGGCTGGTGGGGCGCGGTCGACGGCGGCCCGTCGTCGGGGTCCAACGCGTGGGCGCTGCACGGGTCGCGCACGGCGTCGGGCGCGCCGCTGCTGGCCGGCGACCCGCACCGCCTCCTCGAGCTGCCCGGCGTGTACCAGCAGGTCCGGCTGGCCCGCCCCGGTCACGACGTGGTCGGGCTGGCGTTCCCCGGCGTGCCGGGCGTGCTGCACCTCGGGCACGCCCAGACCCCGGAGGGCGCGGCGGCGTGGGGCATCACCAACGCGATGGCGCACCACGTCGAGGTGTTCGTCGAGGGGGACGACGCAGCGAGCGCCGCAGGGCGGGCCGTCGCGTCGGGCGTCGAGACGGTGCCCGTGCGCGGTGGCGACGCGGTCGCCGTGCCGTGGGCCGAGACGCCGCACGGCCCCCTCGTCACCGACCGGCACAGCCTCCGGTGGCCGGTGCGGGTCACCGCCGACGCCGGGGTCGCGGCCTGGCGGGCCCTCCAGCGGGTGCGGACTGCGCGCGACGTCGCCGACGCCCTCGCGGGCTGGGTCGACCCGGTCAACCGCGTGCTCGCCGCCGACTCCACGGGCGAGGTGCTGAGCCTCACGGCCGGCCGGGTGCCGGTCGTGGCGCCGTCGGGCCGCGTCGTCCCGGCCGTGCCACCGCGAGCGGGAGAGGCCCCCGCGCGGGACCGAGGGCGCGACATCCGCTGGCGCGCGCTGCCCGACCCCGTCGCCGTCACCGACGTCGCGGTGGACGCCAACGACCGCCCCGACCGGCCGGAGCTGGACCTCGGCCACGCGTACGCGCCGCACCGCGCGGCGCGCGTGCGCGACCTGCTCGCCGCACCGCCGCCCGGCGGGGAGACCGCCGCCGCGCAGGACCGCGTGCTCGCCGACACCCGCGACGGCGGCGGGCCGGGGCTCGTCGCCTGGCTGGACGGGTGCGCCGACCCGCGCGCGGGGCGGCTGCGCGCCTGGGCCGGGGCGGGCGCCCGCGCGGACGCGGCCGACGCCGGCGCCGCGCTGTTCGCCCGCTGGCGGCACGCCCTCGTGCGCGCCGTCGCCGCCGACCCCGCGCTCGCCCCGCTGCACGCGCCGCACGACCTGCCGGAGGTGTTCGCGCCCTGGCTCGACGTCGTCGCGCGGGTGGGCGACGCGCTCGTGGTCGTGCTCGCGTCCGGGGCCGTCGACGGGTCGCGCCTCGCCGCGCAGGCGCTCGCGGGCCTCGACGACGGCGAGGGTGCGCCGGCCGGCGTCACCTGGGGCGACCTGCACCGCCTCGCGCCCCTGCACGCCCTGGACCTCGTCCCCGGCGCGACGTCTCCCGCGGTGCCCGCCGCGCCGCTCGGCGGGACCGGCGACGCGGTGCGCTGCACCGGCGGCGTGCCGGGCGTGTCGCACGCGGCGTCGCGCGGCTCGGTGGCGCGCTGGGTGTGGGACCTCGGCGACCGACGCCGCAGCCGGTGGGGGGTGCCGTTCGGCGCCGCCGGCGACCCGCGCTCGCCGCACTTCGCCGACCAGCACCCGGCGTGGGCGGCCGCCCGCACCGTGGAGATCGAGACCGAGTGGGCGCGCCTGCGCCCCGTACCCCTTCCGGAGGACCGATGACCGACGACACCCGACTCCTGGCCGGCGCCCGCGGCGAGGAGGTGTGGCGCACCGACGTGCCGGGCGCGGGCACCCTCACGGCGCACGTCCTGGACCCGGTCGCCGACGTCGACGTGCTGCACGCCTGGGTGAACCGCCCCCATGCCGGCTTCTGGGGGCTGGCCGGCCTGACCCGCGACGAGCTGAGCGCCACCTACGCGTTCGTCGACTCCCTGCCCACGCACCACGCCTACCTGGTGCGCTGGGACGGCGAGCCGGTCGTGCTCGTGCAGCTGTACCACCCGGAGGACGACCCGGTCGCGACGGCCTACGACGCGCAGCCCGGCGACCTCGGCATGCACTTCTTCAAGGGCGCCGACGGACCCGCGCAGCGGTACGGGGTCGCGCCGTGGACCGTCATCGGGCCCGCCGTGCTCGGGCTCGCGCTGGCCGGGCCGGGCACGCGCCGGCTGGTCGTGGAACCGGACGCCCGCAACCGGGCGGCGATCACCCGCATGGCGGCGTTCGGGTTCGAGCCCGCCGGCACCGTGCGCTTCGAGTCGCCGCAGGGTCCCAAGGAGGCGGTGCTGGCGTTCTGCCCGCGCGAGCGCGCGGAGGCGCTCCTCGCGGGGGCTAGCGGGCCGGGACCGGCGCGACCGACGGCTCCCACTCGCGCCTGATCAGGCCGTACACCCACGTGTCCGACACGTCGCCGTTCACGACGCACTGTTCGGGCAGCGTCCCTTCCCGCACGAAGCCGTTCTTCTCCAGGACGCGGGCGGAGACCACCCGCATCCCGGTGCCGTCGTCCGCCATCGTCCGGCACCTGGCGAGGAAGCGCTCGGCGCGGGCGGGCTCGTCCGTGGGCGGGGAGTCCCGGTAGCGCATCACGCGGGCGCTGCTGTGCAGGGCGAGGAGGTGGTCCGCGTCGGCGGCGGTGAAGGGTCGCAGTCGTAGGCGAGCGGTGTGCAGCTAGGGGGTGGCCACGGTCATGCGCGCCATCGTGCGTCATCGCGGGGCGGGCGGGACACCGAATTCACGGTCGGGGCCAGGCCTACCGGGGCTCCGCCTTCGTGGCCGGGGACGGCGCGGGGCCGGTGGTGGTGCCGGGCACGAGCTCGACGGGGAGCGTCGTGCAGGTGGGCTCCTCGCCGGCCAGCACGCCGAGGACGGCGCCGCCCAGCGCGGCGCCCTTGGCCTGCAGCGGCTGGTGCACGCTGGTGAGGACGTCGGGGGAGAGCCACGGCAGGTCGATGCCGTCGAACCCGGCGATGGACACGTCGTCCGGCACGCGCAGGCCGAGCTCGCGGGCGGCGATGACGGCGCCCGCGGCGAGCAGGTCGGAGTGCGCGACGATCGCCGTCGGTCGCTCGGTCTCCGGCACCCACGCGCCCAGGATCTCCGTGGCGGCGTCGCGCCCGTGCTCGACGAGGGACGCGGGCGTCTCCCAGGAGATGACGGGCTCCACCTCGTCGCGCACGCCCTCGAGGCGGTGCCGCGTCGACGTGCGGTCGGCCCGCGCGAGGCGGGCCCCGTCGATCGGGCCCGAGCGCTCGTCGGCGTCGAGGGGGAGCGTGATCTCCGCGATCCGCGTGTGCCCCAGGTCCTTGAGGTGCCGGACGGCCTGGGCGGTGCCGGCGCGGTCGTCCAGCGCGACGAGCGGCGCGCCGTCCACGCGCCCGCCCTCGCCGACGACGACCGGCACGTCGCGGCGCCGCAGGGCCGCGAGCGTCGCGTCGTCGGTGAGCACGCCCCACACGAGCACGGCCACGTCCATCGCGGCGGACTCCAGGAGCGGGTCGACGACGGACACCGGCGCGGGGAGCGTGCCGTCGGCGGCGGGCGGCGCGGGCGCCTTGCGGACGCCGGGGATGAGCAGCACCCCCAGGCCCTCGGCGCCGAGCACGTCGACGAGGCCGTCGAGGACCTTGACCGCGACGGGGTCGCGGAACGCCCTGCCGGGCTGGTCGCCGAGGACGACGCCCACGATGCCGGAGCGGCCGGAGCGCAGCTGCCGGCCGAGCGGGTTGGGGCCGGAGTAGCCGAGCTCCGCGGCGGCGGCGAGCACCTTGTCGCGGGTCTCGGCGGTGATCGGGCCCGCGCCGGAGAACGCCAGCGACGCGGTGGAGACCGAGACGCCCGCGAGCTCGGCCACCCGCGCGAGGGTCGGTCGGGTGCCGTGGCTGCGGCCCATGGAGCTCCTTCCGGCGGTGTCGGGCCGTCAGCCTACCCGCGGCAGGGCCACCGCGTTCGAAACGATTTGACCCGCGTGGCGGATTCGGGAAGCGTCGGGCCGTGACCACCGAGCTTCCGCGCGAGCGACCCGCCGCGCCGCCGCCGCACGCCGTGCGTGCGGCCTGGGCCGTCTTCGCCGTCTTCGTGGTGGCGGGGATCGGCATGTCGACGTGGGCCTCCCGCATCCCCGCGGTGCGCGACGGCCTCGGCTTCTCCGAGTCCGAGATGGGCGTGCTGCTGCTCACGGGGGCGATCGGCTCGCTGGTCGCGCTGCCGCTGTCCGGGATGATCGCGTCGCGCATCGGCGCCGCCCGCACCTGCGTGTCGTTCGCCGCGCTGGCGGCCGTCGGCTTCAGCATCACGACCCTCGCCGTCGAGGGCGACCACCCCCTCCTCGTCCGGGTCGGTCTGTTCGTCGGCGGCATGGGCGTGGGCATCTGGGACGCCGCGATGAACCTCGAGGGCGCCGTCGTCGAGCAGCGCCTGGGCAGGTCGGTCATGCCGCGCTTCCACGCCGGGTTCTCGCTCGGCACCGTCGCGGGCGCGGGCATCGGCGCGCTCGCGGCGCACGCCGGGGTGTCGCTGCCGGCCCACGTCATCACGGTCATGGTGATCGACCTGCTGGTGGTCGTGGCCTGCGTGCGGTTCTTCGAGGCGACGCCGCACGGCGCGGGCGCGGCGGCCGACGGCGCGCACGGCGCCGACGCCCAGGCCGACCCGTCCACCGCCGTCGACGCGGTCGGCGGTCACTCGCTGCGCGACACCCTCGCCACCTGGCGCGAGTCGCGCACGCTGCTCGTCGGCCTCGTCGTGCTGGCGGCCGCGCTCACCGAGGGCGCCGCGAACGACTGGGTCAGCCTCGCCGTCGTCGACGGGTTCGGCACCCCCGACTCCACCGGCGCGATCGCCCTCGCGGTGTTCCTGTGCGCGATGACGCTCACCCGGCTCGCGGGCACGTCGCTCATCGACCGCTACGGCCGCGTGACCATGCTGCGCGTGTGCGGGGCGGCGGCCCTGGTCGGCGTGGTCGTCTTCGCGCTCGTGCCGTCGCTGTGGGTGGCGCTGGTGGGCGTCGCGATCTGGGGCGCCGGCGCCTCGCTCGGCTTCCCGTTGGGCATGTCGGCCGCGTCCGACGACCCGCGCCGGGCCGCCCTGCGCGTGTCGGTGGTCTCGACGATCGGCTACTCGGCGTTCTTCGTGGGCCCGGCGCTCATCGGCTTCCTCGCCGAGCACGTCGGCTACCGCGACGCCCTGCTTGTCCTGGCCGTGCCCGTCGCGGTGGGGCTGCTCGTGGCGGGCGCCGCCCGGCCGCTGCCGGCCGCCCCGGAGTCGACGCGTACGCTGGGCGCGTGAGCCTGTCGACCCTCCGCACCTCCTCCGCCGACGACCGCAGGTCGTCGCCCCCCGCGCTCTCCGAGCTCACGACGCTGCGCGTCGGCGGGCCCGTGGGGGACTACGTGGAGGCGGAGTCGGAGGCGGAGCTCGTCGACGCCGTGCGGGCCGCGGACGACGCCGGGCAGCCCCTGCTGGTGATCGGCGGCGGGTCCAACCTGCTCGTGGCGGACGAGGGCTTCGCGGGGCTCGTCGTGCGGGACGTGCGGCAGGGCCTCGACGCGGACCTGGCCGACTCCTGCGGCACGGACGGCGCGTGCGGCGGCGCGAGCCTCACGCTGCCCGCCGGGCAGGACTGGGACACCTTCGTGGCCGAGGCCGTGGCGAACGAGTGGGTGGGCGTGGAGGCGCTGTCGGGCGTCCCGGGCACCGTCGGCGCCGCCCCGGTGCAGAACATCGGCGCGTACGGCCAGGAGGTGTCCGGCGTGGTGGCGTCCGTGCGCACCTGGGACCGGGCCACCGGCAGCCGGAAGACCTTCGCGCTCAGCGAGCTCGGCTTCGGGTACCGGACGTCGCTGCTCAAGCGCACGATGCGGGCCGGCAGCGGCGAGGGCGCCCCGTGGTACCCGACGCCCCGCTACGTGGTGCTCGAGGTGAACCTGCAGATGCGGCTCGGCAGCCTGTCGGCGCCCGTCGGCTACGGCGAGCTGGCGCGCCGCCTCGGCGTCGAGGTGGGCGAGCGGGCGCCGTCGGCCGCGGTGCGCGAGGCCGTGCTGGAGCTGCGCGGCGCCAAGGGCATGCTGCTCGACGGCGTGGGCGTCGCCGGCCCCGACCACGCGCCCGACCACGACCGCTGGTCGGCCGGGTCGTTCTTCACGAACCCCGTGCTGCCCGCCGAGGCGGCGGACGAGCTGCCCCAGGACGCCCCGCGCTTCCCGGTGCGGTCCGCGACGCCCGAGACGACCACCGGCCCGAGCCTCGGCGTCGTGGACCCCGCGCTGGTGAAGACCAGCGCCGCGTGGCTCATCGAGCACGCCGGGTTCACCAAGGGCTTCGGCCTCGCCGGCGAGCACAGCCCGGCGCGCCTGTCGACGCGCCACACGCTCGCCCTGACCAACCGCGGTGGCGCGACGGCGGCCGACCTGGTCGCCCTCGCGCGCACCGTGCGCGACGGCGTGCGGGACGCCTTCGGCGTCGAGCTGGAGCCCGAGCCGGTGCTGGTCGGCACCGCCCTGTAGCGCTCGGGAGCCGTCGCGCTCGGGAGAGCGCTCAGTAGAGGATGACGGGCGTGCCCTTCGGCATGCCCCAGGAGTCCCACAGCCAGCTGATGGCCGCGTTGGACACGCGCACGCACCCGTGCGACGCGGGGTACGGCGGGATCGACGGCGAGCCGTGCACCGCGTATCCGCCCGAGAAGTACTTCGGCCGGTACATCGAGCCGAGCTCGAGCGTCGACTCGTGCATGCCGTTGCGCTCCATGTACACGGCGAAGGAGCCGCGCGGCGTCGACGCGTGGTAGCTGCGGCCCTTGGCCTCGAACGTCTCCCCGTTGCCCGACGACGCGTTGAAGATCCGGGTGACCTTGCCGTCCTCGACGGTCATCAGCAGCTGCCGGTCGAGGTCGATCTCGATGGCCTTGCCCGACGACGAGTGCGCGGACGGGCGGACGCCGTCGTCCAGCGCGGCCTGCGTCTTCGGCCCGACGACGCCGTCGCGGTACTGCCCGGCCGCCTTCTGCAGCGCCCACACGGCCTGCTGCGTGGCGGGGCCGAAGCTGCCGTCGGCGTCCTGGAGGAAGTAGCCCAGCTCCTGCAGGCGCTCCTGCAGCGCGACGACCCGTTCGCCCGAGTCGCCGGACGCGAGCATCGCGTCGCGCTCCTCGGCGGCCTTCTTCTCGGCCGCCTCTTGCTCCGCGGCCTCCTTCGCGGCGGCGTCCTCGGCGGCCTTCTGCTCGGCCTCCTGCTTCGCCTTCTTCTCCGCGGCCTTCTTCTCGGCGGCCTCCTGCTCGGCCTTCTGGTCCGCGGCCTCCTGCTCGGCCTCCTCCTGCGCCTCCTTGGCCTCCTGCTCCGCGCGCTCCTGCGCGGCGGTCGCGTCGTCCGACGCGTCGGGCGAGGAGGCCCCGTCGGCGGAGCCCGAGGACGCCGTCGCGGTGGCGGTCGGCGCCGCGCCGGGCTCCGGCTCCGTGCCGCCCGACAACGGGGCGCAGCCGGTGAGCACCAGCGCGAGGACGACCGGGACGCCGACGAGCGACGCCGCTCGGCGTCGCCATGGGCTGGGAACCGTACGCATCGTGCCCCTTCCGCGCCGGTGGGCGGCGCGCCGGGGGCGCCGCGGAAGTACTACCGTGCCCCGCGCGCCCCCGGACCGCGACCCCAGCACTCCGGCCGTGTCGTGATCGTCACCGTCTCGTGACCTGTCGTGTGCCGTTCACCTGCTCCGACGCACGACGACGCGGTGTCGTTGGGGGCGGTCCGCGGCGCCCGGCACGACGACAACCCTTCCAGCACGCGGTCCCTCGCGTCATCGGGGCCGATGACGCGAGGGACCGCGTGCCGGAAGGCGGCTCGGTCAGCGCCGGTCCTCCTTGAGGACCGCGAGCCGCTGCCGGTACTCGGCCTCGTCGATCTCGCCGCGGGCGTACCGCTCGCCCAGAGCGTCGACCCCGCCGGCGCCGCCGCGGGCCCACGGCGGGCCGTACCGGCGGGCGCGGCGGGCGATGAGGAAGACGACGGTGGCGAAGAGCAGGAACCACAGGATCGGGAAGACGATCCACCAGCCCGGCCCGCCGCCGCCGGCGTACGGGTGCGCGGCGACGGCCGCGGGGACGGCGATCGCGGTGGCAGTGGTGAGCATCGTGGACTCCTCGTGACGGTGGGTCCGCCCGGTGCGGGCCCTCGACCACCACCGTCGCCCGGCGGGGTGGTCCACGTCGTCAGCCCGCCGTACCGACCTGCGTCGTCCCGTCGTGCCGCTCGCCCCGGGCCGCGGTCAGCCCGACCAGCCGGGCCGGACGACGCCGCCCTCGTACGCCGCCACGACGAGCTGCGCGCGGTCGCGCGCGCCGAGCTTCGCCATGACGCGCGAGACGTGGGTCTTGACGGTCGACTCCGAGAGGTAGAGCGTGCGCGCGATGTCGTCGTTCGACAGGCCGCCGGCCACCTCCACGAGCACCTCGCGCTCGCGCGCGGTGAGGTCGCCGAGGCCGGGCGGGGGCGGCACGTCGCGGGTCGCGTCGGCCACACGGGCGAGCAGGCGGCGCGTGACGCCGGGGGAGAGGAGCGCGTCGCCCGCGGCGGCCACGCGCACGGCGCGCACGAGGTCCGCGGGCTCGGTGTCCTTGACGAGGAAGCCGGTCGCGCCGCCGCGGATCGCGTCGGCCACGTACTCGTCCAGCTCGAACGTCGTCACGACCACCACGTGCACGCCGCCCGCGCGCGGGTCCGCCACGATCCGGCGGGTGGCCTCCAGCCCGTCCGTGCCGGGCATCCGCACGTCCATGAGGACGACGTCGGGCAGGAGCTCGAGGGCGAGGCGCACCGCGTCGTCGCCGGTCGCGGCCTCGCCGACCACGGTCATGTCGTCCTCGGCGTCCAGCAGCGCGCGGAATCCGCCGCGCACCAGCGCCTGGTCGTCGGCCAGCAGCACGCGGATCATGCGTGGTCCTCCTCGGTCGCGGCGGCGTCGGCCTCGTGCGTCTGACGGGCCTCGTGCGTCTGACCGGCCTCGTGCGGCGGCGGGGCGTCGATGGGCAGCGGGATCGTGGCGTCGACGACGAAGCCGACGCCGTCGCCCGCCGCCTGGTGGCCCGTGCGCAGGGTGCCGCCGGCGCCCTCGACGCGTTCGCGCATGCCGCGGAGCCCGTAGCCGGGACGGTTCTCGTCGAGCGGGCCGGCCGGGCCGCCGTCGTCCGCCACGGCGACCCGCAGCCGTCGGCCCTCCCGGCCCAGGTGCACCACGACGGCACGCGCACCCGGCGCGTGCCGGCCCACGTTGGTCAGTGCCTCCTGCACCACGCGGTACGCGACGCCCGCGAGGTGCGCGGGCACGGCGCCCTCGGGCACGAGCGCGGGGTCCACGTCGAAGCGCACCTCCACGCCGCGGGCGCGCAGCGGCTCGGCCAGGCGCGGCAGGGCGGCGAGGTCCCAGGTGGGAGTGCGCGGTCCGGGGGCGCCGTCGGCCCCCGGCAGGGCGCCGTCCGCGTCCTCGCCGCGCACGACGCCGAGCATCGCGCGCACCTCGTCGAGCGCGTCGCGGCTGGTGGCCTTGATCGAGGCGAGGGCGGAGCGCGCCTGCTCGACGTCGCGGTCCAGCAGGTGCAGGCCGACCCCCGCCTGCACGTTGATGGCGGACAGGGAGTGCGCGAGGACGTCGTGCAGCTCGCGCGCGATGCGCAGCCGCTCGGTGGCGACCGCCGTGCGCTCCCGCTCCGCGCGCGCCGCACGCAGGGCGGCGGCCCGCGCGACCCGCTCGCGGACGGCGGTGGCGATCAGGAGGGCGACGGCGGTCCAGGCGGCGCCGCCCAGGAGGCCGGCGGTGCGGGGCACGTCGTCGCGCACGGCCGCGGCGCCCACCACGGTGCCCCACATCAGCACGGCCCCCGACCATGCGATCACGCGGGCCCGGGCGGGCGGTCCGGTGAGCAGCACCATGATCAGCACCCCGACGGTGCCGCCCAGGGCCGGGCCCCAGGCATAGCCGAGCGCGAGATAGGCGCCGATCGCGCCCACGGCCAGCAGGACGGCGAGCACCGGGCGGCGGGGCAGGGCCAGCAGCACGAGGGGGCCGACCAGCGCGAGCAGCAGCCCCAGGGCGTCGATGTCGCGCGCGCCCGGCTGCCAGTGCGAGGCCCCGAGCGTCCCGAACGTCACGACCACCGCCAGCGCGAGCGCCAGGAACAGCCGGGGGCGCCATCGGTCGAGGGGGCCGCGGTCCATGCCGGGAACGCTACGCCGGGGCGCCGGGCCGCGCGTCCGACCGTGGTGCCGTGCGGCGTCGTCCCCAGGGACGACACCGCTGCGCCCGGCCGCCCGGCCGGTCGCGGGCGAGCAGCACCGCGCCGAGCACGAGGACGATGCCGACCGCCGCGGCCGGCGTGACGTCCTCCCCGAGGACCACGACGGCGAGCACCGTCGCCCCGACGGGCTCCAGCAGGGAGAGCAGCGCCGCCGAGGTGGCGCTGACCCCGCGCTGCAGGCCGGCGTAGAACGCGAGGTAGCCGACCGCCGTCTGCACGAGGGCGAGGAAGGCCAGGGTCGCCCACGCGGTGGCGTCGAACGAGCCGAGCGCGAGGCCCGCAGGGACGGCCGGGACGAGCGACACCAGGCCCGCCAGCGTGAACGAGGTGGCGATGAGGGGAGCGGGTGCGAGGCCGGGCAGCACGCGCCGGTTGACCACGGTCGTCGCGGCGAACGCGACCGCGGCGAGCAGCGCGAGGGCGACGCCCCAGGCCTGGTCCCCGGGGGCGACGGCGCCCGCGCCGCGCACGTCGCAGACGAGCACGAGGCCGGCGAGCGACGTCGCGAGCGCCACGAGCACCGGGAGGCGGGGGAGCCGGCGGGCCCGCACGGTGGCGTAGGCGGCGACGACGAGGGGCGCGCCCCCGAGCGCGACCACGGTCGCGACCGCGACGCCCACCTGGACCACGGACTGGAAGTAGGCGGCGCCGAAGACGGCGGTGAGGGCGGCGGTGAGCCCGACGTGGCGGGCGGTCGCCGCCGTCCGCGGGATGCGCCGCAGCTGCCCGGTGGCGGCCGTGACGCCGAGCACGGCCAGGCCGCCCAGCAGCAGCCGCAGGGCCGAGACCGCCGTCGCCGACGCGCCGCTGTGCGCCGTGATGGTGGCCGCCGCGATGCCGCCCGTGCCCCAGAGCAGCGCGCCGAGCGCGACCAGGATCGCGCCGTCGCCGCGGGCGGTCACGGGGCGGGCCTCCGGCCGGGGTCGCGTCGTCGTCACCGGCCCATCGTGGGCCGGGACGTGCTTCAGATCAATCGAAGTTGTCGACAGGAGGGCTTAAGATTTGGTGATGCACCTGGACCCGCGTCGCCTCGCGACCCTCCTCGCCGTCCACCGCTACGGCGGCATCGTCGCCGCCGGGGACGCGCTGGGGGTGTCGCCCTCGGCCGTGTCGCAGCAGGTCGCGCGGCTCGAGGCCGAGTCGGGCCAGCAGCTCGTCGACCGGCAGCCCGCCGGGGCCGTTCTCACGCCCGCCGGGCGGCTGGTCGTCGAGGCCGCGGAGCGCATCGAGGCCGAGCTCACCGACACGCGCCGGGCCCTGGCGGCGCTCGCGGGGGAGCCCAGCGGCACGGTCGCCGTCGGGGCGTCGCCGACGCTGATCAGCGGCCTCCTCGCGCCGCTGGCAGGGCGCCTGGTCCGCAGCTCGCCCGGCCTCGACGTCCACCTGCTGCAGGCGGAGGGCGAGGCCGCGCAGCGGGAGCTGCGCCGCGGCACGCTCGACCTCGTCCTCACCGAGACCGAGAGCGCCATCGGGCGGACGACCCCCGCCGGGACGCGCGACGTCCCCGTGCTCGACGAGCCCTGGCTGGTGGTGCTCCCGGCGCACCACCCCGCCCCCGAACGGCTGACCGACCTGCAGCACGCCACCTGGCTCGGCGCGGAGCCCGGCCACGCGGCCGACCAGGTCGTGCAGCGGGCCCACGCCGCCTCGGGGGCGGCCACGCCCCTCACGCACCGCTACGACGACTACACCGTGGCGCTCTCCCTCGTCGCGGCGGACCTCGGCGTCGCCGTCGTCCCCGCCCTCGCCGTGCCCGAGCTCCTGCCCGACACCGTGCAGGTCGTCGTGCTCCCGGGGCTGGGGACGCGCCAGATCGTGGCCCGGCACCGCACGACCGGCGGCGCGCCCGGCCCCGCGACGCTCGCCGTGCTCGACCACCTGCTCGCGGCGGCGAGCGGCTGACCCGCCGCCGCGAGCCCAGCCGGCGGTCGCGCCGTCGGACCTCGGCGCTACGGTCGTCCCGTGGTCACCGACCGGGGCGCGGGGACGGCCGAGCCCGTCCGGCTCACGCGCACGCAGGCGCGGCGCATCGCGGTGCGGGCCCAGCTGCTCGACGCGCGCCGCCCGGCCGACCTGGTGGGCACGGTCGAGCACCTCCTGGTGCTGCCGGTCGACCCGACCACGGCGGTGGCGCCGGCGGTCGACCTCGTCCCGTGGTCCCGGCTCGGCCGCGCGACGTGGCCCGGCGCGGTCGACGACGCGCTGGCCGACCGCCTGCTGTTCCGGCTGGGCGGCACGGTGCGCTCCATGGAGGACCTGCCGCTCTACCTCGAGCAGATGCGCCGGTGGCCGTTCGGGGAGTGGCGGCAGAGCTGGTTCGACGACAACGCGCCGTTCCTCGCCGACGTCCTCGCCCTGCTGGAGCAGGCGGGCCCGCTGACGGCGCGCGACGTCCCGGACACCAGCGTGCGGGCCTGGCGGTCCACCGGGTGGACGGGTCAGCGCAACGTCACGCAGATGCTGGAGTTCGCCTGCCTGCACGGCGACGTCGCGGTCTCGGGGCGGCGGGGCCGCGACCGGCTGTGGGACCTGGCCGGGCGCGTCTACCCGGACGTGGCGCCGCTGCCGCGCGAGGAGGCGGCGCGCGAGCGGGTCGCGCGGGTCGTGCGGGCGCGCGGCATCACCCGGGCCCGGGTGCCCGGCCTGCCGGGAGACCCGGACTACGTGGACCTGGCCGGCACGCCGGCCACCGTGGAGGGCACCGAGCGGACGTGGCTCGTCGACCCGGACGCGCTCGATGCCGTCGACGACCCGTTCGAGGGCCGCACCGCCGTCCTCTCGCCGTTCGACGCCCTCGTGCACGACCGCGCCCGCCTGCTGGAGATCTTCGACTTCGACTACGTGCTCGAGATGTACAAGCCGCGCGCCCGCCGCCGCTGGGGCTACTTCGCGCTGCCGGTGCTGCACGGGGACCGGTTCGTCGGCAAGGTCGACGCCACGGCCGACCGCAGGGCGGGGGTGCTGCGTGTGGACGCGATCCACGAGGACCTGCCGTTCGACCGGGAGGTGTCGCGGGCGGTGCGCGGCGAGCTCGAGGAGCTCGCGGGGTGGCTCGGCCTGGCCGACGTCTCGCTCTGACGGACCCCGCCGGCCATCCCGGCGGGCGCCGATGAGAGTGCTCTCATCGGGCTCTCACCGCGCGCTCGCCCCGCGCGGGTCGGATGACCGTCATGACCTCCCTCGCGGGCGGGCCCCGGGCCCGCCGACCCGCCGCCGACCGGGCCACGACCCTCCCGCCGCCCCCGCGTCCCCGGGGCGACGAGCGTGCCTGGCTCGACCTGCTCACGGGCGACGCCGCCGCCGACCTGCTGGGGGCGGCGCTCGCGGCCGACGGCGCGGAGCTCGCGTCCTGGTCGGTGCGGCAGGTGCACGCGCGGCCGGGGGCCGAGGTCACCGTCGCGTACGAGGTCGTCGCCCGGCGCGGGCCCGGCGAGGGCGCAGCAAGCGCGCACGAGGACCTGTTCGCGACGAGCGCCCCCGCGTCGGCGTTCCGGCGCGCACGAGGCCTCGGCGACCGCGGCGTCGGAGGCCGCGGTGCCGGCGACCGGGGCGACGGGACGCCGGGGGCCGGCGTGGTGCGGCTCGACGACGGCGAGCGCGCCCTGCACGTGTGGCGGCACCCGCACGACCCGGCGCTGCCCGGGCTCGAGGTGGGCAGCACGCCGGCCCGGGTCGCCGACCGGCTGCGGGCGGCCGGCGTCGACGCGCCGGTGACCTCCCTCGAGACGGTCACCTACCGCCCGCTGCGCCGCGCCGTGCTGCGGGCACGCACCGCGGCCGGCGCGGTGTACGTCAAGGTCGTGCGGCCCTCCCGGGTGGGCGACCTGGTGCGGCGGCACGCGCTCTTCGCGGAGCGTCCCGGGCCTCGGGACGTCGCCGCGCCGCAGGTGCTCACGTGGTCCGCGGACGGCGTCGTGCTGCTCGCGGAGGCGCCCGGCGCGTCGGTCGCGGCCCTGGTCGCCGCCACCCCCGCCGCGCGGCAGGCGACGTGCCTCGACCCGGCCGAGGTCCTGCGCGTCGCGACCGGCCTGCCGCCCGCGGGCCTGGCCCTGCCGCGGCGGCCGGCGTGGGCCGACCGCCTGGACCACTACCTCGCCGACCTCCGCGAGGTGCACGGCGTGGGCGCCGACCGCCTCGAGCCCCTCGCCGCCGCGATCGGCGTCGTCGTCGCGTCGGCCGACCCGGGGCCGCTCGGCGTGACGCACGGCGACCTGCACGCCGCCAACCTGCTGCTCGACCCGGCGGCGTCCGCGCCGCGGCTCGGCACGGTGCTCGACGTCGACACGCTCGGCCCGGGGTACCTCGTGGACGACCTGGCCTGCGCCGTCGCGCACCTCGCCGTCCTCCCCGTCCTCGGCCCCCGTGCGTACGCGGGGGTGGGCGGGCTCGTGGAGCGGTGGCTCAAGGCCTTCGACGGGGAGGTCGACCCGGCGCTCCTGCGCGCCCGCGCCGCGGCCGTCGTCGTCTCCCTCGCCTCGGGGGCGGGCGACCCCGCGGGCGTCGACGCGTTCCTCGCCGTCGCCGAGCGCCTCGCGGCCGCCGCGGCCGAAGTCTGAGAGTCCTCTCACGTGCGGCTCCCGGCGCTCTCACCTGCGCCGCCGAGGCTGGGACCAGCGGGGCGGGGGAGACCGCCACGGAACAGGACCACACGCACGACCGACACGACGAAGGAGCAGAACGATGAAGGCACGCAGCGCATGGATCGTCACGGGGGCGCTGGGCGCGGTCGGCCTGGGCGCCGGCGTCGCCGCCGCGCAGGGCACGTTCGACCGGACCCCGGGGGACGAGGTCGTCGCGTCCGCCGTGCAGGTGGGCGACGACGGCACGACGAGCGACGCCACGGCGGCGCCGGCCACGCCGTCGCCCGCGGACGTGCAGAACGGCACGTCGATCACCACCGTGACGCCGGGATCCGTCGCGACGCCGTCGACGGCGCCCACGACACAGACGACTCAGACGACTCAGACGGCCCAGACGGCCCAGACGGCCCAGACGGCCCAGACCGCGCAGACGCCGGCCAGCCCGGCGACCGCCGTGAGCCCGGTGACTCCGCAATCGGCGTCCACCGCCCCGACCGCGGCCTCCGCGGGCTGACCGCACCCGGAGCGAGGCGCCCCGCGACCGCCGTCGCGGGGCGCCTCGTCGTGCGTCAGGCGAGCCGGTAGCCCATGCCGCGCACGGTGACGAACCGCTCGGCGCCGAGCTTGTTGCGCAGGTAGCGCACGTACACGTCCACGACGTTGGAGCCGGGGTCGAAGTCGTACCCCCACACGCGCGACAGCAGCTGCTCGCGGCTCAGCACCTGCCCGGGGTTGCGCAGGAACGCCTCGGCGAGCGCGAACTCGCGGGCGGACAGGTCCACCTCCACGCCCGCGGCGGTGGCGCGCCGGGTCCGCAGGTCCAGGCTCAGGTCGCCGTGGCTGAGCACGGTCACCTCGCCGGCGGGCTCGACGCGCAGCCGCAGCCGGATGCGGGCCAGCAGCTCCTCGAACCGGAACGGCTTCGGCATGTAGTCGTCTGCGCCGCCCTCGAGGCCGGCGACGGTGTCGGTGACGGAGGTGCGGGCGGTGAGGATGATGACGGGGAGCGTCACCTTCGCCTCGCGCAGGCGGCGCAGCACGGTGAAGCCGTCCTGGTCCGGCAGGCCCAGGTCCAGGACGAGCAGGTCGAAGTCGCCGGAGGAGGCGAGGTCGAACGCCTCGCGCGCGGTGTCGACGGTGGTGCTCGCGTAGCCGGAGGCGCGCAGCCCCTTCGCGACGAACGACGCGATGCGGGTCTCGTCCTCGGCGATGAGGATCTGGCTCACGGGGCGGTCCTTCCTTCAGGGACGGGGTCGGCGTCGGGCACGGGGAGCACGGGCACCACGACGGCGAAGGTGGAGCCGCGGTCCGGGACCGACTCGACGGTGACCTCCCCGTCGTGCCCCTCGGCGATGGCCGAGACGATGGCGAGGCCGAGCCCGGAGCCGTCCCGCCGCGCGCCGTCGTGCTCGCCGCGCGCGAAGCGCTCGAAGATGCGCTCCAGGTCGGCGGGGTCGATGCCGACCCCCTCGTCGCGCACCCACAGACGCACGCGCGAGCCGTCGGGGGTGGTGCGCGACCCGATCGCCACGACGCTGCCCGGGTCGGAGAACTTCACGGCGTTCGCGGCGAGCTGCAACCACGCCTGGGTGAGGCGTTGGCCGTCGGCCATGGTGCGCGCGTCGGTGCGGGAGTCGACCAGCCAGGTGCGCTCGCCCAGCGTGCGGGCCTTGTCGAGCACGTCGTCGGTGAGGCGGCCCAGCTCGACGGGGGCGGGTCGCACGAAGTCCGGCTGGCCCACGGTCGCGAGGGTCACGAGGTCGTCGACGAGGCGGTTCATCCGGTCGAGCTCGTCGAGGGCGAGGTCCCGCGTCTCGGCGGCGTCCGCCGGGTCGGCGGTGTCCATGAGCTCGAGGTGGCCGCGCACGATCGTCAGCGGGGTGCGCAGCTCGTGCCCGACGTCGTCGAGGAGGCGGCGCTGCGACTCGAACGACCCCTCGAGGCGGTCGAGCATGCCGTTGAAGGCGCGGGTGAGGTGGGTGAGGTCGTCGTTGCCCGTCTCCGGGATGCGGGCGGACAGGTCGGACTCGCCGATCTGCTGCGCGGTGCGCGCGAGCGTCCGGATCGGGCGGAGCAGGCGCCCGGCGAGGAGCCACCCGACCACGCCCGTCACGACCAGCGCGGCGAGCGCGACCAGCACGTAGCTGCGGAACACCGCCTGGGTCTCGGCATGCTCCGCCACGCGGTCGTACGCGAGGACGAGCGCCGCCGGCTCGCCGGACGCCGTCGCGGCGCCCGACGCCTCCGGCAGCGCGGCCACGGGGGCGACGAGGGCCCGGTAGTCGGTGGTCGCGGTGCGGATGGTGCGCAGCACCACCTGGTCGGAGTGCAGCAGCGGCGTCACCGCGGCGACGAGCTCCGGGTCGTCCTGCAGGTGCACCTCGACGGCCTGCTGGGACACCAGGGGCCGCTGCCCGGCGCGCAGCCCCACGACGCCCTCGTGCCGGGCGGGGACGTCGAGCTGGATGGCGGTGACCACCACCTCCTCGGCCGAGGAGAACGGGTCGCCGGTCACCGGGTCGACGCCGGACGCGGCGAGGGTGCGCAGCTCGTCGGCGCTCTCGACGAGGTCGGCGTCGATGCGGTCGTCCACCTGCTCGTGGGTGAGCAGGTAGGCGGTGGCCCCGGCGAACCCGAGCGCGAGCGCGGTGAGCGCGAGCAGGGCCGTGAGGATGCGCGTGCGGACGGTGGGGCCGCCGCGGGGCCCCGGGGCTCGCACCATCAGTCGTCCTCGTCGGTGTCGGGGGCGTCGTCGTCGGGCCCGTCGTCGTCATCGTCGTCGTCCGTGGGCGGGACGGGCGACACCCCGCCGTCGTCGGAGGTGCGGGTCGGTGTCGGGCTCGGTGTCGGGCTCGGTGTCGGGCTCGGCGACGGCGCGGTGGGCGTGGACGACGGCGAGGATGACGCGGGGTCGGGGGTGGGGGAGACCATCACCACGCCGCCGACGTCGCGGTCCTCGGGCTCCGAGGTGGCGGCGGTGGCGACGATGCCCGCGATCACCGCGACGAGGGCGATCCCGAGGACCCAGGGGACCGCGGCGCGCCAGCGACGTCCCGACCGTTCAGCCATGCCGCGATCATCCCGCGGGCGGATGAGACGCAGATGAGAGCGGGGCGGCGCCGTCCGGGCCGCCCGTCGCCGGGTCGGGCGCCGCGAGCCACGCGTCGACGTCGGCCAGCAGGCGGCGCCGGGTGCCCTCCGACGCGCGGCTGGCCAGCACCGACGACCGCGCGAGGCCGGCCAGCTCGGGGTCGGTGAACCCGTGCACCTCGCGCGCCGCGACGTACTGGTCGAGCAGGCGCGACGAGAACAGCAACGGGTCGTCGGCGCCGAGCGCCACGCGCGCCCCCGCCTCGACCAGGGGCCGCAGCGGCACCCGGGACGTGTCGGCGTACACGCCGAGGCCGACGTTCGACGCCGGGCACACCTCGAGCGCCACCTCGCGCTCCACGAGCTCGTGCAGCAGGGCCGGGTCCTCCCCGGCGCGCACGCCGTGGCCCAGCCGGTCGGGGTGCAGGGCGTCGACGACGTCGCGCACGTGCGCCGGGCCGAGGAGCTCGCCGCCGTGCGGCACCGACGCCAGCCCGGCGCGCCGGGCGATGCGGAAGGCGGCGGCGAACTCGGCGGTGTCGCCGCGCCGCTCGTCGTTGCTGAGCCCGAAGCCGACCACCTCGCCCGCCCCGTCGCCGGCGTACCGGGCGGCGAGGCGGGCGAGCACGCGCGCGTCGAGGGGGTGCCGCGTGCGCGACGCGGCGACGATCACCGCGACCTCGACGCCGTGCGCGGCGCTCGCGGCCCGCGCCGCGTCCAGCACGATCTCGACCGCGGGCGTGATGCCGCCGACGAACGGCGCGTACGACGTCGGGTCCACCTGGATCTCGAGCCGCCGCGATCCCTCCGCGGCGTCGTCGGCCGCGGCCTCGTCCACGAGCCGGCGCATGTCCGCCTCCGACCGCACGCACGCGCGGGCCGCGTCGTACAGGCGCTGGAACCGGAACCAGCCGCGCTCGTCGGCGGGCACGCGGAGCGGGTCGCCGTCCGTCAGGGCGCTCGGCAGCCGCACGCCGTGTCGCACCGCCAGGTCGCGCAGGGTGGGCACCCGCATCGACCCCGTGAAGTGCAGGTGCAGGTGAGCCTTGGGGAGCTGGGCCAGATCGCGCACGGCGCCAGTCTGCCCCGAACCGGTCGGGGCCGCGCCGGTCAGGGCAGCCAGCCGCGCTCGCGGGCGACGGTGACGGCGGCCGTGCGGTCGTCCACGCCCAGCTTGGCGAACGCCCGCAGCAGGTGGGTCTTGACCGTGGCCTCCGCGATGAACAGCTCGCGCCCGACGGCGGCGTTGGACAGCCCGCGCGCCACGAGCGCCAGCACCTGGGCCTCGCGGGCCGTCGGCCGCTCGGACGCGGTGCGCACGCTGGTCACGAGCCGCGTCGCGACGCCCGGCGCCAGCACCGTCTCCCCGCGGGCGGCCGCGCGCACCCCCGCCACCAGCTGGTCGCGCGGCGTGTCCTTGAGCAGGTACCCGGTGGCGCCCGCCTCGACGGCGCGCAGGATGTCGGCGTCCGTGTCGTAGGTCGTGAGCACGACGACGGCCGGGCCGCGCCCGGACGACGTCCCGACGATCCGGGCCGTCGCGCCCACCCCGTCGAGGCGGGGCATCCGCAGGTCCATGAGGACCACGTCGGGCGCCAGCTCGACGGCCAGGGCCACCGCCGCCTCGCCGTCGGGCGCCTCGCCCACGACCTCGACGTCCGGCTCGCCGTCCAGCATCCCGATGATCCCCGAGCGCACCACCGGGTGGTCGTCGGCGACGAGCACCCGCACCCTCGCGCTCATGCCGCGCCCCCCGCCGCCGGCACGTGCACCTCGACGCGCGTGCCGCCCCGCTCGCCCGGCAGGACGGCGAGGGTGCCGCCCACCGCCGCGACGCGCTCGCGCATGCCGGCCAGGCCGAGGCCGTCGGCGTGCCCGGGCGGCAGTCCCCGGCCGTCGTCGACCACCTGCAGGCGGAGCTCGCCGTCCGCGCCGTCGCGGTCCAGCCGCACGGTCACGGACCCCGCCTCGGCGTGCCGCCGCACGTTGGCCAGCGCCTCCTGCGCGGCGCGGAGCAGCACGACGTCCGCCGCCGCGTGGCCCGTGGTCCCGGCGGCCTCCACGGGCCCGGCGGAGCCCGCCACGTCGAGCAGCACGCGGGTACCCGTCTCGGCCGTGAACCGCTCGGCCAGCCGGCGCAGCGCCTCCGCGAGCGTCGAGCCCTGCAGGGGCACGGGGGAGAAGGCGGCCACGAGGGCGCGGGCCTCGGCGAGGTTGTCCCGCGCCGTCTGCTCCACGAGCAGCAGGCGCTCGCGGGCCCGGTCCTGCTCGCCCCGGTCGAGCGCGACGGTCGCGGCCTGCGCCTGCGTCACCACGCTCGTGAACCCCTGCGCCAGCGTGTCGTGGATCTCCCGGGCGATACGCTCGCGCTCCGCCGTCACCCCGGCGGCGTGGTGGGACTCGGCGAGCTCCTCCTGCGTCGCGCGCAGCTCCTGCAGCAGGCGTGCCCGCTCGTCCGAGCGGCGCATCGTGGAGGCGAACCACAGCCCCAGCAGCACGGAGAACGCGACGGCGATGGCCATCTGCGGCGCGGCCTCGATCAGCGTGGGGACGTCGAAACCCTGCTGGGCGGCGATCGCGAACGCGGTCGCGACGCCGAGGGCGACGCTCGCCACCATGGCCCGGCGCGGCGGCTCGAGGAGCATCCACATCTGCGTGAACGAGGCGAAGAGCAGGAACGTCGCCAGCCCGCCCTGCGCGACGGCGACCGCGGTCCCCGCGATCACGACGACCACATAGGCCACCGCCCGGCGCTGGTCGCGGGTGCGCGCGGCCCGGGCGCCCCACACGGCGTAGGCGACGAGCATGGCCGCCATCGCGCCGTACGCCGTCCACAGCTCGCGGGCGCTCGCGTCCCCGCCGAGCGCCATCGCCGCGGCGGTCAGCAGCACGATCAGGACGAACCCCACGTCCCACCAGACGACCTGGCGGTCCCAGGGGTCGGTGGTCACCCGCGCGAGCTCGGCGTCGGTGCGGGCGCCCGTGCCGCCGTCAGCCGTCGTCACGGCGTCGCCACCGGAAGGTGCGCACCCCGACGACCAGCCCGACGACCAACCATGCGACCAGTACACCAGCGGTGGCGAGGTGCTGCCACGACCCGCCGGTCTCCAGCGCGGCCATCTCCTCCGGCAGGAACACGGACCGCATGCCCTGCGCGATCCACTTCAGGGGGAACACCGAGGCCAGCGTCTGCATCCACGCCGGCAGGGCGAAGAACGCGAAGAACACCCCGGAGACGAACTGCAGCACCAGCACGACCGGGGTCACGACGGCGCTCGCGGACCGGCCGGACCGGGGCAGCGACGAGAACGCCACCCCGCAGACCGTGCCGGTGGCGGTGCCGAGCACGAACACCCAGGCGAACGTGACCCACCGGTCGGGGTCGGACGGCATCGGCACGTCGAAGGCGAGGGCCGCCACGGCCAGGAGCAGGGCCGTCTGCGCGACCGACGTGGCGAGGGTGAGCAGCACCTTGCCACCGACGTACGCGGCCACGGGCAGGGGCGTGGCGCGCAGGCGGCGCAGCGTGCCGTCGTCGCGCTCCACGGCGATGGAGATCGCCAGCGACTGGAAGCTCGTGAGCATGACGCCCGTGGCGACCATGCCGGGCAGGAAGTACTGGGCGTAGCCGATCGCGGCGACGTCGGTGCCCTGGTCCTCGCTCCCGAACACGGTCGAGAAGATCGCGAGCATGACGATCGGGTAGGCGAAGACGAACACGACGGCGTCGCGCTCGCGCCAGAACTGGCGCAGCTCCACGGCGGCCCGCACCAGCGCGAGCCGGGCGACGCCGGGCAGCCGGGCGGGACGTGCGCCGGCGCGGGCGAGGGTCGGTGCGGCGGTGCTCATGCGTCGGTCTCCTTCGCGAGCAGTCCGAGGTAGACGTCCTCGAGGCCGGGGCGGGCGATGCACAGGTCGGCGACCTCGCCGTCGGCGCCGGCGGCGGTCGCCATGAGGTGCGCCGCGAGCGCGGTCGGCGCCTCGGTGCGCTCCGCGTGCCGGACGCCGTCGACGGTCCACGACACGAGCGGAGTCCGGGCGTCGGGGCCGCCGAGCGTCTCGGGGGTGCCCTCGGCCACGACCTGCCCGTCGCGCACGACGGCGACCCGGTCGGCCAGGTGCGCGGCCTCGGCGAGGTCGTGCGTGGTGAGGAGGATGGTCGTGCCGGCGTCGCGCAGCCCGAGGACCAGGTCCCAGAACGTGCGCCGCGCCTGCGGGTCGAAGCCGGTGGTGGGCTCGTCGAGGAAGAGCACCTCGGGGTCGCCGACGACGCCGAGCGCGACGTCGAGCCGGCGCCGCTGGCCGCCCGACAGGGAGCGGACGCGCGCCCCGGCCTTCGCGGTCAGGCCCACCGCCGCGACGACCTCGTCCGGGTCGCGCGGGGCGGGGTAGTAGCGCGCGGTGGAGCGCACGGACTCCGCGACGGTGAGCTCCGCCTGGTCGCGCGAGTCCTGCGCGACGACGCCGATGCGGGCGCGCCAGGCACGGCCGGCGCGCGCGGGGTCCTCTCCGAGCACGCGCACCTCGCCGGCGTCGCGGTCGCGGAAGCCCTCGAGGATCTCGACGGTGGTCGTCTTGCCGGCCCCGTTCGGGCCCAGGACGGCGACGATCTCGCCGGCCGCCAGGTCGAGGTCGAGGCCGTCCACGGCCTGCTTGACCCCGTACCGCTTGGCGAGCCCGCGGACGCGGACGGCGGGGTCGCCGGGGGAGCGGGGCGGGGCGGCGCCGGGGCCGCGCGACGCGGCGGGCGGCGGTGCCGGAGCGGGTGTCGTCGTCGAGGTCATGCCCCGAGCCTCGTCCGCCGGACGCCGCCCGCGGGAGCCCCGGACGACGGGAACCGGGGTCCACCGATCGGTGGACGAGGGGCGGTTCGACCCACGCCCCCGCGTCGCGTACAGTTGTCCCTCGGTGGTTGACGCCCGCCATGCTCGAACGCGCCTTCTCGGGTGCGTGGGGAGCGGCGGACCGGGTGTCGAGCACGAAGGGTAGTGGCGCAATTGGTAGCGCAGCGGTCTCCAAAACCGCAGGTTGCAGGTTCGAGTCCTGTCTACCCTGCCAGCGTGATCCCCCCGGGGCCGCGCGCAGCGGGGCCAGCATGACCCCGGAACGCCAGGAGTCAGTGCCGTGGGTGCGTCGCCGGCAGGTGGCGCGGCCGCGGTGGGAACGCGAAACGGGGTAGAGCGAGTGAGCGAGTCACCGGCCGAGGCCGTGGGGACGCCCGGCGGTGCCACGTCCGGCACCGGCAAGCGCCCGCACCTGTTCGCGCGCATCGCGCTCTTCGTGCGCCAGGTCGTGGCGGAGCTCCGCAAGGTGGTCACGCCGACCCGGTCGGAGCTGATCAACTACACGATCGTCGTCCTGGTGTTCGTCGCCGTGGTCATGCTGTTCGTGACGGCCCTCGACTACGTCATCGGGCTGGGCGTTCTCGCCCTCTTCGGCGACTGACACCGGCAGGCCGCCGGACGCCCGCCCCCGAAGCAAGCAGATTCCAGAAAGCAGGTTCGTTCGTGTCCCAGGATCCGCTGGACCAGACGGAGAACGTCGACCCCACCCAGCCCGACGCCGACGGCGCCGCGGCGGACCTCGACGTGCCCACGGACACGGAGCCCGAGGCGGTCGCCGAGGACACCGACGAGGCTGCTGAGGACACGACCGACGAGACCGCCGAGGACGCCACCGACGAGGACGCCGAGGCCGAGGACACGACCGACGAGGACGCCGAGGACGAGCGCCCGTCGGACGAGGACGGCGACGTCGTCGAGGACCCGGCCGAGGAGTTCCGCCGCACCCTGCGCACGCAGCTCGGCGACTGGTACGTCATCCACTCGTACGCCGGGTACGAGAACCGTGTGAAGGCCAACCTGGAGAACCGCATCCAGAGCCTGAACATGGAGGACTACATCTTCCAGATCGAGGTCCCCATGGAAGAGGTGACCGAGATCAAGAACGCGCAGAAGAAGACCGTCCGCCGCGTCCGGATCCCCGGTTACGTCCTCGTCCGCATGGACCTCACCGACGAGTCGTGGGGCGCCGTGCGCCACACGCCGGGCGTCACCGGCTTCGTGGGTCACACGCACCAGCCCGTGCCACTGACACTCGACGAGGTCTTCTCGATGCTCGCGCCGGTGTTCGTCGAGGCGACGCCCGAGTCGGGCAAGGCCGCCGCGGCGTCGGGCGCGACCGCGAAGACCCCCGTCGAGGTCGACTTCGAGGTCGGCGAGTCGGTCACCGTCACCGACGGCCCGTTCGACACGCTGCCCGCCACGATCTCCGAGATCAACGCCGAGGCCCAGAAGCTCCAGGTCCTCGTCTCCATCTTCGGCCGGGAGACCCCGGTCGAGCTGTCGTTCAACCAGGTCGCGAAGATCTGATCGACGCGGTCTGATCGCCCGGGCGGCACCCGCCGCCCGCGCGTGGACGCAGCACTGCAACCGGGTCATCGCCCACGGCGTCGGCCCACGAACAGAGAGCAAGGAAAGCTATGCCCCCCAAGAGCAAGAAGGTCTCCGGCCTCATCAAGCTGCAGATCAAGGCTGGTGCGGCCACGCCCGCCCCGCCGATCGGCCCCGCGCTCGGTCAGCACGGCGTGAACATCATGGAGTTCTGCAAGGCCTACAACGCGGCCACCGAGTCGCAGCGCGGCAACGTGGTGCCGGTGGAGATCACGGTCTACGAGGACCGCTCCTTCACCTTCATCACCAAGACGCCGCCGGCCGCCGAGCTCATCAAGAAGGCCGCCGGTGTGGCCAAGGGCTCCGCGACCCCGCACACGGTCAAGGTCGCGCAGCTGACCTCGGACCAGGTCCGTGAGATCGCGCAGACGAAGCTCCAGGACCTCAACGCGAACGACATCGACGCCGCGATGAAGATCGTCGCCGGCACCGCTCGTTCGATGGGCATCACCGTCTCGGAGTGATCCGAGGGCGAGCCGCCCGGCCGTGACCCGTCACGGTCCGGGCGGCCCGCACCAAGCCCCGGCGACCGACGCCGGGCACGTGGCAGGGTCCGCGCGGACCCGCTCACCACGACTGCAGAAGGAGAAGCAGATGGCAACGCGCAGCAAGGCCTACCGCGCCGCGGCGGAGAAGATCGACCGCGACGCGCTCTACGCCCCCCTCGAGGCGGTCCGCCTCGCCAAGGAGACCGCGACGGTCAAGTACGACGCGACCGTCGAGGTCGCGTTCCGCCTGGGCGTCGACCCCCGCAAGGCCGACCAGATGGTCCGCGGCACGGTCAACCTGCCCCACGGCACCGGCAAGACGGCCCGCGTGATCGTCTTCGCGAACGGCGCCAAGGCGGAGGAGGCCATCGCGGCCGGCGCCGACGAGGTCGGCGGCGACGAGCTGATCGCCAAGGTCGCGGCCGGTTACACCGACTTCGACTCCGCCGTGGCGACGCCGGACCTCATGGGCAAGGTCGGTCGTCTGGGCAAGGTGCTGGGCCCCCGTGGTCTCATGCCGAACCCGAAGACCGGCACCGTGACGATGGACGTGACCAAGGCCGTCACGGACATCAAGGGCGGCAAGATCGAGTTCCGCGTGGACAAGCACTCGAACCTGCACTTCATCATCGGCAAGGCGTCGTTCGACGAGACCGCGCTGGTGGAGAACTACGCCGCCGCGCTGGACGAGGTCCTGCGCCTCAAGCCGACGTCGTCCAAGGGGCGGTACATCACCAAGGCCACGATGACGACGACGATGGGCCCGGGCATCCCGCTCGACCAGTCGCGCACCGCGAAGCTCCTCGACGAGGCGTGATCGAGGCGTGATCCCGGAAGGGATCCGCTGAACCACCGCTCGACGGCCCGGCACCCACGAGGGTGCCGGGCCGTCGTCGTTCCGTCCGGGCGGTCACGGACCGTGATGGTGGCCCTCGAGCCTGGGGAGGTCGGGCAGGTGGTGCTCGGAGTGCGGCACCGCCCGGTCTCCCGCCTCCGTGTCGGCGAGGCCCGCGGACGCGACCGTCGACACGGCGACCGCGCCCGCGAACAGGATCGCGAGCGACACGGCGGGGCGCCGCCGTCGCCCGGTGACCACGGCGTGCGCACCCTCCTGTGACGGCTCGGCTGGCGCGGCGCCGCCGTCACGCGGCCGGGTCGTCGCGCCCACCGCGGCGGCGGCCGCGAGCTGGAGCGCGGCGGCCGCGGCCGCCGCACCGAGGTGCGCGCCCTGCGCGACCCCCAGCACCATGCCCAGCACGCTCGCCACCGCGAGCCCGCCGACGGCCGCCCGCCCGAGGGCGGTCCGGCTCACGCCGCGCACCTCGGTCCCGCGCAGGACGAGGACCGCCGCGACCAGCTCGGTGGCCCCGGCGACCAGCGCGAGCGCCCCCTGGGGGTGCGGGAACGCGCCCCGCACCAGCCCCAGGTTGACCAGGCCCGCGCCCACCAGGGTGAACGCGACGAGGATGCGGGGCACGGACGCCGCCCGACTCATGCCGTCGCGGCGCTCGTCCCGGTACGGCGGTCCGCGCCGAGGCCCACGCCGAGCAGCAGGATCGCGCTCGCCAGGTGGAGCACGTTGTCGGCGCCGTTGAGGGCGATGATGTTGGCCCCCGTGCCGATGAGGAACAGGCCGAGGACGCCCACGAGGAGGTACACGGCCCCGATCGTCACGTTGACGCCCCGGGCCGCGGCGACCGTGCGTGACGCCAGCAGGAGCGCGGCACCCACGCCGAGGTGGACGATGTTGTGCAGCGGGTTCACCTCGAACAGCAGCAGGTCGGTGCCCTCGGTGGCGGCGAAACCGACGCCCGACGTGACGACGAAGCCGGCGAGGCCCACCAGCAGGTACACGGTGCCGAAGACTGCCGCGAGGAGGCGGTTCGCAGACGAGGCCATGATGGCTACTCCCTCTTCTCTCGGGCGCGGGTCGGTCCCGCGCTCTGCCAAGGGTTCGGAACCAGGCGCACCGCGGATGGGTCGGAACGAGAGTCCTGACGGACGAATGCGCCGGTCGGACCCTGTATCAGGGCCGCCGGATCGCCCTCCCTCCGGTGTGATGACGAGACCGCACGGGATCCGTGCCCACCGAGGGAGTGATTGCGTGACGCTGCAAGATCGCCCTTCAACGGCCCCGGTGCACGCCGTAGGCTCGGGGGTTCCGGGGCGTGGCCGCCCCGGCTTCTCCACGAGCCCCCACGAGGTGCGAACAGCCATGACACGAGCTGCTGAGGAACCGCTCGGTGGGACGCCCGACGCCGACGAGAGCCTGGGCGACCGGGCGGCGCGGGCGATCCTGGAGTTCCGCGAGGGGCGCACCGACGCCCTGACCGAGCTGGTCCGCGAGGCCAGTCCGTTGCTCTGGCACACGGTGCGCGCCCAGGGTGTGGACCGGGACGTCGCCGACGACGTGGTGCAGTCCACGTGGGCGGCGCTGGTGCGGCACGCGGACACGATCGCCGAGCCGAAGGCCGTGCTGAAGTGGCTGCTGGTGACGGCACGCCGGGCCGCCTGGGAGACGGTGCGCAAGGGCAGGGCCGACCTGCGCCGCCGCACCGAGCTCCCCGACGACGTGACGGACGGCTCCGCCGCTCTGCCCGACGCGGGGCCTGGGCCGGAGGCCGAGGTGCTGAACGAGGAGCGCGACCGGATCCTCTGGTCGTCGCTCCGCCGGCTCCCGGAGCGATGCCAGGAGCTGCTTCGACTCGTCTCGCTCGCCGACCGCCCGGACTACAAGGCGATCTCGGCGTCGATCGGCATGCCGGTGGGAAGCATCGGCGCCACACGGGGACGGTGCCTGGCCAAGCTGCGCGCCGTCCTCACCGAGCAGGGGGAGGCCTCGTGGACCTGAACCAGAAGCACGAGAACGCGTGGGGTGCGCCCGTGCCCGGCGAGGACGGGCCCCTGGACGCGCACGACGTCGCCGTCCTGGAGCGGCTCGGCCGCGCCGTGCAGGTGGTGGACCCGATGCCCGAGGGTCTCGTCGAGCGGTCGCTGTTCGCGATGACGCTCGCACGGCTCGAGGCCGAGGCGATGGAGCTGCAGCAGATCGACGCCCCGGTGGGCTCGGTGCGCGGCGACGCCCCGCCCCTCGAGGCCCGCACCATCACGTTCACGCACGAGCGCCTGACCGTGATGATCGCGCTGTCCCCGGACGACGACGGCGCGCACGTGCGCGTCGACGGCTGGGTCGCCCCCGCCGACACGCTCGTCGTGGAGCTGCGCCAGCCCGGAGGCGAGCGCACCACCAGCGCCGACGCCGACGGCCGCTTCGCCTTCACGGCCGTGGACCGCGGCCCTACCAGCCTGGTCGTGCGCCTGGCCGACGGCGGCGACGTCACCGTCGCCACGCCGGTCATCGAGCTCTGAGCTCCGGGCGCCGCGCGGCGCCCACCCGAGACATCGCGCCGTTCCGGCGCGCCCGTGACGAGGAGGACACGTGACCGAGACGCCCAGCGGCCAGGAGAGCCGGCGGCAGCGACCCGTCGACCCGCCCATGCGATTCCTGGACCCCAACGCGCTGCGCGTGCGGCCGGGACGCAGGTCGGTCGAGCCCACGTGGTACGTCGCCGACCGCGTGATCGTGCACGGCGAGCTGCCGTCCGGGATGCGGGAGCGTGTGCGACGTCCCGGAGGCGAGGACGCCCGGCCGCGGCTCCTCGACGTCGACTACCCGGACGACGACGCCGCGGCGACGCGCGTCGAGCGCGAGGCGCGGCGGCAGGGCTGCCGGCTGGGCCTCCAGGTGCGGTACCGGACCGACGCACAGGGGGCCGAGGACGACGCTCTCGGAGGCGTGGACGAGGAGCACGGCTTCGTCCTCCGCCTGCTTCCCGAGCGCCAGGACGCGCAGCCGGACGCGTGGGAGGCGCTCGAGGCCGACGGGGACGACGAGTCGACGGCGTGGTCGCTCAGCCTCGATCACGTGATGTCGGCGCTGCCGTTCTCGTCGCATCCGTTCTCCTCGCACCCGTTCTCGTCGCACCCGTTCTCGTCGCATCCGTTCTCGTCGCATCCGTTCTCGTCGCATCCGTTCTCGTCGCATCCGTTCTCGTCGCACCCGTTCTCCTCGCACCCGTTCTCGTCGCACCCGTCCGAGGGCATGGCGGAGTATGCGGTGCCCGGAGCGGGTGGGCGGGCGCCCGTGAAATGGCTGGGCGGGCCCCCCGTGCGGCAGGTGCGTGACGACGGCGACGTGTGGCTGACGAGAGACGGTTCGCGCCGTCCGGTGGTCGCGATCCTCGACACGGGTGTCGGCTCGCACGACTGGTTCGGCACGTACACCGCCGACGGCAGCTCGAACGACGGCAACGGCGTGGTCATCCGAGACGCGAGCCTGCCCGACGGACCGATCGGCACCCTGCCGATGCCGGCCTACCCGGAGGCGGACGCAGAGGTAGGTGGGGCGAGCACGTCCCCTCTGACGGGACCTCTTGACCCGGTCGCGGGTCACGGGACGTTCATCGCGGGCATCGTGCACCAGGTCAGCCCGGACGCACTCATCCTGCCCGTGCGGGTGGTCGACGGTTCGGGCGTCGCCGCGGAGTCGGAGGTCATCGAGTCGCTGCGGCGCCTTGCGCGATTCCACGACCGGGGGCTGGCCGGCGACGACGGCTACCAGCCGGTGGACGTGGTCGTCCTCTCGATGGGCTACTACCACGAGCGGCCCGAGGACATGCAGTGGGACCACCCGCTTCGCGCGGTGCTCGGCCGGCTGCGGGACTCGGGGGTCGCGGTCGTGGTCGCGGCCGGCAACGACGGCGAGACCCGCCCGGAGTTCCCGGCTGCCTTCGCGCCGTCGGTCGACCGCCGCTCCGTGCCGCCGACGATCACCGACCCGGGCGACACCTCGGTCACGCGGCCGCCGATCCTGACGGTCGGGGCGCAGAACCCGGACGGCAGCACGGCGCTCTTCAGCAACGACGGACCATGGGTCACGTGCCTGCGGCCGGGGGCGGGGCTCGTGAGCACGATCCCGATCACGCTCGACGGACCCGTGACGCCGTCCCTGCGGCTGAAGGAGCGTCATTCCGACCAGTACCGGTCGACCATCGACCCCGAAGGATTCCAGGGTGGCTTCGCCACGTGGAGCGGCACCTCCTTCGCAGCGCCGGTGCTCGCAGGGGAGATCGCCCGCGAGCTCCTGGAGCTTCGCCGTGCAGGTGCCCGGGCGACCGACGACGGCGGACGTGTCGATAGGCTCGTGGCCGACAGGGTGCAGCAGATCTGGTCTGCGATCACCGCGGCGACCGGCGGGATGTCGCTGGGAGGTGCTGCGCGCCCGGAGTGATGACATGAGGTGAGGCGTGGACGGGCTCGACGTCGTGCAGGGACAGATCGAGCGTGCCCGCGCCGAGGCTCGTAGCCACCGGCACTTCGGCAGGGCGCTCCGGACGTATCGCGCCGCCCTCCGACGCATCGACGGTCTCACCCCGTCGGACGGCGTGACCCGGGCGCGCGCCCGGGTCCTGGTCGGGATCGCCACCTGCGAGTACGAACGCGGGACCGATCGAGATCTCGTCCTGAAGCTGCTCGACGAGGCCGAGGTCGCGGAGGGGCGGGCGCGCGACGAGGGCATCGTCGCGCTCGTGCGGAGCCACCGTGGGCTGCTGCTGATGCGCATGGGGGACTTTGCCGGAGCGCGGGCCGAGCTGGATGCTGCGCTGGAGCGCATCGACGACGAGCACGATCTCGTGCCCGCCCTCCTCAACCGCAGCTGGCTCGCGCTCGAGCGCGGTGAGGTCGACGCTGCGGTGCGAGACCTCTCGAGGTGTCGTGACCTCGCCGCCCGTGAGGGAGGGGACACCGCCATGCGGCTGATGGCGGAGCACAACCTGGGCTACGCCCGGTTTCTCGGCGGTGACCTGCCCTCCGCGCTCCGGTCCATGGACGCGGCGGCGGAGAACGCGCCGCCGGAGCACGCCGGCATCGGCCTGATGGACAAGGCCGCGGTCCTCTACGAGGCGGGACTGCTGTCCGAGGCTGCCGACGCCCTCGGCGGGGCGGCGTCCGTCCTCGCCGAGACCCGTGCCTGGCGCGACCTCATCGATGCGGAGATCGGTCAGGCCCGGTGCCTGGTGGGGTTGGGCCGCTACGCGGAGGCCATCACGCTCGCCCGTCGCGTCCAGGGTCGTGCCCGCCGGGCGGGGCACGACCTGCTCGACCTGCGCGCCGGACTGATCACCATCGACGCCCGGCACGGGCTGCTCGTGGACGACAGGGCCACGCCCCGGGCGTTCCTCCGCCTCGCGCAGGACGCGGCGCGGCTGGCGGAACGCGCCGCGTCGATACCGGGCGCCGAACGGATCGCGGTCGACCTCGAGCTGGTCGCCGCCGAGGGCGAGGCGCGCGGTGGAGATCTCCCTGGCGCGGTCGAGAGGTTGCAGCAGCTCCCGCCCGCGTCCGGCCTGTCCCTGGGCACTCAGCTACGCGCGCAGGTCGTCCGGGCCTTGAGCGCCTACGCGGCGGACGACCGTCGCACGGGGCTGGCGGCGGTGCGCCGGGGACACCGGCTCCTGGCGCAGCAGAGGCAGCGGCTCGGCGCCGTCGAGGCGGTCACGGCTGCCTCCGCGCACGGGATCCGGCTGCAGGCGGTCGACCTGGACGCCGCGCTCCGGTCGGGCCGGCCGGAGGCGGTCTTCGACGCGGTCGAGCGCGGACGAGCCACCTTCGCGGGGTCCGGACGGGTGCGTCCGCCGGAGGACCCGGAGATGGCGGCGCTGGTCGGGGGCGCGCGGCGGCTCGCGGAGCGTGCGCGCCAGCTCGAGGGCGACCCCGGCTCGGCGGTGGAACAGGTGCGGCTCCGCAGGGACGCGCGCCGGCTCCAGAGCCAGGCGCGGGAGCGCTCGTGGCATGCCGACGGCAGCGCCGACGTCCCGAAGCCGACGTCCGCGCGCGAGCTCCGGGCGATGCTGCGGAGCGAGGGATCGGACCGCACGGTGCTCGACCTGATGATGATCAAGGACCGGGTGTGCGCCGTGCGGGTCGACCGGCACGCGACACGGCTCCTCGACCTCGCGCCCCTCGGGCCGACGCTGGAGCAGGTGCGCCGAGTACGGGCGGACCTCCAGGCCCTGTCGAACCCCCTGCTCCCGCAGCCGCTCCGGTCGACCGCTTCCCAGTCCCTCGCGCGCAGCCTTGCCTGGCTGGACGACGCCCTCGTGCGGGGCGCCGGCGTCGACGGCCCGGCCTACCTCGCCGCGCGTGACCGGCTGGTGTCGGTCCCGTGGTCGCTGCTGCCGTCCCGGCGAGGTGTGTCGACGGTCGTGAACTCCTGGGTGACCAGCGGCGACGCGGGCTGGGAGGCGGGAACCGCGCTGGCCGTGGCCGGCCCGGGGCTGCGGCAGGCGGGCGCCGAGGCCGTCGAGGTGGCGCGGGTCTGGGGGAGCGGCGCACGTGCCCTGGTGGGCGACGACGCGACCTGCGCGGCGGTGTCGGGCGCCCTCGAGCACGCGCCCGTGGTGCACCTCGCCGCGCACGGCACCCATGAGCCGGACAACCCGGTGTTCTCGAGCATCCTGCTGGCCGACGGCCCCCTGTTCGCCCACGAGCTGGACGGTCGCGACCTGTCGCGCTCGGTGGTCGTCCTCTCGGCCTGCGACGTCGGCTCGGCGAGCATCCGGCACGGCGGCGAGCCGCTGGGCCTCACGAGCGTGCTGCTCCGCATGGGAGCACGTGCGGTGATCGCGAGCGTCGCGCCCCTGCGGGACGACGTCGCCGTGCGGGTGATGCCCGCGCTCCACGAGGGCTTGCGCGACGGTCTTCGCCCGGGGGAGGCCCTCGCCCGCGCGGTCGCCGAGGAGCCGGAGCCCGTGCCGCTGGTGTGCTTCGGCCCGCTCGTGCTGTGACGACCGGCGTGGCGGGTGCCACACCCGACCGGTGACGAGCCACCGTCCGACGTCGTGTACGCTTCTCGGGTAACCCAAGACCGCCGGTCGTCCGACGCTGCCTGGATCCGTCCAGGAAGCCGAAGACCGAAGTCCCGTGAAAAGCGGGGGCCTGCGTAGGTGAACACGACGACGATCGCACAGCATGTCTGTGAGCTCCGAGCCCCGTGCGCACCTGCGCCGGGGCTCTTTCTCTTTCGCAGGTACCGGTGGCACCACCACCGGAAGGATTGCCATGGCGAGGCCGGACAAGGCAGCCGCCGTCGCGGAGGTCGCGGACAAGTTCCGTGACTCCAGCGCGGCCGTGCTGACCGAGTACCGCGGGCTCACCGTCGCTCAGCTCAAGGAGCTGCGTCGGTCGCTCAGCGGCAACGCAACCTACGCCGTGGTGAAGAACACGCTGACGTCCATCGCGGCCAAGGAGGCCGGGATCGACGCTTTCGAGGCGGACCTCAAGGGTCCTTCCGCGATTGCGTTCGTGACCGGCGACCCGGTCGAGGCCGCCAAGGGTCTGCGTGACTTCGCCAAGGCGAACCCTGCACTGGTCATCAAGGGCGGTGTCCTCGACGGGAAGCCGCTGACCGCTGCAGAGGTCACCAAGCTCGCGGACCTCGAGTCCCGCGAGGTCCTGCTGGCCAAGACGGTCGGCGCGATGAAGGCCAAGCTCTACCAGGCTGCCTACGCCTTCACCGCGAAGCCGGCCCAGGCCGCTCGCGTCATCGATGCCCTGCGTCAGAAGCAGGAATCGGAGGCCGCTGCCGCCTGACGGCGGTGCGGCGAGCACAACCCCCTCTGCTTCTGCCGGGCCGGTGAGGCCCCAGGACGCACCAAACCGAAAGGAACGCCATCATGGCGAAGCTCAGCACCGACGAGCTCCTGTCCGCCTTCGAGGAGCTCACCCTCATCGAGCTCAACGAGTTCGTGAAGGCCTTCGAGGAGAAGTTCGACGTCACCGCCGCGGCCCCGGTCGCCGCTGCCGCCGCCGCCCCCGCCGCCGGCGGTGCCGGTGGCGCCGAGGCCGCCGAGGAGAAGGACGAGTTCGACGTCATCCTCGAGGCCGCCGGCGACAAGAAGATCCAGGTCATCAAGGAGGTGCGCGCGCTCACGTCCCTCGGCCTGAAGGAGGCCAAGGACCTCGTGGACGGCGCCCCGAAGCCGGTCCTGGAGGCCGCGAACAAGGAGACGGCCGAGAAGGCCAAGGCTGCCCTCGAGGGCGCCGGCGCCACCGTCACCCTCAAGTGATCGTCGCGGCCTAGCCGCGCATCGCTTCCTGCGAGGCCCGCACCCTTCGGGGTGCGGGCCTCGCTGCATCCGCACCCACAGGTGCGCGCCGTGCGGTTGTGGAGGTGTGGTGTCGTGACCGACGTCGCGCGCCGATGCCTGGCCTCGGCTCCCTAGCACGGGTTAGGCTGGTCCGACAACCGTTTCTTGGGCGGCATATGGCGGCCACCGAGACAACGTCCTCAAGACCCAGAACCGAGGGCGTCCACTCGTGTGCCCGCGCGAGTGGACAAACGATGAAGTTCTGGCTACGCTAGCGCTTTGCGCTCGCTTGTGCCCCGACGCCTCCACTGCCGACGAAGCCCCGCCCTCCGTGGTCACTCCTTCGTGACCCCTGGGACGGTTCGTTCCGCCGCGGTCCGGCGCCTGCAGCCTCGCTGAGCGTACAGCGTGCCATCGAACTGCAGGGAAGGACCCCTCTTGGCTGCCTCGCGCACCCCTTCTGTTCCGTCCGCCGACGCCATCGCGAACCGCACCGCTTCCCGCCGCGTCTCCTTCGCCAAGATCTACGAGCCGCTCGAGGTCCCCGACCTCCTCGGGCTGCAGACCGAGAGCTTCGACTGGCTCCTCGGCAGCCCCGCCTGGCAGGCCCGGGTCGAGGCCGCCACGGCCGCCGGTCGCTCGGACGTCCCGGCGACGTCGGGCCTGGAGGAGATCTTCGAGGAGATCTCCCCGATCGAGGACTTCGGCCAGTCGATGTCCCTCTCCTTCTCGAACCACCGGTTCGAGCCGCCGAAGTACACCGCGGACGAGTGCAAGGAGAAGGACTTCACCTTCGCCGCACCGCTGTTCGTGACGGCCGAGTTCGTCAACTACACGACCGGCGAGATCAAGAGCCAGACGGTCTTCATGGGCGACTTCCCGCTCATGACCGCTCGCGGCACGTTCATCATCAACGGCACCGAGCGCGTCGTCGTCTCGCAGCTGGTCCGTTCCCCGGGCGTCTACTTCGAGCGCACGCCCGACAAGACGAGCGACAAGGACGTCTTCTCGGCCAAGGTCATCCCCTCGCGCGGTGCCTGGCTCGAGTTCGAGATCGACAAGCGCGACGCCGTCGGCGTGCGCGTCGACCGCAAGCGCAAGCAGCCCGTCACCGTCCTGCTGAAGGCCCTCGGCCTCACGGAGGCGGAGATCCGCGAGGAGTTCGCGGACTTCCCGTCGGTGCTCGACACCCTCGAGAAGGACCACGTCCACACCCAGGACGAGGCCCTCGTCGACCTGTACCGCAAGATCCGCCCGGGCGAGCCGCCCACGGTCGAGGCCGGTCGCGCGCTGCTCGAGAACTTCTACTTCAACCCGAAGCGCTACGACCTGGCGAAGGTCGGCCGCTACAAGGTGAGCAAGAAGCTCGGCGTGGACGCGCCGCTGTCGGACTCGACGCTGTCGGTGACCGACGTCGTCGCGACGATCAAGTACCTCGCCGCCCTCCACGCCGACCGCGTCGCCATCTCCGGCACGCGCGACGGCCAGGAGATCGAGGTGCGCGTCGAGACGGACGACATCGACCACTTCGGCAACCGCCGCATCCGCGCCGTCGGCGAGCTCATCCAGAACCAGGTGCGCACGGGCCTGTCCCGCATGGAGCGCGTGGTCCGCGAGCGCATGACGACGCAGGACGTCGAGGCCATCACGCCGCAGACGCTGATCAACATCCGCCCCGTGGTGGCGTCGATCCGCGAGTTCTTCGGCACCTCGCAGCTGTCGCAGTTCATGGACCAGAACAACCCGCTGGCGGGCCTGACGCACAAGCGTCGCCTCAACGCCCTCGGCCCGGGTGGTCTGTCCCGCGACCGCGCCGGCATGGAGGTCCGTGACGTCCACCCGTCGCACTACGGCCGCATGTGCCCGATCGAGACCCCTGAGGGCCCGAACATCGGCCTCATC
>Ga0160452_100234_pt1 | contig 56203 bp, 48 predicted proteins | sample HID1971I_E6MG_FD_108230 | JGI IMG/M metagenome (GOLD analysis project Ga0160452, IMG submission 108230) | Enriched millipede-associated microbial communities from UW Madison campus, WI, USA - HID1971I_E6 MG | ecosystem: Host-associated > Arthropoda: Insects > Digestive system > Unclassified ...
ATAAAAGAAGTGCTTGTTTAGCTCATTTAAAACAGTTAAACTGACAGTTTCGCTCGTTGTTCAGTTTTCAAAGAACAATTCGACAACTTTTACATCTTAGCAGATGTTAATCAGTTGGTCAAGTTTTTTCTTTCGACAACGTTCATTATGTTATCACATAACTTCTTGTCATGCAAGCTTTATTTTCAAACTTTTCAGCAGCTTCGCTTCTAAAAAGTTTTCATTAGGCCCGCCGGACTCGTTTATCTCGGCCGGAATTAGAATATACCATGAGTAGTATATAGAATGCAACTACTTTTTATCGATATCTTTCGTTTTTCCTCAGATCGTTAACTCGGGCCTCATATCAAAAGCCGTACCCCGCGGATACGATTCCGCTAGGTACGGCTTTTTACAATTAAACGATATCAATCCACTCGACTTGCACCGGGCCCTCGGCCGCTTCGACGACGATCCGATGCAGCCCCGCCTCCAGCTCCGCCTTTTGTTCCAGCCTTACGGTCGCCCACCCGGTTCCTTCAGGCTGCGCAAGCCCTAACTGCCTTCCGTCCAGACTGACGGACAATCCGCTCCCGCCGGACGCTTCCGTCACACGCAGCCGAATCTCAACGGCATAAGCCGATCCCGCGCACTCTTCTCCCTCCCCGATGCTGCCCGACGTAAATTCATACGCCAGCCAATCGCCCGCCGCCATCTGAACGTACAACCGCTGATCCATGCTCCACGGCCGTCCGCCGTTATGCTGGAAGTTCGCCACGTCCCGCTCGCTGTCCAAGAACCGGATATCCGTACCGTCGTTTACCCGGAAACCGACGTTCCCCTCCGTCGGCGCACCGACGTGATAGCCTTTCCCTTCCCCCTGATAGCCGTAGAAAATAGCGGGAATCCGCACCGGCGCCCTTCTGAACAACGCATTTACTACTTCCGGATGATAGGTGCAGTTCTCTAAGGCGATATTATCAAGGTACGTCCATAGAATCCGCTGCGCCTCTGCCGCATCCGGACGCTCGCCGCCCGTCAAATACTCGGTCAGCTTCTCCCACCCCTCCGGCCGGTTCACCGAGCAAGGCGAATTGATTGTGTCCATCTTCTTCCACGTCCAGAAGTTCCACGAAATATCGTGATCCTCGAACAGTCGGAAAGCGCCCGAATACCAATCGATATTGTTCTCTCCGCCTTCGCCCATGAAGATCGGCGCATTCCACCGTTCGCGGCCGTCGATATATTTTTGAATGCTTTCCGTGTCCGGATTGTTCCAATATTTATGGAATTGGAGCTGCGTATTATCGTCGAACATCTCGTCGAATATCGACCAATCCGTCGACCAATGCGCCCCTTCCAGAATAATCATATGCTTCCGGTCTACTTCCCGAATCGCCTGCACGATATCACGATACAACGGCATTAATTCCGGATTGAGCGCCGCGTTCCAATCGGGCAGCGGCTCGTTCAGCAAGTCGTATCCCGCAACGATCCATTCATCCTTGTACCGCTCGGCAAGCTGACGCCACAGCTCGATCGTCATGCGCCGATACGTCTCGTCCGTGAACAACTCCGGCTTGTCATGCTCCGAATCGTCGATATTCGCTCCCGTCTGCCCGCCCGGCGCGCCGTGCAGATCCAGAATGGCATATACGTTATATTGGCGGCACCATTCGATGATTAGATCGAGACGGCGAAGATTGCCCGGCTTGAAGCGGACCGGTTCCCCGTCCTCGATCAGAGCCCGCGCATTGATGGGGATACGAATGGAATTGAATCCTTCCCGCGCGATCTGCCGGATATCCGACTCCGCCGTATAGCGGTCGTAATAAATTTCCCAGAATTGCGCGGCCTTCTCCGGACCGATCAGTTCTTCGATCATACGCTCGATCCGTCTCGGACGGTCGCCTTGCTCGGGGAACTTCCACATATAGCCTTCCGGAAGCATCCAACTGCCGAGTCCAACGCCGCGCAAAATCAACTCTTCCCCGTCTCCGTTCACCAGCTTGCGCCCTTCCGCACGAACAAATCCCGCAACGCGATGGTTCGTCAGTACCATGCTTATCCCGCTCCCATTCGTCCGAATTATTGACCGCCCAGCGTCTCGTTCATCGCCCGATATTCGAGCGGCGATACGCCTTCCGTCTCCTTGAACACGCGAGTAAAATGTTTTACGTTCTCGAAACCGACCATTGCGCTAATCTCGTACACTTTCAGCTCGGACTTTACAAGCAGCTCTTTCGCCTTGTTCAGGCGAAGCTTGCGCAAATAAGATACGAACGTCTCGCCCGTATAATCTTTGAACGCCTGGCTGAAGTACGAATAGTTCAGCGATACATGATTGGATACCATCGCCATATTCAAATCCTCGTGATAATGCTCCTGAATGTAGCTGATGGCCCGCCCGATATCGCCACGGTCGTTATATACCGAGCGCACCTGCCGAACGTAGTCGTTCAGAAGCAGCAGCAAGCTCTGGGCACTGTAGAAATAATCGTGGAAATGCGAAAAATTATAAATGTCGCCGACCGTCCGATGCAGCTTCAATATTTCGATCGAGCCTTCGCCGTATACTTGAAACACCTTGTCGAATACATGCTCGTTCAGCGCTTGGCTGACGCCCTCCAAATAACGGATGTCGTAGCGCATGATCGTCCGCATATCCAGCACATGCTGCAGCAGCCGCTTCAACTCCGACTCTCTGTCAAGGCCAAGCAGATTGGCGATTTTTTGCACATCCTCGATCGGAAGCTTGAACGCCTTGCTCTTGTCGCCGACTTCCTCCGCCCGAATGACGTCCGGAGCCGCATGCAGCAAGGAATACGCAACGGCGGCAACCGCCTGCCCGTAGCTTTTCTTGACCGTCTCCATGCCTTGCAGCCGCTCGCTCGCTCCCGCTTGAAAGCCGCAGGCCGGATGCTCCTTCATATAAGCGGACAACCGCTCAATTGGAGCCGGACTGGCCGTTAGAATAACGAGCCGCTCGTCTTTGTCGTAGAAACGGATACAGCTCGGCTCGGTGTCGCAGCCGGTAATTTTATCGATCCGGTACATAAATTCCGGCCGGCCTGCCGCCCGACTGTTGTCGGTCATCCGCACGACCGCCGTCTGATAGCCGTCGTCAAGCCAGACGAGCGCCGCCTTCCGCAGCAGCTCGCGTATTTCATCGGACTGATAACGGTCTTGCAGCAAAATGTTCTGAAGCTGAGTAGCGGCGAACTCCGCCTTCAAAGCAAGCGAGCTGCGCAGCTCGTCGGCCACCTCGTTCTCCCGCTGCCATTCCGCCTCCAGACGGCGCAGCACGCGGAACAGCTCCTCCCTTACGATCGGCTTCAGCAAATATTCCTTCACGTCGAACCGAATAGCCGCCTTCGCATATTGAAAATCGTCGTACCCGCTTAAGATCAATACATCCGGACGCGGTTCGCGCTCCTGCAGACGGTGGATGAGCGTAATGCCGTCCATGACGGGCATGCGGATGTCCGTAATAACCAGATCGATATCCGCCTCGTCCAGCACCTGCAGCGCTTCTTCCCCGTCCGCTGCGAAGTGAAACGCATAGGCGCCGATAAACTCTCGATCGATCATCGACTTCAAGCCGACTCGGATGTTCTTCTCATCATCCACGATTAGCAGGCTGCGCATAAGTATCTGTACCTCCCGCTATGTTTAAATACGGCAGCGTCATCGTCACCCGGGTATAGACGCCTTGCACGCTTTCGACCCGAATGCCGTGCTCCTTGCCGTAGTTCATGACGATTCTTTGATCCACATTGCGAAGCCCGATTCCGCTGCCTTCTCTTTCTCCCGCGTTCGCGGCGCTTCGCATTTGCTGATATACGGCGTCATCCAGTCGAATCAACATGTTCACATCCCGCAGCTTGGTCTCCTCTATGCCATTGCCGTCATCAATCACTTCAATAATCAAATCGTCGTTCAGCGCGTAGGCTTTAATCGTAATCGTCAATTTTTCTTGACCGCGATGCCCCATTCCATGCTTCACCGCGTTCTCGACAATCGGCTGCAGCGACATCTTCAGCACCTCCTGCTCCCGATAAACGGCAGGCACCTCCACGTTCAGCTCCAGTCCATTGTCATAGCGGATATTCATAATGGCGATATAGTTGTGAATATGCGCAAGCTCGTCTTGCAGACGCACATGATTGCTCGTCCATTGCAAATTGTAGCGCATCATGCCGCCAAGCGAAGTAAGCGCATCGGATATCGCATACTGCCCCTCGACTTCCGCAAGCATTTTAATATTTTCAAGCGTGTTGTACAGAAAATGCGAGTCAATCTGATTTTTCAGCGACTTCAGCTCCGCTTCCTTCGTCGCCGCCTGCCGGCTGACCGCCTGCGCAATCAGCTCGTTCATCTTCTTGAGCATTTGCCGGAAATGGTACGCGATTTCGCCAACCTCGTCCATGCTCGTAATCGCGATGTCTACATTGAAGTCGCCCTTGCGCACCTTCTTCATCGAATCGCGCAATATTTTGAGTTTCTTCAATATAAGGGAATGGAGCAGATATGAAATCATCGACAATAACGCGATGAGAATGATCGTTGCAATAATGATCGTATTTCGTTGCTGGCTTATGTTGGACAGCGTGCTTTCGAGCGATACAACGTTGAGCAAGTAGCTGTCCAGTTGGTCCAGATAGCTGTAAATGCCGATATACGGCGTTCCGTTGTAGCTGAACGAGAAGCTCGTTGCCGTCATTTGCTGATTCAGAGCGAATTGCCGCATGGCCTCCTTCACCGGCAGCTTGCTGAACAGAGGGGCCGATTGCTGGGTGAACGGCTGGCCGCTCCGGTTAATGACCAGCATCTGGGAATCGTTGTCCTGAATGTCGCTGAACGTCTTCATGAAGAAGCTCTCCAGCTTCATATTCACTTCCAGCACGCCGTTATGACGGTCGTCCGAATATTTCCGTTCCCGCAGCAGCGAGACATACGCGTAGTCCGGATTGTCCGGCGTACTGTCCAGAATGCTTGCCTTGCCGAGGCCAATATCCCACCAGTCGGTGCCGCTCCGCTGAACGACCGTGTCGTACCAAGGCTTGCCCTTGATTCTCGATTCCTGGAATATAACCGGCCAGAATTCCCGCACATTCGGATTTTCCGTATACAACCGGATGTTCGCAATGCTTGGATTATTGAACAGAAAAGATTGGAACGTGTAGAACGTCTGCGTGTTGAACTCGACCAATTCCGCCGTATCCTTCTCCCGGCCGCTCTCCAAGTAATCCCGGATATATTTGTTGGAATCGGCGAGCTGAGCCGACCGCTCCATAACGGCCATATTATTGGCGACGTTCATCTTCTCGATATCGAGAATGTACTGATTTTTCTTGGTCAAATCTTTAATCGTATTCAAATAAACGTTGTGGAACAAATACCAGGAAACGAGAATAATCGGAATCAAGATTATACATATAAAAGATATAATCAGCTTCAACTGTATGGACATGCGTCCAATCGCGACGGATGTTCTGGCTCCCCATTGACGGGCAAGTCTAATCATCGAGTTTGCACCATCCTTGCCCACTATGGTAATAAGCCTGGAAGTCTGCTTGCGCAGACCCCAGGCCGTCCTAACCGTGAATTACTTATTAAGCGCTTCCAGCTTGTTCATATTCTCTTCGTACTTCGTTTGACGGTAAGCATCGATTTTGTCTTGCTTGTTGCCGTTGCGGTCGTTGATGTATTTGTTCCACAGCTCGTCGAAATCCGCATCCGACTTCGCGAGAAGCAGCTTCGGCAGCACTTTGCCCCACTCGCGCGCATTTTTGCTATTGGCGATGCCTTCCTCGGACGTCGTAGGCGCATCCAGATTGTCGAATTCCGACATGCTGATCGATTTGCCTTTCGTCCAGTCTTCCATTTGTTTCGACGGCTCTACGCTAGGAGGAGCCCATGCCAGGTTCATGTTCGTATCCATCAGCATCCAGTACGTATAGGATGCGCCATACTTCTGATCGAATGCGCTGCGGTCTTTGTTCAGCAAGTCGACGACTTCAGGCTTGAATTGGTCTTTGCCGTCGATCGTATCGTACGTTACGCCCTTCTCGCCGAGGAACATATCTTTATTGCCTTCTTCGGAAATCAGGTAGCTGAGGAACTCGATCGCTCTTTTCTTGTCTTTCACGTCCTTGGAGATGAGCGTCAGCGTCCAGCCCGAGATGCCCGGGCCTGCCAGCGTAGGCGCCGTTTTGTTCGAATTGGACGGACCGTTGACTGCGATGTAAACGACGTTCGGATCTTTCTGGTAGAGCGCGATATTTTGCGTCGCAAAGTCAGAGCGCTGGTACAGCATTGCGAAATACCGGCCTTGCGAGATTTTTTCTTCCATCTGCGGACGTTTGTCGATGAAAATGTCTTTGGACAGCAATCCGTCTTCGTTCGCTTTGCGGAACGTTTTCAGCCAACTGATATATTCCGGATCGAGACGACGGTCATACAACTGGCCGTCCTTCTGCTGCGGAATGCCCAGGAAGTTCTGCAGGTACGCTTCAAGCGAGTAGTTGCCCGTTTCCGTGAACTCGTGCAAGCCGAGCGGAATAAGCGGTTGACCATTAACTTGCGGGAATTTCTCTTTTGCCAGCTTCAGCGCATTGAGGAAGCCTTCCGGCGTGCTCATGTCCGGGCTGCCAAGCGCTTCATACATATCCTTGCGAACGACGAACGTCTGGTTCGACGTGAAGTTGCTGCCGTACTTCTCGTAGTCCGCCGGGGACGACGAAGCGTTCGGATAACCGTATACGTTGCCGTCCGGCTGTGTATACCATCCTAGTTTAGCAGCATCGGCCACTTTAAAGAAGTATGGATCGTATTGATCGGCCAGTTCGTTCAGCGGAAGAACGAGTTTGCCGTCAATCATTTTGCGAACGCCTTCTTCGTACCAGCCGAGCGTCAGGAAGTCCGGCAGCTTGCCGGAAGCGATCATCGTGTTCAGCTTCTCGTTCTCGTTGCCCGCCGGTACGATGAAGTTGACGTTGACGCCCGTTTTCTTCGTAATGTAGTCGGCAGTAGCGTCTCCGCCCCACTTTTTGTTGAACCATGAGAAGTTAATATACCAGTCGAACGTAATCGGATCTTTCGCATCGGCCATCCAGCCCGGCTGGTCCGGATTGGCGGCTGTTTCCGTCGTTCCCGCATCGTTGTTTCCGTTAGTGGCCGTATCGGTTTTCGTCGTGCTCTCTTCTTTTGGCTTGTTGCCGCCGTCGCCGCTGGAACAAGCGGTCAGCGCCATCGAGGATACGACAGTCAGAGCTATCATCGAGGTCCACAGTCTGCGTGCTTTACTCATTGATTTGTCCCCTTTTCTAAATGGTTTCATCTATTAGCAATCCTTCCCGCAATGAGGCAGGATCGATAACCCAAGCTAGCCTTTGATCGAGCCAATCATAAAGCCCTTCACGAAATACTTCTGCAAGAACGGATAGACGAATACGATCGGCGCCGTGGTGACGACCATCGTCGCGAGCTTAAGCGACTGGCTCGTTACCGTAACCGATACGCCGCTCGGCATTGCCGCCAGCATCTGGTTCGAGCTGGATTGCGCAACGACCCGGTACAGGAACGTCTGAATCGGCTGCAAATCCATATCGTTAATGTAGATCATCCCTGTAAAATAATCGTTCCATTGATATACGCCGTGGAACAGCGCGATTGTGGCCACGACAGGCATGGACACCGGGATAATGACTTTATAAAAAATTTGGAAGTCGTTCGCGCCGTCGATACGGGCCGCTTCCTCCAGTCCCGCCGGAATTTCGCGGAAGAACGACAGGAAGATAATGAGGTCGAAGAAGCTGAACGCCGCCGGGATAACATAAACGAGAAAATTGTCCAGCAGATGAAGGTCGCGAATGAGCAGGTAGTACGGGATAAGTCCGCCGCCGAAAAACATCGTGACCGTTCCGATAAACATATAAATTCTACGCCCGATCAGTTCCTTGCGCGAGAACGCGTAGGCGACCATCGCCGTGAAGAAAACGTGTACCGCAACCCCGACAACCGTCTTCGCCACCGTAATGCCCATCGCGGTTACGATGCCATTGCTTTGAAATACGGCAATAAAGCTTTTTAGACTGAACACGCGGGGCCACCAGTAAATGCCGCCTCGCATCGCGTCCGCGCCGTCGTTGAACGCGTTCACGAGCACATACCAGATCGGATACAGCGTCGCGAAGCATACGATCAGCATCAGAAGCGTAATTAACAGCTCGATTGCCGCTTCCGATACGGACTGCCTTTTTAATGAAAACATCCTTGCCACCGCCTTGACTAGAATAGGGACGTGTTGCTCAGCCGTTTCGTAATGCCGTTGGCTCCGAGCAGCAGCGCCAGCGCGATGACGGCTTTAATCAAACCGACAGCAGTCGCATAGGAATACCTTCCGGACAACAAGCCTACCTGATACACGTACACGTCGATGACGTTACTGGATGTTTCGTTAAGCGAGTTGCGAAGGACGAGAATTTGATCGAAGTTCGAATTGAGAACGCCGCTGATCGCCAGAATGAACAGAATGGAGATCGTTCCTTTAATTGAAGGCAGCGTAATATTCCACATTTTTTGGCCGCGGCCCGCTCCGTCGATCGTAGCCGCTTCATATAGTTCGGGAGAGATGCTCGATATGGCGGCCAAATAAATAATGGCGGACCAGCCAAGCTCTTTCCATATATCCGACGTAATGACGATGCCCCAGAAATATTTCGGTTCCGCCAAGTAGAAGATCGGCTCGTGAATGAAATTCAGTGCCATAAGCACTTTGTTCACAATACCGACGTCCGACAGCCAGGTAGCCATAATGCCGCCCAAAATAACCCAGGACAAAAAGTGCGGCAAGTAGGAAATCGTCTGCACCCATCTTTTGAAAATCATCGAACGAAGCTCGTTCAGCAGCAGCGCGAATATGATCGGAAGCGGAAAGCCGATGACAAGCTTAATCAAGCTCATCCCGATCGTATTCCTCACGACATATTTGAGATTTTCATCCTCGAACAGCTCTCTGAAGTGCTCCAGCCCTACCCACGGAGCCGCCGAGATTGGACGAATAATGTCGTAATTCTTGAATGCGATGATGATGCCATACATGGGGATGTAGTTAAAAATAACCATCCACGCAACGCCGAGCAGCGCCATCGCCTGCAAGTATCGCTGCCCTATAATTCTGCGCATCCACATCGGAATGCCTGTCCTGCCGGTTGCCGTCTTTCGAAGATTCGGCTCTGTTCCTGCCTTAACGCTCATTCTCGGGCTGCACCTCCGTTTCCCTCTTTGTTTGTGTAAGCCCTTTCAATTGCAATTCTATAGCTTAAGTCCTATCGTTTGTAGGCATCAGATTTCGGGTATGGTGATATTTTTTTGGTTATTTAAAAATAAGGAAAACAAAAAAATCACTCTATCGCAAGCCTTATCGGCATCACGACGAGTGATTGTCTGTTGTAAAATTATGGTGCGGTAGAGAGGACTCGAACCTCCACGGGCGTACGCCCACTACCCCCTCAAGATAGCGTGTCTGCCATTCCACCACTACCGCACATTTAAAAGCTGTTCTCGCATTCGCTTCGAGGGATAAGCAAATGGTGAGCCATGTAGGACTCGAACCTACGACACCCTGATTAAAAGTCAGGTGCTCTACCAACTGAGCTAATGGCTCGAACAATGGTGACCCGTAGGGGATTCGAACCCCTGTTACCTCCGTGAAAGGGAGGTGTCTTAACCCCTTGACCAACGGGCCAGATGAAGATTGTTTTCCTGCCCTGCGCTCTTGCAAGCGACTCGAATAATGTAACACATCTGAATCACAATTGCAAGCATTAATTTCGCTACTTAATTCGGCAAAGCAATTTGGGCAAAAGAAAAAGACCGGATGATATGCACGGTCCTTCGCCTGCAAATCAATAAAACGGTGGCGGAGAGAGAGGGATTCGAACCCTCGCACCACTTGCGCAGTCTAACCCCTTAGCAGAGGGTCCCCTTGAGCCACTTGGGTATCTCTCCATGGCTCCCCGAACAGGACTCGAACCTGTGACAACTCGATTAACAGTCGAGTGCTCTACCAACTGAGCTATCAGGGAATATCGTACAGTGACAATTAATAATTTATCATGCCTGTACGTCCCTAGTCAAGTGCATTTAATATTAATTTTCCAGCACATTTCCCGCATGCGTAGCGGGCCGGATCCAGCTTGCGCCGACGCAAATATTCCATGCCGCATGACCGGCATACAAGCTTATATTTGAACGGCCTCGGCTGTCTCGCCTCGCGCTCCGGCAGCGTCTTGCAGAACCGGGTCGCTCCCACCTGCACAAGCAGCCTGCGAAAATCGTCGTCCCGATGCCGATACCCCCGCTTCATAATATGCAAGTGATAATGGCACAGCTCGTGCTTAATAATTTTCTCCGTCTCTTCGGCGCCGAATGCGGCCAACTGATGCGGACTGATCTCGATATTGTGCGATTTGGTGAAATAGCGCCCGCCCGTTGCCTTCAGCCTTCCGTTGAAAGTCGCGCGGTGCTTGAACGGCAGTCCGAAGCTTTCCATCGATACCCGTTCGACCCATGCTTGCAGCGTTTCGTCATTCATCGTTAATCTCCTCCGCCTACTTGAATTGTAAAGGGGCGGTACGATACACTTCAAGTAGAAGTTATACAAGCCGTCTCGCGCGCCGGCCTTGCTTCGGCCGCGGGCTTCGTTAATGAGGGGAGAAATATTCAGCTATGCCAACGATGCGCTACGTCCTTATGCAACAGAATGACCGGAACCTATTCGTCGAAATGCCTCAATCGCACGCTTATCAGCTTAGCGCGCTAAATCTGCGACTGCATAAAGAGATCGACAAATTGACGGCCGACAACGTTCCCTCGCTTCCGTACGCCATTGCGGAATGCGATAATGTCGAGCTTCACGATTCCTCGGTTCGGATCGTGTCGGGCCTCGACTATTTGAACGAATTGGAACGGGACTTCGCCTCCATTCAGGAGAAAGCGTACCCGCTCATCTCGCTGCTGACCGAAATTCGCGCGCTGCAAGCGCAGCTTGAGCAATGGTACGAGGAAGAATTCGAGCAGTAAATCGAGTTCGCCCGAATCGGACTTTGTCGGACCTGCACTTCCGCCCTTCCGCGCCCATATGCTATTCATACAGTACGGTCCGGAAGGAGGACGACGCATATGCCGCAATGGCTGTGCAATCAATTGATGCGCGCCTACCAGAAGAAGGACATCCGGCAAATCCGTCTGCTGAACGATTGCTGGTTTTTCTATCGCGCGAAGCAGCGTCCGAACGATCAGAACGAGGAGACCGTCACGATCAACTGAGCATGCCGCGCAGCTTGCGCTGATCGCGACTTAAACTAAAAAGCCGTTCCCGACGCGCTGTCGGGAACGGCTTTTGCCCGTTGGCGGGAACGGAGCGGACGGCACTTGTCCGCTTCATGCGCTGCGCGACGCCATTGCAGGCCGCAAGCGCCGAGGACATCGTACCCGCCGTGCTAATACACCGCAGCACGGGCAGTACGCGGCAATGGAACTCGGACTCTATTCGCGCTCAGGCGGACCATCCGCGTCTCCAATGCAACCGACAGCCGCCAACGGCCTGTCGCGGGAAGCTGCGTTCGGCGGCTGTTAATCCGGCTTCACCATCGTCAAGCCGACGCGCCCCTTCTTAACGTCCGCCTCCAGCACCCATACCGTTACGGCGTCGCCGACGGAGACGACATCGGTCGGATGCTTCACGAACTTATTGCTCAACCGGGAGATGTGGACGAGCCCGTCGTTCTTAATGCCGATGTCGACGAACGCGCCGAAGTCGATTACATTGCGCACGGTGCCTTGCAACTCCATGCCCGGCTTCAAATCCTCGATCTGCAGCACATCGGTCCGGAATACCGGCGGCGGCAGCTCCTCGCGCGGATCGCGTCCCGGCCGCTGCAAGCTGTCGATTATATCGCGCAGCGTCGGCACGCCGACGCCAAGCTCAGGCGCAAGCTGCACAGGATCGGCTTCGCTCAGCCCGGCGCGAACCTGCTCCGAGCCAACCTCCTTCAGCTTCAGCCCAAGCTCGCGGAACAGCTTGTCCACGACGCCGTACGATTCCGGGTGAATCGGCGTCCGGTCGAGCGGATTGGCCCCTTCGGGTATGCGAAGGAAGCCAATGCACTGCTCATACGACTTCGCTCCCAGGCGCGGCACCTTCTGAAGCTGCTTGCGCTCGACGAACTTGCCGTTCTCGTCACGGTATTTGACGATGTTGCGCGCAATCGTCGCGTTAATGCCCGCAACGTACGACAGCAGCGACGGAGATGCCGTATTGACGTCGACGCCGACATGGTTGACGGCCGACTCCACGACGCCGCCGAGGCTCTCTTCCAGCCGTTTCTGGCCGACGTCGTGCTGATATTGCCCGACGCCGATCGCCTTCGGCTCGATCTTCACCAGCTCGGCCAGCGGGTCTTGCAAGCGGCGTGCAATAGAGACGGCGCTTCGCTCGGATACGTCCAGCGACGGGAATTCCTCCGCCGCCAGCTTGGAGGCGGAATAGACGGAAGCACCCGCTTCGCTGACGATCATATATTTCAGATCGTGGGCGCCGGCCGCGCCCGCCTTGCGTCTTTTGCCGATTAGATCCGCAATAAACTGCTCCGTCTCGCGCGACGCGGTTCCGTTGCCGATAACGATCAGGCCGACGCCGTACTTGTCGACCATGCCGTTAATCATCCGTTCCGCTTCCTCCACTTTGTTGTTCGGAGGCGTCGGATACGATACGGCGACCTCCAGCAGCTTGCCGATGTCGTCAACGACCGCCAGCTTGCAGCCGGTACGATACGCCGGATCGACGCCGAGCACGACTTGTCCGCGAACCGGCGGCGACAGCAGCAGATTGCGAAGATTGACGGAGAAGATCGAGATCGCATGCTCCTCGGCCTTCTCCGTCATCTCGCCGCGAACCTCGCGTTCGATCGATGGCGCAATAAGCCTTTTGTACGCATCCTCAATGATCGATACGAGTACGGCTTGTATTGGCGGCGACGTGAACTTGCGGATAATCCGGCGACCGATCCAATCGTACACGCGTTCTGCGGCAACATCGAGCGTTACGCGCAGCACTTCCTCCCGCTCGCCGCGGTTAATAGCCAGCACGCGATGCGGAGGCAGACGCTTAACCGGCTCTTGATACGCGTAATACATTTCGTATACGGTTTCCGCCTTCGCATCCTTCGCTTCCGTCTTCAGCACGCCGTGTTCCTGCGTATGCTTGCGCACCCAAGCGCGAATAGCCGCATCGTCCGCTATGTTCTCGGCGATGATATCCATTGCGCCCTGCAGCGCGGCTTCCGCCGTCTCGACGCCCTTGCTTGCATCGATATAACGCGCGGCTTCCGCCAGCGGATCGCCCTGCTTCGGCTGCGACCAGATCCAATCGGCGAGCGGCGCAAGGCCCCTCTCCTTGGCGACGCTTGCTCTCGTTTTGCGCTTTTGCCGATAGGGACGGTACAAGTCTTCGACTTCTTGCAGCTTGCCCGCCTTCTCGATGCTTTGGCGCAGCTCGTCGGTCAGCTTGCCCTGCTCCTCGATGAGCCGAATAACCTCGCGTTTGCGCTCTTCCAGATTGCGCCTGTATTGCAGCTTCTCTTCAATATCGCGCAGCGCGTTCTCGTCCAACTCGCCCGTCATCTCTTTGCGGTAGCGCGCGATGAACGGAATCGTGTTGCCTTCATCCAGCAGCGACACGGCCGCCTTCACCTTCGTAATCGGGATCGACAGCTCTGCCGCGATTTCCTTCACGATCCGTTCGTTTTCCGCGGCCGCCCGCGCCTCCGCCTGCTTCGACTCGTTGATGTCCGCCGTCTCGCTTTGATTGTAAGCTGCCAAGTCCGCCAACACCTTCCTATTGAAAATAACTGTTTCCGCATAAGAATGCCCGGCCGTCTAATCGACGCCCGGGCGTCCTGCCGGTTCTATTAACAGCTTGCCATTGCGTCTTCTTCGTCGTTGGGACGGCGCGGGCGCTTAACAAAGCCGCATGGGTCGAGGGGCGTTGCCCGTGACTGGTTGCGCTGCGTTAGCGCCCCAATCCGACGTAAGGATTGTTCGCCTTCTCGAAGCCGACCGTCGTCTTCGGTCCGTGACCGGAGTAGACGACGACATCGTCCGCCAGCTTGAACAGCTTCAGGCGGATCGAATCGTACAAATCCCGTTCCCGGCCGCCGGGCAGATCCGTCCGGCCGATCGAGCTGCGGAACAGCACGTCTCCGCTGAACAGATCGCTGCCGCACAGCAGGCTGACGCTTCCCGGCGAATGGCCCGGCGTATGCATGACGGCGAACCGATGCCCGATCAGCTCCAGCGTCTGACCCTCGTCCAGCGCGTACTCGGCCGGATCGGTCGTCAACGGAGGCGTTACGTCCGACCAACGGCCGGAACCGTTAAGCTGGGCGTTCGTCAGCCATTCCGCTTCCAGATCGTGAAGGTAGACGGGGCAGCCCTTGGCCTTCCGCACTTCATCGACGCCGCCCATATGATCGAAATGCGCATGGGTAAGAATGATCGCTTCGATATGAATGTTCTCTATACGTTCCAGCAGCCGCTTCGGATTCATGCCGGGATCGATAACAATGCCGCGTTCGCCGCTTTCATCGGTCAGCAGATAGCAGTTCGTCTGGATCGGTCCGAGCTGGAACGTCTCGATGTTCAGCTTGCCCATCGCTTATAACGAAGAGAGCAGATCGCGCAATTCGCTGACGATGACGGATTGGTAATCCGTTCCCTCGCCGTAGCGGCGACCCATCTCTTGGCGCGCTGCCGCCAGCTTCTCTTGGTAATCCGCCGCGTCGCGATTCGGATTCGCCAGCTTGAAGGCGATCATCGCCTCCTGCACATGCTTCGGACGAGGTCCCCATTGCCCAAGCACATGACCGCCCGTATCGGCGAAAATAACGATCGGAATCGCGCGTCCGCCCATCGTCAAAAATTCGTCCATCGTATCCAGATGCTGCTCGATGACGAGCACTTCCGTCGGAATGCCGCTGATCGAGAGCGCTTGGAACACGACCGGCACGTTGCGAACCACATCGCCGCACCATTCCGCCATCAAGATAAGGCAGCGGAGATCGTCGCGGTTGTTGAGCGACTCGAAAAACTCGCGATCGTCCTCGTTCGCCCATTCGAAACGGTCGTACCACGAGCGAAATTCCGCTTTGTTCTTCTCCATACCGTCCATAAATTGCTGAGGTGTAATCCCTTTGTTCAGCTTTGCTGCTACGTTTTGAGCCATAATAATAAACCTCGCTTTCATTCCCGAGATAATTAGTCGTCTTTCTCCCTTCCATTGTAGCAGATGACGGCAGATACAGGCAAAAAATGCTTGCGCCGGAGGAAGAATGCGAGCGGGAAAGAGGAGAGAGAGCGGGACGCCAGCACAGGAATGCAATAAGCCCCTCTATCCTTTACTTATTCGCACACGGTCGCCCGGGAGCTCTCCCTAAGTAACTTCAAACGTCGCTTATCGACCTTCATCGGGTGCATATTGAGGAGACGTTGGGGATTAAGTTACTTGGGCGGGCCCTTGATAGGACAGCGGGGCTGTTAGTCGATGGATAGGTGTCTTACGAGGTGCTTATTTCACTACAGCCATCCGTCAATCAGCCGTCAGCCGATGGATAAGCAGCCTTATGAGACGCTTATTTCAACATAACCGCTCGTCTATCAGCCGCCGGCCGATGGACACCCCCGGGGCGCTTATTTCGGCGCAGCCCGCCCCCGCCCGCCTCTCGCATACAAAAAGGGACATCCTCGGGCAGCGGCCCGAGGATGTCCCTTTTCCCTTTGCTCCGTCTAAGCGGCTTTGCGGCGTGATCGGACGATTTTGTAGACGACGTAGACAATAAGCAAACCGAGCGCGATAAGAATCGCCTCGTGAATATATTTGCCCGCCTCCTCGTCGATCGTCTCCCATTGGTCGCCCAGCTTCCAGCCGAGGTAGACGAACAATATCGACCAAGGCAGCGACGCGAGCGCCGTCAGCAGCGTGAACAGACCGAACGACATCCGCGACATGCCGGCCGGTATCGAGATGACTTGCCGCATAACCGGTACGAACCGAGCCGTGAACACGATGCCGGCGCCGTATTTGTTGAACCAGCCTTCGGCGATGTCGATATGCTTCTTTTTCAGCTTAAGGAATTTGCCGTATTTTTCGAGAAACGGACGGCCGCCGTAACGGCCGATCGCGTACAAAATCCAGTTCTGCAGCACAGCGCCGATCGTTCCGAAAATGACGGCGCCGACGAACGAAATTTCCTTCGCCGAAACGAGATAACCCGCATATGAAAGCACCACTTCACTAGGTATAACTTCAACCATCATTCCGAACAAAATGCCGAGATAGCCCAAATCCTTCATCCATCCCAGCATCGTGGACACCACATCCGACAATATGTGCATGGTCTCTCCTTCCGCCTCTCCACAGGCATGTCTTTCGCTTCGTATTCTAGCATATACCGCTTCCGGGTTGCTAGAACCCGGCATGTTCTGACAAGCCCAAGCATAGACTAGCCATGAATGGATACGTTGGAAACGGAGGGTTAGTTCCATGACTAAATTCGTAGTCGTACCCAAGAGGTATCTTCAGCTAGCCGCAGCTTTTCTCATCATGCTGCTGCTCACGGCCGCCGTATGGCGTCTGAACGGCGACAAACCGGCTTCCGCCTCGGTAACGGAGCCGCAAGTGTTCCAGATCGTAACCGGCGAATTTGAAACGACCGACCGCGCAGGCAAAATGCTCGAAGCTTATCAATGGAGTCCGGGTTCTATCTATGTAACGAAAGGAAGGCCGGTCGAGCTTCAAATTACCGGCATTAGCGGCGAGCGCCATCCGTTCGTGATCGAAGGGCTGGACCTCCAAGGCGAGGTGCTCAAAGGCAAAACGACGATCGTTCGCTTCACGCCGAAGGAAGCCGGCACCTACGCGATCCGGTGCTTAACCCATTCCGATATGCGCAGCGGCGGCCCGATGGTGGGTTACATTTTCGTCCATTAACCAAGGAGCTTTCGCCCTTAAAGCAAGTGTCCGCCTTTCGAACCGGCGCATACGATAGCGTTAGAGAGGAGGCGGCCGTCGCTTGAAGCCTGTGAACGAGAAGCATGCAAGCAGTTATCCGACCGCAAGAAAAATTAAACGGGCGTGCAGCAACGAGCTGTATCGGACCGTCAAAAAGCTGGGCGTCTGGATTTCTGCGGACAAACGCAAGGAAGCCGAAACGATTTATTTTAAAAAGGTGGCGCTCAATCTTCCCTGGATCTTCGAGCATCGGAGCAACCGCAAAGTGCTGTCCGACTGGTGGGACGAGAACGTCAGCGCCGAAATCGCCGAGCTGTGGGGAGTCGACCAGGCTGCGCTGTGCGCCGCCTTTCGCCATGCGTTCGGGGGTTAATGCGGAGCCTGCCGGTATGTAAGGAAAATCACGCAGTCGCTCAACAATAAAAGTCTGCCTCGGCCGCTATTCTGACGCCGGGCAGACTTTTTGTTCGGTTAGCCGATGATCGCGAATGTCTCGACGCCCGCCGGTATCGTACGAATGCGTTGCAGCACGCCGATCGGATTGAACGCGCGCAATTGATAGCTGACCTGCGTCAGCGTCGGAATGTTGTCGAACCTGACGACGCCGAAAGGATCGAAGCCGGCCTGCGATACGATTCTGCCGTTGCGGATAAGCTGCGCGAAGAAGTTGGGCGTCGTGAAAGGCACGCCGTTTCCCTGCACCCATACGACCGTCAGCCGGCTGAAAATGGGACCCGAAATCGCGGCTATCGATGGGCGTTTCACTCGGCATACCGTTCCATTAGGCAAAATAAACGGAGGATGCGTAAATTTTACGGCCATTAGTTCCCTCCTCTCCCGTCCTGCATCATGGAATAGCTTATGCGGGGAGAGGCGTTCGCGAATGGACGCTTGACTTGCAAGGCGCACGACAGCGGCGGCTTCCGCCAGTCCCGATCCTGTCGCGTTCAGGCCGGTGGCAAAGACAGGCAAGGCGCGCGCGCAGCTTCGTTCACCCCGTATGCGGCCAGCGAGAACAGGACGAGCCACCAGCAGCCGTAGCTCATATCGAAGTCGATTGCCGCGTGAAGGAGCAACGCCGTTATAGGCGCCACCGCTAGTTTATTACGACCTGCGTTTCTCCAGACGAGCAATAGAAGGCTGACAGCGACGATTAGCACAAGCGTTAGCCCGATAAGCCCCGAATCGAGCAGCACGTCCAGATAGCCGCTGTGAACCTCGCGCACGCCCAGCCGTTCGCCGGCAAGGCGCCGCCACGCATCGCCGCCGTAGCCGAACAGCGGCGCCTCCCGCCATAAGCGGAGCGCCTCGCCGTACATGGACGCCCGCGAGGCGGCCGTCTCGTAGCTGCCGCCTCGCGTGAGCAGCGCGTGCGGCAGCAGCGCGGCAAGCGCCGTCGCGCCCAGCCCGAGCAGCGCCCCGGCGGCGGCTAGCGTGCGCGCGCGGCACGGCTCGCGGCGAAGCAGCCTGCGGCGAAGCGCCGCGAGCCCGGCCGCGCCGGCCGCGAGGCCAAGCAGCAGTGCCGCGAAGCGCGCGCCATGCGGCAGCGCCTCGGCCGCCGCATGGGGCGCTCGGCCCGCGAGCGGCGCGGCCCATGCGCTCGCGGCGACAGCGCGCCCCGCGCGGCTCGCGGGTGGTGCCGCGCCCGCGAGCGCGGCATACGCGAGCGCCGCGCAGGCGCACGCCCAGCCGGCGCTCGCCAGCCAGAGCGCGAGCCGCCGGCCGCGCAGCAGCAACGCTCCGACGGCGAAGCCCGCGACGCCGGCAAGCGTCGCCCCGCGCGATTCCGACAGCAGCAGCGCGAGCAGCAGCGGCACAGCCAGCATCACCGCCGCCCCGCGCATGGCCCTGCCGCTGCCGGCATGGCCGCCGCCGACGGCATCGCTTTCGCGCCCGGCCAGCTCGGTCAGCCCGACAAGCACCCACAGCAGCAGCGCCGCCGCCAAGGCGCCTTGCGCATTCGGATATTGCAGCACCCCGCCCAGCCTTACCCCCATTGACGATATGCGCGAATCCTCCGTTACCATCAGGAATCCGTCTGCGAACGGCAGCCATCCGAGCCATCCCGCAACCGCGACGGGGCCGATCAGCACGGCGGCCGTCGTTAAAATATACGGGCTTACGCGCCCGTGTCTCTCCCTCCTCGCCAACAATACGAAGGCTAGACCGGCAGCGCCCAGCCAACGCACGCCCGCGGACGCGGACGAAGCGGCCGACGATGCATCCGCCGCCCCCGCTTGCGCCGCAATGGCCGCCGCTATGCTGCTCATTGCCAAGCCAAATAAACCGACGATTATAACCTCGCCCGCATAACCTTGCCGTTCCGTCGTCCCCGCAGCGGCCTTGTTCATCAAGCGGTCCTCAAATCGCATATATACGGCGGAACGCGCCGCAACGACCGCTGCGCACAGCGCCATCATAAGCGCCGCGACTGCGGCGGAGCCTTCCGCATACAGCCCCGCTTCCGCAAGCGCCGCCCCCGTCGCCGCGACTGCCGCTCCCGCGGCGGCCGCGGCGGCAAACCGATGCTTCGCATCCGTCCAATGCCCCGTCGGGCGGCGCCTTCGCTCCCGTCTCTCTCGCTGCAACAGCCTTCCCTCCTAGCCCGGCAGATCCATATTACGCAGTATGTCCGCCGCCGCAGGGGCATAAGCATGGATCCGAACAAGGCGGTTATTTTTGCATTTTTACAACCTTATTCCATTTCTCCGAAACTTTCTTGCCGGCTCGTTCGTTCCATAGTTCGAACTGGACAGATCGCACTCATCATCGTCAGTGGAATAAATTCTACAAGAAGTAGAGCTGGAGGGTATGGCATGATTCGATTGGAAAGGCTCAGCCATCGTTATCAGTTGGGGGCCAAAAGCAAGGATCGCAGCGTGTCGGTGCTTCACGACATCGATCTGCATGTGCGGGAAGGAGAAATTGTTACGCTCGTCGGGCGAAGCGGCTCGGGCAAGTCCACGCTGCTTCATGCGGCGTGCGGGTTTATTCGCCCGTCGGGCGGCAAAGTCGTTATTGACGGCCAGGATACGGCAAGCTTTGGCGAAGGGGACTGGGCCGATTTTCGGCGGCAGCGGATCGGCGTCATTTTTCAGAGCTTTCAACTCATTCCGAGCATGACCGCTTACGAAAATATTGAATTGCCGCTTGTCCTCGAAGGAACCGGCGACGCCGAACGCCGCGAGCGAACGCTGCAAATGCTCGAACGATTCGGCTTGGCGGACTACGCAGACCATTATCCGGGCGAATTGTCCGGCGGACAGCAGCAGCGCGTCGGCATTGCTCGCGCCCTTGCGCTCAAGCCGCGCATCGTCATGGCCGACGAGCCGACCGGCAGTCTCGATTCCGATAACGAGCGCCAGTTTCTCGATACGCTGCAACAGCTTAACACCGAAGAGCGCATCACGTTTCTCATTATTACGCACGATGAACATGTCGCTTCCATCGGTCACCGAATCGTCCGGATCGAAGACGGCCGACTGTCCGAGATCGCCGCGCCGCGGCCGATGAGCGGCAGCTCCTCCGCGCCGGAACAGGAGGCGAGCTCGCGATGAAAATGAAGGACCGTTTCCGCTTCGTTCGTCAGAATATGGGCAAAAACAAATCGCGTATCGCGCTCACCGTGCTTGCTACGGCGATGGGCTGTACGTTTCTCATTATGATTGCATCCGTCGCGTTCGGGCTGCAGAAGAGCATTGTGGAAGAGGCGCTGCACGGGCGCAAAGTGACGCAGATCGAGATAAGCGCAAGAGCCGTCGATGCCGATAGAAACAAGCATCGTCAGGTCAATGCCTCCGATATCGAGGCTCTGCATCAGCCGAAGCATGTCAAAGCCGTGACGGTCGCTTACATAGCCGAAGGCCAGTGGGAGCTTGAGGGCGGCTACTCGTCGCAAGGCCCGATTTCGATGGCGGATATGGCGGAGGAAATCAAAACCGATCTGCCGTTATCCGAAGGCAGGCTGCCGCAAGCGGCGGACGAAGCCGTCGTCGGTTATCATTTTACGCAAGATTTAAGGGATAAGGACGGGCAGTCCTACGCGGGTTCGCTAGTGGGCGCTACCCTGACGACGACATTCACTGTATATACGATGGAGAGCGGGGATAAAATTCAGCCTCGCACAGAAGTACGACCCATTAAGATCGTCGGCATTCTCGCCAAGCCGGCCAAAGAAATTGTGCACGACAACTCCTTTCGAACGGATCAGGCTTTATTCGAATCGAGCGGCTTCCTTGCCGATCAGAGCCCTGCGGAAGTGGCGGTCTTCGTCACGAGCGCGAACAAAGTAAGCGGCGTTGCGAAGGCGCTGCGCGCCGAGCGTTTCCTCGTCTACTCGGTTGCGGACGAGCTGAAGCAGATTGACGTCGTATTCCTTATTATGAAAATCGGTCTGGTCTTCGTCGGCACGATTGCCGTCCTGATCGCTTCGATCGGCATTTACAACACGATGACGATGGCCGTCACGGAACGTGCGCCGGACATTGGGATTATGAAAGCGATTGGCGCCCATCCGCGAACGATCCGAAGCGTCTTCCTGCTGGAAAGCTTCGGTATCGGCATCATTGGAGCGATTATCGGCACCGCGGTCGCTTACGTGCTCAGCATGATTATTAATGTGATCGTACCGCCGATCGTTCATGCTTCGCTGGACTCCAAAGTGCCGGAAGGGTTCGTCTTCTCTTATATCCCTTGGTCGCTGACCGCACTGAGCGTCTTCATCAGCGCCGGCGTCGCGATATTGTCCGGGCTTCGTCCGGCCGCGCGCGCGACGGGCATCGATGTTCTCCGTGCGCTGAGGCGCGATCTATAAAGCCGTCTCTTGGGATACAATAACGCTGCAAAGCTTCTTCATTGCGTGCGATGAAGAAGCTTTTTCGTATCTTCCACACTCCGCTCGTTGTATGCGCGTAATCGCCATCGCCGATGCCGCATTGAAACCGTCTTCATCCATCATCTCTCACTCAAAGGAAATGGGCCCTATGCCGGCGAACTACTGGATATCGACATTTTATTATGAAAGGGCGGCATCACGTTGAACACAACGACATCGACATCGTCGCTGCTGGAAAGGCTGCGGGCGACTCGTCTCCCGGAACGCGCCGCCTCAGGCAGCCCTTCTATCGGTCAAGCCGTTATTAAAGAATGGGAGCGAACGGGAGCCGTGTTCGTCACGGCGTCCGCCGGCTCGTTGGAATCCGCCTACTATCGGGCTATCGGCCAACTCATGAATTGTATCGCACCCGACCGCAACGGCACGCCGATTCTGTACGAAGGAGGCCCTTACCTTGGCTGCTGGCTGGAGAGCACCGGCACGATCAGCGCGGAGCTGCTGAGCCGGTTCGCTCCCTCCGTCGCGACATCCACGTTCGAGCTGTTCGCGGATCATATGCGTGAAGACGGCCTTATGCCTTATAAAATGACTGCGGAAGGACCCGCATACCGGCAAATTCAAATGGTTACTCCGCTGGCGCGAAGCGTGTGGAATCATTACCGGATGAACGGCGGCGACCGATCGTGGCTGCACAAAATGTACGGCGCCATGTCGCGGTTCGACGAATGGCTGGAGCAAAAGCGCAATACGCGGGGAACGGGATGTGTGGAAGCGTTCTGCACGTTCGATACGGGACACGACTTGTCTCCGCGATTCTGGCATGTGCCGGACACCGCCCATATGGAGGATGCGGCAAGCTTTTGGCCCGATTCGCCGGTGCTGCCGTTTCTCGCTCCCGATTTGACGGCGAACGTATACTGTCAGCGCCGCTACTTGGGTTTGATTGCCGCGGAGCTGAAGCTCGATCAGTCGACGCATGCATGGCCGGACAAAACGAAGCGGACGCTGGACAGCCTGTTCGCCCACTGCTACGACGAAGCCGACGGCTTCTTCTACGACGTAGATCGGAACGGGCAATTCGTACGGGTGCAGTCGGATGTGCTGCTGCGCGTACTGGCTTGCGAGGTCGGCCCGCGCGAGCTGTTCGATGCGTCCTTGAAGCGGTATTTGCTGAACACGAGCAAGTTTTGGGCGAAGTACCCGTTCACGTCGATTGCGATGGACGATCCCCGGTTCGATCCGTCCGCCGCTTATAACAGTTGGGGTGGCCCGTCGAACTTTCTCAGTCTCGTCCGGGCGCCTCACGCGTTCGAGCACCATCGCCGCCACGTGGAGCTGACTTGGGTCATGCAGCCCATTCTGAGCGCCATGTCGAGGATGAAGCGATTCCCGCAATGCTTCAGCCCGTGGACGGGAGAGGAAGGCTTCACCGATACGTATTCCCCCGCTATGCTCTGCCTGCTCGATTACGTGGAACGACTGTGCGGCATTATGCCGACGCCGGAGGGCGAGCTTTATTTTACCGGACTGCTGCCGTATGCGATGGATCACGGTCATAACCCGGCTGGAGGCGCGACCGGCTATGCGAGAGAAGTGGAGGGAACTCGCTTCGAGCTCCTGAATACGCCGAACGAATGCATGATTTACCGGGATAAGGCGGAGCACTTGCGTTTTCCGTCCGGCATTCGTGTCGCGACCGACCGGCAGGGCCGGCTTCGCTCCATCACCGGCATGAGCGCAAGGACGGTGCAAGGCACGGTAAGCTGGGAAGGCCGCGACTACCCTTTCTCCGCAAGCGGGAACGAAGTGCTCGAATTTACGGGCGACGGCTTCGCAACGATTGCCGGCGGCGGAATCGTACCTCCGTCCTACCGGTAAGGTAATCCCGCGGCGGCGCCCGGTCGGCTAATTCCCCTTCTCTTCGCGCCACGCGCGGCGCTTCGCAGATTAACGATGATCGGTGATCGGTCGACCGCATACCGTGAGTGATAAGAGCCTGACACAGGGTCTTGCTTTACTCGCTAACGATTCAATTTTCGATTAAGAGTCTCGTGTGAACTCCTAATCTCTGAGCTAACGTTACTTTTCCGGACATAGCGAGCAACTAAGCGACCTTATGGAGTACATATTCGATTGCATACAAGATTCCAAATGAAATAAGCGCCCCTGAGGGGCGCACGTTGTGTAGCCTTTGTCGCCGCGGACGGCTGCGTCGGCTTGAGCCGGATAAAGGCGCCTTGGTTTCTCTGTTATTTGTTGTGGGGGGAGCGAACGCAGCAGGGTGAGATTACGCCTACAGGACGGTCGGTCGACTACATACTCACGTGAAAGAAGAGCCTTCCACAGGCTCTTCTTTCACGCACTAACCAATCAGTTCCCAATTAGCGTCTCTCATGGACTCCTAATTCAAAGCAAACGTTACTTTTCAGCACCATGCGAGTGATTAAGCAACCTTATGGAGCGCTTATTCGACCGCGCGCGAGGCTTCGAAACGAAATAAGCGTCCCTAAGGCACGCTTCGCTTCAGAGTGTAGAGAAACCTGCGACTTGTTTAGAGGCATCTGGAGGGGTCAGCCAACCAAACATGCTTCACTCTGAAATAAGAGCTTGGTACAGACGTTTATTGGGCTCGCTAACGATTCCATTCCGGATTAAGCGTCCCGCATGGACTCCTAATTCAAAGCAAACGTTACTTTTCAGCACCATGCGATTGATTAAGCAACCTTATGGAGCGCTTATTCGACCGCGCGCGAGGCTTCGAACAAAATAAGCGCCTCTAAGGGTCCTCTCTAAGCGTCCCTAAGGGTCCTCTCTAAGCGCCTCTACGGGGCGCTTATCTCGTCCGCAAGCTGTCGAGCAAAGCTTGCTCGATAGACCTGAGCGCCGCTCAGGGGCGCTCGCTCAAGCTCACGATTCCAGCCGATTGTGCGACCCGCACAAGGCCGCTTTCTAACAACATCCGCTTCGTTAAGCTTGTCTTGCTCCGCTGGCCTGATCGGCTTTCTTATTGCGGTTCCGGTAAAACATGTTCACCTGCTCGCGCAGGATGAACGCGCGCAGCGTCCGAAGCTGCTCCTCGTGGATCTCCTCGAACCGCGCCCCGTAATAGCGCCCTTCGGGCCTGTCTTCCGAGCGTACGATAACGAGCTTGCACGCCAGCGGCAACTGCCCTTCAATGCGCAGCTCCGCCGCTGCGGAATCTCCGGTAGACAACGGTACGAATATGGAGGTGCGATCGATAACAAAACCGATTCCCGACGTGCTGATGTTGCGAATCGAGATCGGCACGACGCCTTCTTCCATAATCGCCTCTTTGCCCGGCTCCCGTTCTTCGGAAGATGCCGGCTCCATTAACTGCTCCAGACGGGCCAGCAACTCTTCGTTAAGATTGTCGACCGACAGCTCCTGCGACCATTGCAGCTTCAACTGATCGCGGGGCGAGAATTCCTCCAGCCCCATTCGAAGCTTGCCGGCCGCTTCCACCTGCACGCGAGGGCTTTCGCGCTTCTCGACGAACTGGAACGCTTTGGGCGGAAAGATAACGGCGATAGAGCCTTCGCCCTTTCCGATAATCGTCGACTGCAGCCGGTGGATGCCGACTGGCGAATAAAATGTCAATTGCACCGAATCGCCAAGCTCGAACCGCTTGTATTCGTTCAAATCGATACCAAGCAGCTCGCCTTCCACATAAGTCGATATGCCGGTTGTAACATAATCCTGCTTCTCTACAACCGTCCTGCTATGCACAAGCACCTTCGGCGCAATCAATTCTTTCTCCCTGCGAAGGATTTCATTACCGCCTTTAATCGACATCCCATCCGATCCTCCCTGTCTTTGTGGCATAAACAGCAAAAAAAGCCGCTATCTCATGTAGAAGCCGCTCCAGAACTGCATGCAAGGGAGCGAATTCGGCAACCAGGCTGCCAAACGAACCGATGAAACGGTCGTTAGGCCCTATGGCTTTGCGTCCTTGCCTTTCGACAAGTTTGCTAGTATCGTTCGAATCCTGCTATTTGATTATTCAACCGATGTTACAGCTCTTTCACAATCAATATGCCGACTTCATTCTTCAAATCAATCTCATACGGCTTCGCTGGCCGGCTTCCGTCCGACTCTTCCACGATCCTTATGATCGGCCGATGTACGGCCAGTGAGTTGTTAGCCGATACAACGCCAATCTGGCCGGTGTTCAGCAATACCGTCGTCGCAACGGGGTAGACCGATATATGCTTGCAGAACAGCTTGACCAATTCAAAATCGAAGAAGGTGTTGCCGGCCGCGAACAGAAATTCGATCGCCTCCGACGGGGTGTGCCTTTTGCGATGTGGCCTTGGAGAGGTTAACGCATCGTAGGTATCCGCAAGTCCGACGATCTGAGCGTACATATGAATCTCGTCCCGTTTCAGCCCTCTCGGGTATCCCGAGCCGTCGAACCGTTCGTGATGCTGCAAAGCGCAATGCGCGGATAATAAAGAAATATCGTGCTGCTTGCGAAGAATATCGAAGCCGTCCGTCGTATGGCGCTCCACAAGCGCTTTCTCCGCTTCGGTCAGCGCTCCTTGCTTATTAATTAACTGGGCCGGCACTTTCGTCATCCCGAGATCGAACAGCAGCGCGCCAATGCCGAGCTCCTCCAACTGCTGCCGGTTATATCCCTTGGCGATGCCGATGATGCCGGACAATATCGCGACATTGACTGCATGCTGATATAAGTAGGCGTCCGTGACGTGAATATTGGTCAGGTTGACCAGCACATCGCCGCTCAGCATGACGTCGTTCAGAATATCGCCGAACACTTGCCGCAACGTGCGTCCCATCTCCGGTGCGACCGTCTTGCCCTTCATGTAGTTCTGATCCTTCAAGCTCGCAACCGTCTGATAGATCGCGTCGATCGCTTTCTGCCTCGTCGCATCCCGAACGACTTCAGGCGGCTCAAGGTCTTCCGTAAAAGGATCCTCAATGAATAGCATATCAACGCCAAGCATTCGGAGCCGCTCGATAAACCGTTCATTCAGTTCAACGCCGGCGCCAAGCAGCACGTTTCCGTTCTCCTGCAGAACAGGCTTGGCCAGCTTGTCGCCGGGCTTGATCTGATGAATGTTTACCTTCTTCATACTAAGTTCCCGCCTTTTATATACCCAAAAATATGGAGCGCACTACGTATTGTACCATGATGTTACGTTTACTGACTACGCTGTCGAATGCTCGTGTCGGAACAATTTTAGTAGCCTGCCGCCACTTCCAGCCTCCGGCACACTACCTTATTTCTCCCCGCATTCTTCGCTTCATATAATGCAGCGTCCGCCGAAGCGAACAACTGGCGCAAATAAGAGACCGGATCCTGCATGACGCCCGGGTGCAGCGCTTCTTCGACGATGACGCCCATGCTGATCGTGACCGACAGCTTGGATACGTCGCTCGCCGCGGAGTCGCCGGTTGCCGCCCCGCTGCCCCAGCTTACTTCATTCTGCTCTATCGCTTTGCGTATGCGCTCGGCCATATCGGCCGCCGCCTGCAAGCTCACGTTAGGCAGATAAACCGTAAATTCCTCACCCCCGTATCTTGCCAATACATCGACGGGACGCAGCTCGCTCAGAATCGTATTCGCCGTGCTTACAAGCACCGCGTCGCCCGCCAGATGTCCGTACGTATCGTTGACGGTTTTGAACAGGTCGATGTCGAACAGCAATACGGCAAAAGGCATCTCCGTTCCCGCCAGCTTCGGAAGCTCGCTTTCCAGCTTCCCCATCAAATAACGGCGGTTGTAACAGCCGGTCAGGCTGTCGGTTACCGCCATCCGCTCCAGCTTCCGGTTCGCGTCCGACAGCTCCTTCTGCATCGTCAGAAGCTCCTGATTTTGCTCTTGCAGCATCTCGTTCTGCGTGCGCGTCTCTTCCATCAGCAGCCGGTAATCGGTTACATCTTGAACGGTCACGATGCGCCCGGCAGCCCGCTGCTTCCTTCGCTCGATCGGAGCCGATACGATGACGATGTGCTTCTTGGTAGACGAATAGGACGGTACCAGCACCTCGATCTCCAGCCGCTCGGGCGAATTCGCTTCGTGCCACTCGATGAACAGCTCCGCCTGCTCGGCGATGGCGCGCATGGCGCTGAGCATCGTTCGAACATCGAATTTGTCGCCGACGCGGAAGCTGACGATCGACTTCATCGCCCGATTGACGTCCGCGATAATGCCTTCCTCGTTCATGACGACAATGCCGGTCGTCATCGAATTAATGACATCGCGCTGCGCGAATTGAACAAGATCGAATACCCGGTTGCGCTGAATGGCAAAGACGAAATAGACGCCGCTGATCGTCATCCCGAGCGACAGAAGTCCCGGGACGACATGCCCCTGCACTTCCCATACGACGTTGACCATTATATCGGCAAATCCGAACAACAATAATAGAATCAGACCTCGCAGCGACATCTGCACCTGCTTGCGCAACTGCTCCGTGCTGGAGGCGCTGCGCAGCGTATGGACCATAATAATAATGGACGCGGTCATATAGCCGGCCAGCACGGCGATTAGCACCCAGAACAGCGGCCCGTATACCGAATCGGTCAGCCTCGTTCCCGATTGAACGACGAACGAGCCGGACGGGTTGCCCATAACGAGCAGCGCCGCGAGCAGCGAAGGGGTCGCGGACAGCCATATTTTTCTCCGGGTCAATATATAAGAACGCCCTGTCAGGAAAACAGCGAATATGTACCAGCCGAATCCGAGCACGGCTAGACAAACGTACATGATTTGCAATATGTATTGTCGAAATTCAGGCTGCTCCGCCATGTACAGCACCGTCTGGCCGAGCGGCCAGTTGAGCATGAACAGATGGAACAGCAAATAAATTCGGTGCAGCGTCGTGAACGATCCTCGCATGAAGACGAGGATGAACAGCGCCAGCAGAATTATATAGTAGCTGAATTCAATCCATATGCCGATCACTGGGAATCACCTGTACGCACAGACATCGGAAGGCGCTCTTGCAGCGCCTGCTCTAAATAAGGCCGAACGGACAGCATGTCCCGATACCGGACATATTCGTCCCACTTCCGCCGCTTGACGGCATCCGAAGACGACGAAGCGACGGCTCGTATAAGCAAATTTTTCGGCGTATGCTCGGGGTCGATAAATTCCAGCATTTGAACCTTGTAGCCGACGGCTTCAAGCAGCGAGCCGCGTGCCGCATCCGTCGCAAGCGCGGCGAACCGCTCCTTCAGCAGCCCGTGCCCAAGCAGCGGCTTCAGATCGTCGTTGTCGATCTGGCGGAACAGCTCGTGCTGGCAGCACGGCACCGACAAGATGACCTTCGCCCCCCAGCCGACCGCCTTCGCCAGCGCCGCATCCGTCGCCGTATCGCAAGCGTGCAGCGTCACGACCATATCGGCAGCAGCCTTCTCGTCGTACTGCGCAATATCGCCGACTCGAAACGTCAAGCCGTCGTAGCCGAGCTTGTCCGCGAGCGCCTGGCAGAAAGCGATAACATCCTTCTTCAAATCGAGACCGACGACAGACAGCCGATACCCCTTCTCGATGACAAGCAAATGATACAGCGCAAAAGTCAAATACGACTTGCCGCAGCCGAAATCGATGACTGTAATCGGCCGGTCGCTCGGAAGATGCGGCAGCACGTCCGTCACCATTTCGAGAAAACGGTTGATTTGCCGGTACTTATCCATTCGGCTTTCTTTTACTTTGCCGTCGGCCGTCATAATGCCAAGCTCGACGAGGAAGGGCGCCGGCGCCCCTTCGGCAATAACCCGCTTCTTGCGGCGGTTATGATCGGCCGCATCCGCAGGCTGCATCGAAGCCGGCTTGCGGAGAACGGAGGCCTTGCCTTTCTTGCTGAACAGAATCTGATAATCCGCTTCCGTCGTCTTCACGAGCGCCTGCCGGTAGTGCGCCTCCAGCCAATCGGCCATCCTCTCGCCCGCCCGAGCCATCGGCACATTCTCATGAATCGCTTTATTCGGATAATGAAATTCAAACTGCATGTGAAGACCGTCCTTCAACTGGACGGGCCGAATCGTCGTGCGCGCCGGAGCGTCGGCATCCTTACGCCGCAGCCCGCTGAACGTCGCCTGCAGCACGATTCCTTCCTCGCCCCAACGCATCATATCTGAACGCCATTGTTCCATAGCCTTGACAGGTCACTCCTTCATTCGATCAAGCTCGGCAATGCCCAGCAGAACTTCTTCTCTCGGGAGGCCTCCCGCTTCCAACCGGTCGTCGGTCATCGCCTGCATCCGCTCATAGAATGCGGCAACCTCGCTTGCGCGCGCATCGCCGTCGTTCAACATCGCGTACCAGCGATTTTCGGCCTTGTCGAACTGGCCGCGTCTCTCGGAGGCCGCCGCCGCCAGCAGCCCCGTGCTGCGCTGCAGCCGGACGTTGCCGAGCTTGTCCATCAGAAGCTCCGCCTCGGCGGTCCGTTCCTCCTGCCGGCGCTCCCCGATAATCCGATCGACGCCGCCAGACGCCAGCAGTCCCTCGGCCAGCGCATGCGCATGCGCGTGTTCCTCCACCTCCGCCGCCAGCAGCATATGAAGCGCCTTGCTCCGAAGCGACAACGCTTCCGATTCGCGCCCCATCTCCTCCATCGTATCGGATTCGGCCGTCATCAGCCTGCCGAGCGCCCGCAAATCTTCCGGATCGGCGGTTCCGCGCTGGCCAAGCATCGAAATCAGGTCTTCGGCCGACAGCTTGCGGGCCAGCTCCGGCTTCATCCGCAGCAGCTTCTCCAGCAAATCGCCCGACAGCGCCAGCGCCTCCTCGTATTTCTGCTGTCTTCGCAGCCCCATCATCGCGCCCATCGCTTCGGTCATGCCCGCAATAAGCCGCATCATATAATCCCGCTGAAGCATCGGATCGCCTCCTAGCCCGTAATCGAATCCAAATATCCGTTAATCGCCTCAGCCAGCGGCTGCGGCGTCTCCATCATGCTCATATGTCCGGCATGCTCCATCAGCGCCTGACGAACGCCGTCGCGGCTTGCTGCAGTAAACGTTCTCTCCGGGGGAATGACGCCGTCCTGCTTGCCGGCCACGAGCAGCACGGGCAGCGCGGACGAATCGATTACGCCGCGGCGGTCCGGCCGCTCCTTCATCCCGAGAGCCGAAGCCTGAGCGCCTGCGGCCGATGCAAGACGCCCGATCCGGATCGCCTGCTCGACCAGATTCGCCTTCGCTTCCGGAGCGAACAAATTAGGGACGAGCCCTTCTACGAACCTCTCGATCCCTTCCTCCGCGATCTTGTTCACCGCACGATCGCGATTGTCCCGCGCCGCCTCGCTGTCCGGATGTCCCGTGGAATGGACGAGCCCGAAGCCGAGCAGACGGTCCGCATGCCGAGCCGCCAGTGCCAGAGCCGCATAACCGCCCATCGAATGGCCGAGCGCGACGAACCGGCCAAGCCCTAGCCGAGCCGCAAGCTCTGCCGCGTCGTCGGCCATCGCCTCCATTGTATATACGGCGTCGCCCGGCGCCGATGAACGCCCGTGTCCTCTCGCATCCGGCACGATCACTCGTCTCCCCGGCTTCTCGATCAGCGGCACAAGCCGCTCCCAGTAAGCCGAGCTTCCGCAATAGCCGTGGAGCAGAACGACGTTCTGCTCCGCTCCCCCTTCCGGAAGCGTATCGGCATATGCTATCGTCAAAGCTCCGTTCCTGCATTCGACCGTACGATTCGCCAGCGATAGGACGTTCATCTATTTTCCTCCTAAAATTAAAGCTATATTAATAGAATAATCGGATCGCCCGATTCATAGACTTATAACAGAGCCGCATCCCGCAGCGCGCCGTCGATCGCCTCCGCCGCTTCGTCGGCCAGTCTCATCACCAGGTGGAGAGAGGTCGCTTGCAGCGTCCGGTACGGCTTCGGTCCCATCGCGTTGACGACGCCCGCAATCGAATAGTCGCCAATCGGCGGAAGCTGGAGACCTACGCCTTCCCCGGGCTGCAACGGGCCTTCGGCGACGGCGAATTTGCCGACCGAATCTGCTTTGCCGAGGCAAGCGTCGACCGTAATGACGATGGCGTCATTCGTAACGGTTACGCCTTCCGCAGAAAGCCTGGCCGCATCAAGCGGATGCTCCAGCGTGCCGTACACCCGCTTCCAGCCGCGCGCTTGAAGCGCCGACCCAACCAGCGGACCGAAAGCGTCTCCGGTGGAGCAATCGGTGCCGATGCAGACGAACGCGCATACCTCGCCTTGTCTCATACGCGCGGCAACCGGCTCCAGAAACGCGCGGACGCCTTCGGCATCTACCGTTGCTCTCGCCCGCTGCGGCGCCGCCGGCTTATGCCGGTCTCTCTTGCGTACTCCCATAATCGTCTGTTCCCGTTCCTTCCCTCGTCATCATTCATGATACTTGATTTCAGACCGATCAGCAATGAACGACCAGCCCTCATCCAAAGTCTTATTAACATGGCGGCCGGAGCATGAATGGCGATGAATGCGAAGGCGTGGTACAATACTTCCAATGGCATGATGGAAGGGGATTCGAATGAACTTAAACGAGCCGACTGCAGACAATGTGGCACACATGATCGATACGATCAAATCCAAGCTGCGTATGGCAACCGCCGCGGCAATGCAATCTTCGCACTTCGATCTTAAGCGGTACGAGGACATTAGAGATATTTATGACGTCGTGGTTTCCAAGCCTTCGTTCAGCATTTCGGAGGTAGAAGCGCTTGTATCCGAATTGGGCAAGCTCCGGTCTCATGATGATTAACAGTTTATAACATTATTTTATAGTTTTCGACATAAAATAATCAAACAAAACCGAGGCGTTGTCGAACGCCCCGGTTTTTTGTTTCTGTGCCGCTGATCTTATGCTATTCCGCCGCGCTGGAACTGGCGTTGACGTTATTGTTTTCCGGCGCCGACTCAACCGCCGCGATCGTCTCGATCGACAGCTTCACCGTCACTTGCTTGTTCTCGCCCTTCAGGAATTGAGCCGCGCGTTCGAGCTTCTCCGCCAGTTCGCTGCCGCTCAACGTGACGTTAAGGTGATAAGAGAAATGGTCGCCCGGCTGTCTTGCCGCATTATAACTCGACGGAGTCGCATACCGGTCCCCGCCGAACTGCGCCGGAGCAACGCTCTCGCCCGGAAAGAACTTATCCGACTTGTTAACGACGCGCTCGTATATGCGAAGCTTCTTCAGCAGCATATAGTATTGAGCGGAGTGCTTAAAGCCCCAGGCGTCGCGGATATCCTTTAACGTATAATCCATCTTCCAACGCTTTAAACTTTCAATCTGGTCGTCCGTTTCAAGCTTCAAAAATTCATCCAATGGGATAATCGTGCTGGACATGTTTAATCCTCCATTCGTCAATTCGCCTATAACTCGGCATTAAAATAAACATTCAATAATAACCCTTAATAATATCCCTTGATTTATTATTAAATTTATATAAAATAATACCATAATTTTTACAAGTATGCCAACAGCCACAATAAAAAAATTTCAGACAATATTCGAGCATACCAGCGTCCTGTATACAAAAACAACCGTTTTCGTCTGCCAATAAATGACGAACGAAAACGGTTCTTCGTATAACATTAATTATTTGTTGAGCCGGATAGGCCCAACGATTCCATAAATCGCCGGAAGGCCGCCCGTCCTTCTTCGTTCATTTTGAACACGCCGGCGTCCTGCAAGACGGCCGCGAACTTGACGCCCGTCTCCCGGCGCAGCGCGTCGGCGGCCGCGTCCCGGCCCATCCGCGTTCCGTAACGCTCGATCAGTTCCTCAATCCAAGCCGCATGCTGATGCAGCGGGGAGGAAGCCGGCTCCGCATCCGTTAGGCTCCACGCTTTCTCTCCCGTCAGATAAGACGCGATCGCCTCCAGCTCCGACTTCAGCCTGCCGGGCAATATCGCGAGACCCATCACTTCGATCAAGCCGATATTTTCCCGTTTGATGTGGTGAAGCTCCTTATGGGGGTGGAAAATGCCGTCCGGATGCTCCTCGCTCGTCCGATTGTTGCGAAGCACGAGATCAAGCTCGTACTCGCCGCCTCGCCGCCGGGCGATCGGCGTAATCGTATTGTGCGGGATGCGGGAGCCGTCCTCCGCTTCGCTGCGAGCAAGCACATTCGCGTCGGCGTCGGAATAGCCGCGCCAGACGTCATGCACGCGGTTCGCAGCCCGCAGCACCGCCTCGCGGTCCGGACCGGCGATGCGCACGGCCGACATCGGCCACTTCACGATGCCCAGCCGGACGCCGGGCTCCGAAGCATCCATATACCACGCTTCCACAGGCGCTTCCTCCATCGGGAACGTATGTCTGCCCGCCTGAAAATGATCGTGATTTAGAATCGATCCGCCTACAATCGGCAAATCCGCGTTCGAGCCGATAAAATAATGCGGCAGTTGCCCGACGAAATCGAGCAGGCGGCGGAATGTCGCATGCGATATGCGCATCGGCTCGTGCTCGCGCTTCAGCACGATGCTGTGCTCGTTGTAATAGACATAAGGCGAGTATTGGAAATACCAGCTCTCGCCGTCCAGCGCAAGCGGGATGACGCGGAGATTTTGCCGGGCCGGATGATCCGCTCTGCCCGCATAGCCGACGTTCGCTTCGCACAGCAGGCATTTCGGATAGCGGCTGGGCGGCATTGTCTTAAGCAGCGCAATCTCTTGCGGGTCTTTCTCCGGCTTGGATAGATTAATCGTAATTTCGAGGCTGCCGTAAGGCGTCTTGTGGCGCCAATATTCGTTCTTGCGAATGCGGTCCATCCGAATATAATTCGAATCGATGCTCAACCGGTAGAATCGGTCGGTGGCCGCCTCGATTCCTTCCGAATCCGCCGTCTCGCGGAATGCGCGCGCCGCTTCGGACGGTCCGGGGACGAGATGCCCCATAACGCGCGCGTCGAATAAGTCCCGCTGCGTCGTCGTGTTGTCCGGAATAAGACCGTATTCGGCCGCATAATCGAGCAGCGGCTCCAGCAGCTCAGCCGGGCTGTCCGGCGACTGTGCCGGAAGCTCGCCCTCGTAAGGCGCCGTAAAGCCGAACAAGTCGAGCAGCGCGTTGCGGGCATACGACTCGTCGAATGCGTCCAGCATGCCCCGCCGCAAAGCAAAGCGAACCAATCGTTCAATCAGTAGCGCAGCCTGCTCAGCAGCAAGTTCCGGTTGTTCGCGTTCTGTCATAACTGTCGCTTCCTTTCTGTTTCCATCCATCCGATCAGCCGTTGCCGCCCATGCTCCAGGTTAAATTACCGGTCGCCGTACCCGTCCGGATTCGCCGAATGCCATTGCCATGCGCTGCGAATGATATCTTCCAGCTTGTCCCGCTTCGGCCTCCAGCCCAGCTCCGTCCGCGCGCGCTGGGAGGACGCGATAAGCACGGCCGGGTCGCCTGCGCGGCGCGCTTCCGTCACGACGGGAATGTCGCGCTCGGTCACCGCTCTCGCGATATCGATGACCTGCTTGACGGAGAAGCCGCGGCCGTTGCCGAGGTTGTAGATCGCGCTGTCTTCGCCGCGGCGGAGCCGGTCGACAGCCAGCACATGCGCATCCGCCAGATCGCTTACGTGGATATAATCGCGGATGCAGGTGCCGTCCTCCGTCGGATAATCGTCGCCGAACACCGAAATATGCGGGCGTTGGCCGAGCGCCGCTTGCAGGACGATCGGAATCAAATGCGTCTCCGGGCTGTGATCCTCGCCGATTCGACCGCTTTCATGAGCGCCGGCGGCGTTGAAGTAGCGCAGCGATACGTAGCGAATGCCGTGCGCGGTATCGAACCATTTCATCATCCGCTCCATTGCCAGCTTCGTCTCGCCGTAAGCATTCGTCGGAACCGTCTTGTCCCGCTCGTCGATCGGCACGCGCTCGGGCTCGCCGTACGTTGCCGCCGTAGAAGAGAAGACGATCGATTTCACGCCGTGCCTGTTCATCGCTTCAAGCAGGCAGAGCGTGCCGTATACGTTGTTGTTATAATATTTGCCGGGATTCGTCATGCTCTCGCCCACGAGCGAGTTCGCGGCAAAATGGATGACGGCGTCGATATCGTTCTCCTTGAAGACGCCGTCCACGAACGCTTCGTCGCGCAGGTCGCCGACATAAAGCTTCCCGCCGATTACGGCATCGCGGTGTCCCTGCTCCAAATTGTCGATGACGACGATCTCTTCGCCGCGCTCCAGCAATGCCGCCGCCGTATGCGAACCGATATAGCCGGCTCCCCCCGTTACCAATACCGTCATTCCAATCCTCTCCCTATCCGTCCAAAATGTTCTACGCTACGCAAGCTCCCCGACGCCGTTGCCGATGCTGCAAACATAGAAGTCGGCGTTCAGGCCGGTTGCTTCCGCATACCGGCGGCCGACCTCCGATTTAAACCGTTCGATCGCGTCCTCGTGCACTAGCGATACGGTGCAGCCGCCGAAGCCGGCCCCCGTCATGCGCGAGCCGAGCACGCCTTCGACGCCGCGCGCCGCCTCTACCATCGCGTCGAGCTCCTTGCCCGTTACCTCGTACAGATCGCGAAGCGAATCGTGCGAGCCGTTCATCAGCGCGCCGAAGGCCGTCAGATCGCCCGCTTTCAGCACCTCGATCGATTGCAGCACGCGGTCGATTTCTTCGACGACATGCTGCGCGCGACGGCGCACCGTCTCGTCGGCGATCAGGCGCTTGTTCGCGTTGAACTGCTCCAGCGACAACTGCCCGAGCAGCGTCAGCGACGGGAACGCCGCGCGCAAGTCCGCTACCGCCTGCTCGCATTGGCCGCGGCGCTCGTTATATTGGGAATCGACAAGCCCGCGCCGTTTGTTCGTATTGCCGATGACCAGCTTATACGCGCCCGATTCGAACGGAATAAGCTCGTACTCCAGCGTATCGCACATCAGCAGGATGGCGCGGTCTTTCCGGCCGTTCGCCACGGCGAACTGATCCATAATGCCGCATTTGACCCCGTTGAATTCGTTCTCCGACCGCTGCGCAAGCTTGGCGATCTCGACCGTATCGGCCGGCTGGCCGGAAGCGTGAAGCAGCGCATAAGCGGTCACGACCTCGATCGAAGCGGAGGAGGACAGTCCGGCGCCGTTCGGAATTTCGCCGTGATACAGCAGATCGAAGCCGCCGCTCAGTTGAACGCCGCGCTGAAGCAGCTCGCTTGCAATTCCTTTTGGATAATTCATCCAGTCGTCCTTCTCATCGTAAACGATCGTTTCAAGAGCAATCAAGCCTCGCAGTTCGAAATTCGTCGAGGCAAGCGCCAGCATCCGATCCGAGCGGGGACGAAGCAGCAGCGTCGTGCCGAACGTAAGCGCCGCAGGAAACACGTATCCGCCGTTGTAGTCGGTATGCTCGCCGATAAGATTCACGCGGCCCGGCGCATGATAGATCCGAATGCCGCCGGTATCCGATTCGCCGTAAAGCTCAACAAACTGCCGTCTCAACTGATCCAAATTAGCCATCGATGCGATCACATTCCTTTGCGTATCGTTATAAATATCGATTGGTGCGTTGTTATTCGATTCTGCACTCAGTATAACGGATCGCGCAGCGGTCCGAGAATGGCGGGAAATGCTTTTCACATGGACGTATGTGACTTTCACTTGCGTACGCTGCTTGCTTATAGCACAATAATGTAAGATTTTCTATTGGATTCTGCTTATTTCTTGCTATTCATAGTCGTGCAGATGTGACCTGTATTCGAAGGAGTTATGACGATATGAGGCATCCCTACTCGTACGCCGTTGCATCCAACCATGCGTCCGTACGGCCCAAGGGGCTGAATGTGCTGTTCGCCGGCGAAAGCCAGACGAAGCCGGGACATAAGCTCGGTCCCAAAGTATACGATTATTATCTGATGCATTACGTGCTGTCGGGCTGCGGCACGTTCACCGACGGAGAACGCCAGTATGAGCTGCGGCAAGGAAGCACGTTTCTCATCGAGCCGGAGAGGCTTATCAGCTACGCCTCCAGCGACGCGAATCCTTGGCAGTACCGGTGGATTGCATTCGAAGGAAGCGATGCGGCCACGCTGCTGTCGACTAGCGCTCTTCTGGCGGCGGGTCCCGTTGCGACGAACAGCGGCGTCGACCGCCGCATCGGCGTGCTGTATAGAAGCGTATATCGAACGCTTAGGAAAGGCGGAGAAGCCGCGGCCTCGAGCGCGGCCGGCTATTTGCAGCTTTTGCTGGGGGTCTACGCCGATGCGGCGGCGGAGCGGGATAAGAGCTCGGAGCGAAGCGGAGAACGCGGAGATTCGCTGATTAGAAAGGTCACGCATTATTTGTCCGCGCAATATGCGGTGCCGGTATCCATCGAGCAGATGGCCGAAGCGCTCGGCTATAACCGGGCGTACCTGTCCCGCGTATTTAAGCGCGAGACCGGCGTTACGCCCGTCGCCTTCCTGCTCCGGCTGCGCATTGACAAGGCGCGCCAGTTGCTTCGGGAACGGCCGGAGCTGACGGTGGAGCAGATCGCGGCGTCGGTAGGCATTCCCGATGCGCTCTATTTCTCGAAGCAGTTCAAACGATTCTACGAGCAGTCGCCGTCCGCCTACCGTCGGGACGTGCTTCAGACGGACGAGCCGGCCAATTGAAACACCGCTTCGCGGCGGCCGATCGTCCGGCCGGCATCGTTCGCCATCTCGGCCGGGAAGGCTTGCTCGATCCGCTCGCACATCGCTTCCGCTGTCCGATTGTCCATCCAGCCGTACCCGGACAACTGGCGCAGTGCTTCCGATACCACGACCGGCCACGCCGTCTCCGTGCCGTCCGACAGCTTGACGACGATGCCAAGCCGCTCTCGGCGCAAGCCGATGGCGAATACGCCCTGGGCGCCGCTCTTCGCCAGAACGTTCGGGTCCCCCAGCAGCAGACTGGCGAGCCGCCCGGTCCCTTCTACGAGATCAGGCCGTCCGTTCATCGCTCCTGCTATTCGCTCCACGACCGGACGAATCGCTCCGTCCGCGTCTATGTCAGGCAAGGCGTCCGGCGAGGCGAGCCTCGCATACAAGCCAGCCAGCTTCCGAAGCGGCATCGCATAGACGGGAAGTCCGCAGCCGTCGAAGCCGCCGGCCAGTTCGCTTGCCGGCACGTTCGCAATCCCGGCGACGAGACGCTTGATATTTTGCTGAATCGGATGATCCGGATCGGCATAGCCTTGAGTTGGCCAGCCTCTCAGCCGGCATGCCGCAAGCAGCCCGATATGCTTGCCCGCACAGTTATGAAACAGCTTGCGCGGACTTCCGCCGGCCCGAATATACGCGTCTCTTGCATCCGGATCGAGCGGGAGACCGGCATGGAAGACGAGTTCCCGCTCCTGAACGCCGGTCAGCTTCAGCATCGTCTCCAGCATCTCGATATGCGCTTGCTCCCCCCGATGGGACGCCGCCATCATTGCAATCGCCGCTTCCGGCAAGCCGAAGGCCTCCATGACGCCCGATTGAACGATTGGAATCGCCTGAATCGGCTTTGCGGTCGAGCGCATGTAGGTGACGACGTTCGGATCGCCCGTCCATGCCGTTACATGGCCGTCCGCCTGCACCACCGCTATGTGCCCGTAATGAACATTCTCGATTTCTTCTCCTCTAAGAGACACCGCCAGCGGCACGCCGCCCTCGATATCCCGAATTTCACTGCCCATTGCTGCCATTTGAAGCTTCCCCTTTCGTTGTCGTCCCTTGTCGTGTTGTACTGTTCCCTTACCCTGCTTCGATTATATTCCGCTGCCTGCCGCTTAATCGCCGATTATGCGGCTCTTTCGGCATTGGATATGACCGATTGGACATAGTAAGGAACGGGAGTGATCAACAGAATGACACGTAAAACATTGTACACGGGATCGTTGTTTTGGCCAACGACGCTCGGCAAAACGCCCGCCTACCAGACGCTGGGGGCGCGGCACGAGCAGTACGAGGCCGTCATCGTCGGAGGCGGCATGTCCGGCCTGCTGTGCGGGCACGCGCTTGCCTGCAGCGGCATTCGAACGGCCGTTGTCGAGCGGGGCGATATTGCGGGAGGCAGCACGTCCGCCAATACCGGCCTCATTCAATTTTCCAATGACATTATGCTCTCCGAGCTCGCAGACCAGATCGGGGAAAGCGATGCCGTCAAATTCTACACCGCCTGCAAGCAGGCTGTAGAGTATCTCGCCCTATTGGCAGGCAAAATACCGGGACACGGCGACTTCAAACGCCGTTCCAGCCTGTATGTCGCCAGCTCCGAGCAAGACCTTCCAAAGCTGCGGCGGGAATATGAGATGCTGCACCGGCACGGCTTCGACGTCGAATGGTGGACGCCGACGACGATCCGGTCCCAATTTCCGTTCACCAAGCCGGGCGCGATCGTGACGCACGGGGATGCGGAAGTCAATCCGCTGCGAATCGTACACGGCATCGCCCAAGAGGCCGCGGCTGCCGGCTTGACGATTTACGAGCATACCGACATCCAGGCCCACGACACGGACGATAGTCTGCATCGGCTCTCCACAGCCGAAGGCGGAAGCCTGACTTGCTCGCATGTCATATTTGCGGTCGGCTACGAGCCGGAGGAGCTGCGCGGCCAACTGGTCAAGGCGAAGCTTAACCGCAGCTTCGCGCTCGCAACGGAGCCGCAGACCGCTTCGTTCGACGTCTGGCACGAACGGTTTATGATCTGGGAAACGGCGCGCCCGTACTTGTACATGCGCACGACGACCGACAATCGGATCGTGATCGGCGGATTGGACGAAGAGACGCCGGTGCCTCTTGAAGGCGCACGCGCGCGCAAGGAACGGATCGACGCTCTGTACGAGCGGCTGCGGCAAATGTTTCCGACCATGACGGCCCCCATCGCTTGCGAATGGAGCGCCACGTTCGGCGAGTCGCGCGACGGACTGCCTTTCATCGGTCGCGATCCGTCCCGCTCCGGCGTGTACTACAGCCTTGGATACGGAGGGAACGGCACGATCTACAGTCTGATCGCTTGCCGCCTTATCCGCGATATGATTCAGGGACATACGCCGCCCCTGGCCTCGATTGTCGGAATGGATCGCCTCACATTAAAAGCGCCAGCGCAATAACAACGATTGCTGTTCGCGGGCCGCAAAAGCCCTCTGCACGGTTAATCCCATACAGAGGGCCAAGAGCGGGCAGGCTATAAAATTTGCGTGGCTCCGCAGGCGCGGTAGATCGCCTCGGCGTTGCTCAGCACCGACAGCTCGGGGCCGCCGTCCACCTCCAGCAGCGTCTTGCTCTCGGTCGTGCCGACGACGACGAGAGCGCATCCCGCTTTGACCGCATCGCGGCATGCCGCGAGATTGTCGTCCTCGATGCCGAGCGACGACAGCGCGCGGTCGTATGGACCGTTATCCTCGTTGTATCCGTTCCCGGACAAATAAGCGGCCGAGGCAAGCGGTATCGAGCCGGCATACGTAATGCCCCCCATCGTAATGCCCGCCGAGGTAATCGAGCTGCCGACGAGCGAGGTTCGCCTCAGCTCGCCGCTGTCGTAATCGCTGTTCGATTCGTGCTCCCGAGTATCGACCAGTTCCATGATTTCGTCGACGTGGACGCCGCTTTCCGCTTCCAGTGCGCGCGAATGATAGCCGTCCTTCGCGATCACCTTCATCTCGCCGGGCGTGAAGCCGGCCTGAAGCAATTGCTGCACCGCATCCGTCGCCTGACGCTCCGATGCGAATATTCCGATTTTGCTTGCCATAGAAGTGCCTCCCTGTCTTGAAGCCGCACCAAGCTGCGCGCCGAACCGACGCCGTCGGCGGCTCGTCCGGATAATCGGTTACATTATGCCCGAAGCCGCCGCTTCTATCCCGCGCATCCGTCCGGAGACGGCGACGCTTGACAAGAGCGGAAGCCGTTCCAGCGGTATCCAGACCGTTGCGGCCGCCCGTTATGTTTCAATTGCCTGCGTTTGCGGTTATGGTTATTTCATAGATTCAAATAACAGAAAAGAAAACAAACGCACGATTCCAATAAAGTGGGGTATGGTCATGAAAGCACCCGATAAATTCTATCTCAGAACCGAGAATCAGGAAGGACGCTGCACGGTTTATGTGAACGGCGAGCTGGATCTGGAATCCGCTTCGCAGATGCGCGCGGCTATGGCGACGCTCGTCGAGCTGACCGACCGCGAGCTTGTGCTTAATCTTCGGGAGCTTCGCTATATTGACAGTACCGGCATCGGCATCCTCGTATCGGTGCTTAAAGCGCGCCATGCGAAGGAAGCGCCTTTCATTGTAGAAGCGATTCCGCCGAATATACGCAAGCTGTTCGATATGACGGGCATTACTCCGTTTCTGTCGGGCGCCGCTACATCATGAGCCGAGAGGAGAGCATTCGTACGATGAATACGAAAGACGAAGTCGTTACAATCTTCGTTCCCGCCGCCGCCGAATATGTCGATCTCGTTCGCCTCGCGTTGTACGGCATCGCTTGCAAGATGGGCTTCTCCTACGAAGAAATCGAAGATATGAAGGTTGCGCTGTCGGAGGCGTGCAATAACGCCGTTCTGCATGCCTACGGCGATCTGGCGGACGGAGCCGCTATTATCGCGAAGATGCCGGAGCCGCGGGTCGAGATCCGGTTCATTAAGCAGTCGGACGCCTTGTCGATCGTCGTCAAGGATGACGGCAGCAGCTTTGACGCTGCGGCAGCAGCGCGGCAAGCCGAATCGATGCACGGCAAATCGATTGCCGATATTGAGGCGGGCGGACTCGGACTTTATCTTATGCAAGCATTAATGGATCAGGTGGAGGTATTAAGCGGCGAGGGCACGCAGGTCATGATGACGAAGCGATTGACGAGAAGCGGGGAATGGGCATGACCAAGCCTTCTTCGCCGCGGCCGCAAGAAAGCGTCGAGCTCATTGCGGCTTACCAGCGAGCCCCGAACAACGAAATTGCAACCGTGCTGATCGAACGGCATACGCCGATGGTCCGGATGGCCGCCGGCAAAATCGCCCGGAATCGCCCCGATTTGTTCGAGGATCTCGTACAGGTTGGCCAGATGTCGCTGCTTAAGCTGTTCCGCCAATACGATCCGTCCGTAGGCGTTCAATTTGAGCCCTACGCGATGAAGAGCATTATTGGCCATATGAAAAATTATCTCCGCGACAAATCGTGGTACATTCAAGTGCCGCGTCGCATCAAGGAGAAGGGCATCGCGGTTCAGCAAACGATCGACGAGCTGACCGTCCGGCTGGAGCGCTCTCCCAAGGTGGAAGAGATCGCGGAGCATATGGAGCTGACCGTCGAAGAAACGGTCGAAATTCTCGGCGGCCGCGATCTGTATCATTACGTCTCGCTCGACACGCCCATTAGCGAGGAGGAGAGCACGACGACGCTCGGCGAGCTGATCGGCTCGCAGTTGGACGATTTCGAGCATATCGACAAGAAGCTCGATATCGAGTCGGCTATGGCAGCCTTGAAGCCCGAGGAACGCACCGTGCTTAAGCTGGTGTTCGAGGACGGGGAGCCGCAGCGGTTGATCGCCGAGCAGCTCGGCGTATCGCAGATGAGCATCTCCCGCATTCAGCGACGCGCAATCGACAAGCTGAGGCGAAGCTTGGCCGAGCATCAGCGAGACGATTCATAAGCCGCTGCAACGATCATAATAGAAATCCAACTCGCACCGACATCCGCTCAAGCCGCAAGCGGAAGCCGGTGCGTTGCTTTGTCCGCAGGATTCTTCCCGTTCCGTCGGCGTCCCGGCGCGATGCCGACGGCTCCGGTTGAACTCATTCGTCCGTTCGGGTTATGATGGGAGAAGAATTCAGGTCACGGATAGGGAATAACGGCAGGAGGCTTTGTATGAACGAACGAACGTTTCGGTTTCCGTCCGGTTGGGAATGGCTGCAGTTGCGGCAACCTTTCGCGCAAGAACTGCACACGCCGTCGACGGACGATCGGTCGGGCGTGCAAGCGGGGTTAGCCCCCTCGCAAGCTATACCATCGCGGTCAAGCCGGGGGGCGGCCGCGAATGCCGTTCAGGTGGACGAGAGCCGCGAGAGGCTGGAGCGCGACCGGGCGCAAGCGCGGCTGCTCGGTCTAAAGCAGCGGCTGCCGGAATGCGCCGCCTGGCTCGACGACAGCTTCGAAAGAACCGCCAATCATATTGTCGTTCATCGGCTGCAGAGCGGCGAGCCTGTCCTGTATGGCACCCTGCTTATCCAGCAGTCGGCGGACAAAGCGGACATTCAGCCTTTTCGGTTCTGGGTGACGGAAGCCCGACTCATTACCATTCACGACGATTGGCGAATATCGATCCGGCTGCAGCAGCCTCCTTGGGAGGTCCAGCTTCAGCAATGCGCCTCCGGTCAGGAAGCGTTCGTCACGATGCTGACGGCGCTGCTTGAGCATGTCCATCATGGGCTGGACGGCTTCGAGCAAAGGCTCGGCGAACTGGAGCATGCGATGAGACGCCGCAACCGAACGAATCTGATGACGGCCATATTCGAGCGACGATACGATCTGCTGCACTGGAGTCACTTGTTCATGCCGATTAAAGAGCTGAGCGGTGCGGTCAAGGAAGCGTTCGTATCGGTTCCGCTTCGCGAAAGCGATTCGTTCCAGCGGCTGCAGCACAAGCTGGAGCGAATCGAAGCGCTGCTCCAGTCGTATGCGTCCGAGATCGACACGCTGATCTCAATGGACGACGCGATATCCAGCTTCCGCGGCAACGACATTATGAAGACGCTGACGATCATCACCGTCCTGTTCACGCCGGCTACCGTAGCCGGAACGCTGTGGGGGATGAACTTCATCAAGCTGCCGTGGGCAGGCGAATCGTGGGGCTTTATCGCCATGTGCGTAGCCGTCGTAGCCGCAACGGCCTTAATCTACTTATGGGTATGGCGCAAAGGCTGGACCGGCGATCTGCTGAACACCGGGGCCGCTCCGGCGAAGAAAGTCGCCTCTGATGCCCTCCCGCAGGAGCTTCGTCGGACCCGGAAAGGCCGGAACGGCGCCAAGCCGCCTGCCGGTCGTTCGAGCCGGCAGAATGCGCCCTCCGGCCTGCCCGCCTCCCATGCGACAAGCGATATGCCGCTTGTTCCCGGCAGAAGACGCAGGCGCGGCTAACCGTTGTTCGTTCGCTTCAACGACGTTCTGACTCGCTCGGCCGGGCTTTGCTTCCTCGCTTCTCCAGACGCATCCAAGCGGAGTCCGGCTCGATGGCAGCGGCCGTACAAGCTGCTGCAGCGCGACGACCGCTATACGACTAGAAGAATAAGCCTCCGTCTGCCGATTGCTCGGCGGCCGGAGGCTTATTCTCGTAATGATAGGATGACTCTTGCGGCAAGAGCATCCTTATGCGCCTCATACGTCGCAAGCTGCAGACCGCAGCTTCAGAGCGTCGAGAAACCTGACGACAGGTTTCGAGGCATTGGGGTGTGGTTCGTGGTCAGCCAACCAACTATGCCTCACTCAGAAATAAAAGCGTGGTACGGACGTTTATTTGACTCGCTAACGATTCCATTCGGGATGAAGCGTCTCGCATGGACGCCTAATCCAAAGCCAACATTACTTTTCAGCACCAAGCGAGTAATTAACGATCTTATGGAGCACTTATTCGACTTTTCGCGCGCCTCTCCCGGCTCGCGTTTATGGCGCCAAAGGTGCCGTGCGTCAGAGCGCAACAGGATGGGGATCGCATATCCACCTGCATGCGAGGCTTCGAACGAAATAAGCGCCTCTGTGGGGCTCTAAAGGGAGCATATTTCGTTCGAAGCCGGTCGAGCAAAACTTTCTGGACAGCCTGAGGCGTCCCTCGGGGAAGCCTCGAAGGGCGCTTATTTCGTTCGCAGCTCCAGTCAGCCGAGACTTTCTCGACAGACTGGAGCTGCGAACCGCTGCTTGTTGCGCATGTGGTCGACCGACCGCCGTCATGCAGCGAAACACCGCGCGCTGGGAGCTGCGCGCGGTGCGGAAAAGTTATTTCAGCTCCATCCAGAGCAAGCATTGATCGTCCGAATGGCTGCCCGTCTCCTCGCCCCCGAACAGGTCGCTCGTCCACTGCTCCAGATAAGCGGCCTCGCTCCCGCTCGATAAGGTGCTGCGAAGCCGCTCGACCGGATCGTCCTCCGACTCGTCGGACCAATCGAGCAGCCCATCCGTGACCAGCACGATCCGATCGCCGGAAGCGATGCTGACCGATTGCTTGCGCACCGCAATGCCGTCGAACAAACCGATCGCCGGACTGCCTCCTTCGATCCGCACCGTTTCTCTCGCTCCGCCGCGGATCACAAGTCCCGGCGGATGGCCGGCATTCACATATTCCGCTATGCCGCGCTCCAGATCGATAATCATGTAGATGCCCGTAAAGTAATATTGAATAAGCTGATCGGAGAAATGCAACTGCATCGCCCTGCGGTTCAGCTCTGTAATGACATCCTCGGGATCGGTCAGCTTGCTCATCACTTCCTTCAGCACCGAAGCGATAAACATGCAGACAAGCGACGATGAGATGCCGTGCCCCATCGCGTCAATGACGGCGACCGCATAACGGTGATCGTCGATCCGGTGCCAAGCGTACAAGTCGCCGGACAGCTCCTCGGACGGGCGATATATCGCATCGATGACGATCCGCTCGTTCTCCAGCCGCTGCGGCAGAACGGCATACTGCACCTCCCGCGCAAGCCGCAGCTCGTCGCGCAGGCGGCGGTCCCGTTCCTTGTGCCAGTTCTTCTCCTGCTTGAGCCGGAGCGCCGAACGAATTCGCGCCATCAGCTCCACCCGGTTGATCGGCTTCGTCACATAATCGGCCGCCCCGGCGTCGAGCGCCTCCGCCAGCTTCTTCGAATCGCCGATCGCCGTCACCATAATGATCGGCACGTCCTTGAGCCGCTCCGAGCCATGAATCGTCCGGCAGGCGGTAATCCCGTCCACGCGGGGCATCATCATATCGAGCAATATCAAATCGGCGGACGGCTCCTCTGCTGCGGGCCGCTCATCGGTCCCATCCTCCGCCAGCCCCAGCCGTTCGTATAGTTCCAGCGCCGACGAGCAGGTGCGAATGTTGTGATAGCCTGCCCGCTTCAGCATCTCCTGCACAACGGTTACGTTCATCGCATTATCGTCCACAATAATGATCCGCATGTTGTGCCGTTTGTTGCCTCGTTCCTGTCCTCTCATTCCATACCCTCGTTTCTTATACCGCTGTACTTGCTTGCCGCCGGGTGGCCTGCTGCGGCCCCTGTACGCTCCAACGTTCGCCTGTGGCGGATTAAGCGTCTTTTGTAGACTCTTATCTCGCTCCAACGTTCGCCTGTGGCAGGTTAAGCGTCTCTCCGAGACGCTTCATCCACCCTTCGACGCTGTCGCGCGGCTGCAAGAGTCTCATAGAGTCACTTCGTCGCTCATCGCGCGCGTTTCAGCACAGTTCGGGCGTCATGCAAGCGTCTTGGCCAGACTCTTAACGCGCTCCAACGTTCGCCTGCGGCAGGTTAAGCGTCTCTCCGAGACGCTTCATCCACCCTTCGACGCTGTCGCGCCGCTGCAAGAGTCTCATAGAGTCACTTCGTCGCTCATCGCGCGCGTTTCAGCACAGTTCGGGCGTCATGCAAGCGTCTTGGCCAGACTCTTATCGCGCTCCAACGTTCGCCTGTGGCGAGTTAAGCGTCTCCCCGAGACGCTTAACCCACCTCCGCCTCCGTCGCGCGGCTGCAAGAGTCTCATAGAGTCACTTCGTCGCTCATCGCGCGCGTTTCTGCACAGTTCGGGCGTCATGCAAGCGTCTTGGCCAGACTCTTATCGCGCTCCAACGTTCGCCTGTGGCGAGCTAAGCGTCTCCTCGAGACGCTTATCCTGCCTCCGCCTCCGTCGCGCCGCTGCAAGAGTCTCATAGAGTCACTTCGTCGCTCATCGCGCGCGTTTCAGCACAGTTCGGGCGTCATGCAAGCGTCTTGGCCAGACTCTTATCTCGCTCCAACGTTCGCCTGTGGCGAGATAAGCGTCTCCTCGAGACGCTTATCCTGCCTCCGCCTCCGTCGCGCCGCTGCAAGAGTCTCATAGAGTCACTTCGTCGCTCATCACGCGCGTTTCTGCATAGTTCGGGCGTCATGCAAGCGTCTTGCCCAGACTCTTATCTCGCTCCAACGTTCGCCTGTGGCGAGTTAAGCGTCTCCCCGAGACGCTTAACCCACCTCCGCCTCTGTCGCGCGGCTGCAAGAGTCTCATAGAGTCACTTCGTCGCTCATCGCGCGCGTTTCAGCACAGTTCGGGCGTCATGCAAGCGTCTTGGCCAGACTCTTATCACGCTCCAACGTTCGCCTGTGGCGAGTTAAGCGTCTCCCCGAGACGCTTAACCTGCCTCCGCCTTCGTCGCGCCGCTGCAAGAGTCTCATAGAGTCACTTCGTCGCTCATCGCGCGCGTTTCTGCACAGTTCGGGCGTCATGCAAGCGTCTTGCCCAGACTCTTATCTCGCTCCAACGTTCGCCTGTGGCGAGTTAAGCGTCTCCCCGAGACGCTTAACCCACCTCCTCCTCCGTCGCGCCGCTGCAAGAGTCTCATAGAGTCACTTCGTCGCTCATCGCGCGCGTTTCTGCATAGTTCGGGCGTCATGCAAGCGTCTTGCCCAGACTCTTATCTCGCTCCAACGTTCGCCTGTGGCGAGCTAAGCGTCTCCCCGAGACGCTTAACCCACCTCCTCCTCCGTCGCGCCGCTGCAAGAGTCTCATAGAGTCACTTCGTCGCTCATCACGCGCATTTCTGCACAGTTCGGGCGTCGTGCAAGCGTCTTGCCCAGCTCTTATCGCGCTCCAACGTTCGCCTGTGGCGAGTTAAGCGTCTCCCCGAGACGCTTAACCTACCTCCGCCTCCGCCGCACCGCTGCAAGAGTCTCGTACGGTCACTTCGTCGCTCATCGCGCGCGTTTCTGCATAGTTCGGGCGTCATGCAAGCGTCTTGCCCAGACTCTTATCTCGCTCCAACGTTCGCCTGTGGCGAGTTAAGCGTCTCCCCGAGACGCTTAACCCACCTCCGCCTCTATCGCGCGGCTGCAAGAGTCTCATAGAGTCACTTCGTCGCTCATCGCGCGCGTTTCTGCACAGGTTGGTGAATGTAAGCCGGGTCCTCTTGTCTTTCTTCTAATACCCGCCGCACGCTGCCACGAATCATTACGGCCGACCGCTCCTCCGCCGTTCTCGCTTCATTCGCCGCCTCTACAAAAAAAGCCGTCCCGGCTCGCGATCGTATCGCTCCGGGACAGCTTATTCCGATGTAAGAGTTGCAGGCTAAGCCGACTCGTACGATTGCTCTTCATCTTCCGACTTGGAGGCGCGAATCGTCAGCCACAAATTGCCGGCGATAAGAACGAAAGCGACGAACGCCATCAGCGGAATTGTAATGACGCCGAACCAGTCCAGATAATCTTCGTTGCAAGGAACGCCGACCGTGCAGGGCAACAGCTTGGCCAGCCCCGGAATTTTTTGCTCGGCGTAGTGGTAGATGGAGATCAGACCGCCAATTATGCTGAGCGGCAGCACGTAAGCGGCCATTCGGCGGTCGTTCTTATAGGCCGCCATGCCGAGCAGAATAACCATCGGGTACATGAAGATCCGCTGGAACCAGCACAAGCGACACGGCTCGAAATGCATGACTTCGCTCAGAAACAAGCTGCCTGCGGCCGCGACGAACGCCACGATCCAGGCCATCAAAAGGCCGTAATGGTAAAAGAAAGAGGACCGCTCTGCGCTCATCGGCTATTTTCCCTCTTCCTCCAGCTCCTTCAGCGCCTTCTCGATGGCAACCTTCACCGGAGCGTATTCCATTGCGTTGTTGCCGCCCAACTTCGTTCCGTTCACGAACAGCGTAGGGGTTCCCGTAACGCCGAGAGGACGGACCTTCGACATCTGATCCTTCAACTCGTCCGCATACGTCTTATTCTCAATGTCAGAGCGCAGCTTGTCGTAATCGATGCCAAGCTGCGCATTCTGCGCGATCTGAACCAGATTGTCGACCGTCGCCCACCGCTCGCTCTCCGGCGGCTGATTCGCATACAGGGCGTCGTAATATTTCCAGAATGCGTCGTTGTCCTGATGATAGACGGCAAGTCCGGCAAGCGCCGCCGTCTCGGAATCCGGTCCGATGAAGTGATAGTTCATGAACGATAACGATACGAGGCCTGTGTCAATGTATTCCTTCATCAAATCCGGCTTCACGTCCTGCGTAAAAATCTGGCATGCCGGGCATTTGAAATCACCGAACTCGACGATCTTCACCTTCGCGTCCTTACTGCCCAGCGTTGGCAGCTTATCGTAGTTGAAATCGGCCGGGTCCGGCTTCGGCATGAGTGCCAATACCAGAATAATGGCTATAATTACGATCCCTCCCGTTGCGTACATTAAACGGCGAATCGTCTGCTGTCTTTTCTTGGCGCGTTCTCGCTGCTCCTTGCGGCTAGTCTTATGCTCGATCTTGCTGACTGCTTGTCCCATCAAGCTCCCTCCGTCTCTCTCCAAAATAGCATAGATACGTTTATTATAACTGCCAATTGTTAAATTGACATTAATAACGAATGAAAAGTTTTGTCACTTCCACACCCGGCCCAGCTTCAGCCTCTCCTGCAAGCAGCCGAGCACCGACACCGGGCTCATCATCATTTGATACAGTAACACGCACGCCGGTTTTTTCGTATTTTTCAAGTTAAACGAATGGAAGAGCCTTCTCTGGTACCCGTACAAAATGTAATTTTGCAGCAGCGCCAGCGGCAGCACGGTTAAAGATCTGATGATTAGCATGCCCGGATCGCGCCAAAAAGCCGGCCACGCCGTATCCAATGGATACCGGCGAGCCGGCTTCGAATGCCGCTCTTGCGGCAGCTTTATACTTTAAACCAGTTATAAGCCGCGACCCGGCTGTAAAATTTGAAGCTGTCCTTCGGAATGCGCACCTGCGTATCGTAATCGACATAGGTCATGCCGAACCGCATGGAATAGCCGAATGCCCACTCGTAGTTGTCCATCAGCGACCATGCGTAATAGCCTTTCACGTTCACGCCGGATTCGATCGCCCGCCCAACGGACGCCAGATGCGACTTGATATAGCGGACGCGGCGGTCGTCGTGCACTTTGCCGTCGGCGGAAAGCCCATCGTTATAGCAAGCTCCGTTCTCGGTAATATATACCGGAATGTCGCCGTACTGGTCCTTGATGAAGACGAGGAAGTTGTACAAGCCTTGCGGATAGTATGTCCAGCCGATATCGGTCCGATCCCAGCCCATATCGACCTCTTCCCAGTCGAACAGCCCTTCGTTCTCTTTATATTTGCCTACGCCGCCGGTGTAGTAGTTAATGCCGAGGAAATCGATTTTTTGCGAAATGTCTTCCATGTCGCCCGGCAGAATCGGCACCTCGACCCCTTTGCCGCGGAACCATTCCACGAGCTTCTCCGGATAGTGCCCGTGCATTACCGGACGAATGAACCATTCGTTCTGCCAGCCGGATTTGCGCCAGCAAGCGTCGATATCCTCCTGACGGGAGCTGTAAGGCTCCTGCCAGTCGACGTTCGGCACGATGCCGATCTCGCCCTCCATGCCAAGCCCGCGGAACAGACGGACGGCGCGTCCGTGCGCGACGAGCAGATGATGCGCGACGTTCGTCGCGAGCTGCAAATCGCGGTTGCCCGGCGCATGCTCGCCAAGATAATTAGACAAGTAGGAAATGCACCAAGGCTCGTTGAACGTCGCCCACAGCTTAATTTTGTTTTTGAAGGATTCGAAAACGATTTCGGCATACCGAAGAAAATGATCGATCGTCTCCCGGTTGTCCCATCCCCCGCAATCTTGCAGCGGTTGCGGCAGATCCCAATGATACAGCGTGCACATCGGCTCGATGCCGTATTTCAGCAGCTCGTCCACCAGACGATGATAGAAGGCGAGCCCTTCTTCGTTAACCGCTCCCGAGCCGTCCGGAATAATGCGCGGCCAGGCGATAGAGAATCGATACGACTTAAGGCCCATATCCGCCATCATCTTCACGTCTTCGGGATATTTGTGGTACATGTCGCAAGCGACATCTCCGTTATCTCCCATAAATACGCGCCCCGGCGTGCGAGAGAACGTATCCCAGATCGACAGGCCGCGTCCGCCTTCCCGATAAGCGCCTTCCACTTGATACGAAGCGGTTGCCGCGCCCCATTTGAACCCTTCCGGAAATTGAATGATTGCCATGCTCTTGACGTCACCTTGCTTTCTCCATATTCACGGCAGGCATCGCTGCCCCGCTCTCGCATGCATGCCGATCCGACATGCATCATGCCTAACATTATAGTCGTTTGTTTGCATGCATCCTATGTGGCATTTTGTCACCTCTTGATGTCATTTTGTCATCGAATAAGAAGAAGCCCAGCAGGGCGGTTCCGCATCCGCAATCGCCTACATACAATAGGGCAGGAGACGACCGACGGGCAGACGCGCGGTTTAAGGGAGGCGGCTTTCGTATGGCATGGAGAACCGGAGATGATGCAGGAGCATTCGATATCCGTACGGCGCTGTTCATGGCGGCGGTATGCGAGCAGGCCTACGTGCAGTATTATAATCCGGCCGGCATGTTCTTGATGCCCTTGGGCTACAGGTCCGTCGGCTCGTTCAAAGCGCAGGCGTATGAGAGCAAGCCGGAATATTTCGGCTTCCTGATCGAATCCGATCGGGCTGCCGTACTTTCCTTTCGGGGCACCGGCTCGGCGATGGACTGGGTCAGCGACTTTATTTCCCAGCAGGTCTCGTTCCGGCCGGGCAAGCCGCAATGCTTGTCTCACAAAGGATTTACCGATATTTATTCAAGCTGCCGCGAAGATATCCGCTCTCTTGTCCAAGCGAGCGATCCCGACAAGCAGCTCTTTATAACGGGACACAGCCTCGGCGGAGCGCTGGCCACGCTGGCCGCGTTCGACATGGCGCTTAACGATGAACGGGAACCGATCGTCTACACGTTCGGCGCTCCGCGCGTCGGCGATCCGAAGTTCGCCCGAGCCTATAACCGGACCGTGAAGCAGCACTGGCGCATTCAGAACGAATACGATATCGTGCCGCATTTGCCGCCGCTCGTCTATCGCCAGCCGAAGACCAAAAACATTTTTTATTATATGCATGTACGCGGCGAAGTGAAGCGATCGTTCCGGATGGGCTCGGTCTCGGGCAACCATGTGCTGCGCGGATATTTCGCCGACTTGGCGAAGGACGATCCCGCTTACGCCGACGCGCTGTGCGAAAGCCCGATGGGCTGGTGCCCCTCGCCGCCCGATCCGCCGCAGACGGAGGATTGATCGCCGCTGCAGACGGCGACCGCTCCGCTTGAACGACAAAGGACGAGCATTCGCTCGTCCTTTGCTTGTATATCTTATATCGGCATGAGCCGTCTATGAAGATGGATGGCTTCTGCTGCTGCTGTCGAAATGGCCGGAGCGGTTCACTTTCGTCTCCAAATATCGTTTGTTGAACTCCGATACGTCGCCCCATAACGGCACGCGTCCGGATACGTCCGCTCCCGATGCCACGAGGGCGTCGAGCTTGCGCGGATTGTTCGTAATAAGCGTGACCGGCTTCGAGCGAAGCTTCTTGAGCACTTGGATCGCATCGTCGTAGCTGCGGACGTCGTCTTGGAAGCCGAGCTGCAGGTTGGCGTCGACCGTATCGTAGCCTTCCTCTTGCAGCACGTAAGCCATCGCTTTGCTGAACAAGCCGATGCCCCGGCCTTCGTGGTTGGCCAGATAGAACAAGGCGCCTGCGCCGTGCGCGACGATCATCTTCATCGATTGCTTCAATTGGTAGCCGCAATCGCATCTTTTGCTGCCGAAAATATCCCCGGTGTGACATATGCTGTGCATCCGGATCAAAGCATCCGGAACGTTCGTGAAATCGCCGTAGACGAGCACGCTCGATTGCTGCATCTCCGCCAGATTGGAAGCGGACAGCCGGGCGATAATCTGCTCCGTCGAGGCCGTCTCGTCGTCGCATGCATCGCCTGCCATGTTGTCGCAGCGCAGCCAGCAATACCATTGAAAGATGTGCGTCTCGCCGCCGAGATTAACGGGCAGCCGCACCGGACCGACCAAATAAATCGTTTTGTCGCCGCTCGGCACCGCCGTTATTTTATGCTTCAATATCGAAATGATGTCCGTCTGAATCGTATGCATAAGTACTGCTCCCCTCCATACCGCCGGCGTTCGGGTATATCTAGTGTAGCCTTAAGGTACCGATCGAATCCGTTACTTTCAATTCAATGGTTACTTTTTGTAAGTATATGAATTAACCAATCATTTGTCAAATCGTCGAATCTTCGTCGATATAACTGTCGATTCCGGGAGCAATCCGGATCTCTATACTATTGTACGTTACGGCGACCCCCGCGTACTAGACATCTCGCACAATTCGTCATGTCATCTTGTTCGGCCCCAGCCGAATGCGGCGATTCGCTCCCGAATACGAATAAGGAAATGTCTTCTTGCGGAATGCCTTTACTTTTGTCCCGTTTCTAAGTACCATCTCTGTAGCATAAGGAACGATATTGGACGGGGAGGCTGTGAGTATGGAACAAGCGTCTTATATACTGGCGCTCGACCAAGGAACGACAAGCACGCGGGCTATTGTATTCAACCGGCGGGCCGAGGCGGTCGCCTCGTCGCAATTGGCGGTCGATTGCCAGTTTCCCGAGCCCGGCTGGGTCGAGCAGGACGCCATGCAGCTATGGCACACCTCGCTGCAAACGATGCGCAATGCCGTGCAGGAGGCTGGCATTGCCTTCTCGCAAATCGCGGGCATCGGCATTACGAACCAGCGCGAAACGACCGTCGTCTGGAACAAAGCAACCGGCCAGCCTATCGCCAACGCGATCGTATGGCAATCCCGGCAGACGGACGCCATCTGCGAGCGGCTGAAGGCCGAAGGGCATGAACCGGCATTCCGCTCCCGTACGGGCTTGCTGCTCGACCCTTATTTTGCCGGGACCAAAATTCGCTGGCTGCTCGACCGCATCCCCGGCGCGCAGGAGCAGGCGGAGCGGGGCGAGCTGCTGTTCGGCACGGTAGATAGCTGGCTCATCTGGCATTTGACCGCCGGCCGCGAGCATGTCACCGACTATTCGAACGCTTCGCGAACGCTGCTGTACAACATTAACGAGCTTCGCTGGGACGAGGAGCTGCTGTCGCTTCTTCAGATTCCGCAGGCAATGCTGCCGGAAGTGCGCTCTTCCTCCGAGCTGTACGGCTATACGGAAGCGGAGCTGCTGGGCGGAGCCGCGCTGCCGATAGCGGGCGCCGCAGGCGACCAGCAGGCCGCACTGTTCGGGCACGGCTGCTTCGACAAAGGCGACGCCAAAAATACGTACGGCACCGGCTGCTTTATGCTGATGAACACCGGCTCGGAGGCGATGTTCTCGAAGGACGGCCTGCTGACGACGATCGCTTGGGGAATCGGCGGTCAGGTCGAATATGCGCTGGAAGGCAGCGTATTCGTCGCCGGCTCCGCTATCCATTGGCTTCGCGACGGGCTAGGCCTTATCGTGTCCGCCGACGAGACGGAATTGCTTGCCCGCTCGGTGGATTCGACGGAGGGCGTCTATGTCGTTCCGGCTTTTGTCGGCCTCGGCACACCGTACTGGGACAGCGACGTCCGGGGAGCGGCGTTCGGAATGACGCGGGGGACGCGGCGGGAGCACTTCGTGCGCGCGACGCTGGAGTCGATTGCTTATCAGACGAAGGATGTGCTGAATGCGATGGAGCATTCATCCGGCATCAGCCTGAGCACGCTTCGCGTCGACGGAGGCGCTATCCGCAACGACTGGCTCATGCAGTTCCAGAGCGATTTGCTTGGCGTCAAAGTGGAGCGTCCGTCCTTTAATGAAGCGACTGCGCTTGGCGCCGCCTATTTGGCCGGGCTGGCCGTCGGCTATTGGAGCAGCCGGGAGGAAGTCGCGGCGCTCGTTGCCGCCGAGCGCACCTTCTTCCCTGCGATGGAGACCGGCGTTCGCGAAACGCTGTACGACGGTTGGCAGCGGGCCGTTAAAGCCGCGCAAGCTTTCCGTTAACGAAGGAGCGGATATGATGGCGGATGCAAGAGCGGATACGACGGGAGATACAGCGGATGCGATAGCGGATACGGTGGACACGATAGTGAATACAGCAGATACGACGGCGGCTACGGCGGACACGATTGTGGATACAGCAGATACGACGGCGGATACGGCGGACACGATTGTGAATACAGCAGATATGACGGCGGATACGGCGGACACGATCGTGGATACAGCAGATATGACGGCGGCTACGGCGGACACGATTGTGGATACAGCAGATACGACGGCGGATACGGCGGACACGATTGTGAATACAGCAGATATGACGGCGGATACGGCGGACAC
>Ga0160452_100235_pt1 | contig 55897 bp, 49 predicted proteins | sample HID1971I_E6MG_FD_108230 | JGI IMG/M metagenome (GOLD analysis project Ga0160452, IMG submission 108230) | Enriched millipede-associated microbial communities from UW Madison campus, WI, USA - HID1971I_E6 MG | ecosystem: Host-associated > Arthropoda: Insects > Digestive system > Unclassified ...
CCCAGCTCCGCATGATCGTCTCCGTATCGCTGACCAGACCGAAATGCCGCTCGATGTTGCGCAGGCTCGGCTCGTAGGCGTCCGGGAACAGACAAGCCGTCGCATCGCCAGCCAACGCGACATGATAGCCGATCAGATGGGCATCGCGCAGCGTCGACTCGACGCAGGTATTGGTGTTGATGCCGGCTGCGACGAGCGTGCGGATGCCGCGATCCGCCAGCAGCTGATGCAGTCGGGTCTGGACGAACGCGCTGTAGCGGTGCTTCCAGACGACCATCTCCTCCATCCCCGGCTCCAGCTCATGATACAGGTCGGCGCCCCAGGTGCCGGTCCTGCAGCTCGCCGGATGATTGCGCCCGGCCCGGCGCTGGCTCCAGGCGTCATCGCCATCGTTGAGCTCATTGTGCGACATGCCGATCCAGATGACCGGCACCCCGGCCGCCCGAGCCGCCTCGATCAGCCGTTTCATCGGCGGGATGATCGACCAATAGCCGCTCACCCGATATCCCGACTGGGCGAAGATGCCGCGTTCGTGAACGAAATCATTTTGCATGTCGATGATCAGCAGCGCCGTCGGCTCCGCCAGCACCCGCTCCAGCGTATAGTTATGCTCCGCTGTCATCGCTACACCTCCGCCAGCACGCCCTGCGACTGGAAGACGCCGCGGATCTCGCGGACATACTCCAGGAAGCGGGCATCCATCCGCGTATTCATGCCGCGCGGACGCTCCAGCTCGATCGGGAGATCCCGGACCACGGAGCCGGGCCGCGGACTCATGACGAGCACCCGATCCGAGAGGAAGACGGCTTCCTCGATGCTGTGCGTGATGAAGACAACCGTACACTTGTACTTCTTGTAGATCTTCAGCAGATCGTACATCATCTGCTCGCGCGTCAGCGCATCGAGCGCGCCGAACGGCTCATCCATCATGAGCAACGACGGCTGCTGGATGAGCGCCCGGCAGATCGAGACGCGCTGGCGCATACCGCCGGACAGCTCGAACGGGTACTTGTCGCCGAACCCTTCGAGCCCGACCATCTGCAGCATCTCCTCGGCCATCTGCTTGTTGGTCATCCGATTTTTGCGGTCGAGCCAGGTTATATTTTGCAGCTCGAACGGCAGCAGCACATTGGCCAGCACCGTCCGCCACTCCAACAGCAGATCCTTCTGGAAGACGACGGCGTTGCCCTCCTGCGGCCCCTTCATCGGCTTGCCGCCGATCAGGATCGTGCCGTCGGTTGGCGTGTCCAGTCCAGCGAGCAGATTCATCAGCGTGCTCTTGCCGCAGCCGCTCGGGCCGACCACCGAGACAAACGACAGCGGCTCGATGTTCAGATCGACCTTGGCGAGCGCCTGCACGGCGCCGCCTCGGGTCTGGAATGTCTTCTCTACCTCACGAATAACGATAGGCTGTGCGGACATGCTATTCGCCTCCTCTGGCTGCGCGATACCACGGCAGCGCGATTTTCTCGATCAGACCGACGATGTTGTAGAGCGCCAGACCGATCGCGCCCAGCATGACGATGACGCAAAACTGCATCGTAATATCCAGCTTGGAGTTGGCCACCAGCTGCAGATAGCCGAGCCCCCGATCCGACGAGACGAACTCGGCGACTACCGCGCCGACGACCGCCAGCGTAATGCCGACCTTGAAGCCGCCGAAGATGCTGGGCAGCGCCTTGGGCAGCCGGAAGTGCAGGAACACCTGCAGCCGACTCGCCCGCAGCGACGTGGCGAGCATGAGCATCTCCTTCTCCATCGCCTTGAGGCCGACGACCGAGCTGACGATGATCGGGAAGAAGGAGATGAGGAAGGCGATCATCACCTTGGTCACCATCCCAAAGCCAAGCCAGGTGATGAGCAGCGGCGCGATCGAGATCATCGGCACGCACTGCAAGCCGATCAACAGCGGGAATACGGACTGCGAGAAGTAACGGGAGTAAACGATGATGACTGCGGCCGGGATGCCGAACAGCACCGACAACCCGAAGCCAGCAAGAATCTCGAACAAGGTGACGCCGCTATGCCGCAGCAGGACGTCGCTGTCCTGGATCATCCGGCCGAGGATGTCGGTCGGTGTCGGCAGCAGATAGGCCGGGATGTCGAAGAACAGGCAGACCAGCTGCCACAGGACGAGGAACCCCAGGAAGGTGGCGCTGACGGACAGCGCCTGCCTCAGATTGAATCCAGCTTTCATACGGACGGCTCCTTTCGGGATACGCCGCTACTGCGGCAAGTAATCGTTGGTGTAGTAATGGTCCGCAGACTGCCGGGACTCCATCAGACCGCTCTCGAGCAGACGCTCGGCCATCACATCCATCTTCTCGCCGTCCGACCAGCCGTACGGCTTGCCCTCCGGTCGGATCGCCAGCTCGCCGGTCCGCTTGATCTGCTCGATGACGATCTCCTCGTCGACGACATCGGGGAACAGCGTTTTGGAGATGGCCGCCGCCTCCTCGGGATGCTCGAGCGTATAGGCGAAGCCTTCGTCGACCGCCGCCAGGAACCGTTTGACCGTATTGGGGTTGGCCGCGATGAACTTGTCATTGGAGATCAGCGACAGTCCCGTCAGGTCGAAGCCGAAGTCGGCGAGATAAAGCGGCACCAGCTCATGTCCGAGCGTTTTCTCGAAGAGCGGATATTCATTGGTCGAGAATACCGCGACAGCGTCGGCCTCTTTGTTCAGGAACAGCGTGTTGCGCGCGCCGGTCTCCACCATGATATGCTCGACCGCATCGTAGTCGGTGTCGTTGTAGCTCAGGAATTGCTCATAGACGCCGGTGAAGGTGGAGCCCGACGAGGAGACAAGCGTCTTGCCCTCCAGATCCTTGGGCGTCCGCACCGGCGTATCCGGGTGGGAGAGCAGCATGATCGGCGACTTGGACATGTACGAAGCGATGATCTTCACCGGCATCCCCATCTCCACGCCTTGCACCGGCTCGACCGCCGAGGTGACGCCGATCTCCTCGCGATTTTGGGAGATGACCTGCAGCACTGCCACCGAGCCCGAGCCCTCCAGCACATCGACATCGAGACCATACTTCTCGAAGATCCCCTTCTCCTTGGTCACATAGAACGGCGCGAATTCGCCCTTGTACTTCCAGTTCAGACGCAGCGTCAGCTTGGTCGTCTCGGCCGGCGGCAGGTCGATGGCATCAGACGCGCCCTCAGCCCCTGCATCGGTGTTTTGCCCTGCGTTCGATGGCTCTCCGGCATTCCCGCCGACACTGCCGCTTGCGCTGCCGTTCTTACTGCCGCCGGTTGGCGTAGACGTCCCGCCGCAGCCCGCCAGCATCAAGATCAGTACCAACACCCCTGCGATCGCTGCATACCCTCGTCTTTTCATTGCTGCTCTCCTCCTATGGATGTCATTTTATCTCCCTTTTATAACTCTACCCTTGCTTATCTCTAATTAAATGATATATTATATGACATACCCTTCCCATGTTACCGGTGCACAATAACATCCCTGCAAAAATCAGCAACATGTACAAAAGCCTATTTACAATGCGTTCTCTCGGCTCCTTCTCCGTGCACAAAAACAAGCGGCCGATACAGAAGGCCACTACGAATAATAGTGATCTATTCTCACATAGGAGGAATCAGCGATGTCCTTGACGATCCAACGCATCCTCAAGCTCCCTCTGTTCGCCGAGGCTACCGTAGCCGGCGGTCGCGGCGGGCTGGACAGCCCGATCGATTCGGTCAATGTCATGGTGAAGCTGCCGCAGGAGCGAGCTCTCGACGGACCAGAGGCGCCGGATATCTCGACCTGGCTGCGCCGACACCAGCTGCTGTTCACGACCGAGCATGTCATCCAGGAGAACAGCGACGTGTTCCTCCAATTCCTGAGGCAGATGGCCAGCTCCCGCAGCGCCGGCCTCGTCATTAAGGCTAATCATCGACTGGCCGAGCTGCCGTCGCAGCTGCTCGCCCAGTCCAATGCGCTCGATATGCCGGTCATCGCCCTGCCCAACGACACCTCGCTCGGCGAGATGATGAGTCAGGTGCTCGGCATCATCCTCAATGAAAAGCAGGTCGAGCTGGAGCGAACGTTCGAGATCCACCGCAAGTTCTCCCGACTCTTCCTGAATGGGGCGAGCATGTCCGATATCGCCCAGACACTGACCGGCGTCATCCATCATCCGATCCTGATCCAGAACAGCAAGCGGCAGATCGTCGGCTGGTCGGCCACCGCCGGGCAGCGCGCGACATCGGCCGCCTTCCAGGCCGAGCTGCTCCAGCTCATCGTCCGGCACGCCTCCTCGGAGAGCAAGCTTACCTACTGCGCGACGTCGCGCGGCGAGCAGCTCGGGCTCTACCCGATCCACGCCTCGGGCATGTTCAAGGGCTGCATCGTCGTCATGAATACCGACGCCTCGATCCGCACTCCGCTCATGCCGCTGGAGCAGGCCGCCCAGATCATCGCCTATGAGAGCATCAAGCAGGATGCGCTGCAGGAGGGCTCCAACCGGCTGCGCGAGGAGTTCTTCGGCGAGCTGCTCGACGACGAGATCGCCACAGCGGAGGAGATCGCCAAGCGCGGCGAGAAGTACGGGCTCCGGGGCGACGGCCAGCACTGGGTCGTCGTCTGCAAGCCGCTCTCGCACAACTTCGACGGTCATGCGACCTTCCAGCTCGGCCCGACGCAGCTCGAGCATCTGATGCGCGAGGCGCAAGCGTACCTGGACGCCAGCGGCATCGACGCGCTCAGCACGATCAAGGGCGAGCATGTCGTCCTGCTCCTCCGGGCCGGGCAGCAGACGCTGCACAGCCAGCAGGAGCAGGAGTGGCTCCGGCTGCTCCAGCAGCTCCAGGAGCATCTCGAGCGCGGCAAGGACAAGTGGGCGATCTCTTGCGGCATCAGCAATCCAGCCGATCTGCTCGACCGGCTGCCGCGCGCCTATCAGGAGGCGTCGCTGGCGCTCAAGCACGGTCTGGAGCTGAACCAGCAGCCCTGCATCATCTCCTATCGCGTCCAGCAGGTGCCCGATCTGATCCGGCTGCTCCCCTATCACAAGCTCAGCGAATTTTATGTCAGCATTCTCAAGTCGCTGGCGTACGCCAAGAGCGAGGAGGGACTGGAGCTGCTGACGACGCTGGATACGTATCTGGAGCAGGGCAACAACGTCAAAGAGACGGCGAATGCGATGTTCCTGCATCGCAACACCGTCTTCTACCGTCTCAATAAATGCGAAGCCTTGCTCGGACTGTCCTTCAAGGACCCGATCGATCTGCTCAAGCTGCGGATCGCTCTGATGATCCACCATATCCTGATGGCTAACTCGAAGTAGACGCCGCGCCCCGACGCATCGCCGCCGGCCGGGGCGCATGCATCAGGAGCTGCCGGGGATCGCCGGTGCTGTAGAGCATCTCGGCGTCGAGCTGCGCGAGCCGCTGCGCCGCCGCCGGGTCGATCGGCTCGGCCAGCAGCATGCCGAGCAGCGTCTGCTGCTCCTGCGGCTCGTAGAAGCGTTGCACATACGCGAGCAGCTGCGCGTACTGGAGCATATTGCCGCTGCCGAGCGGGTTGAACAGATCGCTCATATTGTCGCTGCCGAGCGTCACCCGCACTCCGGCGTCGAGCAGCGCCTTGGTGCGCGTGATCGCCCGCGTCGCGATCGCCGTCGGACAGACGATGACGCGCAGACCGGCTGCCGCGACCTGCTCGATCACCTGCTGCGCCGTCTCTTCCGCCACGCCCGCCAGCGAGTTGCAGTGGATCGCATAGACGCGCGAGCCGAGTCCGCGAGCTGCCGCTTCCTCCGCCACGCAGGGCAAGAGGAAATGCTCGGGCCGACCGCTCTCGTCGGTGTGGAACTCGATCCACGGAGCATCATGCCGCTCCGCCAGCTCGTAGATGCGCCGGATATGCGCCGCGCCGTCGGCATCGCACAGCGTGTGGCCGCCGATGCCGATCCGCCCCATCGTCAGCGCCTCCTCGAGCAGCTCCTCCGTCTCGGGATAACGTTCGAAGCCCTCCTGGCTGAACGCCGTCAGATCGATGACGACCCGATCGGCATAGCTCGCCTGCAGCTCCAGCAGCGCCTCGACGCCTTGCAGCCCGACCAGCGGATCAACATCGACATGTGTCCGCACATAGGTCGTGCCGTACTGGAGCATCAGCTGCAGCGCCGCCTCCGCGCGCTCATAGATATCCTGTCTGGTGAAGCGCGCCTTATGCTCGCGCGTCCAGCCGCCGCGGACCGGCGCCGGCGCATCCGTGTAGCTCGCCAGGTCGGGGATGAGCATCCCCTTGTCCAGGTGGGCGTGCTCGTTGGCAAAGCCCTTGATCCGCCACGACTGGCTCATCGACGCTCACCTCCCGCAGCGCCGTCTGCCACCTCGGCGACGACCGCGATCAGATTGGCCCCCTGCGGCCCTTGATGCTCCGAGCCGGCCGAGCAGAGGATCGTCGCATCGCCGACGACAGCGCCGACGACGGCATGCGCTACCGCCTTGGCGAGGATGCCGCTATGCATGCTGAGCGCATCCGTATGCATCGTATGACGCTGTCCCCGGATGTCCGGACGGGCGTCTGCGCCGGCATTGACGAACACCTGACGGATGCGGCCCTGAGCATGCGGCGGCAGCGCAGGCTGCGAGTCGATCCCCATCCCGCTGAACACCTCATGCAGTCCCGCCAGATCGAAGCTGTCGCGCATCATCCCCGAGCCGACGACGAGCGAGCTGTCCGCCCCCTCCCGGTTGCCCATGACGATGACCCGCACCGCCGTCTGCTCACCGCCCGCCGAGACGGACGTTCGCAACGAGTAGAGGCTATGATCGCTATTGATCGCCGCCTCGTCGATGCGTCCGCGCTCCAGCTCGCCGAGCGCTACAGCCGAGCCGAGCGCGGACGCCGCCTTCGAGCGAGCGCCGCCGACGCCCCAGGGGCACTTGATCTCGACGCAATGCACATCCTCCAGCGAGGCGATGCCGCTGTCAGCGATCGCCGCGAGCACCGTCTCGGCCGCCACATCAACCTGTACGCTCGTGCCGATCTCCTCCGGCAGCAGTCTCCGGCTGGAAGCGACGCCAAATGCGAAGCGTTTGCCGCCTGCCGTCGCAACTGCTGCTGCGTCAGAGCTGACAGACGCCTCTACATTGCCGTTGCCAGCGCCTGTCGTCAAGCCGGCGTCGCCCGTCGTATCGCCCGAAGCATCGTCGCCGCGCACGAACAGTGTATAGTGCGGACTCATCAGGCCGCCGGTCTTGCCGATCATCATCATCGGGATCCGGTCGAACACCTCCTCATGCGTCCAGCCAAGACGCTCCGAGAGCAGCACCTGAAAAGCGAGCGTACTGTAGCCGCGCGCATAGCCGTCTCCCTCCGTCTGGGCGATGATGCCCTTGATCTCCTCCGCGCGGACCGTTCCGTCCGCGAGCCGTTTCTCCAGCTCACTTACATCCCCCGGGTGAGCCATCGGTAATTTGACCAGTTCGTAACGCATCATGTATCCATCCTTTCGATTGGTTGATTTATTGGCGTCGCCCGGCCGGATCGTAGCCGCGCGCCTGCATGCCAGTTTCAAGGCCTGCCTGCTACATTGACTAGCGGCGTGAAACCGTCGATCCGGCAGACGATCGTATCCCCGTCCCGGATCACGGCAGCGCCGGGCGTGCCGGTCAGCAGGATATCTCCGGGCAGCAGTGTCATCACTTGCGAATGAAAAGCGACGATCCATGCCGGCTGGAACCGCATCACCCCTGCACGCTTACTGGCAACCACTGCGTCATTGCACATCGTGGCGACGACGAGCTGCGACAGGTCCGCGATTTCCTCGGTCGTGACCAGCTCGGGGCCCAGGCTGAAAAATGTATCAAAGCTCTTCGACCGCGTCAGATAGCGTGGATTGCGCCGATGGATATCGTCCGCCCCGATATCAAACGCCGCCGCATAACCGGCGATGCAGTCGTCAGCCTCGGCTTCCGAAACGTCGCGGCATCGGCGGCCGATGACGATAGCCAGCTCCGCCTCTGCGATGACGCGCTCGGATTGCGGTGGGAGGACGACAGTATCGCCGTAGCCGATCAGGCTCGTGTCCGGCTTCATGAAGCCGACCGGCTCCTCCGCGCGATCCACCTCGGCCAGCTCTGCTTCGTCCGCGACATAGTTGAAGCCGACGCCCCAGATCTTGCGCGGCCGCCGGTACAACGGCGCGTAGGCGACCTCCTCGGAGACGAGCGTCGGCCAGTCCTCGAGCTGTGCGACGGAGCGTCCTGCCAGCCAGCGCGTCAGCTCTTGCAGACGACCGCTCTCGATGAGCTGCAGCGTATCCGTCGGCCAGTCTGTCCCGCTCCGGTCATTGACCGCCTCTACCGTCACGATGCCCTCGGGCAGACGGACAGCCGCCTGCTCCCGCCCCTGATGGGCGATGGTCATCAGTTTCATCCGTCGCTTCCTCCTCTGTACTGTGTCTTGCTTCCATTTTAGGAGATCCGACAGCCGGAATCATTGTGCGGCCATGCCCAAAAAGGCGCCGCGAAATTAGTCGCAGCGCCTAAGGCAACCAGTCGAGTCTATCGTATAGCGTCTTGGACGATCAGCGCAGACAGTATCCTTCCTTCATTGCTCTTACGCTCGCCATGGCACTTATATTCTATAAAAGCCTCATTTCGGCAAGCGTTTAGAATAGCGGACGTTATCCGTCTTCGGTACTCATCCTACCGTTATCTACCTAATCATTGTCCGCCTGCCGCCAGAGATTCGCCACGCTGCTCCAGCATCGTCAGAAACGCATCGATACGTTCCATATAGGCGGCTGCAGTAATTTGCCGGGGCGCGAATAGACTAATCGCCAGCCCGCGCCACCATGAGTCTGCAACCGACGTCCGGAGCATCGAGTGCTCCGTGTCGGGCAGCAGCTCGACCGTCAGCAAGTCCGGCGCGATCCGCTCCCGGTATACGGCCTCTGTCTCCTCGACGTTGACATGGGTATCGTCTTCGCCCAGCAGCAGTAGCACCGGCGTATCGAAATGGGCCAGCTCTTCCGTCGCATCGGCGCTGTAGTTAGCCGCCACAAACGCCCAGCGCTCGCGCGACATCGGCTCGCTCTCGGGAGTCTGCGCTACATAGGTCTCATATGTCGCCCCCTTCCTGAGCAACTCGACGACTCGCGTTTGCTCCCGCAACCGCCCCTTGATCTCCGTCTCGCTCGCCCCCTGCTTGGCCATGTGGCTGCGCGTATGGTACTGCCCCTGAGTCAGCCAGTTGATCGCCGGAGAGACGAGGATGCTAAATGCCAGCCGTTCCTCTTCCGCCAGCTTCGGAATGACCCAGCCCGCCTGACTCGCTCCCCATACCCCGATGCGGTCGGGATCGATCTCCGGCTGCTGCCGAGCCCATGCCAGCGCCTGGCGCGCCTCTTCTGCCCGGTCGTCCATCGTCTGCTCCAGCCAGTCGCCCTCCGAGCCGCCGATCCCCCGCTTGTCGAGCGACAGCGATGCATACCCGCGCACCGCCAGACGTTCCCACAGCGGCCTGTAGCCGTCATCATGAGAGGCATCGATCGGCCCATCGCCATGGACGAACAGCACCAGACCGACACGACCCTCCCGATGCTTCGGCAAGGCGAGGATGCCCGTCAGCTTGCCCTCGGCGGTCTCGAGCTCGATTCTCTGCTCCGTCATCTTGTAGCTATGCTGCTTGAGCACATATCCGGCGAGCGCGGCCATCAAGATGACTACAATTGCAAGCGACCAGATGATTTGTCGTCTCATGCCCACTCCTCCTGTCCTGACGAACCTCCCCGTGTGTCCAGCCATTCTGCCTCGCCACCGCCATCGGCCAGACAGCTCATATACAGCCATCGCCCCTCGCCGAACAGCCAGCGGCTTGAACGGCTGACCGTCGATCCTACAACTCGAAAACCAAGTCGCTCATAGAGCCTCCTAGCCCCCGGATTGCCGGCAGCGACATGAAGCGTCAGCCGCGCACGCCCCGCCGCCGCACGCCGTCTCGCCTCGCCGATCAACAGAGCGCCGATCCCCTGTCCGCGATACGCCGCACCAACCGCCACGTCGCCGATGTACCACTCCCCTGCCGTCGGACGATGGCCGAGCATCGACAGCGCGAGCGTGATCGACAGCGTCGGCCGCAGGCCAATCGAGCGCACCAGCCTCATCCCTACCATGCCGCCGCCCGCGATCGGCACTCGGGAGCCGTACGCCGGACACCGCCGCAGCAACAAGGTGCCTGCCAGTTGCCCGTCCATCAGCGCGAGGATACGAGTCTCCCCAGATCCTTCCCCAACTAACGCAAACGCCCTTGCAAGCCGAGCGGCGTCCAGCCCCGCCATCCGCCCGAGCTTGGCGTGGAAAGCCTCGGCAAGCAGTATTCCGACCGGCTCCCGCCATATCGGATCCATCGCAGTCAATACCGGCTTCCCCGCACTCATATATCTCCCTCCCGCACCGCCTGCACCAGCTCATAGTGGAGCCCGCTGCCGCCGAACAGCGAGAGATACGATCGCTCGATCAACACAGCGTCGCCAAGTCTCGTATACCCTAACTCAGCAACATAAGTCTCGAGCCGTTCCACCTGTCGCTCCACCTCTTGCTCTTGCTCCGCCACAAACGCGCAAGAGATCGTCAAGCTCGCCGGAATCACTCGGTCGGCCTCCGCCTCCTCCGCCTTGATATAGAGACCGACCTGCCCATTCGCTTCGCGAATATAGTGCAGATCTTGCTCGAACAGATCGGCGACGGGCACCGCAGCACGGCTGAGATGCCGAGCCTGCAGCGGCTCACCGGCCGCCAGCATCAGCAATCGCGTCAGATACAACGCCTCGCTGTGCTTCGCCACGAACTCCCCCTCCAGCCGCTCAAAGCTCGTCTGAGCCGTCAGGATATCCTCGATCAGATGTTGACGCCGCGCGAGCCGCTCTAGTTCCTCCCCGATGAGCGTTCTCGCCTGTTCCAGCCTGACCTTGTCCCTTGCCGGACTGGATACGCTCAGACTCTCCCGGATCTCGGATACTGACAGCCCCACTTGCCGCAGCAGCAGGATATGCGCCAGCCGATACACCTCGTCGAGCCCGTACATCCGATAGCCGTTAGCCTCCGTATAGGCTGGCAGCAGCACCTTTTGCTCCTCGAAATAGCGAATCTGGTGCACCGATACCTGCATCAGGCGCGCCAACTCGCTGATCGTCATCTCTTGCTTGTCCGTCATATGCCCCACCCCTTGCCTCTCCGAACTACCGTTAGCTTACACCTTAGGTCTGGCCTAATGTCAAAGCTTTTACACCCACAAAGGTCAACAACCTATCAAAAAACGCGCACGCAAAACGCCCCGAGCCGGTAAAAGGCTCGGGGCGCTGCAACAGGTCTAGCGTGTTTCCAGCATATTCATAATCATCGTGATCGAATCCGCACGGGTGGCCGTGGCGCGCGGCGCGAACAGGTTGCCGGGACGTCCTTGGACGATACCTGCGTCGCTAACCGCTTTGACGGCGCCTCTCGCCCATGCCGGGATGTCCGCATTGTCGGCAAACGAGGTCGCGCTGTCCGAGCTGCTATCCAGCTCCAGACTGGCAGCGATCATCGCAGCCATCTCCATACGGGTAATATTCGCGCCCGGACGGAAGGTGCCATCCGGATAGCCGCTGACCACACCCGCATCCACTGCCGCCGCGACAGCCGATGCCGCCCAGCTCGGGATGCTCGCACGGTCTGCAAAGTCGAGCGTTGCAGCTGAGCCCTGCTTGCCTGTCGCATTCATCAGCATGACGGCGAACTCGGCGCGGGTGACTGTGTTGCCCGGACGGAAGGTATCGTCTTCGTAACCCTTGACGATGCCTGCGCCCGCAGCCTTGCGGATCGCAGCCTCTGCCCAGTGACCGGCAATGTCAGTCAGCTTGACCGGCACCTCTGGCTGCTCCGGTCCGCCCGGCTCTTCGGTCGACGTCGCATCGACGGCGAACACCGCGAATTTCGTAAAGTGGTCGACCGTCGCAGTGACGACATCGCCGTCGACCGTACCGCCTACCTCTACCCAACGCTTCGCCTCTTCGTCGTACCAGAAGATCGAAGCCTTCTTGCCTTCGCCGATCAGCGTCGGGTCGAACTTGAAGGATAGCGACACCGGCTTGAGGAAGGCGCCGGACGTCGTCTTCGTAATCTCGAACACCGGAGAAACCAGCGTATCCCCTGCTGCGATAAGTCCCGATGGATCGGTCAAACGAGCAATTGTCAGCTCGGTCGGCGCATCGGTCGCACCAGCCGGCACGCTAACCTTGGCCAGATCGCCCATACTGACGCTGCCTGCAGCGCCAGCTGCCAGCGATGTCTTGGTTCCATCAGTCGGTACGCCGCCATCCCCTGGAATGATGACCGGACCGGAACCGCCAGGGGCGGTCGTCGTCACACTGACGGTCAACCCTAAGCTTTCATTGCCCGCCTCGTCGACAGCCTTGACCGTAAACGAATAGTTCGAACTAGCCATCAGCCCCGTCGCTGTATAAGTCGTCGTACGCGCCGGAAGCGTGGCTAACGGTTCCTCAGCATCATTAAGATAGATGTGATAACCGACAACCTTGACATTGTCGCTCGCTTGCGGCCAGCTCAGCCCGATCGTCGTCTGCGTCACGGCCGCTACTTGCAACTGGCTTCCCGTGCTCCAGAGCGGCGCTTGCCTATCGTCGACCGAGATATCCTGTGTGCCTACCGTCTCGAACCAGTCGCGGATCGTATTCACATCATCGGAGAAAGCCAGCGAGAGCATCAACAGGATGCGCGCATGCTGGGGATTGAGATTATCCCCCGGGATGATGTTGCCGCTGCCGCCGCTCACGCTGCCGGAGCCGGTGCGCGTCGTCGAGACGAAGACGACACCCTGGTCGCGGATCGCTTCTGTGCGCGCCGCGCTGAGACCGGAGGAGATGCCGCCCGCGCCAGTGCCGGCGGTGACGATGCCCTTGGCGCCATCCTTGACCAGACCGCGGATCGCGCCGCCGGTCGCCTCCTGATAGTTGTACACGATCTCGACCAGCGGCAGCTTGTCCTTGCTGATCGTCCGCAGATCGAATGGCGTCGCCCAGTCGGCTTTGCCCGCCTGGAGCGCCCGCGCATTAAGCCGGTAGATGCGCACCGCCGGATCGTCGACATACCCGAGTGCGCCGAACATCGGCGTCTTGAAGGTGTCCATCCGATGCGAGTTGCCTTTGGTTACTTCGCGGGCGGCATGGATGACATCGTTCAGCATGAGGACAGTGCCGAACCATGTGGTCTTGCCGCTCGCCGCCACCTTGATCGCTTGGTAGAGGTTGGCCGGACCATCCGTGCCGATGACGTCCCACGGACGCATCGCCCCGGTGACGACGACCGGCTTCTCGCTGCGTACCGTCAGATCGAGGAAGTAAGCAATCTCCTCCATCGTATCCGTACCGGTCGTAACGACCGCGCCGTCATAGATTTCCAGCGCTGCATCGACCGCCAGCGACAGATCGTACAGCTCCTTCATCGTATATCCGCCGGACCCCTTGTTGCCGAATTGATAGGTGGAGACGTCGGCGTTTTTATGAATCGGCAATTGAGAGACCATATCCGCCATCGTATACGTTCCCGCACGATAGCTTTGGAAGCTTGCCTTGTCGCCATTGGTAGCCTGTCCGGCCAGCGTGCCGCCGGTTGCTACGACGATGACGTTGGGTTTCGGAGAGGTCAGCTGCTCCTGCGTGAGTGCCGGGATATCGAACGTCGGCAGCACCGGCGCTTCTTCCGCTCGCACCGACACGGTGTATCCGGTCCAGAGCGAGGCCAGCAGCGCGACGACGAGCATGATCGCAAGCCGCCTCGACAGCCTCCCGTTCGGTTCTAGTTTTGTCATAGCCTTCTCCCTCCCGAGCTTATGGCGTCGCCACTGTCTCTTGCTCTACCTCTGTCTCTTCTGTCGCTGCGGGAGACTCTTCGCCAGCCGGATCTGTCGTCGCAGGCTCTTCCGTGCCAGGGATCGGCGCGGTGACGACCGGAGCTTCGACTTCTGGCAGAGCAGGCTCTTCTTCGACCGACGTGCGCAGCACAGTATCGGCATCGACGGAGATATCTACATCGGCGGTGCCGAACGACTGGAACCAGCCGCGGATGACATTGACGTCGCCGGAGAATGCCAGAGACAGCAGCAGCATGATGCGAGCGTGAGCGGCGTTCAGATTATCGCCCGCTACCGTGTTGCCCGAGCCGCCATAGACGGAGCCCGACCCTGTACGCGTCGTCGAGACGAAGATCACGTTATTATTCGTCATGGCAGACGTGCGAGCCGCGCTGAGGCCGGAGGAGATGCCGCCTGCGCCGGTGCCGGCGGTGACGATGCCCTTCACGCCATCCTCGACCAGCCCGCGGATCGCGCCGCCACTCGCCTCCTGATAGTTGTACACGATGCCGACCAGCGGCAGATTGTCCTTGGAGATCGTCTTCAGATCGAACGGCGTCGCCCACTCTGGCGTACCGGCCTTGAAGGCCCTGGCAGGCGCTCTGTAGATACGAACAGCCGGGTCATCAACATAGCCGAGCGCGCCGAACATTGGAGCGTCGAACGTATCCATCCGATGCGAGTTCGTCTTGGTCACTTCGCGAGCTGCGAAGATGACGTCATTGAGCATGACCACCGTACCGAACCAAGTCGTCTTGCCGCTCCCCGCGACCTTGATCGCCTGGTAGAGGTTGGCCGGACCGTCGGTGCCGACGACATCCCATGGACGCATCGCGCCTGTGACGACAACCGGCTTCTCGCTGCGCACCGTCAGGTCGAGGAAGTAGGCGATCTCCTCCATCGTATCCGTACCGGTCGTGACGACCGCGCCATCATAGATTTCCAGCGCCGCATCGACCGCCAGCGACAGATCGTACAGCTCCTTCATCGTATATCCGCCGGACCCCTTGTTGCCGAATTGATAGGTGGAGACGTCGGCGTTTTTATGAATCGGCAACTGCGAGACCAGGTCGGCCATCGTATACGTTCCCGCCCGATAGCTTTGGAAGCTCGCCTTATCTCCATTGGTAGCCTGTCCGGCCAGCGTGCCGCCTGTCGCTACGACGATGACGTTCGGCTTGGGAGATGCCACTTGCTCTTGCGTCAACGCCGGGATATCGAACGTTGGCAATACCGGCGCCTCTTCGGCGCGTACCATAATGGCCAGCACGCTCGACATCGAGACGAGCAACGACAATATCAACACTGGAATGAGTACCTTCTTGCTGAACCTACCCTTTATCATCTCTGTCATGTTTCCTACTCCTCCTGTGCGATGTATTTACTAGAATCTATTTCGGATTATATATTTGTGTCAGGTTTATTTACAAACCCATTTTTGACGATTTAACCGCATACAACACGCAATATCTATCGATATCGCCTTAAAACCCTATATTTACTCTCGATTTCTTTCACATTCTCTCGCAAACAATATCATCCAAACGGCATTTTTCCCTATCCTCTGCTAGAAAGGAAATCAAAATAATTATGTTATAAAACTTTACATTAAACTAATCCGGAAAATGGAACATGCTGATAAAAAAACTGCCCTTGAAACGATCACGTGACCGCAGGCTTTAGTTTGAGGGCTGTCTGAGATAGCAGGCTGCCCCACCCTAAGCCTGCACAAGCCCCTCCCTCATCTCCTCCCGCGCCTCTCGCTCCTGCCTCTCCTGCTCCTGCAGACGCTTGCGATAGACGATACGCGAGAGCGTGATGCTGCACTCGTACAGCAACAACAACGGGATGATAACCAGCAGATCCGACACCAGGTCCGGCGGCGTGACCAGCACGCCGATGACGACGAGGGCGAAATAAGCGCCCTTGCGCGCCTTGGCGAGCCGTTGCGGGTTGAGGATACCTAGCTTGGTCAGGAATAGCACAGCCGCCGGCATCTCGAAGAGGATGCCGAAGGGCAGCGTCATATGCGCCATAAACGTAAAGTACCGCTCCGCCGTATAGACGGTATCGAACTGGCCGTCCGACAGCCCGCCCAGGAAGGAATAGACGACGGGGAACACTACGAAATAACCGAAGCAAATGCCTGCAATGAAGAGCAACGTCACCGCCGGAATCATCCGGAACGCCGCCTTGTGCTCCCGCTCGGTAAACGCCGGCTTCACAAATGCCCATAGCTGATACGCCAGCACCGGCATCGTCGCAGCTGCGGCGAAGACGGCGGCAATCAGCATATACACCCACAAAATATCGCTTGGACCAAGCAGCGCCAGCTTCACCTCCATCCCTCGCGTTAACCAGTCGTACATGGGCTTGACGCACAGCAACGCTCCCAACAGCGTGACGACAAAGGCTGCCATAATGATCATCAACCGTCTGCGAAGCTCGCCGAGGTGATCCACCAAATTCATCGTATCCTCCATCTTTTCCCCTCCTCGTCTTCGTCGGCTTCGTCAAGCTCTCTTCACACATCGAAGAGGAGGCCGATGGTCCAGCCATCGCCTCCTCTTGTCGCCAGGGGCTATCCTGCCCGACTGCCAGCAAGCATGCTGTACCCCCCTGCTCGCCGACATGCGAACACCGGCTGTTCGTCGACTTGCCAACACCGGCTACTCTAAAAACCTGCTTACACGGCCTGCCAACCGATACGCTACATCGCCGCAGGCTTCTCCGGCTTCGCCTCGATGACTGCCATCCCGTGCCGCGCCTCGCGACTGTCGCGGCTCTCGCGCAGCTCCCGCAGCTCAGGCTCCTCCTCATGCACCAATTCCTTGGTCGAGCGCTTGAACTCCTGGAGCGTCCGCCCCATCGCCCGCCCGATCTCAGGCAGCTTGGACGGGCCGAAGACGACCAGCGCAATGACCAAAATAAGAATCAATCCGGGAATCCCGATACTTTGCAGCATCGCATTCGCCTCCTCTTGTTCTATTTAGCGCTTCTTGGGATAAGCCGCGACCGCCTCGATCTCGATCAGCCAGTCGCTGTTGACCAGACCTGCGACCGCAAGCGTCGAGCGCGCCGTCTTGGTCGGATTGGCCTCGGTATTGAAGTACTCGCCATACGCCTCGAACCAGCCGTCATAGTCGACCTTGCCTTCCTTCTCCGGGTCTGCGACCAGATAGACGCGCAGATAGACGACATCCTTCATCGTCAGCCCCTTCGCCTTCAGATCAGCTTCGATCCGCTTAAGGATGCCGACGGCCTGCGTCTTCGTATCGCCATACCGCTCATGGATCGTCTTGCCGTCCCGGTTCAGCATCGGCGGCACCGTGCCGCTCGTCCACAGATACGCCATATCCTGCGGCACCGAGACGCCCGAGGCGATCGAGGAGCTCGGCGATCCATAAAATTCCACCTCGTGGATCGGCTCGGCCGTATACTTATTTGGCGTCATCGGACCGGCCGCATAGGCCGTGATGCTAAGCGCGCTGATAGCGGCGGCCGTCAGCGCCGTCAGCATCCATTTGTTCCTGATCTTCATAGCGCCACTCCTTTGTTATTTGGAATAAAATGTATGGTTCCTAGCTCTACCATAGCTATCGACTCTCGGCTTCCGACATTCAGCTCTCGGATTACGCCTTCATCACCCGCTCCTGGATCGCCTTGACCGTGAGCAACGCCGACTCGAATGCGCCCGCCATCCAGCCGGTCAGGTAGCTCATATGCTCGCCTGCCAGATAGACCCGGCCATCCGGCTTGTTGAGCGTCGGGTAGTAGTCCTTGCGGTCAGCCGCCGAATAGCTCGCCCAGCCGCCCATATTGTACGTCGTCTTGTGCCAGGCGATGGAGAAGGACGTCTCGAATTCCTTATGATACTGGGGATGGATCTTCGCCCCTTGCTTCAGCGCGTATTCCTCCCGTTCGGCAAGGGACATGTCGCCTAGCTGGACAGCCGCCTCGCCGAAGTTATAGTAGCCGACGACGATGCCCTTGCGGCTTAGATAATCACTCGACGGATACCAGATCTGGTTAATATCCATATTGGTCGTCGTCATGCCGCTGTAGATGCCCTCGTCGATCTCCCAGAACCGTCGGCGGAACTGGAAGCCGATCTTGCCTGTCGTCGCATACGAGATTTTGCCAATCGCTTCGCTCATCTCCTTGCTGAAGTCGGCGGGGATGTCCTTGAGCACGCTCAGCGGAATCGTACAAATGCAGTAATCCCCCGTCGCCTCCTGCACCGAGCCGTCATCCGCCCGATAGGTCACACTAACGCCGCTCTCGCTCTGGCGGATCCGCTGCACGACAGCCTGGTAGCGGATCATGTGCCCGACCTTGCGGGCAAACGCCTTGCCGATCTGATCCATGCCGCCGACCGGCTGGAACATCATCATCTGCTGATCGAGCGAGTATTCGGAATTGAAGCTGTTGCCAAAGCCCGACTGGATAATCGCACTCAGATTGTACGGTTCCTCGCGGACCCCCGGCGTCTCGCCGCCGCCTGGCAGTACCTTGTAGCCCCGGCGTCCCGAGCCTTTGTAGAACAGATCGGCATCGAGATCGCCCTCCCGGCGCAGATAGGCGACGAGCTTCTCCTTGTCGCTCTCGCTGAGCGGCAGATTCAGAGCATTGCGATCGACCGCCTTGGCAAGCAGCTCGCTCGTGTAGCCGCGCACATCGGCCTTGGCCTCACGCTTCCTGATCTTCTTGCCGGAGAGCGGACCGACATTCTCGCTATAGAAGTACGCCGCATCGTTGACATTGCCGAATACCTCCAGCGGCACGCCGAGCTCCCGACAATACTTCATCGTAATATGATGCTGCGGGATACGCGCTGGCCCCGGATTGAAGTACAGCCCTTCATCGAAGCGGGCTACTTGCTTGACGCCGCCCGTCTCGGTCACCGCATCGCCGCGACGGATCGTCCAGTTGCGGCCGCCTGGCCGGGAGCGAGCTTCGAGGATGACGCATTCGTATCCGGCCTTGGTCATCTCCAGGGCTGCGGTCATCCCGGCCAGTCCCGCGCCCAGGATGACGATCCGCTTGCCATTGCGCTGAGCCGCATTGACCTCCCCGGGCGGAGGCAGCGTAGCGGCGCTGGCCGACTGGCCCAGCAGTCCGAGCGTGCTCATCGCGCTATAGACCGCGACGGCGCCGCCCGCCTTGCCTACTTGCATCAGGAATTGCCTGCGAGACATCTGCGTTCCTACTTGTTCTGTCACCCTGCTTCCTCCTTCGTCGCCTCTATCAGCGTCGTTCTCGGGACTTAGCATAGCATCAGGAATGAGAGATTGTATTCATTTATGTTATATTTTCTAACACTATTTTTTGGATTTTATCGTTTCGACAAAGTTTTAACGTAAGATAATCTTACAGGACTATTTTCAAGTATGAAAAAATACGCGATGATAATAAACAGAATGGGGGTCAATCATTAGACAATTGCATACCGATCGTATATGCGAAGGGGTGACAAATGCGGATGTATAAGGAGAAGAAGGTCATCGCTATCGGTCTGGTGAGTGAGCTGACCGGATTATCGGAGCGCAAGATACGCTATTACGAGGAACGACGGTTGATCTTCCCGGAGCGAACGGCGGGCGGGACCCGGCGTTATTCATTCGACGACATCGAACGGCTATGCGAGATCGCCGAGAAGATGGAGGACGGCCTGTACATCCGGGAGATCAAGGAGATGGAGCGGCGCAAGCAGATGAAGCTCGGGGTAGCGGCCGATAGCTGCGGACGACGCAACCTGGGCTAACCGGTCCCCAGAAAAACAAGCCAAACTCCACAGGCGGATGCCTGCGGAGTTGGATCGTCTTGGGTAAGCCTTCCCAGTATTAATGGAATGCCCGAGTGGATTAATACTCCGTCAACGCCATAACGTCCGAGATCTGCGAGCCGATCCAGCCAGTCGTACCGTCAGGCGCATACATCTCCGTGCCGCTGCCGATAAAGTTGATCGCGTAGTCATCCGGGTTGGTGGAGAATCCTGCGCCAGGGAACGCCGTGTTGATGTCCTGCACTGCGTCAATCAGATTTTGCTTGCTGACGTAAGCGCCATACCAGTCGCCGGCGCCGCTGCCATCCGTATGACGGGAGTGGGGATGCGGGGTGGCGTAGCGCGCGCCATCGGCGATATGGGTGACGACATTATAATTGCTCGTACCGCCAAAGTCCTGCATGACCACCTCGGGCTGCACGCCGCGACTATCCCACAGGAAGATAACATACCAGATCGACTTATGATGGACCGTATCCGCCAGCGAGACGAAGAGCTGACCATACTGGACGATATCTGTGCCTAGCCGATCGCTTGCTTCGATATGATAGTTGGTCTGCAAGCGCAGCTGAGGATCGGCGCCATACTGGGACGTGGACCACGGGCGGATATGGAAGTCATCCCAGCGATGCGCCAGCTGCATCCCATAAATATCGCCGATCGGCGCGCTGTCCGAGCTCGAATCCTTATGCACCTGGAACCCCATCGCCGTGCCGGACACCTGGCAGCTGCTGGAGCCATACCAGCCATTGTCGATGCCACGCTGCGTCTGCAAGCGATTGGCGACGGCGAGCCCTGTGAAGTCTTCCACCTGCCAGTCGATCGTCTCATCCAGCGCATCGTGTCCGAGGCCGTAGGCATAGCATACGGTCTGGTCGACGGGGATGCCGGTGCCGTCGGTCGCCGTTCGTCCGGCGATGCCGCTCAGGTTAGGGCTCTCGTAATGAATGGCCAGTGTGCTCGCTTGCCCTTCTCCAACAGGCGCGATACCCATGCCGACTGCCAGGGTCATCATCAAGGTCATGCCGCGTCGAGCGATACGATTCATGTAAGATTCCTCCTTATGTGGTTGCTGCTGACCGTTACCCTCCTGAATACTCCTCGCGAACCATGAATGTCTGCCGCACCTCTACGCCACCGGCGGTATCCGCGTATCGGCAAGGCTCTCCGCCTGGGAGCGTCACCGTCACCGGGATGTTCGCCGGACCCTTGACGTACAGACGCATGCCCCCCCCCTCCGTTGACCAGCGGACCTCGACGTCGCCGTGCCGGGTCGGCATGCTCCCTGCAGCCCAGCGCAGCGGCCCCGGATGGGGCGAGACGCCGATCTCATCGAACCCCGGACGCAGCGGCTGGATGCCCAGCAGGAGCGAAGGGAACTCGTAGAGCGGCACTGCTCCCCAACCGTGACAGTCGCTGCGCTGGGTGATCGGGTCCTCCAGCCAGGAGGTCAGCCCCAGTCGCACCTGAGCCTGCCAACGGCTCCAGAGCGGGTAAGCCCGCTCATACCGCCCCGCCTGCTCCAGCGCCCGGAACAGGAAGTAAGACATCGCAAACGAAACCTGCGCCAGCCCCGGCTCAGCAAAAGCACGATCCATCAATAGCGCTGCTGCGCTCCCCTCTACTGTGCGCGAGAGGACGGCCCAGATCTGCGTATGCTGGCTGTACTCGGCCACCGTCGGCCCATCGCGGAACAGCCGCCGACGTTCATCCCAGCACAGCTCCCGCACCGCCTCGCGGACACGCACCGCCCGCACCCGATATTCGGTCGCCGCCTCGGCCCGGCCTGTCGCTTCATTGAGCTCCGCCGCCAGTTCGAGCGCACCGACATACATCAGACTGTACACTGTGATCGGCCCCTGCTCGCTGGCCTTGGGCACGCCCCACAGTCCGATCCATTCCTCGACCCAGTCCACGAAGGACCAATAACCATGCGGCGGCTCCCCGACCAGCCCTTGCGGCGTCAGTTGGCGGTCGAACCAATTCAACGCCTGTTCCATCGACGGACGGTAGAAGCGGATGAGCTCCTCGTCCCCGAAGTAGCGGTAATGATCGTGCAGCATATGAATCCAGTACAGCGAGAACCCGGGGATGACCTGCGGGAACACCGACGGATATCGGCTCTGAATCATGCCGTTGGGCAGCATCGAGCTATGGAAGTCGTAGATCGCCCGCCGCGCCAGCCGATCGTCGCCGCTCAGATTGTACGTAAAGACGGCCTGCATCATCGTGTCCATCGTATATTGCAGCTGCTCGTAGAACGGGCAGTCTTCGTACGTCTCGTGCATGCAATTTTGCAACGTATTGATACTGATGCGCCACAACGGGAGGAGCTCGGCATCCGAGCAATCGAAGCTGCCTCTTACTTCAAGCGGATAGCCAGTCTGCCGATAATGCACGCTGTGCAGACGCAGCGGAGCGTCTCCCGTCTCGATCGTCAGCCGCACATAGCGAAAGGTGCGGAACCAGAAGGGCTCGTAGCTCTCCGGCAGCGCTGCGTCCGACCGTCCGGCGACAAGGTAATGATCCGTATTGCCGTAGAGCACTGCTCCCTCGCGATAGCGACGATCGCCCTTCCGACGCTGACCGTCCGGTCCTATCGGCTCCTCATAGCACTCCGAGCCGAGCAGCCCGATCCGACTGCCCTCTCCGCCGCTCCACTCGGCGCGCAGATACCCCGTCGTCAGCTGCTCCGTCTCCAGCTCGATCTCGACCCGGCGATGAGGAGCGATCGTGATCGGCTCCGCGCGGAGCAGCCGCTGCGCCTCGGCCATCGCCACCCCACCTGCTCGCACCACGCCGTCAAAGGAGCGCCGTCGCTCCATCATCGCCGGGATTGGCCGAGGCGCGAGCGCCCAGGGCGACAGCTCGCCAGTCATCGCGTACGCCGTCTCGCTGATGACGATAGCCTCCGTCCAGCTCCGGTCATCGTAGGTCGGCTGCTGCCAGCCATGGGGCAGCAGTCTGCCATCCACCTGCTCGGGATAGCCGATGTATTGCGGCCCCATCGCGCCGCAGACATAACGGCAAGCCTCGTCGCGCAGACAGAGCCAGCTCTCGTCGGTCCAGACGACGAGATGCTCCCTCTCTCCGTCTCCCACCGTCCCCTCCAGCAGCCAGCCGCCCTGACCCGAGCGACTGATCGAGATCGGCCCCGCATCGCCCATACGACGAGGCGCATACGCGCCATAATGCTGGACGACGACCGCGATTACATTGTCCCCCGGCTGCAGCAAGCCGCTTACCTCCCAGGTGTCGTAGTAGTGTGTATGATGATCGCCCTTGCATGGTCCTGTGCCTACCGAACAGCCGTTGACGAAGAGCCGATAGCGGCTGTCCGCCGACACCTCCAGCGTGAGGCGCTCGGATGGACCAGCCCAGTGGAACGTTTTGCGGAAATAGACGGTCTCATGCTCATCCTTTGCCCGCCCTGCTCCGGCCTCATCCCAAATCCACTTTGCGGTCCAGATTTTATTGGTTTCCATTCCTGTCTCCTACAGCTTCAGCCCTGCTGAGGCCAGCCCTTCGATATAGTAGCGGTTCGCAAAAACAAACAGTAAAATCAACGGCAACGAAGCGACCGTATAGCCGGCAAACAGAACAGGGACATTCGTCGCGTACTCGTTGTTGAACTTGAGGAAAAGCCCCGCAGAGATCGTATACAGCTTGTCATTGGAGATCGTCGTCATCGGCCAGACGACATCGTTCCAGATGCTGACGATCGTCATCACGGCCAGTGTGCCCATAATCGGCAGCGACAGCGGGATACATACCTTCGCATAGGCATCGAACTCGTTGCAGCCGTCGATGCGGGCCGCCTCGAATACCGCCTCCGGCAAGCCATTGAAAAACGTCCGCAGCAGGAAGATGCCGCCCACCGAGCCGCCGATAATCGTCGGGATGATGAGCACCAGATAATTGTCCAGCAGCCCCAGCGTATTGTAGATCATATACGTAGGGACGAAGGTCAGCACGCCCGGCACCATCATCAGCGCGATCACGAGCATATACAGCGGCTCTCGGCCGGGAAACCGCATCCGTGCGAACACGTATGCCGAGATCGAGGACAAGAACAGCAGTCCCGCCGTCGCCACCGTTCCGACGAAAATCGTGTTGTAGATGTAACGCGCCACCGCATGCCAGGCATAAGAATAGTTGGTCAGCCACATCGGCAGCGTCGGCAGCCACGGTTCGATGCGGTAGGCTTCGACATCCTTGACCGAGATCCATAAAGCGATAAATAGCGGGTACAACAGCATAAACACCAGAACCGCCATGATGCCATGCAGGATCGTTTGCTGGATGAATATTTTCTTCGAATGATTCATGCATGACACCTCAATTTTTCGAATCGTCATTGGCCTTCAGATAACGCAGCGACAGGATCGTCAGGAAGAAAATCGCCACGAACATGACCAGCCCGACTGCGCTGGCGTATCCCATGCGGCTGGCGCCGAAGGCCTTCAGATACATGTAATAGCCCGGCACGTACGTATCATAGCCTGGCCCGCCTCCGGTCAGGACGATCTGCAGGTTATAATCCTGGATGCCCGCGATCAGGCCAAAGATGAAGAAATAGCGAATCTGTCCCATCAGGAGCGGCAGGTCGATCGAGAGAATCCTTCGCCAGGTGCTAGCCCCGTCGAGCACGGAGGATTCGATGACCTCGCTGGAGATATTCATAATCCCTGCCATATAGATCAGGACCGCCGTGCCGCCGATCCAGGGGAAGCCCATGAAGATCAGACTGGGGATCACCGTGCTGGAGTCGCCCAGCCAGTTGATGATCTGATCTGCGCCGATCAAGCCGAGACCTCGGCCGAGTTGAGTGATCAGACCGTTGATCGGGTCGAAGATGCGTCCCCAGATCAGCATGAACACCATGCCCGGAGCCACCATCGGCAGCAAGAGTAGCACGCGGTAGCGGAACTTCCACTTCTGGCTTTTGAAGGCGAAGATCAGCTCGGCGACGACAAGCGGCACGAAGGTGCCGATCAGCAGCTTCGGCACGACGATCAGGAACATCGTCGGGATCGAGTTCAGGAATACCGGGTCCTGGAACAGCTCGCGGAAGTTATCGAGCCCGATATACGTTTTTTTGCCCAGGGCATCCCAGTCGAAGAAAGCATGATACATGCCGCTCACGGGCGGGTAATAGCAAAATATCGCAAGCCCGATAAAAAGCGGCGACAGCAGCAAATAGGCCAACCGCGCATCCCATATTTTTCGTAAAAGTGTTTTTTCCATCGTTTTATTCTCCGAACATATCGTTCATATTGTGTTTGCTCCCGATCAAGCGATCCGGCTTCTGCACGTCCAGCTCGACCTCCATCGGATGCTGAATCGCGACGAATATTGAATCCGAGATGTCGCGGAACTGGATCGCCACCTTGCCCGCCTCCTGCACCCCTTGCATGTAGGCATAGGGAAAGTAGAGGAAGCTGACCTCGCCGCTCGCGTCCGTCTTGATGCGATCGATGCGCAGATTGCCTCTGCCGATGACCAGCCCGGTAATATCATGACCGGCGACTGGCTCCCCGCTTTTGCTCACCCTCAGGTTCAGGGTGACCGGTTGATTGGGGTCGGCGTAGACCGTTGCAGGCTCTATGCCGACCACCTCAATCTCGATGCTGCGGGCGCGGACCGAGTCGTACAAGGCAGCCATGAGCAGGAGCAGCGCGAAGACTGCCAGTCCGATAGCCGCATGTTTGTTCACTTGGTTGGCTCCTTATAAATTAGTTGCACCTTGGTCGCAATCGGTCACGGAAGGTTCCAACTGCTCGTATCGATGCCCTGCGACTTGATGACCGCGTCGGCATCCTGCTGCGAGTAGCGATTGAGCTCCCGCGCGAATTCCTCGTCGCCGATCATATCCTTCATCCACATCTCGAACACCTTGTTGGCGTTTTTGCGCCCCTCCGGCTCGGAAGCCGGCAGCCAGTCGACGCTAGGCAGGATCGGGAAGGCATTGCTCAGCCAATCGTCGAGCTCCGGCGGCACCGCCGTTCCGCGCACCGCTCCGAGCACCGCGCCCTTCTTCTCCAGCACGATCAGCGACAGGTTCTCGGGAGCCGACATGAACTTCACATATTCGATCGCCGCCTCCTTGACCCCTGCGCCATGCGCCTCCACGGAGGAGGACAGCACCGAGAAAAAGCTGACTGGACTCGGCTGATACGGCCCTTGCTCAGTGAAGGAAATGTCGCCTACGAGCGGCGTCGTCTCCTTGGTGATGATCGGCGGCGGGAACATCCCGAACTCGAACGTCCGGTTCGTATTGGCCAGCTCGTTGGGCAGACGCCACAGTCCATCCTCCAGCATCGCTACCCGGCCCTCCTGCCACAGCGGCTCGTAATCGGTGTTCTCATACCCTTTTTGCAGCACCTCGGTATACTTGCGCTTCACCTGACGCCAGATCTCCATCGCATTGTCATGCTTGGTCGGATCAAGATAACCTTCCTTGACCGCCTGCAGCCGCTCCACGGGCTCGAGGATGCCGTTGCCGTTGCGATCGATATCCTTCAGGATCGCCGCGCCGAACGCCGGACCAAGGCTGAACTGCGTATCCCATACTTGCAGATCGAGGTTTTTGTTGCCCGGGAACGGCGCGACGGCGATGTAGCCAGCCTCGTTGATCTGCTTCGAGGTGGTGATGAATTGCTCCCATGTCGTCGGCAGCTCCAGTCCCAGCTCGGCGAAAATTTCTTTGTTGTAGTAGTAAGCGGTAGGCGGACCGGCCGAGACCATAAACGGCAGGCCCAGCGTCTCGCCCTTGATGTTTTTCACGCCGTTGTGGGACCACTGATACTCCGGCCACAGCTCCCGCCAGACGGTGTTGCCCTCGACGTACGGGTTGGCCTCGTCCAGATAAGACGAGAGATCCATGAACCAGCCGTTGTTGCCGAAGACCGAAGCGCCCGCCAGATTCGTCGCGACGTCCATCGCCGTTCCTGCCGCCAGCTTCGGCGTCATCCATTGATTGATGCCCTCGATGTAGTCGCTGCCCGCTGCAGGGCCGGAGCGGTCCCACTCGATCGTCACATTGGGATGCAGCTCCATGAAGCGATCGGCCAGCAGCTGCGACGAGCGGAAGACGACCGGCTGCTCGGCCGTGGCCGTCTCATTAAGCGTCGGGGTATACTCTCCGAGATTGACGACCAGCTTCACTGGCTCTCCGTTGTTGATGAGCGGGATGTCACTACTGTCTGTTGGCTGCTGCTCCTGCTGTTGCTCTGACGTCTGATTGGTCGTCGGCGTCTGCGGCGTCTTCTCTTCCTCTTTGCCTTGACAAGCCGTCATGACCGCTAATGCGGACAAGATAGCGATCGCCTGGACCCCTTGTTTGCTAAACCTATGCATGCAAGCCCCTCCTCTTGGGTGTATGCGCTTCATGAAAGCGCTCTAAAACTAAGTTCATTATAGGACGTTGCCGCCGTCGATGTCTTGAGCGATTCGGACCTGCATTGAGGCGATGCGGACATCGTACGCAGATGTTTAGCTTGCGGGGACATCCTTGTCCTTATCGCGTTTCCCCCTCTGCTTCACTATGACGTGAGTAGCGCTGCTTGTACTCCGTCGGCGTGCAACCCTCGTATTTTTTGAATACCTTGTTGAAGAAGGTCGCATCGGGAAATCCAACCTCCTGCCCGATCGACACCACCTTGCCGCTCGTGGAGAGCAGATACTTTTTGGCTTGCTCCACCCTCAGCTTGTGCAGGTACTGGATGATACTGGCTCCCATCTCCTGCTTGAACATCCGGGATAGGTGGCGCGGCGAGCACATCGCGATGTCGGTCAGCTCCTTGATCGCGATCTCGTTCGTATAGTTGCGCTCGATATAAGCGATCACGTTTTTGAGTCCGCCGCCGCCCTGGCCCTTGCAACTCTTGGGAACTGCTACCGACGGCGCATTGCGCGAGAGCTGACGGCTCAGATAGATGATCAGCTCCATCAGCTTCAGCCCGACCAGCGACTGATAGCCCGGCGGCCGACGCTCGAACTCCTCCTCGAGCTGGCCGATCAGGTGATGGATGCGAGCTCTCGCTTCTTCATCGAGCTTCAGCAGCGACTGGAATCGCACCTCATGCCCGCCGAACGGCTGCACGTAGAACAGGCTCATCAGGTCCGCATGCTCCTCCGCGCAGAGCGCATTCCAGTTCAGCAGCTGGGGCAGGAAGAGCAGATTGACCAGCTCCACCTTCTCTTCCCTGCCGATCTCGTACGTATGCCGCTCGCCGGGATTGATGATGAAGATGTCGCCGGGATAGATTTTGTACTTGAGCTCGCCATGTTGCTCCGACTCGAAATAATGCGTCACGCTGCCTTTGACGACGAACACCATCTCGATAAACTCATGACTGTGCATCGGCAGGATCGGCACTGAGCTCCAGTCATGGATGTACCGTTGCACGAAAAACGGAAACGTCTTGTCAGGGAAGTATTCCTCCCGGGTAAACTTGTGAATGTATCTCAGACTGGGTGAATGCATGCTCCGCTCCCCCTTACTTCTCAACAGCCGCTAGCGACAGATCCCGCAGCTCCATCTCGACATCAAAGGTGCCGGGCAGCTCCCAGCCGATGTTCATGTTGGCGACCCCCAGCTCCTCCGGCGTCGTCCCCTGCAGGAAACCCTCTTCGTACGCCAGCTCGATCGCCCGCTGCACATAAGGCAGGATGTCGATGTCCATGCGCATCCATTCGCCTGCGACGAGCCCCTGGTCCATGTAATGGGCCGCCGACATATTGTAGATGAACTTGTGGGTCGTATCCTCCTTGCCGCCATCCTGGAAGTACGACTCTTGCACGACCGCCTGGCGGTTGTCGAAGATCGGCATGCCGAACCAGAGGTAGTCGCCATAGTGCGGACTGGCGCTGTTGCGATTCTGAATCGACAGATACCAGGAGAACTGAGCGGCGTGCCGTGCCGGATCATAGTCGGCTGCCGCCAGGCGATCCTCGAATTGGGTCAATCTCAGCTCAGCCGTCGCGCGCAGCTCCTGCAGCTGCTCGATGTAAGCGGGCTGCTCCATATGCTGCTCCACCAGCAGATGCGGCCAGTCCTCGCCTTCCTGACGGGGCTCGATATATTCCTCGGAGGCCGTCGCTCGCAGCGTCAACGTCCCCGTCCCGGTATCGACGGTAACCGACTTGCCGGGGTTGGCGTACCGGTACACGCCCGCCGCCAGCTCCTCCGCCGCCGTCCCGGCGAGATTGTGCCTCGTTCCCCATTGCGCCAGTCGCCAGTAGGGATAGACGCCATAAGCCTGGCCATAATTCAGCACATCCAGGATCTGTTCCCCGGTATCGATGGAACGGATGCCGAGCAGATTGAATCCGTTTTCAAACCTTGTGTCCATTAGCACCTGCCGGGCTTGGGCCGACTTCTCCAGGGTCGTCTCGTTGGCCTTGTTATTTTCGTTGCGGCTCGTACTGTCCATTTCTATCGTATTCACTCCTCTATGATCTTCTATAGTGGCAGACGTGCCTGCGCACCCCGATGCGAGCACGCCGGCCAGGCCGAGCAAGAGAGCGGCTCTAACCTGCTTCCTTGCTGTTTGAAGTGGATAAGACAAGCCATTCCCTCCATTCCTGCGGATGACTGTTGCTGATTCTATTATAAGGGAGAGCCTTGCCGAGAGGATGGTTCGATTCGGTCAAAAAACATGCCAATTCAGACATCGATTGCCGCTTATTCCGCCAGCTCTGACGCGATGTCCATAAAAATTGGCTGTGCTGGACATCGCTCTCAGATGTCCGGCACAGCCAGGTCTTTTGTTTTGCTTATTCGTCAGCTGAAGGCGTCAGCTGCGGCACATCGTTACTAGGTGTCGTGTCCTCATCGAAACGATGTGCCTCGGCTTATCGGAACGATGTGCCTTGGCTTATCGGAATGATATGCCTTGGCTCATCCAAGTGAGGGGGCCTTTCCCCTTGACGCGCTAGCTACGCGCGGTATAGCTCGGGGAAATGCGGGCCTTCGAACAGGTCGCCATCCTTGCCCCCAAGCAATCCCACATTCATATGGTTGTCTCCCCGGGTGCCCGCGCGATAACGCGTCTCGCCCGTCATCAGGTGAACCGCCAACGAACGCCTTGGATGCCCAGTCGTATTGGGGCCGCTGCCGTGAAGCGTGTAGGCGTGGTGGAAGCTGACCTGTCCCGCCTTCATCCGCAACGGCACGATCTCGAAGCGTTCGTTCTCAGGCAGCTCCATGCCCTCCTGCTGCTTTTGCAGATCCTGCTCGAAGAAATCGTTGACGTTCAGCATCGCCCACTTATGGCTGCGCGGGACGACCTGCATGCAGCCATTGTCCAGATCGACGTCATCGAAGGCGACCCAGGCAGTGATCAGCGTCGGCTCTGCCGCGCACTGCCAATACGAATAATCCTGATGCCAACCGACATTGCCGCCCGACCGGCGATCCGGCCGCCCCGGCTTGTACAGCAGCTGATCGTGCCAGAGCCGGATCGAAGACGCCCCCATCAGCGCGGCAGCAATCGCCCCAATGGTCGGGTCAGTAGCCAGTCCGCGCAGCGCAAAGTCAGCCCAATGGCTGTTATCAGTCTTGCGCAGCACATCGCCATCCTCCGGCTGCCAGCCCCCCGGCCACGGTCCACGTCCGGTTTCGTACTCGCCGTTGTAGACTCGCGCCATCCGCTCGCACAGCAGCTCCAGTCTCTCATCGTCGATCAGCTTCGGCGCGATCCAGTACCCATTGTCCTGATAGAAAGCAACATCTTCTGCCGTCGGCATAACTGCCTCGTTTATCTTCATCTGCTCAACGCCTGCCCTTCTGCTCCTCGTCCGACACCTCTTCGGCGTCGGCGTTGCCTTAAACATACGTGAATGAACCGGTCTGTGGCGTTGGCAGAATACAGCGGATCGTTAACGTTTTTCGTCCTATTGCGTTGAGGTAGTAGCTTGGAGCGCAGTCTTGCGAAAATCGGCCGGCGCCATCCCGGTATGACGCTTGAAAAACACGCTGAATGCATGAAGGCCCGAAAAGCCAAGCCGCTCGGCAATCTCTGTCGCCGTATGACCCGGCTGGCGCAGCCAATACTTCGCCCGCTCGACGAGCAGCTCGCGCATGTAGCGACCTAGCGGGAGGCCGAGACAGCGCTTGAACTCGCGCTCCAGATGCGTCCGGCTCACATGGTGACGCTGCGCCAAGGCATCGATGCCTGACCGTCCGCCCTCGAGCGCATGCAGCTCCTCCAGCAGCTCCTTGACGATCGGCGGCATCGTGACGCTCGCCCGACTCTCGCGCTCCGGCGATTGCCGGGCATAGGTACGGATCACCTGCACCAACAGCTGCACAAAGCAGCTCCGGGCGACCAGCGCGCCATGAGGCTGCGGCTCCATCAACTCCCGGAACAACTGGTCGAACAGTGTCTTCACCGTACTGTCCTCATCCGTCACCGCGCGGCTGCGACCGAGGCGGTAGTAGTCATCCTCCAGCCCCGGCATGCCGTTCAGGCGGAAGCCGGCATAATACAGTCGATAGGGTCGGTCTCCCGAGGCCGCGCCCTGATGCACCTCCCCCGGCTTCGTCACGAACACGTCTCCCGCACTCACTCGCACCAGCCTGCCATCCACCGCAAACCATCCCTGCCCCTCGTCGATGTAGCACAGCTCAAAATGGTCGTGGACATGAGCCGACACCTCCCACGCCTCGCGCGAGTTGATGCCGATATACGAGAGCGCCTCCAGTTGGCCGCCCATCGGCCATTCCTCGCGATAGCCCTCCGCATCGACGAACCTCGCTGGCTCCGCCGGGGTGCGGTCCTTGCGGATGCCAGCTGGGAGGGAGGACGATGGGAGCACATCGTGATCTTGACGGCGAGTCCGTGACTCGCGCACCGCCTCGTTGCTCGGCCAGTTGGCGGACGACGCATGCGCTCCCTCTCCGGGCCGAGCAGGCTGACTCGTATCCTCGTCATGCATCGCGACTCTCCTCCTCTATTCCAGGTAGTCGACCAGCTGAGCCAGCTCGCTGATCTCGCCATACAACTGAACGCCCATCGCTCGCATCCGCGCCAGGTCGCCGTTGTAAGCGACGAACCGAATCCCTGCTGCCGTAGCCGCCGCGCCGTCGATCCAGGAGTCGCCGACCGACAGCCATTGCCCGGCGGGGATGTCGGGATAGAGAGACAGGACGAGCAGACTGGCGTCCGGCTCCGGCTTCATCGCCGTCACCCGGTCCCTGCCGATCACGTCGTCGAAGTAATGGAGCACCCCATTTTCCCGCAGCGCCAGCTCTGCCGCCTCGCACGCATTGTTGGTGACGATTACCAGCAGCAGTCGCCCATGCAGCTCACGCAGCAGCTCGGCTGCCCCCGGCTCCAACACCGCGCCATGCATCCCCTCCCGCTCGATCCGGTTGGCGATCTCCCACATCTCCGCCACCATCGCCTCCGTCATCCTACCGGTGCGCACAGCGGCGTCCATCAGCGTCGATGTCGTGTGCCGCTCCAGCTCCATATCCTCCGGCAGGATGCCGATTCTCGCCAGATACGCATACGTCTCCCCCTTCATCCGCCCGAAGTCGATGCGCGAGCGCAGCAGCGTATTGTCCATATCGAAGATGATGCCCCGCACATCATGTGTCCCTGTCATGTTATCCCCCTTTTCGCGTTTGCGTCGTTTTTTTGTATTCATTGTACAGCAAAAAAGCCACCCCTCACAGGATGACTATATACGATAACAGTTATTTTCTAGATACTACCAGTCCTTGAAATAAGATTGCGGCCTTCTGAAACAAGCCCGGATACAGCTCTACTCCAAAATATTCATTGTATGGCTTCTCACAAATTAATTCTAGGTGTCCAATATCTTTAATACCAGACATTCCTATGCCGCTTTCAGCCAACAAGACATCGTGAAATTCAATGATCTGTTCAACAGTTAATTGAATACACATTAATTCTTAGCCAGTTTATCAAGAGCCTCTTTATACTTTGCCATACCTAATTTGGCTGCTTTGAGAGCCTTCTCATTGCTTACAACATTTTTATTACTTGCATCATTTGAATTAGTTTTTTTTCAGTGATCATATTTTCGTCCTCCTCACGCTTCTTTCCCATGTGCCTCTACCTCCTAAAAACATTCTAGTTGCTAATACCCAATTATGCTGTCGTTTAGTAGGAGGTAATAAAATATAATTATTAAAACAGGACGGGTATAACGGCACTCTTTGTCGGCAATTAGCAACTTTTACCAATTATACCACGCCGAGTTACCGGATGCCATTTCCAATTATGATCATGGTCAAACATCCATTTAATCTTTCGCATCCCCCAACAACTCCAAATACTTCTCCAGCCCCGCGACCGGGTCCGGGTCCTTCAACTTCATGCGGCGCAGCGCCTCCACCGTGATGCGCAGCACCGCGTAGTCGCGGTACCAGCGGTTGTCTGCCGGCACGACATGCCAGGGCGCCGCCTCGTTGCAGGCGCTCATCGCTTCCTCATAATAAGCCTGATAGCGGTCCCAATGCTGCCGTTCCTCGATGTCGCTCGGATCGAACTTCCAGTGCTTGCGCGGATTCTCGATCCGCTTGCGCAGCTTCTTGAGCTGGAACTCCGGCGAGATGTGGAGGAAGATCTTGACGATCGTCACGCCATTGTCGGTCAGCAGCGCCTCGAACTGGTTGATCTGCTCGAACTTGCGCCGGGCCTCGTCGTCCGATACGCGCCCATGCACCCGATTGACCAACACCTCTTCGTAGTGCGAACGATTGAACGTGGCGATCATCCCCAGCTCCGGCACATGACGATGGACCCGCCAGAGGAAATCATGCATCCGCTCTTCCTCAGTCGGCTTCTTGAAGCTGTGCGAGGCGATGCCCTGCGGATTGACGCCGGAGAATACCTCGCGGATGACGCCGTCCTTGCCGCTGCAATCCATCCCCTGCACGACGACCAGCAGCGCCTGCTCGCGACGGGCTGCCAGCTTCTCCTGCTGCTCCTGCAGCTCCTCGCGAAGCCGATTGACCTCCTTGATCGTCTCCCGCTTGTTTTTGAACGAGCCCGTATCCCCCGGCTGGATCGAGGCCAGGCTAACGTCGGACTTCTCCTTCAACTGCCACTTGCTCATGCGCGGTTCACTCCCTTGTCCTCAGGATCGCGGCTCAGGCTGACGCCGATACTTACATCTTACCCCATAATAGACCGCGCCTAGCACGATCGCTGCTGCCGCCCCTGCCGCGTAGAACGGCCACTGGCTGCCTGACTCGCCGAAGTACACCGTGTGATGTTGCAAATAATCGACACTCTCATACGTCTGGAGAATGTCCGGGACGTAAGCCTTCGTCTGTATCATTCCCGTAACGAGCTGCGTCCCGACGACGGTCCCCGCTCCTGCCGCCAGACCGATACCAATCGACTCTGCGAGGACACGCTTGTCCACCTTCGGATTACTCATCCCTATTCCTCCCTCTCCGTCCAAGATGTCCGCAGGTACGCGATCCGCATACCGGCGCGCTCCATACTCCGATGACTCGCCGAGAGGAAGCCGCACTGTCCGACGACGCGATCGCAGCCCTGCCGCTTCGCCTCGAAAAATCGGCGCTGCAGCAGCCGCTCATGCAAGCCCGTCTTGCGATACGCCTGCAAGGTGGCGGCGAAGGTCAGCGATGCGGTCCGATCCTTCACATACATCACCGCAGCGGCGGCCGGACGATCCTCAACATACGCGATAAAAAACGTCCACCCTGGCCGCCCCAGCAAGACCAGATTGTTGGCCGCTACAGCCGGTATGCCTTGCTCCGGCAAGCCGAAGGCTCGGCAATGAATCGCCGCATACGTCTCGATCTCGCTCTCGCGCAGCTTCTCGATCCGCAGCCGTGGCATCGGGCGCTCCGGCGCCTCCCAGCCTGCAAGATCCATCGTCAGCGAGGCATGCATGCCCGAGGCGTAATAGCCCCGCTTCGCCAGATGAAGCAGCGTCTGTCGCTCCTCCAGCCCCGGCACGATCTCGAACTGCGGCTTACGCTCCCTCTCTCGGTAGAACGCCAGGATCTCGTCGATGTCTGCCGCGCTTGCATTGCCGGCTCCCTTGACCGCATTAAACCCTGGCCAGGGCATCGTGCGGCTATAGAAGCATACCGCTTCGCCGACCGCCTTAATCTCCACACCCTCCGGATTGCCGCTCCGCTCACGGATGGCGATCATCCGATCGCATTGATAGTCCATCTCGGACGCCTCTACCGCAGCGATAAACTCGCGCGAGGGCAACGTTATTGACTTCATGGGCTTGCCTCCGTTCATTAGGTTCCGATACGCTTGTCCTTATTGTAACGCATAACGTGATCCGTTGGGATATAGATTAGCTATACGTTTCGCAGACAGTTCAGGTTTCGTGAATCGCGGTGCTCAGACCGTGGTGACATGCGAATGTCTGAGCACTCGCAAGCACCGGCCTCGCCACCGTCCAAGGGAAAAAGATGCACTGGAGCGGCGGTGTCTAAAAAGGAAAAGCCGAATTGCGAGCAGCCCAAGGCTCCCTGCAATCCGGCTTATATTCCTTCAAAACAATCTCCCGTTGACGCATCAGCCCTCGATCGTCGAACTGGCCAGAGCCGCAGCCTGCGCCTCGGTGAGCGTGCCTACGAGCGAGTATTGGAGCTCGCCGACCTTCCAGTACAGCTCCGTCAGCGCCGGCTGCGCGAACACCTTGCCTGTCGCGTCGCCGAGATCAATGTCAGTGAACAGATCTGGCGGGTACGTCGCTTCCTGCTTGTCGACGCTGAAGGTCAGGTAACCGCCGTCTGCTGACTCGTACTGGAAATGTACCCGGATGGCCGCTTCGCCCGGATAACCGCTCGATGCGATCTCCACCAGCTTATACTCGGCAGGGATACCCTCGGGGAGACGGATCGGCGCGCCAAGCTTTGCCTCCGCCTCCTCCAGCGAGCCAGGGTTCTCCGTGACAAGCTGCGACAGCTCGCTGCCGCCCACACTCGTGCCTGGTCCCGGCTCTACGGTGCTTCCAGGCTGCGTCACATCGGTGCCTGGCAGTAGGCCTGTGCCCGTATCCTGCAACAGCGGGATGCCGATGCCGAGCAGCAAGGCGGCTGCCACTGCTCCTGTCACGAGCCGCTTCCGTCCGGCGGTCCACCAGCTTGCTGATGTTTGGGGCGTTTGCGGGACTTGCGGTACTTGTGGGGCTTGCGTTTGTTGCTTGATCATATTCATCCACTCCTTTTTTTGGTCGGCGCCCAGTTCGACGCCTTGGAATACATGCGTGTCGAGCTCTTGCCGCAGCTCTCGTCCGAGTCGCTCGTCCTCGGGACTGCGTGGATCGCTATTGTTGTTGTCCTCTGGTCCATACGAATCGCGGTAGCTGTTCGCGCGATCGCCTCTCCATCTATCTTCGGTCTTGCCATACTTGTTATCGTCTGTCATCCTCAGGCACCTCCTTTTTCATCCCTTGGGCCAACTGCTCGCGCGCCCGATGCAGACGCCCGCGCACGGTGCCCTCCGGCACCCCCGTCGACTCGGCGATCTCCGTTGTGGAGAACTCCATGTAGTAGTAGAGATACAACACTTCGCGATAGGGCAGCGACAGCCGTGCCAGCTGCTGCAGCAGCTCGCTGCGTCCGAGACGCGCCATCGCCTCTTCCTCTACGCTGCCTGTACGATTGAGGGCCAGGATGCCCGGGTCGGTCGGTTGCTCGGAGGCGGATCGGAGCGCCGTCTTGTCGCGGCACAGGTTGAGGGTGATGCGCGTCAGCCAGGTGAGCACCTTGCTCTGTCCCTTGAACCCCCGCCAGTTGCGATAGGCGCGGAGGAACACCTCCTGGCTGATATCCTCGGCCAAATGCCGATCCCCGGTATAAAAATAAGCGGTACGCAGCACGTCGTTGCCATGCGTATCCATCATTTGCATCAAGGCCCGGTCTGGGTCTTCCGGGTATCGTTCTCTTTCATCTGAGCCGGCCGGCTTCATCAGTTAACCACCTCCAACCTATTAGACGGACATTGCAGTGAATCCGCTACGTGGCCATAACATTTATTTTTGGCTGCCCGGGCGAAATAAAACCCCCGATTCGATCAATCATCGAATCGGGGGTAAATGTGCTAGCCTTGCTCGTATATGCGGTGCAGCAGCACCGCCGCCTCGGCTCGCGTCAGCGGCGCGAGCGGATGCAGGCGTCCGTCTGCGCCGAGGATGAGCCCGGCCTTGACCAGCAGCTCGACCGAGCGCTCAGCGTATGGCGCGATCTGCTCCCTGTCGGCGAAGGCGGTCCGCGTCGGTCCGGCCTCGTCCGGCAAACGATCCAGCGCTTGCAGCGCCCGCGCCATCATGACGATCATCTCCTGACGGGTGATCGTCTGCGACGGGTAGAATCTCGCGCCGTCGCCCTCTACGATGCCAAGCGCGTAGGCCGCAGACACCGCATCATAGTAATAGCGATCCGCCGCAACATCGGCGAAGGCGCCTTCCGCAGCCGAAGCTCCGGTCTCCAACGGCTGCAGCTCCAACGTGCGCACGAGCAGCGTGACGAAGTCCGCCCGCGTGATCGACGCGCTCGGCGCATAAGCTGATGCGCTCACGCCTTGCACGATGCCCTTGGCAGCGAGCGCCTCGATCGCGTGTCTGGCCCAGTCAACGCCAGCGATGTCGGCGAAGGTCCGGTAGTTGTAGTCGATGACGAAGGTGCTCAGATGCGCCGTACGGAACACCATCGCAGCCAGCTCTGTATCGTAACGACCGCCACTCAGGATCGAGCGCTCGCCATGCTCATCGACATGCCAGACCGCCAGGAAGGCCGGATGCTGATCAGGCGCGAGCGGATGAGGAAGCCTCACTGTCAACGGCGAAGCTGCATTGCGCCAGCGGATGTCCTCGCCGTTCGCGACCAGCGCGATCTGCACCGTCCGCTCGCCTCCCGCCTCGGACACGGCCAGATGCAGGACGATCCGATCCGCCGCCGCGTAGTCGTAACCATGCAAGGCATCGGCAGGCAGCGTCAGGGCGATGGCGCTGGTGCGGATGTGCACCTCATACGCGCCCCGCTCCCCCTGCAGCATCGCAGCAGGCAGCTCGATCGCGTAAGCGTCTGCGAGAGTCCCCGGAGCGGTTGCCTCCGCCGCCGATACGGTGATGACGATCGGACCCTTCTGAGCGCCGCCACGCGCCTCCAGCAGCGCAGCCCACTGCTCAGCCGTGACGGCGGCATGGACTGTGCCTTCCTCCAGCTCGCCTGTCAGCGCGAGGTCCGCATCTCCCGGCTGCTGAGGCTCAGGCGATACGGGCTCCTCTGCCGGTTCCGATACAGGCGGCCACCACGGTCCGCCCGTATATGGCGGCGGTTGCGGCGGCTCGACCGGAGCCGGCGCATTCGTATACCGGATCGCAGGCGTCGGCAGCTCGCCGGCGAGCACGATATCGCGGACGTCCTCTCCCAGATAGTAGCCGAGATGCGGCGGCTGGTTGTAGGCGACATTTTGCCAGGCGATCCCCATCCGATAGACCGTATCGTGCATCAAGGTATAGAGACGATACTCGGTCGGGATCGTCGTGCTGTAGATGCGGAGCTCCGAGCTGTCCGTCGTCGGCAGGATGACCTCCTCGCGCCAGTCGCCGAGGATATCGGCCTGCAGCGTCGGCGTCGCCTTAGTGCCGTTGTTGCTCACCACATCATCGAACTCGCGCAGCAGCTCCGCCTGTCCTGTCGCTTCGTTATACTTCGTAATCGAGGTATTGTCGAGCAGCTCGTGCAACAGGTCGCCGTCCCAATAGAGCGCGAAGTTGACGGGCAATCCGGCGCTTCGGAAGCTGTCTGCGACCGTCTCGCCCTGGACATTGTAGATGCCGCCGCCACGCGTCACATCATCGGGCGCCGTCCCCCAGAACTCGTAGCCTGGCCGCGAGGTGATATTGGCCGCCAAGCCGCGACCTGCATCGACCGAGCCGTAAAACGACATGATCGTCTCGCCCGTTGCGCCGTCATGGTACTCCAGCGAAGCCACGGCCGGGTCTTCGTGGACGCCGATGAAGTGCAGTCCCTCCCGGTCCGGATCGAAGGCGCCGACATGCATCGCATCGCCATGCGAGCCCCGCTCGCGTCCCATCTCGCCGTCCATCATATAGAGGATCGTGCCGTCGTCGTCCAGCACCAGCGAGCCGGCGATGATCTCGTCGCGTCCGTCATTGTCGACATCGCCGGTAGCCAAGCTGTGGAAGCCAAGACCGCCTCCCCGTCCCTCCACCGCCGAGTCGAAGGTCCACTCCGTGACCAGCTTGCCGTCAACGAGCGAGTAGGCGATGTAGGTGGTTCGCTCATAATAGCCGCGCCCGTAGACGACGCTCGGCTTCTCGCCGTCGAGATAGGCGAGCCCGGCGAGGAAGCGGTCCGAGCGGTTGTGGAAGCTGTCGCCCCAGGAGGCTACATCTCCGAGCGCAAACGCATAGTCCACCGTATCGATCGCCTCTCCGGTTAATCCGTCGAATACGGTCATATATTCCGGCCCGCCGTACACCTTGCCGGCATCATTCACCCAACGCCCGTCGTCCTCCGGGTTGCCGATGACGCTGATGATCTTGGTCGGGTCGTATACGCCATCGGTCGCGCCATAGACCGTCGTCGCATCCGCCGTCTTGATCAGCATCTCGCTGCGTCCATCGCCATCGAGATCGGCGACGATGAACTGATGGTAATGCGCGCCCGAGGTCAGGTTGAAGCCCATATTCATCCGCCACAGCAAGCTGCCGTCGAGCTTGTAGGCATCGAAGATCGTCGGTCCGGTCATGCCTGACTGCGAGCTGTCGATTGCATTGGACGGATACCACTTGACGATGATCTCGTACTCGCCATCGCCGTCCAGATCGCCGACGCTGGCGTCGTTGGCATGATACGTATACGGTCCCGTCGCCGTGACGCCGCCCTCCGGCTTCTGGAGCGGGATCGACAGGTAGTCCGTCGCCTGCGCGGTCGCCGAGCCATCCATCGTCGCCTTGCCGCCGCGCAACGTCTCGATCGTATAGCGGTCGCCAGGCGATCCGACCGCATCAGTATAGTTGGTCACGAGCAGCGGCGCACTGTTGAGCTTGACGCCATTGCGATACAGGTTAAAGCTCGCGCCCGCCTCATACTCGTCTGCCAGCAGCCGCCAGCTGACGAAGATGCCGTCGTCCGACGAGAGCGCCACCGCGCCGCGGTCCAGCCACTCTGTATTCCGCGGAGTAGCGGGCGGGTCCAGCCGATTGTACACATAGAGCAGCGCTGTGACGTCGAACGGATTGACCCAGCTATCGCCGATATCCAACGTTCCTCGGAAGGTATAGACGCCGGAGGTATCCGGGTCCCACCCCTCGGTCGGCTCCCATGCGGCGATCGGCACCTCGGCCACCGAGCCGTCCGCCAGCGTCGCGCTCACCTGCTCAGGCAGTCCGAGCTCTGCGAGATCGTCCGAGGCTTCGCTCACATAGATGCGATGATAGGGCAGCGCCGGCACAAGCGTGATCGCATGCTCCGGCAGAGGCGCGACATAGAGCGCGATGTTGTCCAGGTACGTGTCCCAGGTCAGATTATTGCCTGCGGTACGGACGCCGGCCAGCCGGATGCCGCCGATTTTGGTGTCCATGACGAGTGGCGCCATCGACAGCGTCCGCGTCTTATCGACCGCCAGCGCCTCGTTCGCCAGATGGAGCCGGATCTCCTGCTCGACATAGTCAAAGGTAATCGTCGTCCGGTACCACGCCTCCGGCTGCGTGATCGGCAGCGTCGCCCGGCCGGAGCCGAGACCCGCGTAATACGAGAGCGGCGCGTTGTTGGTATGATTAAGCGTCAGGATCGGTTGATTGCTCTCATTGGTAATCTGCAGCTCGCCGCCGTTCTCGTTCGGATGCGAGCCTTTGTTATTCACCTTGCCGGGGTACCAGTCCAGCACGAGCACGACCGACTCGCCGATGTACGGCTCGGCGAAGCGCTTGGTGGCGACACGGCCGCCGGATTGATTGGTAATGTTGAAATGCAGCTTCGATGTCGCATTGCCAGCCAGCTCCGTCGTATGCAAAGCCAGCGTAGCATTTGCCGTAGAGAAGCCCCAGAACGCTGGCAACAGCGGCATTTGATCGCCAAAATCGGTATAGGCCTTCGTCTCGTAGCCTGGCAATGCGGGCGCGCCCCCTGCTGCGGCGACCGTCACCGTCACCTCGGCAGCCACCGCATCAGGGTTAAGCACCTGAGAGAGCCCCGACAGATCGAGCTCGCCCGTGAGCGTGTAGACGCCCGCTGCTGTGCCGTCATAGTCGTCGCTCTGCCAGAGGAGCGGAATGCCTGTGCGCAGCGCCCCGTTGCTGAGCCGGATCTCGACCGTCTGCGGCAGGATCGACACGACATCAGCCAATGAAGCGCCCGCGCCGATCGTGTGGCTGACCGCATACGGCGTGACGATCTCCGTCACCGTGCGTGGCTGCTGCTCTGGCGCCGGGTCGGTTGAGGCGTGCAGCGTGTAGTTGTCGAGATGCATGACGAAGCCGAGCGTCTGCCCGCTCGCGCGATTGCCGAGGGTGCGGAGTGCCTTCAACTGCGGAGTATAATCGATGGACAACAGACTGATCGGACCGCTATCCGCGAGCAACTGGCCGCTGTCTCTCTCCCGAATGCGCAGCGTCACCTGCTCCGTCGCGAAGTCAAAGGCGACCTCCAGACGCAGCCACTCTGCTGCCTGATGCGATGCGATCGCCGATGTAAGCGTACTCAATTCGGTGCCGGACGAGCCCGCTCCGTACAGGATACCGCCATTTACGCCGCCCTGCTTGACGACGCGGAACACCGGCTTGTCATCCGTATCGACCCAGAGCAGCTCGCTCGAATTGGCGGCGGTGCTCACATCCTCCGGCCGCCAGTCCAGGGCGAATACCGCCTCAGCCGTGTCGAGCGCCGGGGTGAACGTCTTCGCTGCCGAGCGGCTACCCGAGCCTGAGCCAGTCACCTTGAGCGCTCCGTTCTCCGTCGTCACCGCCGCATTGCCGGCTGCGAATCCTCCCGTATCCTGCTCGAAATCGAGCTGCTCCACCAGACTCAGCTGTCCGGCATCTGCCGATGTACCAGCAGCGCTAGCAGCGCCGTCGGAATCCTCCATGCCGTTGACCTCGCTGTCGCTAGCCGACAGATCCGCCTCCATGCCGAGCGCATTGTTGTCCGCTATGGACAGCGCCCTCTCTGCGCCGACGACCTCGTCTCCCGCAGCTTCGTGCTTTGTCTCCACGCGGTTGACCTCGCTGCCCGAGGCAGTCGCCCCTCCACCGATCTGCGACACGACCAGGGCGAGGGCCAACCCTGTCGTTACGATCTTCCTGCGCGCTCCATTGCCTGCGCGTCTTCCCCTCTCACGACCAGCTATCATACGATACGCTCACTCCTTTGCAAGGTTGGTAGAGCTTGCTTGCCGCTGAGCCGCTATTGCAGTCTGCGATGCCCCTTGCTTGATCGGACGGCATCAGTCGGCCATGCATCAAGCTTACTGTACCGGGCAGGTGCAGGAGCGTCTATTCCAACCTTTTGCATTTCATGGAAGGCGAGTGCGATGGTCTTCGCAGGGATTTGGTGGTACTCTTTTGCCCGGCGGGCCTGCTCAGGCAGGAATAGAGAAGCGGTCACCCGGCGGCATGTGGCAGTCTCCGCTCCGTGATCTCGCCAGTCTCGAGATGGTATACGTAATAAAGCTGCTGCGTCAGATCGACGAGCGCCAACGCCCGCGCCTCCTTGATCGGATAGGTGTGCGCGCCGAGATCGCAGTTCATGCGAGCGCCATCCCGCACGATAAATTCGCACGGCGTATGACCATGAATCACCGGCTTGCCCTGCGTGGCGTTCAAGATCAGCTCCGCCGGATACGTATAGAACTCCTGCTCCGACATCCACAGAATCTCCCGATCCTGACACTCCAGCGCATCATATGGCACCAGCCCGGCGTGCGTATACACATACTCGTCATCTTCGTATACGAGCGGCAGCGCGGCGACCCAGTCCAGGCACACCCGCAGCTCCGACTCGCGACGATACGTCTTGCGCAGCTCAGGCAGCGTATGCTTGCCTGCGTGGTCGAGCCACATCTCGGAGCGGCCGCCAAAATGCCAGTTCATCATCTCCTCATGATTGCCGGTCAATACTGTCACCCGTTCAGGATAAGCGATCGCCAGCGCGTGGATCTCCCTCAACACCTGGCCGCTAGACGGTCCACGACTGATCATGTCCCCGCCTACGACCAGCGCATCGACGGTCGGCTCGTACCGCGCATGCTCGAGCAGCTTCATCAACCCGTCATGCTCGCCGTGTATATCCGTTATGAATAATTTCCTCATCTTGTCGCTCCTTGCCCGATGCGCGGCATACCGGCTGCTCGCCGGTGCGTCATCTTGTGGATGTCCCAAGCGCTTGAATCTTCATTGTACCATGGCAAACGACGAGTAATGAATGGACAAAAAGGGTAATGTAGGAAGACAGTTAAGTAACGTATCCGAAGGGAGCTGGGAGCATGGACGCTTCGCTAACTCAGAAAAGCAAGGTCGCGCTCGTCACGGGCGCGGGTCAGGGGATCGGTAGAGGCATCGCCAGCGTACTGGCGCAGAAGGGATATCGCCTGGCGCTCACGTATCATAGCAGCGAAGAGGGCATCGAAACGTTCGCCCAGGATATGCGGCATACCTATGGCGCGCAGCCGATCGTCCTGCAGTGCGATCTGACCAAGCCGGAGGACGCGCAACGCATCGTCGCCGAGACGATGGAGGCTTGCGGTCGCCTCGATCTCGTCGTCAACAACGCCGGGGGCGGGGACAATCGTCCGTTACTCGACATGTCCGCCGAAGCGATCGCCTCCGTCATCCACCTGGACTATACCGGACCGATGCTGGTCGCCAAGCACGCCGCCGCCGCGATGATCGAACAGGAGATCGGCGGCAGCATCCTGTTCATCACCTCCTCGCGCGGCGAGCGGGCCTACCCCGGGGACAGCATCTACGGCGGCATGAAGGCGGCGCTCATCCGCTCCTGCGGCTCGCTGGCGCTGGAGTGGGCGCCGCACGGCATCCGGGTCAACTGCGTCGGTCCGGGAGCTACCGTGCATAACCTCGATCAGGACGCCTACACCGAGCCGCTCGGACGCAAGATCCCACTCGGCCGGATGGGCACTCCGTCCGATATCGGCGAGGCGATCGCCTGGCTCGCTTCGCCGCAAGCCTCCTACATTACCGGCATCAATCTGCGCGTCGACGGCGGCCTCATCCTGCCCGGCATGCCTGAGGACACCTCCGAAGCAGCGGGCTATGGCTGGGGGCAGGTGTACGAGCCGAAGTCCAAAGAGCAGTAGAATGCGCCGACGCTATCTTGTGCCGGGTGCGCACTGCTTATGCCTCCGCTACCGACACAGAAGTCGATTATGTGCGATTTTTCGCACATCTCGGAGCCCCGAGGACAGTTCTCCCAGAACGTATGCGATTTTTCGCACATCTCGGGGCCCCGCCCCCTCGCCCCAACCGGCTCTAATCCGCTTTCCCCTCACACATCCCGAACCAAGGCACTCGCACGTTTATTCTGGCAGTCCTGCCTACTTCCACCCCGTAAGCACTCGACTAACCCTCTAATCATGATTGAATTTTAATTCATATTATTGTATATTTATTCAAAATCAATCAATACCATTTAACCTCATTCTCTAACACACAATTCTCTAACTCCAATTCAGAAAGGCGGCGTCTCCTTGTCCTTCAAAGTAATCGAAGAGCTCTCCCTTAACCACTGGCAGCCGCTCTCCACCGTGCTATATGACGGGTGGGTGTTGCGGTTTGCTGACGGGTATACGAAGCGCGCCAACTCCATCCAGCCGCTCTACGACTCGTCGCTGCCGATGGCGACCAAGCTAGACGCATGCGAGGACATGTACCGCAGCCAAGGGCTGGCAACCGTGTACAAGCTCTCGCCTTACACAAAGCCGCTGTCGCTGGACGACGAACTAAGCCAACGAGGCTACCGATTCGCCGAAGAGACGAGCGTGCAGACGCTTGAGCTGGGTACGCTGCCGTCGACCGATCCTGCCGTCCGAGCGAAGATTGAACCGTTGTCTAGCGCATGGATCGCACACTTCTGCCGATTGTCACATGTCGATCCAAGACATCATGCAACCTTGGCTCAGATGCTGCAGCGGATTGTGGCGCGGAGCGGTTATGTATCGATCCTTGTGGAAGACCAGGTGGTGGGGTGCGGGCTGGGCGTGGTGGATGGGACGTATATCGGGCTGTATAACGTGGTAATTGACGAAGCCTTGCGCGGGCGAGGTCTCGGGGAGCAGATGCTGCTGCAACTGCTGCATTGGGGTCGCAGCCAAGGCGCGAGCCGCAGTTGCCTGGCTGTCGTCCTCTCGAACGCGCCGGCCATGCGACTCTATGCCAAGCTGGGTTACAGCGAAGTGTACCGATACTGGTACCGGATCAACGATTCGACGGCCGGCGCGATCAACTAATTGCCGCTACTCCCATCGCTCGCTATCCGACAGCGGTCTCACGGCTTGATAAGTGCAGGCTACGCGCCGCTGATCGCTTCGCGCTCGGCCCGGGACAGCTTGGCCCATACGAGCCGATACGACTCCTCCAGCATCGTCAGGATGACTTCATCCGGCACGCGCCCGTCGAAGAGCACGGTATTCCAGTGTTTTTTGTTCATGTGATAGCCTGGGATGACGGAGCCCGGATAAGTCTCCCGCTGCAGCCAGGCTTCCTCTGGCTGCGTCTTCAGATTGACGCGCTCGACCCCCTCATGAACGCCGAACAGCGCGAACATCTTGCTGCCGACGAACAGCACAGGGATATCGGGGTCAAACGGATAGCGGAGCGCCGTGCCGGGCCTGGACAATCCCTCACGTATCAACTGCTCGGTATTCAGTCCATCGATATCCGATCCCTCGCTGCTCTGTCTCGCGCTATTCAGTTCCTCAGCACTCTGTGCCCCGGTATTCGGATGCTCGCTTCTCATTGGAATTCCTCTGGATTCTCGCCGGCGCGCGCAATGCGGATAATAGCCAAGTACTCACTTATCTCATCCCGAGTCACGCCCATCCGCTCGAGGTACAGGTCGGTGAGTTCTTCCCTCATCCGCAGGAACGACTCCCAGTTGTCCGCCCCTTCGGGCACAGGCGTATACTGCATCAGATAGACCGTGCGGGCGATATCGTAGCGGCGATCGCCGTGGCAGATATTCATGAAGTCGATGATGACCGGTCCCTGCTCCGTCAGCAAAATATTGGCCGGATGCAGGTCGCCGTGGCAGAGCGTGTCGTCATCCGGCAAGCGATCCAATCGCGCCAGCGCAGCCTCACGATCAGCCTCATCCACCGACTCGGCTCGCCCGATGGCCCAGCGCAGGAAGTCCTTGCTGTCTGACACGCCCGATACGCGCTGCTCCAGCAGCGCCCGATGCACAGTCGCCATCCGCTGAGCGCAGCCCGCCAGATCGCCCGTCCGCATCACCCAGTCGAGCAGCGATTCGCCCTCCGTGCGCTCGTATACGATGCCATGGCGCTCCTCGAGCACGACTCGTTCATAGACGATCGGCTTCGGGAAGTCCAACTCCCGGATTGCCAGTGCATTGTCGTATTCGCGAACCACCGCGTCTTCATGGTAGCCTGCCCGGAACAGCTTGAGCGCTTTGCCCGTCTCCCAAGCGTAGACGATAGCCGTGTTTCCCTCGCCGATAATTCGCAGCTCTTGTACATTTTTCTCTTCCATACGTAACCCCTCCCAATGATGAGCGAGGAAGCGCATGCCGCGCTTCGCTCGCTTTTTGCTACGATAGTAGGATATCGGCTTTTGGATCAGTCGGATGAAGCGAATCGCTTCGACGACGGTTTACTTTGAGCCCTTGATGGCCGCCATCGGCTTGCACTTGGCGACTACAGCCGCCAGGCCGGCGCCGGTGACGCTCTCGATGATTTCGTCTACGTTTTTGTACGCTTGCGGCGATTCATCGAGGATCGACTCCAGCGAGTGATGATTGACGACGACCTCATCCTCGGTGCCGATCCTCATCGCGCCTGCGAACTCCTCGACCGTTATCAGACGCTTGGTCGCCGACCGCGAACGGATCCGGCCTGCGCCGTGGCAGATCGAGTAATAATTATCCGCTCCGCCCGGCAGACCGACCATCAGATACGAAGCCGTCCCCATCGAGCCCGGGATGAGCGCCGGATGACCGGTGCTGCGATAAGGCTTCGGGTTGTCGGGATGACCCGCCGGGAGCGCCCGGGTCGTCCCCTTGCGATGGACGAACAGCTCCCCCAGTCCGTCGTGCTGCTCGCTCCAGGCATAGTTGTGCATCAGGTCGTAGAGCGTAGGCAGCTCGCACTTGGTGCCGAACACGTCGCGGAACGCTTCGCGGATCGCATAAGCGATTAGGTGACGGTTAACCACCGCATAGTTCAGCGCCGAAAACATCAGATGCAGATAACGCTGTCCCTCCGGATGATCGAGCGGGGCGAACAGCAGCTTCGGATCGGCTGTGCCCAGCCCCAGCTCCCGCATCGCCCGGCCGAACCCGGCTGTGGCGCTCTGACTGACCGCGCCGCCCCAGGCACGCGAGCCGGAGTGAATCATGACGATAACCTGGCCATCGAACAGTCCCCACGCCTCGGCGATCTCCCGCTGCTCCTCATCGATCTCGATCGTCTGGATCTCGGCGAAGTGATTGCCGCCGCCCAGCGTGCCGAGCTGACGGTGCGACCGATGCCAGGTGGCGTCAGGGATGTCGTCCAGGACACTCTCATCGAAGGCGAAGCGGCTGCTCTCGACATGCGAGAGCGCCGTCGACTTGCGCGGCGTATAGCTGTCCGGCAGGTATTTGCCCGGCAACCCGTGCAGCCCCTTGCGGACGATGTGCTCCAGCCGAATGTCGGAAAACGCGCCTCGCGTATGCGACTCCATCGGCAGATGACGCTCGATCTTGCGCACCAGCTTGCGACGCAGCTCGACATCCTGCAGATCGCGCTTGTGCAGCGGCGTCAGATGGACGCGCATGCCACAGCCGATGTCGCTGCCGACGATCGATGGCGACACATAGCCGCCCGCCTCGCTCCAGACCGCTGTCGTGCCGATACACGTACCGACGCCGACATGTACATCTGGAGTATAACTCATATAGCGAATGTTCGGAATATGGAGATTGTTGTCCGCCATCTCCAGTACTTTGTAATCGAGTGTCGCGAACTGCTGCTCGCTGGCGTAGACGCGCAGACGACCGCCTGGCAGCTCGACCTCGTGTTGATATCGGGCCTGCTCGCCCGAGAATGAATCTAATGTTCCCATATACTATGAATTCCTTTCTGTAATTAACATCAAAAAAACACAAAAAAGCCATGGATCGATGATCCATGGCTCCGGGGAAATGGCTGCGTGCAGACAGGGGCGCCTCTGTGCCCTGCCGATGCTGCAACCGCTGACGCGCGTCAACTGCGCATCATGTCGTCCGATCGAGACCGATGGAATCGTGTGTGTCATATGCAATTGCTGCGTTGATCTGAATATCTGTCATGACCCCATCGGCCTCCCTTCACTGAATGATAGCTCCAACTATACGGCCTTGCTTGCTGTTTTGTCAACCCTATTAATGGAAAACCGCACTTTGTCAGCTGCCGCGTCTCCCCGTATCTACCCTGCGTCCCCCGGCTGGATGTAGATCATAATCTCGTCCGCCCTCACCACAACCCGGCCTGCCACAGACGCTTGCGCCCGTCCGAGCACGAATCCTCGCTTCGTCTTGGTCACCTCGTACTCCAGCTCGAGACGGTCTCCGGGGATCGCTTCGCCAAACACCTCTACACCCTTCAGCGACGACAGGAAGCCGATGCCGCCCTCCCCTTGTATCGCTGTGAATGCGCCAAGTTGAGCTAACGCCTCGATAATCATCGTGCTTGGCATCTGCGGCGCGTGCGCGCTCATATACCATTCGCTCGCGCTGACCAGCTTGTAGCCCTTCACCCGGCGTCCCGGCTCCAGCTCGTCGATTCCGTCCACCATCAGGAAGGGATAGCGATGCGGCAGCACCTTAGTAATCTCGCTCATGAATCATTCTCCTCTATGTATCGGATTAGCTACAGACAGCGTCCGATAGCTGCCTGCCTCGTAGATCAGCCCGTTCAACTGCTGACCGTAGGCGCAGCCGCCGTCGATGCCGATCTTGCCGTCGCCGAACCAGACGTCCGCCGAGCCATGCAGCTCGACCGTACGGGTATGGCCGAATACGACCGTCTTGCCCGGGAGCGGCGCAGAGCGGTGGAACGTCGCCTTGATATACATGAAGTCATGCTCCGGCTGCTCCCGCCAGTCTGCATAAGCCGGGTTGATCCCGGCGTGCACGAACAGGTGACGCTCATCCTCATAATAGAGCGGCAGCGAGGCCAAAAACTCGATCTGATGTCCATACCGCCCGCCGATCTCGCCTCTCGCCTGTGATACAACGTCGGCATCGACCTGCGCAGCGCTCACGCCGCAATAGCTCTGCACCGTCTGCGCGCCGCCATGGGCCAGGAATCGCTCGGCCACGCTCTCGTCTGCGCTGCGTACCAGATCGACCAGTCGCTGATCGTGATTGCCGCGCAGCGCGATGCAGCGGGGCTGGCGCGACAGCTCTATCACATAGTCGACCGTCTCCCGGCTCTGCGGTCCCCGGTCGACATAATCGCCGAGCAGCAACAGCGTATCCTGTCCTGGCTCATACCGCATCTGCTCGAGCAGACGCTGTAGCGCCTCGACACAGCCATGGATGTCGCTAATGACAAGTGTTCTGCTCATCCGATGCTCCTCTCTGGCGCATCCAACCAGACCCTCAGCTCGCCCAGACGATGGATCGTCAGATCGGGCTCCGCCCTTAGTCCCTCGGGCCACGGCTGATTGACCTTGATCCATACCGTGCGCATCCCCAGCTCCGCCGCGGCCGCGATATCATTAACTGGATGATCGCCGACGAACAGACAGTCCTTAGCCGCTACGCCGAGCTGCCCCATCGCCATCTCGAAGATCGCCGGGTCTGGCTTCTTGACGCCCGCTTCCTCGGAGACGAGCGTCGCGTCAAATGCGTCCCGGATGCCGAGCTGATCGAGCTTGCCATACTGCACAGCCGTCTTGCCATTGGTAATGAGCGCCGTCTTGCAGCCGAGGGAACGCGCCAGTTCCAGCGTCTCGCGCGCTTCCGGCATCATGACCGCCTCTCTCACGTAGTGCTCGATGTAGAATGCCATCAGCTCGGCAGCCGTAGGCTGTCGCTGCCAGGGAAGCTCCTCGACCAGTTCGGCGAACAGCTCGGACTTGTCCTTGTAGCCGTCCCGATCCCGCTCGATGATCATCGCGCAGAGCTCCTCGGCAGGCGCCAGATGGCCGAGATACGTCTCGACCAACCGATCGACAAACGCCCGAAAGGTGCGTGTCCGATCCAGCAGCGTATTATCCAGGTCAAATAAAATGGCTTGCGGCTTCATCGCTGTGCCTCCTCATGAATGTAGATCACGTCCTCGAACTTGGCCCCGTAGCCGTCCTTGCCGATATGAGGCTCGATCGCCCAGGTCTTGCCAGCCAGCGGCTCGTCCGCACACTCCGGGCTAAGGTAGATCCGCCGTGCCTGCTGCTGCCCGTCCTCGATCGAATGGCCGATATTGCCGCCCGGGTCCAGCAGGGTGTAGCCTCTCTCCCGTATCAACGTCTCACAATAGTCGAACAGGTCGCCGATCTTCCGAGCCTGAGCCGCGTAAGCGTAAGTCTGCTCGAAGATATCACGGGCATCCGCCACCAGACGCTCCCAAGCAGGGTCGGGATCAGAACCGACCAGGATCGTCTCCGAATAATCACCCCATCGTCCACCCACCAGCGGACTGTAGTCGACGAGGACGATGTCCGTCTCCTGCAAATACACATCGGCGGCAGGCAGATGTCCGCCACGCGTGCAATAGACTGTATTCGAGCCAAAATTAACGAGCATCGGGTACCAAACCTGGTCAGCGCCCAGCTCGCGCATGATGGCTTCACAGATGTCGGCAAATGCCCGTTCCGATATTCCCGGCTTAAGCGAAGCCTTGGAGCGTCTGCAAGCCTCGATCGCGACTTCCTGTGCATTCATAGGCTCTCCCCCTCGTCCAGCCAAAACTACTCCGTGCGGTCCGCCATACAATACTTACGCTACTTACGCCAGCTCGCGCTCCCACACGCCGGCTTCACCCAGGAAGTCGTCGCGCGACAGTCCTGTCTCGCCCAGCAGCTCGCGATATCCATTAATCGTGCCGTCATGGCTGATGAGCAGCGTCCTCTGGAAATCCAGCAGACGAAGGGAGCGCAGCAATCTATCCGCGCGCGCGGCGAACTCCTCCGACGCCATCGTGTTGATGCTGTCCTCCCAGCAAGCGGACGGCTCGTCGGTCAGCACGGTCAGCATCGGATACGCTTCGCCAAGCTCCTCGCGGCTCAGGATGCGATCGCATCCGAACGGCTGCCTCGTCGGCACAGCAGGGCTGTCCGGCGGCGGATACATCCGCGGACCGACGAGCGGCGTCGTCAGCAGCGCGGCATCCTTCAGATCGGCGGTCAGGATGAGCGCCGTCTCGATCGTGCGCACGGTCGGACTGATGAGCAGCAGATCCTCCGAGGTAACCTGGATGCGCTCGCGCAGCCGCTCCACCTGAGCTTGTCCGCGCGCCGTCAGCCTCGGATGGATCAGCTCGAGCCGATCAGGCACAGGCAAGTTGTGCTCGCCTTGCCCATGACGGATAAACAGCAGCTTCATGATAGATCCCACCTTCCATTAGGTCGAATAGATCAGACGTGTTGTCGAGTCTCAGCCTTACACATATTGGGATTATACCACATGCCGCGACGAGGCGGGAGCACTACGATCTCGTCAGCAACCGACCATCAATACCTTCGGACACCCGGGATGACATCCATCGCATGGCAAAAAGTCCCCATCGATGACAGCCGCTGTATCGATACGGGACCCTTGACATGCGAAGCTTGATCGGTAATGCTGCTAACTTGCTAAGGACGATAGATCCGCAAGTAGCGATCGGCCCCGCGCTGGAACTCATAAGCGGAAGCGACCACCTCGGACTGCCATTGCTGCTCTTCGATCAGCTCCAGGATAGCGCCCAGATGCACAGACTGCTCCCCTTGATGATCGACGATCGGGAACACCCGGATCTCCCGCCGCGTCACCCGCATCAGCTCGAGGAGCGTCGCTCGATGGAAGTCGAGATCCAGCCGCTCGGAGTAGGTGAACAGCAGGTGCGCGGACAAGGTCATGTCGAACGTCCGATCCTCAAATGGCAGCTCCGGGAGCACCGCCTGCACGTAGCGCGACGGGTGTAGCTGCCGATCTGCCGTGTTCTCCTCCAGCGCTCTCCGTCTGCTCGCCTCAAGCGAGGCCACCGAGTCGAAGTATCGCCAGACGAAGCTGTCCCGTGCCGCAGCTACTTGCTGCATGGCATGCGTCAGATCCTGGAGTCCCTTGGCCCGCAATTCCTCCGCTCCGAAGGCATAAGCGATATCCGCTGCTGTCGCATCGCCTCCGATGCGATGGGCATAGGCTGTAAACGAGCAAGCGCCTGCTGGACAATCCAGCAGCTTGCTCTGACGAATCTCATCCTCTGTCAGGTTGAACATAGCCATATATTCCTCTTCCGTTCGGCCAATGAAAACAATACGCTCCAGCTCAAAGCCGTTCGCACCAGTCAGCGCAACTCGCCTCCTTCTCCTTACTCATGGGACTCGCGCATCCGCCGTCCCTTGTACTTATCGCTCACCTATTTACCGCCTAAAAAAAACCTGCCCGACTCCTCGCCGAACAGAATAGAAAGGTCAAGATCAAGCGATGGCCGTCTGCGACAATCAAGCGATCGTCGTCTGCGGCTGTCGGACGACGATCTGGCAGGCGAAACAACTGCCGCCGCGCGGCTTCGAATCGACGAGCCATACATCGCCGTTCATCCGTTCAGCCAGCTGCTTGCAGATCGACAGACCGAGACCGGCGCCGCTGTACTTGCCGGTGCCCTTCTCGTCGTGAACTTGGGAGAACGAACGGAACAGCAGCTCCTGCCGCTCCTCCGGAATCCCGATCCCGGTATCCCTTACCTCACAAGTAATGACGGCGACATCGCCGACACCTGCCTCCGCGCGCACCGTGACGTCCACGCCACCCTCTTCGGTGAATTTCAAGGCATTGCCGATCAGGTTGATCAGGATCTGACGGAGCTTGTTGCTATCGCCGACCAGGAGATGATCATCCTCCAGCTGCGAGCTGAAGGCGAGGCCTTTGCGCGCGGCTTCATGCGTGAACAGCGTATGGATGTAATCGACTACCTCGCTAAGCCGGAACGGATGATTGGAGAGCTCGATCGTCTCCGCTTCATTGCGTGAGTAAGCCAGGATCTGATCCATCATCGACAGCAGCGAGGAGCCGCTCAGCTCGATTACCTCGGCATAGCCGCGCTGCTCCTCGCTCAGCTCCGTCGCCTGCAGCAGATTGGTCATGCCGAGGATGCCGTTCATCGGCGTCCTGATCTCATGACTCAACACCGCCAGCAGATTGGCCTTCTCCTCCATCTGCTTAGCCGTCTTCTCCTCGGCGGCTCTTAGTTCCTCCAACGCATGATCCATCTCGAGCAGGCGGGTGAAGAACTCCGAGAGCGAGAGCATCAGATCGATATCTTTGTCGCTGTAGTGGTAGTATTCATGATCAAATGCGCAAAGCGACCCGTACATCTCGCCCTTCGCATCGCGGATCGGCACGCCGAGAAAGGAACACCCGCCGACGAACTGGGTAGCATCCATGTCTCGAGTCAGCGGGTGCGTCATATTGTTGTCGATCACCAAGGGTCCATCGGCGTGATGCGTGACGAGTGCGCAGTAGGACTCCGGGTTAGCGACGACGAGTCCCTCATTCAGCATCACTTTGACGCGATTGAACGCCTTGATGACCTTCGTATTGTGAGGATCGAGATTGGCAATGCAAAATGTATTGGCAGGGATTAGACGACTGGCTGTCTCCATCAGATGAGCTGCAGCGTCATACACTTTATGCGAAACAATAGACAGCACATCGATATATCCGGTCTTGAGCACAACCTATGCCTCCCTTATGTCTGTAAGATGCACTCAGTATAGCATACGTGTCGTCTCTTGTCTTACTGAAGCTGACCCGCTTCCTCAAGCGGCTACTATGTAAAGGAAAGCCCTGCTGGGGAGACGCAACGAGAGAACGCCGAGCCATAAGAACATCACGCGAGGCGACTGCGACGCGAGGCCGAAATGAGCAAAATAAGGTGATAGATGGTCCTTTGAATGAGCATAACCGCGACTATCTCAGGAATGCTTGCCGTTGGCACTCGGTACTCCTGTCTACTCATGCACGTCTATGCATCCTCTTTTTCTTCTTCTCGTTTTGACCGCTCATGCATCTTTTGAATCAGATACACAATAACGAAACCAGCTACCGGAAAGAGCAAAGTAAGCGGGTCAGCCTTGACCTGTTCATAGATGTTCCCAAGGTTCATCAGCAGATATATGAAAAGCACAAGTAGAACCACTAGAACTGCCAACCTGAACCATTTGAACACCTGAACATAGTACTGTTTTAGTCGTTGAAAAGGGGTCAGGACCAAGAACAAGGTTAACGCAAGAACCAACCAAATCAGCACGTACTCAACAAAAAACGCAAAGGCAGCATCCATACGCATGTTATTCTCTCCCTCTGCCTAACCGATCTCCTCCAGCCGCACTGCCGCACCGCTCAGGCGGGAGCGATTGGTCGCTTCAATAAAACGAACGATCTCCAGCGTCTCGGCCATCGGCAGCGCGGCGACGCCCGTCCGGAACATCGTCATCACTTGCTCCAGCAAACTCGCGTAATACGGCTTCGGATGCGCGCTCAGATCGGCGAAGCGGCTGCGCTGCTGCCGGTGCACCGTGACGCCGAAGCGGTCGAGGCCTGCCCGCTCGCCGCGCAGCGTGCCGATCCGCCCGTCGCGCCACACGCCCGCGATCACCTCATGGAGCCCGGTCGTCGTCGCCTGCACGCTCACGCAGCCCGGGCCCAGGACGCGGTAGAGCATCTCGACGCCGTGGATGCCATACCAGAACAGCCCCGGCTGCGTCTCCTCCATCGGCAGCGGGCAGGCACAATCGACACCCTCGATCGTCCCCTCGTCCTCGATCGCCAGCAGCGACTCCAGCCCCTGGGCATAACGCAGCGACGAGCTGCTCATCAGCGTCACCCCATGCGCTGCCGCCAGCTCGGCGATCGCTTCGGCATCCTGGATGCTCGTCGCCAGCGGCTTGTCAATGAACACCCGCTTGCATAGAGGCGCGATCTGGCGGAATTGCTCCAGATGAACGCGTCCGTCTGCCGACTCCAGCATGACCGCGTCGACCTGCGCCGCCACCTCGGCCGGACTGTCCGCAATCGTCGAGCCAGTCTCGGTCAGCAAGCGTGTATAACCCGCGACCCTGCCGATACTGAGTGGGAAGTCCGGCGAGCCGCCAGGATAGGCAGCCGTCACGCGCGCTCCCGGAATATGATGCGGATGTTCGGGGTTGTGGAGCATCTCGGTGAAGATCTGGACATGCGAGGTGTCCAGACCGATCATCCCTATTCGTATCGTCATATCGATCCTGCTCCTCTCTTTGTCATAGGGTAACACGCGCCTTTGCAGCCGTCTATTTCAAGACAATTTCGCGCAGCGCTTGCCATTGGGTGCGCCATTTCCACAAGATGGCGGCGGCAGGCGGCCTTGCGCCGACTTTTCAGCCTGCGGCGATGCTGCTATAATCAGCGATAGATAACAACCGTCATGGAAGGTGAGATGCGTGAGCGTACTTGATCAACTGCCGTTATGGCAGCATAGCGCGATCCGGGTGTTGGATATCCGCCGCGATGCGATCGGACCCGGAGAGCGGCTGCGGCTGTCTCGTCTGCCGGCTAGCGCATTCCTGCTGCTCTCGAGCGGCGAGGCCAATATCGCGGTCGACGGCAACGCGCATCCGGCAGCGTCCGGGTATGTCTGTCATGCGGGCAAAGGCGCAACGCTGGCGATCGACGGAGCGGAGCAGGCGGCGACCTACTATCTGCTGTACTACAAGGCCGCGCTGGTCGCGCCCGCGCGCAGGGAGCTGCTGCGGTTGCAGCGGGAGCTCGATCCGTTCGGCGCGCGTTACGCACTGGCTCCGCCCCGGCCGCTGCAGCTACAGATGCGCATGGAGGAGATGTA